>ERZ724513.40-NODE-40-length-45641-cov-5.468697_pt1 | contig 45641 bp, 69 predicted proteins | sample MGYA00376046_ERZ724513 | MGnify/ENA primary metagenome ERZ724513 (study PRJEB28724, sample SAMN07190883) | activated sludge metagenome | isolation source: activated sludge of sewage treatment plant in Hong Hong | place: Hong Kong | collected 2016-03-17 ...
TAAAGAATTGGAAACATTGAGAGAAACTTTAGAGAAAAAAGATGAAACCATTACTTAAACTTGGGTTCACAGATACATTTGGTGCCATTGAAGAATTCTTTACTGAAACACTTTCTACAGAATTTGAAATTGTAAGAGACGATGAAAATCCAGACTATCTCATTTTTGGAGATAGGAATTTTGGGGAGAACAATTTAAGGTATGACGAAACTAAGTGTATTAAGATTTTTTACACGGGAGAGAACCAGAGGCCTTACAATTATCGATGCCATTACGCTATTAGCTTCGATCACGATGATAATGGCCGTAACTATAGGCTACCCCTTTATGTAATATATGATTGGGACAACAAGCGAAAGAAGGTAAACAATTCCAAGACCTTTGCTAGAACTTCCTACTCAATGAGCAAACATGAATTCGAGCAAAGAAAGTTTTGCTCATTTGTTGTCAAGAATGGTGGTTGTCAAAAGAGAAATGACTTCTTCCATATGTTGAGTGAATATCAACCAGTCGATGCAGCAGGACCACTATTCAACAATGTTGGATACATACTAGAAGGTGGTGAAAGGGCAGTGCAGACAAAGTTGGAGTTTCTACCAAAATATCGGTTTAATCTCTGCTTTGAGAATTCATCCTATCCAGGTTACGCAACAGAAAAACTTTATGAAGCAATGATGGGTAACACAATTCCTATCTATTGGGGAAGTCCAACTATTGAAATGGACTTCAACCCAGATGCATTCCTAAATTGGCATGACTATGGTAATGACGACGATTTTATAGAAGCAATTAAAAGAGTAAATGAGGACTACTATCTCTACCAGGATATGTATTGTCAACCACTCTTTGGCAGAAAAAACAAATTTATGGACTTGAGTAAATTTGTAAGTTGGTTCATGCTAAACGTGTATAAGGGATCGGGATTATGAGCACATTTATTTGGGTGCTTGTCACATGGACAGCATTTAGTTTCATATATGCTTTCTTCATAGCAGACAGAATTCCCGACGGTTTATTTTGGTTCATACTTGATTTTATCATTGCTGCACCAGCAATAATAATTATGATAGCATGTGTCGTATTATACGAAACTATAGATAACTTTTTTAATAGGAGAAAAAAATGAAGTATCTAGTTATGGCAATTGCAACATTTGGTTTGGTTGCATGTAAGGAAGACAGTGGTGTTCACTTGGGAACATTCAAGGCAGACTGTGCAGCAAAACAAGGAACACTTGCTGAAGTTGCCGGTTCGCCAAACGAATATACCTGCACACTACCAGACGGTTCAGTATTGAAGACAACTGAAAAGAAGTGACATGAATAAAGCATTGATCATTACACCTACTGGGTGTCCTTATTTTCTCGATGAAGAATTTGATAAGGATAATCATTGGGTATTCAGAAAACCTGGAAGATCGTTTGAAACTTGTGCTGTGATCTTCAACGATTTTGAACCAGAACCTGGAACATATGATATGGTCATTCACCATAAAGGTAGGAAATGGTCAATGCTTCCAGAAATTGCAAACAAAGTGAAATGGGAAAATTATGACTACATTGCTTATTTTGATGATGATTATTGTACTGATATTCAGTCAATCGAGACGGCGTTAAGTATTGCAAGAAGACATGATATGGGATACTTTCAACAGAGCTTGACATCCTGGACGGTTTACCCTATACTAGAGCACAATCCCGATTTTGTATTTACGGAAACTAATTTTACGGAACTTGGAGTACCTTTCTTCCGGAATGATATATTCCGAAAGGTACTCCGTTTCTTTACAGATTATAAACCAGGAAATGCGGAATGGGGAATGGATAAGGTGTTATGTTTCTATTTGCAGATGAACGCCCATATTATCCATGCAAGTAAAATCAAGCATATGAGACGTGAAAGTTCCTATGATAAAACAGAAGGTTTCCGAGAAATGGATTACCTGATGCGGGAATGGTTCCCAAAGTATATGAAAGACAAATTCAACCTAGATTATCAGTATGATGATCGACAGGTTGAATTTGCAGGTCTAAAGAAGGTTTCATCATGAAATTAGAAGATATTACAAGAGTTAGTATTTTGGCACGATTACTAAACGAAGCAAAAATGCAGTTGGATACATTAAAGTCAAAAAAATTCAAAGAGACTATAATTGTAACAATGTATGAAGATGGTGCTAGAGATTTACCACCAGTCACCTTCAACATTCGTTTTGATGAAGCTTTACATAAATCATTGGTCAGATCAATGGAAGAAAGAATTGAAAGGTTGGAGAATGACATAATTGATTGTGGAGTTGAACTATGACGCTATATTATCAGTGCAGACTTGAACAAAAGACAGATGAAGGTATCATCCACCAGGTTGCGTGGATTGAGGAAAAAGGCGCAAAGCACGGACTTAGAGTCCAATTGATTGGTGAGGAAGGTCTTTGGGAAGTGAAAACAGTATCTCAACCGGGTATGAATAAGGTTGATATTCACAATCACAAGACAGCAAAGGGTCTTAAGTCAATCCATTTTTCGAGGTAAATTATGACAGTTGCAGCATTTTTATATGATAACTACTATTGTTGGAGTCCCAAAAAGTCTTTCGCTGGTGTTTTTGCTGATGTGGACGAAGCAAAAGAATCACTTAGAGGTGGTAGATATGAAAAGCAAAATCTAGAGACTTTAAATTTGGATACATATGAGTTTTTGAGGTTTGTATGGAATCCTATTTATGAGAGGAAAGAAGAAGACGGAAAAGAATTCTTCAAACTGAGTTACAAAAACGGCGGTAATGCACCTGAACCAGAATGGATAGAAGCTGAATATTGGCCACCTAGTGCCAAAGATGGAAGATATAGTACAGAAACACAAGCAAAATATGATGCTGGATTTTGGAGTGGAAATGACTAAACGAGTATTATTGACGGGTGGAGCAGGTGGAAAAATCCAGATTTTAGAAAAAATCAAATCGAAAAGAAAAAGTTAATGTGGTCTACAGGAGAATTTATGGGTAATAAAGGAAAATCGTGGTTTACTGACGGAACAAAAAATATAATGTTAGCATCAAATGATGTAATTCCGAAAGGATTTTATAAAGGGAGAGTATTTCATGGTTAAGCGCTGTCTCCTGACAGGTGGAGCTGGGTTTATAGGCCACCACATTATTGATTTGTTCCTAGAAAAGACCGATTGGGAGATTGTATCTCTTGATCGGTTGGACTATTCTGGAAACCTAAACAGGTTACACAGTGTTCTAGAGAAGTATCCTAAAGAAACACAACAAAGACTTAAGGTGGTATGGCATGATCTAAAGGCGCCCATATCAGACCTAACCAAGAATTTCATTGGTGATCCAAATATTATCCTGCACCTTGCAGCATCCAGTCATGTTGATAGGTCTATCACTCACCCAATGGAATTTGTGATGGATAATACTGTGGGAACAGTAAACGTTCTAGATTTTGCAAGAGGTTTAAAGAACCTTGAACGTATGATCTATTTCAGCACAGATGAAATCTTTGGTATTGCACCTCCTGGTGTATCGTACAAGGAACGTGACAGATATAACTCAACCAACCCCTATTCTGCTTCCAAAGCAGCAGGTGAGGAATTCTGTGTTGCCTATGAAAATACCTATAAACTTCCAATCTTCATTACTCATTGCATGAATGTCTTTGGTGAACGTCAACACCCAGAGAAGTTCATTCCATTGTGTATTAGGAAGATTAGAGACTCAGAAAAGATTTTCATCCATAGTGATTCAACACGTACAATCCCTGGGTCAAGATTCTATATACATGCAAAGGATGTGGCAGATGCAATTCTGTTTATATTAACTCTATCACCTGAAAACTTGAAAACAATTTACACACCAGATTGGGGTGGTGCAAAATGCCCCAAGTTCAATATTGTTGGTAAGGAAGAAATCAATAACCTTGAATTGGTAAAGATGATCGCAAATGCACAAGGTAGAACACCTATCTGTGAAATGGTTGACTTCCATTCATCCAGACCTGGTCATGATTTGAGGTATGCACTTGATGGTGGGTATATGAAAAGTCTGGGTTGGGAACCAAGGTTTAGTCTTCAGGAAAGAATCAGTGAAGTGACTGAATGGTCACTTGCAAACAAAGAATGGATTGAAATATGACCAATGATATGGAAACAATTGAGATAAACAAAAAATATGGATCGGGAGCATATCCTTCCGATATTCTCAGACATGAATTTGATAACCTAACAAAAAGTTCTGATAAATGGGAACATTATTTTGGTATATACACTCATTTCTACCACCAATTGAAAAGTCACCAAAGATGTGATATAAAGTCAGGGCAAGTTTTGGTTGAGGTAGGTGTTCAACAAGGTGGTTCATTGGAGTTATGGGGTAATGTTTGGCCTGGTCAAGTAATTGGTATTGACGTTGATCCAGAATGTCTAAAACTCAAGTATGATAATCCAAGTATCAGTGTTGAATTAGGCGACCAGGGTTCACCACATTTCTGGGATGACTTCCTATCAAGGCATCCAAGGATTGATTTTTTCATTGACGATGGTGGACATAATATGGACCAACAGATTATCACCTTTGAGAAAGTATTCCCAAAACTATCAGTTGGAGGCATATACATTTGTGAAGATTGCCATACTTCCTACATGCAATACAATGGTGGTGGATTGAATGTAAAGGGATCATTTATTTCCTATGCAAAATCCTACATTGATATTATCCATGCAGGATGGTGGGAAGAAATGAATGCAGACTTGGAACAAAGGAAGAAAATTGGGAAAGACTTGACTTCTGTCCATTTTTATGATAGTATAGTCGTGTTTGAAAAGTTTGGAAAAGCGGAAATGAAGCGAGTGACACCCAAAGGGAAATAAATGGCAAAGACCTGGTATTTTGCAGAATGTAAAAAATGCATGGAAGTTTGCCGAGTAATGGTAAATAATCCAAAATGCACCGCCGCTTATTTGGGAGATTATAATAGACAAATAAGCAAGTGGTTGATTAAGCATTATGGTTGCGAACTGACACTAGGATGGCGTGATGACCACCTAGATGCATTGTGGCCACAAGGATATGAAGTTAAAGATTTGTGGTTTGAGAAAACTGATGAGCAATTGGAAGATGATGAAGATGTTTGAGAATGGACCAGTAGAAGAATTAAAGACGTGTTTGGCATGTGGTGGGAATTGTTTGACTCCACTACTAGACCTAGGAAAGCAACCACCAGCAAATTCACTTAAGAAAACTGCAATTCAGGTACAGGAACAATTTCCCCTTGCAATTAATCGTTGCTTGGATTGTTACCATGTCCAGTTGACGCATATTGTCAATCCTGAAATTCTGTATAAAGATTACCCATATGTAAGTGGTACTTCAAAGACTATGATGGAATACTTCGAGTGGTTTTCTAAATTTGCTGACGAATATTATAAGTCACTTAATGACAGAACACCAAAGGTAATTGTAGAGATTGGTTGCAATGATGGTTCACAATTAGACCAATTCAATAAATTAAACGGAAAATTTGTGACAATTGGTGTTGATCCTGCTGAAAATATTATAAAGAGTGCTAGAAAAAAGTCTGATCAACACATTTTGTATTGTGGATTTTTTGATAATGAATTTGTCGAATGGATGTACGATGACATTGAATTTGGCTATAACAAACCAGATATTGTAGTAGCACAAAATGTGTTTGCTCATAATCCAGACCCATTTACATTTTTAAACAATGTAAAAAATATGATGGCAGCTGATGGTTTGTTATTCATCCAAACTTCACAGGCAAATATGATTTTGAATGGTGAGTTTGATACAATTTACCATGAGCACATTTCATTCTACAATATTAACTCGATGCAAGAGCTGTGCAAAAGAGCAGGGATGGAACTGATTGATGTTATCAAAACTCCTTTGCACGGAACTAGTTACATTTTTGTTATTGGTCAAACCCCACCTGTGACCTCAACAAAATACAGAATCGAAAATCTGATTGCGATGGAAAAGGCAGTAGGACTCTATAGTCCAAAGACTTACTATGAATACAAAAAGAAGTGTGAAGCATTGCCTCAAAAACTGACTGATGAAATTACTCAGTATTGGAGAAGTGATGTTGGTAAGATGGTAGTTGGTTATGGTGCCGCAGCAAAGGGCATGACACTAATTAATTACACTGATATTGGTAAATACATGAGTTGCATTGTTGATGATAACCCATTGAAGCAAGGTAAGTTTGCTCCTGGTTCAAAGCTTCCGATTATCAATTCTGATTTTCTAAAGACAACAGAGGACTCAATTGTATTCATTCCTCTTGCTTGGAATTTCTTTGATGAAATCGTATCGAAGATCAAATCTATCAGAGACAATCCAAATGATGTTTTTGTCAGATATTTCCCAAAGGTTGAAAGTTTTAGGATAGACAATGATTAAGAAAATCCTATATTACCACATGTACCTGACCGATGAACCAAGTACATGGACTAATATATTCCTTGAACAGATGAAGGCAATGGAAGATTCCGGACTCTTGAGTGAGTTGGATATGATTAAGATTGTTGCAATCACTCAGGATGATGAACGTATCAGAGAATTGGAATCACTGTGTTCCACTGAAATGGCAGCTGACAAGGGTGTTAATTTTGATATTCATTTTGTCAAGAACCCCTGGGCAAATGATATTGCGATGATGGAAAACCTTGAGAGTCCACATACAATCACTGAAAACTATACCTTCAGAAGGATATATGAGGACTGTCAAAACGCAGAGGAAGAATTCTATGTCATGTATATTCATACAAAAGGAATCACCTCTTGCATGAGACTAATGAGCAAGAATTGTATCCTTGCACAATCGTTCAAGAATTACTATTACTGGCGTCAGTTTTTGAATTGGGGTGTGATCAAAAGATGGAGGTCATGCGTTGATGCATTAGATGATAACGATGTTGCTGGTGTGAATTTCTTTAGTTCACCATCACCACATTTTAGTGGAAATTTTTGGTGGGCAAAATCTTCATATATCAAAACACTTCCCAATCCTGCTACCAAAGATTGGTGGTATGCTCTGAAGGAAAAGACTTCCAATATTTGGTTGAAAGGTGCATCTGATAGATTTAGGGATGAACAATGGGTATGCAGTAATCCCGACGTAAAGGTCTATAAGGTGATAGATATGGATGAAGGAAACAATCCTGCAGGAAAATATCTACCTACAACCATGTACGATCCCGATTGACATTTGACACAAACTAGTTTATAATATACTCACAATTACAAAAGGAATACATCATGCCTATTGACAAGAATTCCATTCTTGAAACACAATTAGTCCAGCGCGAATTCGATGGCTGCTGGGAACGTATCGTCAAGGTGATGGATACGGAAAACAGTTACTCTTTCGTTGATGAAAGAGGAATGAATATGACTTTGACTCCAACAAAGTGGGTCACAGTTGCGGTGTACCCATTTATCATGGAGGAAGTAGCGTAATGGCGAAGAATATCAAAATCTTGAAATTGGCCACAGGTGAAGAAATTATGGGAGAAGTCCTGAATGTTTCTGAGGCAAATGTAACACTAAAGAATGTTGTGCGTGTTATGGTTGTGCCAAGTAGGTCAGATCCAAATACACCAACAGTTGCATTTGCTCCCTGGGCAGAATTCAGTGCAACAAAGGATATTCTTGTGAGTGGTGCTCATGTTATTTGTGCATATGAACCAGTCAAGGAATTTATTAATCAGTACAATGCAATGTTTGGTGGAATTATTGCTCCCAAGACAGACCTTGTAGGATTCGACTAATGCAAAATCGATCCAGAGAACAAAAGTTGGTTGACATATTGTTTGAAGTTGCAATGATTACCAAGGAATCAAAATCTCTACAGGAACTAGATCGAGAAAAGTATGCTGAATGGATAAGACACCAATTAGATTCGTGTGGTTTCAAGAATTTTGGACCAATAGGTGTGTCATGGTGTAAACTTTTAGAAGAAAAGAGTAACGATGACTAATGACTTTTACACAAACGTAAAGGTTATCGGAAATAAAATTGCCTATAGAGGTATTGAAAATGGGAGAAGGGTACGATCAAAAATCGATTATTACCCTTCTCTTTTCATTCATTCCGACAACCCTACACAATTCACAACCATATCTGGTGAATTCGTTGAAGAAATTAGACCTGGCACTATGAAAGAGTGTCGGGACTTTTGCAGGCAATATGAGGATATCCAAGACTTCAAAATTTACGGAAACCAGAGATATGAATATGCTTTCATTTCCGATAAGTTTGGTCCAAGGGATCCTATCCCATATGATCTTTCATTCATCAAGGTATGTAATATCGACATTGAGGTTGGCTCGGAAAATGGTTTTCCTGAGCCCGAAACTGCTTATGAACCACTTACTGCAATCACCTATAAGATGGGCAGTAAGTTCATGGTATTTGGTTGTGGTGAATTTAAAAACACCAGAGAAGATGTTGAGTATATTAAATGTTCCAATGAAATCGATTTGATCAATATGTTCCTCAATCAATGGGGACTTGATTATCCGGATATTATCACTGGATGGAACGTAAAGTTTTTCGATATTCCCTATCTTGTGAACAGGATCACAAGAGTAATGGGTGAGGAATTTGCAAAGAGACTTTCACCTTGGAATTCATACTATGAACGTGAAGTCTATTATCAGAACAGACAGCAGCAGGTATATATCATTGCCGGTATTGCAATACTAGATTATCTGGAACTGTATCGCAGTTTCCATCCAGGTGGTCAGGCAAAGGAACAGTATTCACTCAACTTCATTTGCAGTGAAGAAATTGGTGAAAAGAAAATCTCATATGAAGAATATGGGAACCTGTTTCGTTTGTATAAAGATAATTACCAGAAGTTCATTGAGTATAATATCCATGACGTTGAGCTGGTTGAAAGACTGGATGCAAAACTGAAGTTGGTTGAGGTTGCGATCATTATTGCCTACACTTGTCGTTGTAATTTTGACGATGTGTTTACACAGGTAACAATGTGGGATTCACTATTCTACAATCGATTACGTTCAAAGCAAATTGTGGTTCCTCCAAATAAAAAGAGTACAAAGAAGCAAGACTATGAAGGTGCATATGTCAAGGAACCAATTCCAGGTTTCTACAAATACATTGCATCATTCGACCTTGACTCACTGTATCCACATTTGATCATGCAGCAGAACATTTCACCTGATACTATTATTGAACCAGGAAACTATGTCGAAGGTATGGCATCGTTTCTTGATAGAGGTATCAGTGTTGAAAAACTACTCAATAGAACAATCAATACCGTACCATTAAAGGCCTGGAATGCTACAGTTACACCAAATGGTCAGTTGTTCAGACTTGATCAAAAAGGTTTCCTTGTGGAAATGATGCAGGAGATTTATGATGACCGAAAGGTCTTCAAAAAGAAAGCAATTGAAGCAAAGAAGCAGATTGAGGTAATCAAAAAGAGAATAGCAGAAGAAGGTGAAACGGCAGAATTAAAAGAGGAAATGACCAAGTATAAAAATGATGCAGCGCATTATAACAACATGCAGCTGGCTATGAAACTCACCTTGAATTCTGCTTATGGTACTTTGGGGTCTGAATACTTCCGTTGGTTCGACGTTAGACAAGCAGAAGCAATCACGACTTCCGGTAAGCTTGCAATTCAATGGATTGCAATCAAAATCAACAAATATCTAAATAATGTGTTGGGGACAAAGAAGGATTACATAATTGCGTCAGATACGGACTCAATTTACCTATCTCTTGATGAATTGGTACAGCAGACGTTTGGAAGTGAGACTACAGATACTAAACGGATCATCGACTTCATGGATAAAGTCTGTGAGATTAAGTTGCAACCGTTTATCGATAAGTCTTATAATGAGCTTGCTAAATATCTTAATTCCCTAGAGCAGAAGATGCACATGAAGCGAGAAGTTCTTGCAGACAAAGGATTTTGGACTGCAAAGAAACGATATGCTTTGAATGTTTGGAACAGTGAAGGTGTTGCATATGATCCACCAGAAGTTAAAATCTCAGGTCTTGAAATGGTTAAATCTTCAACACCTGGTGTCTGTAAGGTAAAACTCAAGAAGGCAGTTGAGTTGATCCTCAGAGGAAATAATGACGATGTGATCAAGTTCATTAGTGAGTTCAAAAAGGAATTCAAAACATTACCAGTGCATGAGATTGCATCACCTCGTGGTGTATCAGGAATAAAATTCTACAAAGAAAATTCACAAAAAGGATATAAGAAGGGTACCCCGATGCATGTCAGGGGATCAATCGTATATAACAATTTTCTTGAGCAAAATGATCTGACAAAGAAATATCAAACAATCAAGGAGGGAGAGAAGATCAAGTATATCTATTTGAAGGAACCAAATATGATCGGCGAAAACATTATTGCGTTTCCTCAAGTCTTACCAGCAGAATTCAACATTGAGAAGTTTGTTGACTATAACACTCAATTTGAAAAGACGTTCCTAAATCCATTAACGATCATCCTTGATTGTATTGGTTGGAAGGCAAGTCGTGGTTCTTCATTAAGTGCGTTTTTCTCATAAATAGCAGATGAATCAGAAATTTCTAGCAGGCATAGTCCTACTCACAGGACTACTATTATCCGGTGTTGCAGCATATTATTCAATCATCGGACTAACAACAATATTCTCCGGGGCACGAGAAGCAGTAGTTATTATGGGTTGTGCCCTGGAGATATCCAAACTGGTTGTTGTGTCGTGGTTATACAACAACTGGCAACACGTATCTTTCTTCATTAAAACCTATATGACCCTTGCAGTGATCATCCTTATGTTGATCACTAGCATGGGTATATTTGGGTTTCTATCAAAGGCACATATTGATCAACAATTGAAATTGAATATCGGCATTTCAGACGAAATCAAAAATATCAATAATAAGATCACTGATCAAACTGCAATTCTGGAAGACATAGACAAACAAATTGGTGTCATTGATAAGTCGGTAGATAAGTTAATATCCACTGGCAAGGCAAAGTCAGGTCTATCAGCATCCAAATCAAACAAGAGTTCCAGAGAGGAACTTAATACAAAACGGGAAGCAAAGATGCAGGAGATACTTTCCTTGAAGGAACAAAAGGTATCTTTGGAATCAAAATACAAACAAATGGAAGCAGAAGTGGGCCCAATTAAGTATGTGGCGGAATTAATCTATGGGGAATCGGATGAAAAAATACTTGACAAAGCGGTCAGATTTGTTATAATCATATTGATCTTTGTATTCGATCCTTTGGCAATATTTCTCATGCTTGCATTTAACATTACGATCAACAGAATTGGACATTATAACATGGAATTCTTGGCGATTGATAGTGAAAATGTTATGAAAAAGAAAAGAAAGAAACGAACCCCTCGCGAAGGAATACAAGGGGGAGATTTTTAGGAGTATTGCATGAATGACCCAGAGACGTTTAAAAGGACAGTTTGGGGATATTGGGAAGTCCTCAATGAAGGTCCAGGATACAAAGTCAAACTATTATCCATAAATCCCAAAGGAAGTATCAGTAAACAATATCACAATTTTCGATCGGAGACGTGGTGTATAGTTAGTGGTAAAGGACAATTATTTTTGGATGATAAAATGTCTGTAGTATTGACAGGAGACGTATTTACTATTCCCGTGAGAGCAGTACACAGAGTTTTAAACATTTCAGAAACAGAAAACCTGGTTGCCATTGAAGTGCAATTGGGATCAATAACGGAAGAAACAGATATAGTAAGGATATAATATGAATTTGACCATATTTGAAATGATATTGTTAGCAATTAGTATCGCGATTATTGTTATTTTGTTGTTTGGAGAAACACCAGCAAAAGCACAAGTTTTCCCACCATATGTCGAAGGACCGAACGTTCAAGAGTTTCCAGCAAAAATGCGATGTATGCCACCACAGGACTTTAAGGTATTACTAAACACCAAGGGTCTGCATATCATAGCATTGGAAGCACAGCAAGACGAGTCAACAAAAACAATCTACACAAACGAAATTGGATCTGTCTTGGTTGCTAATTTGAGCAAGGATGGTCGAGCATGTATTATAGACATTATGAACATGGCAGACTTCTCAAATGAATTCCACTTCTCGGCACCAAAACCTCAACAAGCACCAAAAGGAAATGAACATGATCAATAAGGAACTATTAAGCAGACTCAAGAAGGCCAGTACAATTGATGATACTGACATTCTAACAAATTCTGAAGTGTATAACAAGAAAGATATGGTTGACACTGGAATTCCTGCTTTAAACATTGCCCTTTCAGGTGAGATTGACGGAGGATTAACACCAGGTTCAACAGTATTGGCAGGACCATCAAAGCATTTCAAATCTGCTTTTGCTATGATCATGGCAGGTGCTTATCTGAAGAAATATGAAGACGCAATCGTCATGTTTTATGATTCTGAGTTTGGTATCCCCGAAAAATACCTACAGGCATTTGGAATCGATAAGGACAGAGTATTGCATATGCCAATCTCAACAGTTGAAGAATTGAAGAATGATCTTGTTTTCCAGTTGGAAAAAATCATTAAAAGAGGTGATAAGATTTGCATTGTAGTTGACTCAATTGGTAACCTTGCTTCCAGAAAGGAAGTGGAGGATGCGATCAACCAAAAGTCAGTTGCAGATATGACAAGAGCAAAGGCAATCAAGTCATTGTTTCGAGCAATTACACCAAAATTGACTCTCAGGGATATTCCTCTCATTGCTATCAACCACACATATACTGAAATGGGATTGTATCCAAGAGAGATTGTCTCTGGTGGTAGAGGCATCATGTATTCTGCAAACAATGTTTGGATCATTGGCAGACAGCAAGAAAAGGACAAGAACAAGAAACTTGCTGGATATAACTTCATTATTCGAGTTGAGAAATCACGATTCCTGAAAGAGAAGTCTGAGATTCCAATTACCGTTCTATATGATTCAGGTATCAATAAGTGGTCGGGTCTATTCGATCTTGCAATTGCAGGTGGGTATCTGCAAAAGGAAGGTAATGGATATTGTCTGGTTGATGTTGAGAGTGGTGAAGTTGTTGGAGAGAAAATGAAAACAGATGAAGTAGTCAATAACGACGAATTCTGGGAATCTGTTTTGGAAAATACAACCTTCAAAGAATTCATCAAAAACAAGTTCCAAATGAATTCCGGTGGTTCAGTTGATGTTGAGCTCCTTGAGGATGATGTTGAGGACGAAGAGGAGGATGAAGAATGATTCTAGGAGTGGATTATAAAATCCGAGAAGATAAAGTAAAAGGCGAAGATGGAACGATTCCAATTGAGTTGACTTCTGGGCCATATGCTGATATAATCTATCGGTACATTACAGTATCAATTGTGGAAAAGGAAGAACAGGCAGTTGTCAAGTTCGATTATGAAATCATCTATTCTGACCTATTCACAGAAGAAGAATTGAGGAAAGATCAAAAGTTTGTTGCTCATATCGGATTAGTTTTGAACGCATTGATTTTGGATACATTAGATACACAGGAAGCTTTAGACAGTGCAGATTGAACACATTATCATTAAGTCGTTATTGGGAAATGAAAACTATACAAGAAAGGTCCTGCCATTCCTAAAAGAAGAATACTTCCAAAATGACTCAGATAAGGTTCTCTTTGATGTTGTCCAGAAATTCATAACAGCATATAATGTTTCACCAAGTGTTGATGAAATCTCAGTCGAATTGGGTAAGAAACCTGGATTGTACCAGGATACCCTAGACAATGCAATCAAGACACTTGAGAACATTAAGGCAAACACTGACAAGAATCATATTGATTGGTTGACCAAATCGACAGAGGAATTCTGTCAAGAGAAGGCAATCTATAATGCGATTATGAATTCAATCGAAATTCTAAACAACAAAAGTAAGTTGACCAAGGGTGCGATCCCTGGTCTTCTTTCGGATGCATTGTCAGTCTCATTTGATCCTAATGTTGGACACGATTATCTGGAGCAGTCAGATTCGCGATTTGATTACTACCATAGAGTGGAAGAGAAACTTCCTTTCGATCTTGAGTTTCTGAACAATATCACCAAAGGTGGTATTCCAAATAAGACACTCAACATTATCATGGGTGGTGTTCATTCTGGTAAGTCTTTGTTTCTTTGCCACTTTGCATCCGCATACCTAAATCAGGGCAAGAATGTCCTGTATATCTCATTGGAAATGTCAGAGGAAGAAATTGCAAAGAGAATCGACGCAAACCTTCTAAATATCTCATTTGATGACCTTATGGTTTTACCAAAGGCATTGTATGATGACAAGGTATCAAAGTTAAAGCAGAAAACAAACGGCAAGTTGATCATCAAGGAATATCCTTCAACGTCCGCCTCGGTACTTCATTTCAAGGCATTGTTGAATGAATTGTCATTGAAGAAAGACTTTGTTCCAGATGTTATCCTCATTGACTATTTGAACATTTGTGCATCATCCAGAATTAAGGCATCCTCAGCAAATGACACATATACCTATGTCAAGTCTATTGCGGAAGAAGTCAGAGGTCTTGCGCAGGAGTTTGGAATTCCCATCTGGTCAGCAACACAGTTGACCAGAACAGGTTATTCAAGTTCCGATCCAGATATGACAGACGTTGCTGAATCATTTGGTTTGCCAGCGACATGTGACTTATTGTTGGTTCTAATTGTCAGTGAACAGATGAAGCAGATGAACCAAATTATGATTAAGCAGTTAAAAAATAGATATGATGATATGAACAGAGTTCCCAGAGGTGTTGTCGGTGTTGATAAGACCAAGATGAAACTCTTTGACTTGTTACAAACCGCACAGAAAAATGTGGTTCATTCAGGAGCTTCCAAATCATCTAGTCAAAGTCCACAGGTGAACAAATTTAAAGCATTGAAGGTGTGATATGGAAGATAAATTTGACAAGTATATTCTACAACAGAAATTAATGGAAGTGATAGAAAATTCGACCTCTGTCCAAGAAATGGCAAACTGGTGTGCAAGGTTCTCGAAGAAGTATAAAGGTGTTATTCAAGAAACACCTCAGCCACCTAAAGAAGCAAAGGCGTCGCAATGGAAAGACTTACCTATAGGGACTGGTCAAACATATACAAACAGTCAAGATTCATTAATGGGGCAAATAACTATTACACCAAATACAATCCCACATTCATATTATTATTATGGTAAGAAAATATATGCATACTTAGATTATTCATCAAGTATGTTGTCAGACGATGTAGCTAGAGATTATACAATGAACTTTGCCAAAGTTGAATTGTTGGATAAATTCAAAAACGATATGTTATCAAAAGGTGTTTTTAAATTTGATTGTAAATCAGAAAAACAATTTGTCACCTTTGACACAAAGCATAGAGTCTTTATGACAATAGAGTTGGATACACTAATTAAAGAGGTTCTCAATGCATAAGTACACGGTTCATCCAATACAAAATGACAATGACATTTTCTTTTGTGTCTATGAGGAAGCAACAGAACAAGCAATTGACTTCTTTTTCTTCCAGGAAGATGCGGAAGCATGTAAAACTTTCCTAGAAAATGGTGGTGCTTTCCACGGGTTTACTCCTAGGTTTATGCTATTGTCAGTAAAGAGACAAATAGAGAAAAAGAGTGTGGATGAAGCATTCAAAGAGGTATTTTCGGAATAAATTCCTACTTGACTTTCGTTCCAGATGTGATATAATACTAAAATTAGGAAATCATACAATAGGAAGACATTATCATGGCAATGACAGTGGAAGAAATGGTTGAGTGGTATAAAAATAATAGTGATTGGAGCAATAAAGAGAAATATAAATCTAAGATTGCTTCCGATCTTGAACTATTGACTGCTTTAAATCCTTTCCTTGAAAAAGGTTATAGTCTGATTGCTGCGGCAGAACATGACGTGGTTTATTTTGGTGTTCTACTGGAAGCATTGGCAAAAGCAGACGATGAACTGATAAAAGACATATTATCGTATTCCGGTGTTTTCATCGAGGAAGGCACTGATAGTTTGGGGATGTTTGTCTAAAGGAAATACAGTGAATACTATACCGACGGTGCCGGCACCTCAATATTCCGGAAAAACTATACAGGAAACCTATCTTAATATTCTAGCAGAAATCGCAACAAAGCATCTATCGCCAACCAGTGGTAAAGCACGGGTTGCAGCATCTATTGTCTATAAGAATAACCTTGTTTCTTGCTGCATGAATGAGAAAAAGACCCATCCATTTCAGGCAAAGTATAAGAGCAATGACCATTCTATTTGGTTGCACGCTGAAACGAATGCAATCAAGACTGCATTGAAAGTCCTTACTTTGGATGAATTGTCGAAATCAACCCTATATATTACTAGGATCAAGTATGTTGATGCAAAGAGAACTGGTCTGGAGTTTGGTAACTCAAAACCATGTGAAGGATGCTTTCGTTGCATAAATACGTTTCAAATTAGGAAAGTAATTTATTCTATCGATAGTAATGATTATGGTGAATTGTAAAGGAGAACAAAATGTCTGAGCAATGGATAGTAGAAGAAGTTGACCACAAGACAGGTAATAAACTATACTCAAGAGAATTCAATTCTCGCGACGAAGCAATGGAAATCTATGAATCTCTCAAGGAAGAGAACCCAAAGAACTTTGTAAACTGTTTTAAGTCTTCAAAGAAGCTTCTCCTGGAGGGGTAATGCGAAATTTCCTAGTATATGTTGTGGCAATTCTGCTTGCGAATCACAGTGCAATTGCCCTCCAACCGCAAGATACTTGCACAAATGATGCAATGATCGTAATGGATGCATCTGGATCAATGTCTCAATTGTTCAAGGGTGGCAATTCAAAGATCGAAGCAGCAAGACTAGCAGCACATGAAGTAGTCCCAATTTCTTCACAACACCGAAGATTGGGACTACTTACTTTAGGTCCAGGAAGAAAAGAACAATGTTCAAATGTTGATATGGTCGTTCCTGTTCAACTAAATGCATCGAAATCTATTCTTTCGGTGATCGATAATATCAAGACTGATGGTGGAACACCACTATCAACTGCCCTTGAAAAGGCAGCAGAAGCATTAGACTATGAGCATAAGAAAGCAACAATTGTTGTGCTCACTGATGGTGATGATACTTGTGGAAGAGATACATGCAAGACAGCAAAGGACCTAAAGGCTAAGTCTTCCGATCTGACAATCCACGTTATTGGGTTGGAAGGTGGTTTTGATGAATTGAAAAATGCTTCATGCATTGCAGACGAAACTGGTGGGGTATTCGTTGACACAACCACATATCAAGGACTCAAGGATGCATTGAATATAATGTTAGTGTGTCCCAGCATTTCATAGGGGAAAGAATGAGAGCAACTATTTTTGCACTGATATTATCTATCACTACACCAGCATATGGTAATCCATATGACTGGCCAGTCAAAAGAGTAATCGATGGTGACACAGTAGAAGTCTTAGTTGACTTTCTACCTCAACCATTGAAACCTGTTCTCAGTGTCAGAATCCTAGGTGTGGATACTCCCGAAAAAGGACCACGAGCAAAATGTCATTTGGAAGAAAGTCTCTCATTGAGAGCAAAGTTGTTCACTACACAGGAAATCTCCCATGCAAAGAAGGTCCAAATACTAGTTAAGAGTTGGGACAAGTACGGTGGTAGAATTCTTGGTGATGTTATTATCGATGGGAAACCACTCAGTAAAGAATTGATCAAGAACGGATATGCAAAACCTTACTATGGTAAAGGTAAGAAGTTTAATTGGTGTGGATGGGCATGGAGATTTTGGAAATGACACCAATACCAACAGCGCTTAATACAGATGCCCAATGGGCACAGTTTATACAATGTCTCCAAGAAAGAGGCCTTATTGTCCACGCAAGAGAGAAAGAGATATTTTTTAGTAGGAAGAAGTGATATGGAATGCAATTTTTATGTTGGTCAGAAAGTTGTATGCATTAATGATGATGTATCAAGATATAAACTTCCTGGATATACTTATATTGGAAGTTTAGATGGATTGACAAAGGGTGAAATCTATACGATAGATAAAATCTATCCTCATCCTATGTTAAATTACATTTTAGTTGATGTGAGAGAAATTGATAGAATGGCAAAAAATCCTGATACGGCAAATGCTTATGGTTATAGATATGAGAGATTCAAACCTCTGGAAGAGAAAAAGAGGACAACCGATATTTCAATCTTCATTAAAATGTGTGAAACAGAGACTAGAAAACTTAAGGAGACTATATAATGATTTTTCGTGCACCAGCTCCAATTATGGGATGTGATTGGAACAAAGCAGTATTTCTTGCAGGTTCCATTGAAATGGGTGAAGCAGAGCATTGGCAGATTACAGCAGCACACCAATTGAATGATGCTGGTTTGGATGTTCTCGATCCTCGCAGACTAGATTGGGATGATTCTTGGGTCCAATCTATCAACAATAAACAATTCCGTGAGCAGGTTGAGTGGGAACTATTGGGATTGGAAATGGCACAGTTTCGCATCTTCAATTTCCTTCCTGGAACCAAGAGTCCTGTAACAATGTTTGAGTTTGGATTGGCAACAGGAAGTTTTACAGATTCAGTGGTTGTCTGCCCAGAGGGGTTCTGGAGAAAAGGAAATATCGATATTGTCTGTGCTAAGTATGGAATTCCTCAAGTGAAAACACTGGATGAAGCAGTAAAACTTGCAATTGAAGAAGTAAATCATGCTCAAGAACTGTTAAAACTATACGATAGTCTTGAGAAAACTATGTAGGAATAAAACTATGAAAACGTATTTAGGTAATTTTGACAGTTGGAAAGATGTTGTTAACCAATTCACTGGTTCGACATATGATGATGTTAGATCAAAGTCTGAGTTAAAAAACCATCCCAAACCCGAAAAAGTCTATATTGCAAAATATGACATAGATGGTTATGAAGGATCCGCGGTTGTTATATGGCGAGACCAGGGAAAATATTACTACCTATCAGGAAGTCATTGCTCATGCTATGGTTTAGAAGAAGCAGGTTTTGACCCCGAAATCTATGATTCCAAAGAACTATTACTAGAATTTCTAAGTAGAATCAAGTATATATATGGTTTATCTGATGAAGAATTCAAGTACGTCGTGAATAAAATAAGTAAAGATAAAGCAACAAATAGCTTGACTTGAAGTAAAAAATACTATATACTACTAGACAATGGGAAGGAACAGATCCTTCCTATTTTATGCTAAAGGAGTTTTAGCAATGAAAAAACAGTACGATTATGCCGTTATGATCGGCAGATTCCAGCCCTTCCACTTAGGTCACTTCCACGTAGCAACCGAAGCACTCAAGCTTGCCGAGCATTTGATTTTTATAATCGGTTCGCACGACAAACCCCGTGACACTCGAAACCCCTTCACAACACAAGAGAGAATGGAAATTATCCTGTCCACTGGTCTTCCCGAGGATCGGATTCACTTTGCTCCCCAGGTTGATCATACATACAATGATGAACGTTGGATTGCTTCCATTCAGGCATCTGTCTATACGATCATTTTTAATAAATTCAGACCCGATGATGTGAATATTGCAATTGTTGGGTTTGACAAGGATCATTCGTCTTATTATCTTAAGAAGTTTCCTCAGTGGGATTTGGTTGAGATTGAACCAAAGCATCTATTAGATGCAACCTCTATTCGCGATGCTCTCTTTTCCACACATTGGATGGAGTATGATGAAAGGGAATTCGTCAACAAGGATCACTTTGAGACTGTTCTAGGTTTCTCTCGTGACATTTGGAATCAGATTTTCAATGAAAAGGAACACCTGGAAATCTATAAGGCATCCTGGAATCGTGCACCTTATCCTCCTACGTTTATGACAGTTGACGCTGTTGTTACTCAGGCAGGACATATTCTACTGGTAGAACGTGGTGCATTGCCTGGTAAAGGTCTTTGGGCATTGCCTGGTGGTTTCGTTGGCCAAGATGAAACATTGCAGGCAGCAGTCATTCGTGAACTATATGAGGAAACTAAACTGAAGGTTCCTAAACCAGTATTGGTTGGTTCAATCGCAGATGTGCATACCTATGACGATCCTCACAGAAGCGCAAGAGGTAGAACAATCTCCCAGGCATATCATTTTAAATTAACTGACACTGAATCTGGTCTTCCAAAGATCAAGGGAAGTGATGACGCTGCTAAGGCATTCTGGGTACCTTTCAGTAAATTTGCACAATCCAGAAACAAGATGTTTGAGGATCATTTTAATATAGTGGAACACATGGTAGGTATCTAATGATTAGTGGAAAATATTATTTCTTTTGGGGTGGTGAATGTTCCCAGTGGTATAAGGCACCTATTAAAATTGATGGTCATACATACAATTGCAATGAGCAATATATGATGGCAGAGAAGGCAAGATTATTCAATGACCAAGATGCATTGGATGCAATTCTGAAGATCAGTAATCCTCGCGAACAAAAGGCCTGGGGTCGTAAGGTCAAGGGGTTTGATCAGAATGAATGGGAAAAAGTTGCTCGTTTAGTTGTTTATCGTGCAAACTTAGCTAAGTTTATGCAAAACCGAGACCTGTTTGATTTTATCATTGGAACAAAAGATTTGCATATAGTGGAAGCAAGTCCCGAAGATACCATTTGGGGAATCGGTATGCACGAAACTCACCCAGATATTCTGGATGAAACAAAATGGAAAGGTAAGAATTGGTTGGGCATTGCTATCATGCAAGCAAGATCAGACATTTTTTCCATGAGTCTTGCTTTTGGTATATCACAGGAAGACTTGAATGAGGAAGCTGAAGAATACTATGCAAAGCATTTGAAGAAACTAGAAATTGAACCAAAGGTTGAATACGATGATAGAGTACATTAAAGGTGATATTCTAAAATCGGGTTGTAAACTTATTGTCCATGGATGCAATGCACAAGGTGTTATGGGCAGTGGTCTTGCAAAACAGATCAAGGAGAAGTATCCAAAGGCATATGAAGATTATGTTGAAATGTGTCGTGAAATGCCTGAAGAAAGTCTCCTTGGTTCGGTTAATTTCTCCGAACAGGATGATGGAACAGTTATTGCCAATGCCATCACTCAATTAAACTTTGGAAAAGATGGTAGGCGATATGTTAGTTATGATGCCATTGATGAATGTTTTGAGGATATTGCGCTCTATTGTGAAGTAAACGACATAATGGAAATTGCAATCCCTAGAATAGGTGCCGGTCTCGGTGGAGGTAACTGGGAGATTATCGAATCAATAATCAAACAAAACTTCCTGGGTACCTCAAAATATTCATTTGGTACAGCATCCAACGTCAATATAAAGGTCTATGAACTATGATCGTTAAAACACAAAAATTGTCATATGATGAATTCCATAAAGCAGTTGATGCTGGTTTTTCTCTTGGTGCTTGTGCTTGCCGTGGTCCTGAAATTGGTGACATATGGTGTTCTTGCCAAATGCAGATTCTAGATATGTTGACACCTGAAGGAAGACAAAAACTAGAAAATGAATGGATAATGGAAGAACTTCACGAAGAAGAAAAAGAATAAACTTGTAAAGGCACAACAAGATAGACTTGTTGTTTAACATACTCGAAAGGAGTTTTCGATGACAAACTTAATTCTAAACACAGACTCATACAAAACGTCCCACTTTCTTCAGTATCCACCTGAAACTGAAAAGATCAGCTCATATATTGAAGCACGAGGAGTCTCCAGGGATTTTGTTCCTGTAGAAAAGACAGTCTTCTTTGGTTTGCAGCTATTCCTTGAGGAATACATGTCAAAACCAATCACAAAGTCAAACATTGAGGAAGCAGAAGACATTTTCAAAATGCATGGAGTGCCCTTCAACCGTCAGGGTTGGGATTACATTCTAAATGCCCATGATGGTTACCTTCCTGTAATGATTCAAGCATTGCCTGAAGGATACAAGGTTCCATTGCATACAGCATTGGTTCAGGTTCAGAATACAGATGACCGAGTACCATGGTTAACTAGTTATGTTGAAACTGCTTTGCTTCGCGCTGTTTGGTATCCAACCACCGTTGCAACACTGTCCAGACATATCAAAGACATCATTGCAGAGGAATTGATCCTTACTCAGGGTAACACCGAAGGTATTGATTTTATGCTCCATGACTTTGGTGCTCGTGGTGTATCATCCAAGGAATCAGCAGGTATTGGTGGTGTTGCACATCTTGTGAACTTCCAGGGTACTGATACAGTGGAAGCATTGGTCTATGCACGTAAATACTACAAGGCATCCATGCCTGCATATTCGATTCCTGCAGCGGAACACTCAACTATTACTGCCTGGGGTTGTGATGGTGAAGTGAAAGCATATGAGAATATGGTAGATCAGTTTGGTGATAAACTATATGCAGTTGTATCCGACTCATATGATATTTACAATGCAGCAGATAATCTTTGGGGTACTGTACTGAAGAATAAGGTTATTGAGAAGGGCGGAAGACTTGTTATTCGTCCCGACTCAGGTAATCCTGTGGATGTTATAGGAAGACTTCTGCACATTCTAGCAGACAAATTTGGATACACTACAAACGAAAGAGGTTTCAGAGTATTGCATCCTTCTGTTAGACTTATCCAGGGTGATGGCGTAAACGCAAACTCCATTAAGGAAATTCTCAAGTCAATGAGACTCAATGGTTGGGCAACTTCAAACATTGTTTTCGGTATGGGTGGTGCACTATTGCAGCAGGTAAATCGTGATAGTCTTAAGTTTGCAATGAAGGCATCGGCAATTATGATCAATGGCAAGTGGCAGGATGTGTATAAAGACCCTGTTACCGATCCTGGTAAAATGTCCAAGCGTGGCCTATTGGAAGTTGTAGGTGACGATTTTAAGACAATTCGTGCTGAGGATCGTTATTTGACTTCTAAATACCTTAAGGATGAGCCTCGTCTAAACATTGTATATAGGGATGGAGTATTAACAAAAGAGGTTTCTCTTGATACTATTAGAGAACGCAGTAACATGTGAGGTATAATATGGCAGATTTTCCTAAGAAAGATCGTCGCAGAGCAAAAAGACGTTTCCTGAAACAGAGAATGAAGAAGAAAGCAAGATGGTTATCCAAGTATGTCTGGAGCAGAGGACGTTGGGATAATACTGACAAAGACGTTAAGTTGGCAGATAATCTTGCATTTTGTGACAGGTGGTGTTGTCAGAATCCTAGGAAAACATTGAAAGAGAAGACATTACAGGAAAAGAAAGCAGATTTGGATATGAAGGATCAGGTTTCTTTCCAGGATGTTATATTGGATAAAGAATACGTTGATAACATTTTAGGATATTACTATGGAAACAGTCAAAAGGAACACTTGACTTCTGGATAAATATGTGATATAGTGTATAAATAATCAGAGCATGTCCGGAAAGGATGTGCCCTGATTATCCTTGCTGGTATAGCTCAATGGTAGAGCAATTCTCTCGTAAAGAATAGGTTGAGGGTTCAAGTCCTTTTACCAGCACCAGATTTTATTGGGATATTATTATGGACAATACTGTGTTGACAGTGATTATATCAATTGTTTTGGGATGCTTTGCATTGTTATTTTATGCATATCAGTTAGACAAAGAAGAACAACAAAGATGCGCTGAAGCAGGTGGTCATATTATTTCAAAAGGAACAGTAGGTTTCGGACCAACATTCTATGGTGGTCAAACTGGAGTAGCTACCACATATAGCTCTGTTACATTTTGTGTTAGTCAGGACGGAAAAATCATATTTTAAATGACATTACTAGAAAAAGCAATTCTCAAGATAAGAAAGAGCAAAAGAAAAATCAGGCTGCCAAGAAAGGTTAGGAAACAAGTGGCACAGAAAAAACCCACAGGTATCTTACATACATATCCAAGCGCTATTGGTTATGTGGCAATGATTGCTAGTGCATTTTCTTTGTTTTTGATTTATGACCTTTATCATGGTGCAGCTGATAGATCAGATAATTACCAGAAGATTTATGCATCAATCTCGGAGATTGATAAAGCTCAAAGTGAAGTAATGTTTACAAATACCAAGAGATTGAATGGTATGCAGGATACTGTCAAAGATTTGGAAGCAAGAGTTATCATTCTGGAAAACACAATAAAAGACATGCAGAAAGTTCCTCCTAAAGTGGAAACACCCAAGGCAGAAGAACCTGCAAGACCAAAAAAGAGTAATAGTGGCTGGATACATATTCCAGAGAGACGTGGAAATTATTTGAGATACTGAGGATTATTCCGGGATAGTTTAATGGCAGAACAAGGGACTCTGACTCCCTTAATCTAGGTTCGAGTCCTAGTCCCGGATCCATTGGAGGTTAAAAATGAAATTATATATTGCTGTCCTGGATGAATTTCCTGATTTTATGACACCGACATTAGTGGCACATGCAGTTTTGGGAGCTCATTTACAATTTTCGGGGAATGAAAACTATGAATATTGGTTAAACAAGTCATTCAGGAAATGTGTTGTTAGAGTTTCTGAAAAGGAATTCGAGAAGATCAAACAATTGCCAAACGTATATTTGGCGCATGAAAACAAAACTTTAGACGGTAAGAAAGCTTGTGCGGTCGTATGCCCATATGAAAACACCGATATTCCTAAAGTGTTGAAATTCGCTCAATTGTGGGCGACTAAGGACCATGGGTCGGATGGTAAGACGTTGCCTTGACATGGCAAAGATAGAAGGTTCAATTCCTTCATGGTTCACCATTATTACTTTAAATACTATAGTATAGTCAAGTAACAAAAAACTTGACTTTTACTTTATTTTGTAGTATTATACTAAAATGAATGATATTTTAGAAAAAATGCGGGTATAACTCAGAGGTAGAGTGTCAGCCTTCATGTAGTCTAAGGCATAAATACATATGAAGGAGATTCATATGTATTTTACAGTTTACAAGATTACAAACAACATAAACGGAAAGTTTTATATCGGAAAACACCAAACCACAGACCTAAATGATGGTTATATGGGGTCTGGTAAGCTGTTATTGCAAGCTATCAGCAAATATGGAAAAGAAAACTTTACAAAAGAAATTCTTTTCATATTTGAAACCGAAGAAGAAATGAATACAAAAGAGAAAGAACTTGTTATTATTAACGAAAAAAGCTACAATTTATGTGACGGTGGCAATGGTGGGTTTAGTTATATAAACAGATCGGGAATGCCAAAGTTCAAGGGCAGGAAACACACCAATGAAGCTAAAAAGCGTATGGGTCATCCCGGAAATACAACCTTTTTGGGACGTAAACACTCCGAAGAGACAAAACGTAAGATAGGAGAAAATTCCAGAACCAAGTTACTTGGTAGGAAGTTAAATGAAGATACCAAACGAAAGATATCAGAAACCTTAAAAAAGAAACACGCGGATGTGGTGTAGACAGATGCGCCCTTGACTTCCAATCAAGAGAGGACCGGAGCGTTACCGGCCGTCCGCTCCAAAAATTTAGCTGTAGAGGACCGGTTCGATTCCGGCTACCCGCTCCAAATGTTAAATAAAGATGCTTAGAGGAAAAAGAAATGAGAACATTAGGTGACGTTGTAATTACTGCTTTAGTTGGTGCAGTTGTTATTGTTTCAGGAACTATTTGGTTGCGAAATAATGATGGTGACGAAGCGACGAAAGCAAGAATAAATGAAACAATGAGAATTTGTGCTGAGAAGCGTGGATCATATGCATTGGTTTTACCCAATGGTGAAATTGGTGAATTGGTCGCAGTCTGCCTAGCAAAAGATAAATTAGAATCTCCGGAATTTGTTTTGGAGAAATGGAATCACAATTTACTAACAGGAAAATAATATGAACAAATTTCATTATGTATCTGACTTGCATCTTGAATTCGGAATGGTCCACCCCACTTTCATGGGTATGACAGGTGACAATCTAATTCTTGCTGGAGATATCACAGTCCTTAGAGCACTAAACCCATATATGACAGACTCGGGTAACCGAAAAATTAGGGATAGGACTCTCACATTCTTTAATATGGTTCAAGAGAATTTCAAAAAGGTGTTCTACCTAACAGGAAACCATGAGTCATATAATTTCAGGATCGATCTTGAAAAGGAATACATCGCGAAGTTTCTTCCCGGTATTATTCATGTCAACAATTCAGTCCATGAAATTGATGATAATACTGTCCTTATGGGTGGCACACTTTGGACCAACATGAACAACCGAAACGCACATACACTAGCATCGGTTGGTAATGGCATGAATGATTTTAGAATCATTTATAAGGGCGAGGATGATATGTGGACACCAGAAGATGCCGCAGATGCATTTGATACAACATTCAAGTTTTTGGATGATAGTCTTGAAAAATACAAGGACAAGAATGTAATCGTGGCGACGCACCATTCACCAACAGGTAAAGGTGTCAACCCAATTCATTCAGGCAACTCTATTGATCATGGTTATTATTCCAATCTTGAGCAGTACATCATTGACCATCCTCAGATCAAGTATTGGGTATTTGGTCATACTCACATTAGAACTGAACTGGAATTTGGTTCTACAAAAGTGGTGAGCAATGCCCGTGGATATGATGGTTATGAGGAATCTGCTAAAGCATTTGGAAGGGATCCAGAAAGGTTTTTTGAAGTATGAAAGACGTAGTTTCAGCACTTTTTGCTTTGGGCATTCTCATATCGGTGTTTATGTTAGGCCTAACAGCAATGTTGGGTATTCATACTCCCATGAAAGTATATGATCAGATCGGTCGTTGTCATTCAATGGGTGGCAGGGATCACGTAACAAAAGCAGATGGTATTTACAATATTGAGTGTTATAGACACACTTTCTTTATGAGAACGCCAAAACTTTTGTTCCAAATTACAGTTGACGGAGATAAAAGTGGTAAATAAATGGGTAATTTCAGATACTCACTTCGGACATTCTAATATCATCAAATTTACTAATGCCACCGGTAGAGCATTTAGAGGTAGTTTTATAAGAAGAAAAGAAGATGGTGGTTTTGAGGAAGTAAACTTCAGAGACATTAAACACCACGATGAACACATTGTTGAAATGTGGAATTCTGTTATCAAACCAGGAGATAAGGTGTATCATCTTGGTGACTTTGGAGATATTAGTTATGCAAAAAGACTCCATGGAAAAATCAGGTTAATTTTGGGAAACCACGATGACCAAATGGATAAACAAGAAATGGTTGATTCATTTGACAAGATTTTGGTATCAAGAAGGTTTAAGAGTGATTTTGCGGCACCAACAATCTTTTCGCATTTTCCATTGCATCCTGGTAATAATGGTAATGCAGCTAGATTGTTTAATGTCCATGGTCATATACATGAAAAGGAAATTAATGATCCTTGGTATTTAAACGTTTGTGTTGAGCAAACTAACATGCAACCGCTTTCTTGGGAAGAGTTGGCACAATTTATCAAACAAAGAACTAAATAGATGAAATAATAGGCGTTAGCACCAGCTGTGCGGGAGGAACTTATAATCCCTTAGGCGGCAGATTACCGTTCACGGAAGGGGGCAGCACCCTTAACGCCTACCAATTCAAGGAACAAAAAATGGGTAAATTAGTCCTGGCATTTTTTGTTCTTTGCTATCTTAGGAATAATAGATGGTTGTGCCAGGGTTAATAGTACGGAAATATAAGTGAAGGAAATTCACAAATGAGAAAATTTAACTTTGTAGAAATAGAAAAATTCCTTGCAGAAACAAGCGACACAAGTAAGATTTACATTGGTTGCGACTCAACTGCATACAAGAGACATGGCAAGTGGATGGCAGACTTTTATAGTGTGATCGTTGTCCACAAAGATTGCGCTCATGGCTGCAAAATTTTTGGTCAGATCGAAACTGAAGTGGACTTTACTCCAAACAAGAAGAAACCAAACTTACGTTTGATGAATGAAGTTTATAAGGTATCTGAATTGTACCTAACTCTTGCTCAGTTGACAGACAAGGAAATCGAAGTACATCTTGACTTGAATCCAGATAAGAAGCACGCTTCAAACCTGGTTATTGACCAGGCAATTGGTTACATCAAGGGTACTTGCAACGTCGTTCCATTTGTGAAGCCTGAAGCATTTGCAGCCAGCTACTGCGCTGACAGGTTGCTAAGAGTAAAGAGCATCTATGCATAGGAGACATAATGGAATTTAAGTTAGAGGTTGAAGTCGATTCAGCAAAGGTGGAAACAATTGTTGTTTCTTACCTGAAGGAACTTCATAAGAAACTCCTTGATGAAGATATTAAATTCAAGAGGAAGAATTTCGGTGGTGACATAGCTAAGGATGCTTTATTTTCCTATAAAGTAGGTAATGATCTAATGCAGAGTGTTCAAGATATTCTTGAAGGACTTATGGATCCGGAAGAGTTTAAACAGTTTGTAACAGATGCAATTCAAAAATCCTGGGCATGGGAAATCGAAAGGAACGGAAATGAAAATTGAAAACAAATATTTTGGGACGATCTTTGCAGTTGTTTTAATTGCATTGCTTGCTCTCTTAATTTCAACGATTGCATCCTATGCTCAAGGAATGCATTATCGAGGATGGGATGATCGTTGGGATGATCATGGGGGTTCTAGTGGTTTCTACTGGAACCCTCGAATTTTTGGATACTCAGCACGACCTTGGCAACCAAGAATTTATATTGAACCAAGGTATCATCGTGAGATTCCAGAAGGTCAGTTGTATCTATATGCTCCTGGTAGCAGAAACTTCAAGAAGCATTTTGAAAGTTATGAACCTCAAAGAATGGAACCAGAGTTAGTTCCTTTTAAAAATGATGAAACAGAAGGTACTGTTATCATTATGACCAATAGGAAGAAACTCTATTACATTCTAGATCAGGATATGGCATTTGAATATCCTATTGCAGTAGGTAGAGAAGGGTTTGCTTGGCACGGTGAACAACCAATCACAAAGGTTGTTGACTGGCCAACATGGACACCACCAGCAGCAATGAGAGCAAGACAACCAGACCTTCCTGTATCAGTACCTGGTGGTCCCCGCAATCCTCTTGGTGCAGTTGCAATCTATTTGGGAAACACAGAATACCGTATTCACGGAACAAATGATCCCAGAAGTATCGGCAAGGCAGTAAGTTCCGGGTGTATTCGCATGTATAATGAACACGCATTGCATCTTGCATCTATGGTACATATTGGAGCAATCGTAAAGGTGAGATAACTAAATACTTCTATCGTTAAACGAGGAGGTGTTTAGAAATGTCTGACTATGACGAAATCATTGCTCTTAGAGCAGAAATGCAAGACTTGAGGTTTATTGTTGGCGGTGAATCTATCAAACTTGATAAGGACAAGAAACCAACTACTCAAACAAGAGAAGACGTTGCAGAGCTAAAGGGATACAAACAGAAATTTTCTGAGGAACTCGATTCACTCAAACAGCGCATCGAAGAATTAAGTAATGGTCTCGCGGAAGTAAAAGGTCAATTAGCAGCAGGTATTGTATCAAGTGAAACTGACGTGGCAGCAGCTACGGCAGAAGTGGATAATTTGACTTCAAAACTCAAGGAAACTACTGATAACTTGAGTGCAGTAATTGATGAAAAGGGTAAAGGCAAAAATAAATAACGGGGGCCAAAATGGCATCGACTAGTGTAACAGAAACACTCAATAAGTTTTATGGCTTTACGGGTGGTGGCGAAAAACTCATTGTTGATGCAGCAGGTGTACTAGTATTTCCAGAAATCATCAAGGCAGGTCTTTTCGGTTTTGGTGGACAATATGGTGCTGGTGCACTTGTAGTGAATAAGGAGATTGGTAGTTATTACGAGTTAATCTCCGCTTCATTTGGTTTTCAATTGGGTATACAATCATATTCAACCATTATTGTATTCCTAACTGAGAATGCTTTGAAAGAGTTTAAATATTCTGAAGGTTGGAAGATAGGAGTTGATGCATCGGTTGCGGTTATCACATTAGGTGCAGGTGCAAAACTAGATACGGAAAACATCAAAGATTCCGTTATTGCATTCGTATTCGATAACAAAGGACTCATGTATTCACTTTCTCTTGAGGGAACAAAAATATCAAGACTTCCCGACCCCAAGAAATAACTAAAAGGGAACTATATGCTAAAGACGGTGGTTAAACTTGTTAGGAATCTACATGATGAAGTACAACAACTTAGAGAGGAAAACCTAACACTAAAACAGAAGTTACAGTATAGGCATACACAGATAAATGACTTGAGATATGCCAAACGTGAACTAGAAAAAAGACTGAAATTTTAGCTAAAAGGTGGAGATTTTCTCCACCTTTTTTTAGGCCCAATACTCTGGTGTTATAAATACTTTCGCGAGGTTAGTTAACCTCACAGAGGCCGAAATGGACGAAAAGAGAACAAAGCAGGTTGTCACATTTTGGTTATCTTTCTTTGTGTGGCAAAGGAAACTATTCATGCGTTTCTTCACAGATTTATTTTCTATAATCGCAGCATTCTTTTCCAAGGTCGTAAACACCATGAAGAAAACACTTTACATCGTAGCAAAACCTAAGAATAAAAGAAGAGGTCATGGACATGACCAAGTAGCAGATCAGATTCCTTTCAACATAGAAGAACCACCACAACCTGAAACTCCACCTGTAATCATAAATACAAGTGAATTCCATCAGGAAGATGATTTTGAAGATGACTATGAATCTGATGCAGTTATCAGAATGGAAATATCTCATACTCCACCTTCCGGAGATGCTACACTAATAGCAAGTTTGCATGTAGCAACAATGGAAAAGTTAAACACACTAGTAGACCAAATTCAATACTTACAAGAGAGGACAATCGACATGGCACTTAACCTAGAAGCACTAACCGCTGAAATCAGTCGTGTAAAGACAGTTCACGAATCAGCAGTTTCCCTTATTCATAAGGTAACAGCTGAGCTTGAATCTATCTCTGCCGAGCTAGCATCAAAAGTTAGCGAGCCACCAATTGATACATCTGCACTAGATGCACTTGTGTCAGACCTTAAGTCGTCAACCGATTCACTTGCAGCAGCAGTAGCCGAAACACCTGATACACACACAGTAGTTCTAAACGCAGATAACCCAACAGTACCAACCGTTGAAGTTACAATGCCAGCAGTTCTACCACCAGTTGTTGAAGCAACAGTTGAACCAAAGGTGGAAACAGTTGACCCAGCATCACCTGAACCACAGCTTTCTGTGACAGTTGAAGAAGCAACACCAGCAGTTGTTGATGCAGTTGAAGCAACACCAGCAGAAGTTGTAGCAGACCCAGCAGTAAACATTCCTACTTCTGAAGGTGAAGTTGCAACCACAGTAATTCCTACCGATGAAGGTCAGACCGACGTAACAGTTGTGACAGATCCAGTAGCAGCAGAAGCTGCAGGTACAGACGCAGCAACAGTTCTCGACTCAGTTTCATCAGCTTTTGAATCAGCACCAGAAGTAACCGCTGAACCAGAAGCACCAGCAGAAGAAGCAGCACCAGTTGCAGAAACACCACCTTCTGAATAATAAATCAGAAGTTCTTAATACTAATGGGGGAGAAATCCCCCATTTTTTATGACTAGACTACTTAAAGATATAAATATAGATGATCCAATATGGGATCACATTAATAAATTAGGAGTAAAACATATGCTAGTTGGTTGGAGAACATATATCATTTCCTTTATGGTCGCTACATTCGGTATTCTTGAAATGACAGATTGGAATGCATTATTCGATAATCCACAGGCTGGTCTAGTTGCTCTAGGTTCTGCTATTGTTATGGCACTACTACGCACAATCACAACTACACCTCCAGGAACAGCTGGACCAGTTGCTAAACCAACTGATACAACTACACCAAAGGTTTAATTGAATGTCTTGGTTATCTGTAATACTAGGTCTTCTGAGTGGAGTAGTTCAAGGACTCCTTAAAGTCTTTGATGCTATTAAAACTCAGGAGCTAATTAACCAAGGTAGAACACTTGAGCAAGCAGATCGTGCTAAAGATGAAATAGAAATTAACAGACAACAAACTGAAATTCTAGCACAAAACCAGTCTAAAGAAGAAACAATAAAGAAACTTGAAGACGGATCGTTCTAGACACTCGCAAAAGTAAGTGTTGGATTAAAAATTGCATATGAAACAGGTAAAAGATAATGCTATCCTACAAGTCATTCAATACCCTAAGTGAAGCGTGCCAAAAGTCGATTTTGAAGCCAGTGAAGACACCGGAAGAAATTGCTAAAAAGCATGGTGTCTCACTGGAACAAATCCACAAACAACTTGAAAAAGGTATCAAGGTTGAGCACGAACACACAACAGATAATGAAACAGCGACACACATTGCACTGCATCATTTGTGGGAGTTACCAGACTATTACACAAGATTGAAGAAAGTGGAAATGAATGAAAGTATCGTATCAAGAGTGAAAACAGTTGGTAGGAATGTCAAAAGAGCAGTAGGACATTCATTACCAAATCCAGTTAGAAGTGCAATGGCAGCAACTGGTGTCATAGGTATGATACATAATACAGATAAGACACCTCAAGAAAAAGAGAACCTACAGAGATTCAGAGGTCAATTGCTCTCAGGTAAACACAAACTACCAAAGTTTCCAACATCATAATAGGGGGATGGAATGTATAGAATTATGACAGTTACACTTGCGGCATTACTACTAGGTGGTTGCGCTACTGCTTCAATCAAACCACCTTCTCAAAAGCAGGTTAATTTAGTTCTTACGAAGTGCCCTGTCCTTCAGAATTACACAAAATCTCAGTTGGAAAGAGCAGCTGCAGAAATCAAAATAATGCCAAGTGATGCCCAGGTAACTGCAATGATTACCGATTACAGCAAGCTGAGACAGGCTTGCAGAGTAATGACCAAGAAACTCAAGGCACAGAATTGAAAATAAAACCTATACTGGAGAACCTATCCAAGAAAAGGTCTAAGGTTTCCGAGAAGCGTCTTAAGATATGCAAGAAATGTGAACACTTTATCCCAAAACGAGCAAAGTGTGAAAGATGTGGTTGCTTCATGGACTATAAGACGTTCTTTCTAGATGCAGAATGCCCAGTAGGTAAGTGGGGAAAAGAAGAATGAATTTGCAATGCAGAAAAGAATCCGACTATCAAACCTTATAGAGCATCTTATGATGCACACAGAGGGACTACACACATAACAAATCCTACAAAGGATTTTGATGAACAACATAAGACCGTCAAGAAGTATGAGGCGGAACACGTCGGTTCATCATTTAACGTTTATGCTCACCACCACAATGGAGACAAGAAAAAGATTACGTCAGTAGGAATTAAGAACAAAAGTTCCTCTCCATATGCCGGAATATGTGGTAGAGTAGGAGATGTTAGTTCCCATAAGCATTAATTCCTGATTGACATTTCAACCAGTTTAATGTATAATACAACACTAGATAAATTATGTGGAAATCATGGAAAACATTCAAAATATCTTCCTTAAAAACAAAGATGCAAAAGGAATTCCTTCCCTAAACCCAAAGCAATGGGAAGAATTGAATTCCGCTTATGATAAGGAAACAATCATAAGTGAATTGATCGCATATATCAAGGAATACAAACCACAAGCACCAACCCTGCATATTACCAAAGAGGAAATGATCACCAATTTCTTCAATCTCAAGCAGGCGCCAATCAGCAAATTTATCCTGACATTTGAGGAAACCAAAGGTAGAGTAATTGAGAAGTATGATGATTATGGTCATACTTACGATGACTGCGGTCTTGGTGTTGTTCAAATGGGTAATGGTTATCTGGATGTGTCAAACTATTTCAATCAGGAACTTAGATTGAACTGTGATACCTACGGATTCAAGAGCGCCCATTATCGATGGAATAATGTAGAAGACCTGAGAACAGTCTTCCTTGCTCTATGGAGACTTGGAAATGACAAACTGGATGAACAATCAATCGTTGGAGCTTTTCGTCTAAGCACATATATTGCTACCCAGTTTAAACCACACGTTGCAAAGTATGTATATAATGCAACCAATTCAAAAGTAATTTTTGATAGTTCATGTGGTTGGGGTGATCGTCTGGCAGGATTCTATTGCTCAAATGCAAAGGAATACTATGGATGTGATCCAAATGATCAGACTTTTGAAATGTATAAACAGCAATGCATAATGTATGAAACCATCCTTGGTGGAACACCTGTTATCAGAGAAAGCAAAGACTTCTTTTCGTGCATTGGAGAAAAGGTTGTATATCTTTTCAGACTTCCAGCGGAGGACTTAAACTATAACTTCATGCCTAAGGTAGATTGTGCTTTTACCTCACCACCATACTTTTCAACAGAACTATACAATTCTGGTGGTGTCCATGAAGATGATCAGTCATGGAAGCGATACAATACCTATGAAAAGTGGAGAGATAACTTCTATCTTCCTGTCAATAGAAAAACTTATGAAATACTTAACGATGGTGGTATCCAGATCGTTAATATACAGGATCCAAAGGTCAAAAACACCCGCTATTATGCTTCGGATGATTTGATAAATGACTTGACAACTAAATATAGTGATTGTAAATTCCTAGGTAATCTTGGAATGAGAATCATGCAGAGACCTAAGAATATCGACAAGAAAAAGTTGTTGGCTCATTTTGATAAGATATACATTGAACCTATGTGGTGCTTCGGTAAGAACCGTAATGAATTGAGCAAGAAAGGTCTTGGATTGTCACAATTCATGTAAGGAGAAAACATGGCCGGTGCAGGTTCTGGAGCAGGAGCAGAAATAACAGCATTAAACGAGAGTCTTCATGCATATGCCTGTGCAGCTAGACAATCACTGGGGTCCAACCTAAGTGATATAAGTCAAGTCAAGCAATCAAACACAACTGCCGCAGACTGCGATAGACCTCTAAACAAAGCAGTCAAGGAGCTTGATGAAGGTTATGCATACAGTGCAATCACCATTGCCAACCAATTGTTTTCTGATTTTCCCATGCTTAGGAAAGGTGGTTATATCTTTGCCAGAGGTGGACCAGACGTAAACAAAATTTATAGTGCATTTAACAAACTGAAGGCTCATACTGATATTGCCAATGCAAACAAATGGAATCCAGCAGATATATGGATTATCAAGAAAGGCCTTCGCATTAATGGTGACTGGGATACTCTAAGTGATCTAAATGAATTCCTGTTTGAACAATTCAATAAAGGAACACTCATAGGTGTATCCCTTAAGAAATTGGAAAAAGGTGGTGCTGCTCATTCTCATGTTTTTAACAACGGTGATCCGGTAAAGGCAAACTTCACTCAATTCAGAATTGGAGATAACATGAGAAACTCCAAGGACGTTTATATTCAATTCCAGAGTGGAAGAAAACCAGGTGAAATTCAGTTAAGAACATTCAGCAGCAGAGCTGAACCAGGAGCATGGCAAGGTGAAATTAAAGGCAAGACTGCCGCAGGAGGAAAGATAGGTGGTGGTGTTCTAATGCGAGCATGTGTGGAATGTGGAATTCCTTCTTCTGCATTGCTATATCCATCGGCATTTAAAACCCACATTGAAAAACCTTCAGATCACAAGTTCAAAGAATTTGCCGCCATGTATAAATCACTTACTGGTTCTCGCGAAACTATTGACAGTTTAACAAAACAGGCAAAACAAGGACAAAAGGAAGACAAGACGTGGTGGTTGACAAAGTTTCTGGGTGTCCATTATTGCTTCACACTACAAAAATATAAGAAGGAAAATAAGGTAACAAATTGGTTATTTGGATATGGTTCATCTGCTACAGACGATAGCAGCATATTCGTAAAGTATAGTTGATGACCAAAAAGACCAAGACTGGAAAGCAAGCAATAAAAGAAATACTGGAATCTGCAAACAAAGCACAATACTGCATGAATTGTCAGTATTCATACATAAATGAGGATAATGGAAACGGTTACTGCAAATTCACAAGAGAAGACGAGAGACGTTTTTATCCCAAGAACATAAAAGAATACGATACATGCGACCATTGGAAGAAAAATTAATGTTGACATACTCAGAATTTTTACAAGAAGGCAAAAAGGATGCAAATCTCCATCTGACACACCTTGAAGATCAAATTTTCAAGTCTGGTGTTAATGGAATCAGATCATCTATAACCTTCCTTCAGAACCTAAAGAAAATGCTTTCCGGGCATACATCACATTCGATAGTTAATCTGACTGTTAAATGGGATGGTGCACCAAGTATCTTTGCAGGAACAAACCCAGAGAACGGAAGATTTTTCGTTGCAACTAAGAGTTTGTTTAATGCAACACCAAAACTGAATTACACCAGTGCTGATGTTGACAGAAACCATCCAAGTGGTGGTCTGAATGATAAGTTGAAGGTGGCACTTCGCTATCTGCCTGAATTAGGAATTAGAGGAATCGTGCAAGGGGATATTATGTTCACGCACGATGACCTATCCACAGAACAGATTGATGGGGAAGACTGTATTGTTTTCCAACCAAATACAATCGTCTATGCAGTACCAGCAAAATCAAACCTTGCTAATAGTATCCGAAATGCAAAGATTGGTGTTGTCTGGCATACAGAATACTATGGATCAACCATGGATTCTCTAAAGGCAGCTTATAATGTATCTGTGTCTCAATTCAAATCCAGCAGAAACGTATGGTATAGAGACGCAAGTTTCGTGGACGTTAGTGGTACTGCAACACTAACTCTGGAAGAATCAAAGAGACTGGATGCAATACTTTCCGAATTGGGATATATGTTCCGCAGTCTATCACCAAGATTCCTTCAGTTGATTAGTTCCAGCACTACATATAGTTCCTACATTGAAATCTGGAACAATTCCAAAGTCAGAGAAGGTGAGAAGATCACCAATACATCTGAGCACATTGCTGGATTGATCAAAAGTGTGGAACAGAAGATTAATCTTGCTATCAGTACAGCAAAGAGAGACGACACAAAGAAAATCAAGATAGCAGAAAAGACAAAGGTCCTGACATTCTTCCATTCAAATATGGGGCAACTTAAACTCATGTTTGACCTACAGAACAAAATGATTGACGCAAAGAATATGTTAATCAGAAAACTAGAACAGGTCCAGGGAGTAACCAGAACCTTTATCAGAGACGCAGATGGTCTAAAGGTAACACATCCCGAAGGTTTCGTAGCAGTGGACCACATCGGAAATGCTGTCAAATTAGTTGACAGATTAACATTCAGTCACAATAACTTTAACGTAGCAAAGACGTGGTTTTAGTAAAGGATAATTTTAATAATTGAAAAACATGATGAAGAAAACACTAACAGTTTTTGATATTGACGATACCCTATTCACAACGGAAGCAAAGATAAGAGTAAGAAAAAACGGAGAAGTCCAGAAGATACTTTCCAATACAGAATTCAATCACTACAAATTGGATCACTTGGAAGAATTTGACTTCTCCGAATTTCGGGATGCTAAGATTTTCCGTTATACCGCTAAACCTATTCATCCCATCTTCCAGTTAGCAAAAGATAAGATCAAAAACAATACAGAATGCAGTAAGACCATATTGCTTACTGCTCGACAGGATTTTGATGATCGGGAAGTCTTTCTACAGACATTCTATGATCATAATTTCCCGATCCACATGGGCCCATGTGGAACGTGCTGGAAACCTATCAAGCAGATATAGAACAGGTGGAAACATATCAAAACTTGCTATAATCAAGAGGTATGTGGACACTCATAAGTTTGAAAGAGTAGAAGTCTTCGATGATTGCATCAAAAACCTGGTCACAATCTCAAAACTAAGACATTTCTATCCCAAAATCCACATGGATATGTGGTTGGTAAAAGGTGAATCTCTGGTCTCTTGGCAGCTGTAAATTACTAAATATAAAGGTAATATAGCTTGTAGAGAGCAGAGATTTAATGATAACAAGAACAAAAGGCGTAGGTTTCTACGGCAAAGTAAGAATACCAACAATCGGACATGCTGCGGTAGTCAATACTGCAAAGGATATTGCAGCAAAATCAGGTGCTAAATTGCACGTGGCATTATCCGGTGCCGATCATCCTCTCCCCAAAGCACTCAAAAAAGAACACGCTCAGGCGTTATTTGACCATCCTGTGGAAACACACCACAAGAGCGTAGTCCATTTCCTTTCCAACATGAGCAAAAATCATGATGACTTTACCCTAGTGGCAGGTCAGGATCGTGCCGAAGAATATAAGGCAATGCTCAAGAAGTGGAATGGAAAGAAAGATTCCCAGGGCAATGTACCATTCCATTTCAAAAAGTGGAGAGTCCATAGCATCCCAAGACAGGATGCAGTTGCGTCAAATCGTGACCCACAAAGAATGTCACCAAAGGAACTTGTCAGTTCAGTTTCAGCAACCAAAGTTGAAGCATTGGCAAAGTCGGGATCATATGATCGTTTCAAGGCATACTATCCTGGTATACATGAAAGACATGTAAAGAAATTATACAACCAGATCAGAACGTCAAATTCTATCAGGGAGTCTCTGGAAGTACCTGCTATTGGCCAGACCCTATCCAGAAAACTCATGCCACAGTTTCCTAAGAAACACGTCAAGGACTTCCTAAAATACCTGGACAATCAAGGTATTGCTCACAAGCAAAAGAATATTGATACCAGCAAACTCAAGTCAACTCAGTCTGAATTTGATGCTGAGAAGATCAACTCCCTACTGCAAAAGAAAGAGGATAACGATGCTATATTGGTATCTAATGATGATCATGTATTGGACGGCCATCATAGGTGGCTGGCAGACCATAACCGTTCCAGAGGACGCACAACTAGCAACGCTCATGTTGTAGACCTTCCTATTCTGGATCTTTTGAGTTTGTCAAAACAATATGTTTCCACACTTAGCGAGGACACAACTAGGAAAGAGTTTGTGCCATTGGTCAAGTCTTTCCTTGAGTTTGCTTGTAGTAAACTAGGCATCCAGAACACACCAAAACTCAAGTTCCAACCAGACGGTGATCGTAGTTTTGGTGGATATGTTCCATCGGATAATAGCATTGTATTGGTGTCAAAGAACAGACACCCTATGGATATTTTCAGAACCCTGGCACATGAACTGGTCCACCACAAACAAAACGAAGATGGTAGAATCGGTGACGTTGCAACATCTGGTGCTACTGGTTCAGATATTGAAAACGAAGCTAACGCAGAAGCAGGAAAATTAATGCGTTGGTGGGCCAAAGAAAACCCACATCATTTCAAAATGTCTTCCCTTGTAGAACACACCGCAATCTTTGTGGTTGGTGGTCCATGCTCAGGTAAAGACAAACTAATCAAACAATTAAATGAAGAATATGGTCTTAAGGAACTCGATGCTCAATACATCTTGAGTGGTAAACCTATTCTTTCTGAGCAGATCATAGTAAATGGATCAGCAGAGAATTTGGAAGATATTGTCAGAATCAATGACATACTCAAAGAAAACAATTATCATACCTCAATGATTTACGTCAATACCACCAATGAAATTTCCAAGTTGAGAAACGAGGAAAGAGAAAAACGTGGTCAGAGAGTGATGAACGAAAGTATCCGCTTTTCCAAATTTATGTCTGCTCAAAATAACATAGAGAAATTCAAGACATTATTCGGAGAAAATATGACAAAGATCAACAACTCAAAAGAAATCAATAAGGATTTTGAGAACCTATTGCAGGAAAACAACTCAAAACCAAAAGACAGAGAATGGGGAACCAAATCTCTTACCAAGATATATTCTAAAGAGACACCTGGATCAACCCAAGCAAGTCTGAAAAAGATGATTGCAAAGCGCGAAACCTTAAACTATACAGACACCAATCCTGGTGACGTGGGTAGTGGTATTGGTCCAACCTATGGTCAGAAATCAGTAGGATTCAGTGGTCTTGCTGAATGGGCATCCAACCCAGAGACAATTGCGAAGTTTGAGAAGCGCTATGGCAACAATGCACAGCAGAAATTGGATGAGGTGGTTGCTCAACTATCAGAAGCAACAACCAAGATCAGCAAACCCAAGTCTTTTTCTAGCATTAGGGAGTCATTTGATAAGGGATTGCTAGATCGCAGGGGTACTGTACCAGATCAAGGACCAGGAAATAGTGATAGTATTGGTGAAGACAGACCTCCCAAGAAATCCAAATGGTATAAACCAAAAGCAAAAAAACAATAAATAAACAACCATGTAATCTCGAAGGATATAACCAAATGTTCAAAAAGAATGATCCACTTGTAGAAGTATCAAAGAAAATAATGCAGGAAAACGAAACCAGAAGACAAGTGGAGTCTTTGGTTAACGAATCATTGGGAATAGAAGACAAAAAGGTTCTACCAAGAGAACTTTTTGCAGAATACGATACTATCCTGGCAGAAGCACAATCAGTTGCTTTGAAGGAAGGTATTGAAGCATTGGATGAAATGCTAGGTAAGGGTGAAAAGAACCTAAAGTCTTTAGAAAATTATTATAGTATCCAAAATGATAGAATTTCAAATATCCGAGATAGAAAAGAAGATAAACGAGCAGCTAGGCAAATTTCAAAAGACCGTACTGGATATTGGTCTGATGCAGATAAGAAATCAACGGCTCAATACGAAAAAGGTAGAATTAAGCGCGATAGAAAATATGCCGCCTCTCTTAGTAAGAGGTCTAAAAAACTAGCTTCAAAGCTTGGTCTCAGAGAAGAAGAACAGTTGGATGAAGTTTCTCTAAAGAAAGCAATTGCTGCTTACAGAAGTTCTTCCGAAGGAGAGCATTGGAATAGAAATGATTATGAAGGAAATGATAAAGCAGCAAACGCATATCGCAAGCAGAAGAATAAGTTTAAGTCATACATCCATAAAAAGGGTGGTGATAAAGCAGTTGGTGATGCTGAAAAAGGTGCGAAACAGGATATAGAAGGTAAGAAATATAGTAGCTATAGTAATGATACAATTTCAGCGCGCAAAGACGTTCTTGATAAAGAAAAAAAGAGTGGTCGTTGGGGAGTATTTTCAAAAGGACCAAAGAAAGGTCATTTGAAGCAAGCTGGTGAACATAAGAGATATATGAAAGTAACCCATGACAGTGTTATGAAAGATGCCAAGAAAAAGGTAAATCTTCCCGAATCCGAACAGTTGGATGAAGTGACAATCAAAGCTATTGTTAAGAAGGTTGCAAATGAATTACCTTCTAGAAAAAAGAAAATTGAAGACTTAAACCGTCGTGCTATGCAGAAACCTACAGTCAAAGGTTGGGCAAATGCACAGAAGCGTGTCAATGCAGCTGTGAACGAGGAACAGTTGGATGAAGAATTTAAGCATGTCAAGGTAGCAAAAAAAGGTGATGTAGAAAAAGCATATAGACTTGATCGTGGTGACAGAAGAATTGATATTAGAAAACATAAAGATGGTAGTTGGGTAGCAGATTCTAACTTTGGTCATACCGAATCTGATGGTAATGATTATCACAGCTCTGAAAAAGACGTTAAGAGAGTTTCTACACCAGCCAGACGTGCAATTAAATCTGTAATGAAAGGCGCTAGGGATCAAAGAGATGCTATTAAAGACGAATTGGATGAATCTGTAAGAACACCTCTACCAAAGGTTTACAAGAAAAAAGCAATAAAGGAAGATACCTCAATTGAAGCAATCAATGAGGAAATCTATGATAATCTCCTAGCAAATCTAATTGAAGCATATCAGTCTAGTGAAGATGCTTTCAATGACATGGTTGATTCTCTTACTGAGGAGCAATTGCAAATCTTGGGTTTTACGGAGGGGATTCAGTAAGTCCTGAGTCCCCCGACCAATTGAATGAAATGGGAGTTAGACCAGCTGGTGGTTCGACAATGGGAAGACCAGTGCCAAAACAAGCTGCTCAAAGTCCTGTGGCAATTGGTCCAGGAACTGCACCTACTGCACAAAGAACAGCAAGAGAAGCAGCAGCGAAGGCACTTCAGGGTTCAGGTAACAATCCTCAGAATGCACCATATAGAAATGTAGCACCAAGACCTACTCAGTCAATGGATAATTATGTAAGACAAGATGCTAAGATTCCTATTAAACCTTTGGGACCAAATGCAAAAGTTTCTGATCCAGGACCAAATGCAAAGGCCTCTCTAGGTAAAGGTTATGATGTGAATGCACGTACCCAAAATTTACCTGTTCAAGGTCGTAATCAAAGTATGTTAGTGAAAGGTGTAAAACCTTTGGATACAAACAAAAAGGTAACACCTTCTACTAGTACTGTCACACCAATGATTGCAAGAAAACCTGCTCAGCAGGAACCAGTGCAGACTTCTACACAACCAACTGCTACAAATAATGCACCTGCACCAAAAGCCAGACCAGCACCAGTGTTAGGTAGTGGTGCTAATCTTCCTGGTTCAACGACAGGTGGTGGAACACCAGAAAGTGCATTCGTAAACAAGAAAACAGGAATTGGTTATAGAGCTTCACAACAAGGTCTACCAGGTGGTCCTTCAGGTCAAACACCAGAAAGATCAACTGGTAATGATACAGCAGCAGGCAGCTCTGGAAATGATAAAATTTCTAAGGCACCAACACCTGCCGCAGTGAAACCGCGTCCTAGACCACAAGCAAGACCTGCGGCACCAGCAAAAGAAACAACAGGTGACATTATGAACAGAATGTGGGTGAAGGAATCATTTGAAAGTTTCCTGAGAAACAACTTTCTTAAGGGTTAGATATGGAACACTCAAAACTAATACAAACTATCAAGAAGGTGAGTCTTAATAGACTAAACGAAAACTATAAGGTTACCAAGAAAAAGAAAAAGTTAGTCAGAAAAAATGACCAGAGTGATATTATACTCAACCCAGTTATTGACAGCTTTTCGGCAAATAGATAAATATTCAAACAAAATCTTAAAGGAGAATCAAATATGCTTTGGGGAAATATAGATACTGCATCTGGTAACCAGAAGCCTGTATTTGCTAATACCACAAATGTCACATCGAGTTCAACAATTCATGGCGAAGCTGCTAATACAAATACCTACTACGGTCAGGTATATGGTGTTTCTGCTACAGAAGCAGCAAACAATACTGGACATGGAAAGAAAGTTGTCCATGCTGGTTGGGTAAGCCAGAAGATTGGAACAGGACCTATCAAGTCAATTGGTTGGTCTGGTGGTACAGGGTATAACGCAGCAGGTTACTTGAGATTCACAGATGGAAGTGTATTGGGTGATGGAACTGGAGCAAATGCTTCATTCACCATTGCTAACACACTAAACGTTATGCAGTCTTATTCAACTAATGCACAATGGAATGTAATCAACAGCATCACAGTAAACGATGGTGGTTCATTGTATTCCAACTCTACTTTGATCGCAGTTGCAGGCCCTGCAGCTATTTCAAACGCAACATTTACCATCGTTCTTGGTGGTAGAGGTGATCGCACAAACTATGAAACATTGGTAGCAATGGGTTCAATGGTTGGTGACGACGATAATGACAACGTATTCTTTCCAGGAACATAATAATGGTTAAATCGTTCAAGACTTTTCTAGATGAAGAAGTTGTATTGGCAGCTACAGTAAAGAGATTTTTGGTTGATATTGATAATCCAGCAGTTAGGGATCATATCAACCAAACTCTTGCCAATGAATTAAGTGCATCATTGACACCATACAACGCATTAACTAAGGCAAGAAAAGTCTTGGCAAACTATCATATCAACGTTGGTGCCACACCTTTCATGGAAGGTAGCAGTGGTGAACGTTCTTGGGTATTGAAACAGTTTGGTGAAATATCTGGAATGAATGATCAAGGTGAGGTTGTAACAAAGGATCCTAGTCCTTATACAATCGTATTTACCTGGAATACAGTTTCTGGTTGGTGTATTGCAAAGTGCAGAATTGTATCACCAGAAGAATTGAGTGAAGGTATATTATCTGGTTTGAAACATGCTACTGGTGCAAAGACCAAGTGGGGTGGAGCTATTGCATCCGCTGCAACTATCGCAGCAACCGCTGGTGCAGGAGCAGCAGTATGGCCAGCTCATCCAATAGTTGGTGCAGGAATAGCAGGAGCATATGCATTGAGAAAGATTATACAAAGAGCACGAGCAAAGAAACCAGATTTGGTTGAAGCACGTCTAACACCAGCTGAACGCAGAACAATCCTAGATGCAAGACGTATGGAAGCATCCATGCAGGGTCGCAAAGTGAAAATGCCAAGACCAAAACCAATGAGTAAGAAAGACGCAGAAAAGGTATTACAGGATGCAAAGAAAACTCATTTCAATATGGCAAGCAATATCAGAAGACTTCCAAAAGAAGCAAAGAAAGAAACCACTATCAATCACAGACCCGTGATGACAGTTGCACCAAGACCTATTGATCTTGGAAAGCATGAATACAAACTAGTCAAACCAACACCCACCAAAAGATATATGCCTGAACCAGATGTTAAGAGTGAATTTGATAAACATATTGATTCCTATAATAAGACTGGTAAGAAGGCCTACCTAGCAGCTGCAGAGCGAGCAGCTCAGGCTCACTATGCTTCCAATTATCCAGAATATCCAGAAGAAGCTCAGAAGAAACTTAATGATAGAATGCATGTTTTGGGAACAATTAGACAATCCAATCCAAGCTTTTTAGGAAAGATTAAGAAGCTCTTTAGAGAAGAAATTACTCCTAATACCTCAAAAGAAACTATCATCCATGATTTTGTTCATTCCAAGAACAAGACATTCAAAGGTGACAGTAAGAAGAAAAAGATCAAGAGAGCATTAGGAGCTTATTACTCAATGCATAAGGAATAGGGAATGAATGTTTGATGATTTGACAGATGATAACTTTATGATATATGCCCTGAAATGCTACTCAACTCCAAATTGCATAATCTCAGAGTTCAATGAAGACTTCAATAGGATAAAGTATATCAAGAGATTATTCAGGAAATATAAAGATACTGGAGACTTGAAGGAAAGATTAATACTGAATCACATCATAGTCCTAGGTAATGTTTTTGGTCCAGAAGCAGTATCTAGGATACTTTTTTATAAGATAGATGAGGAAGACTATCCATTACTCAAATCATTCCTAACCTATCTTAACTTAATGCCTAAGCTGATTAGAGGAATACGAGGTAAGGATTACTTGAATTCTTCTCTTACAATGGATTTCTTTGTAGCTAAGCGTCTTAGAGCTATCTAAAGCTTCCAGCTAAGGTATCATTATTTACTGGGACATAGCTTATATAACACTTGTCAAGCCCTTTGTCAAGCGAAAAGAGAAGAAAATGAGAAAAAAGTTTGTACTTAAAGAAACCCCATTTGAAATGGCTTATTATAATAAGGACGAAAACTCACTTCATAGTAGCAAGGAAGATTACCGAAAAGGTAAGACTTCTAAGAGACTTGAAAGTAAAAATTTTGGTGAGTTCAAGGAAATTGGATCAACTCCCACCCATAAGATTTATAGGAAAATAATAAAACATAATCGTGGTACACACTCAGCTAGTTTTTTGGCAATGCATAAAGAGACTGGTGAACCTCATGTTTTTGTTTCTGGAAAGTATGATACTAAGGAAAAGAAATTAACAGTTAATCATCTTGCTGGCCATCCAAATAATACATTAAAGGCGCATGACTTATACCATCACCTATTACTTGCTGGTCACGTA
>ERZ724513.41-NODE-41-length-45500-cov-13.476136_pt1 | contig 45500 bp, 39 predicted proteins | sample MGYA00376046_ERZ724513 | MGnify/ENA primary metagenome ERZ724513 (study PRJEB28724, sample SAMN07190883) | activated sludge metagenome | isolation source: activated sludge of sewage treatment plant in Hong Hong | place: Hong Kong | collected 2016-03-17 ...
CCCCGCCCGACTTGCAGCTACTTTCTTCCGCCGAACTCGTTGCAGATCTCTTCGGCGAGGACCTGGCGAACCTCGTCCGGGTCACTGCTCCAGCCGAGAGCCCACATCAGCTTGACCAGGGCGAGCTCGGGGATCACCGGCAGAAGCACGGCCCCGGTCTCCTCGAGCAGAAGTTTGGATTCGTAGGAATTCTGGACCCCGACCGGCTGGGCGTTCATGGTCAGGGCGAGCACGATCCCGTGCCCGGCAAGCCGATGGGCAAACCGCGGCACCGAGGAGCGTTCCGGTTCGAAAGGCCCGGTCAGAGCCGGGTAAAGGGTCATCACCGCGCCGCGGAAGCCGTCGCGGATCAACATGTCGGCCATCGATTCGAGATTGATCCCCGGGTGGAGATCGATTCTCATCACGCGGTCGTCGGCGGCGATCCGGGAAGAATCTGGACCCTCGGTGACCTCGTCCGGGTTCGCACGGCTCTTCAGGGTCCAGCTGAAGGTTCCCCAGCTGACCTCGGCAACGTGGACCCTTCCCGCCGAGATGAAGGCGGGCCCGGAGCCTCTGGCCTTGCGGACGGACACCCCGTCGTGCACCCGGCTCTTTGCATTCGGCCGGCCGGCAAAGGAGAGGTAGACCCCGGGCGAGAGATGCTGAAGCGCGATCAGGGCGTCCGCGATGTTGGTGTCGGCGTCGGTATCGGGCTCGTTCGGCGGCCGGTTTGACCCGGTCAGCACCACCGGGACCTTGAGGCCGGCGAGCATGAATGAGAGTGCCGTCGAGGTGAAGGACATCGTGTCGGTGCCATGCAGGACGAGGATCCCGTCCGGATCTTCTTCCTCGATCAGGCGCTCGATCTCCCGGCCCATGATCACCCAGTGTTCGGGCGTCATGTTCTCGGACAACATGTTGACCGGCTGCCGGAGAACCGGTGAAATGCCCGCCTTTTCGAGAACGGCGGTCACGTTGGGGCCGGAGAACACATCAAGCTGCCGGTCGGACTCGCTGAGCCTGACCAGCTTTTCCCGGCCCGAAAGGGGCTCCGAGCGGGAGCCCACGGTACCCCCGGTCACCAGGACTCCGATTCTGCTCCGGTCGGCCACGGAGCCAGCGTATCTGGCGGCCGGAATGCGGTTGGCGGCTGTAGTCAAATCAGTCCCGACAACGGACAAGGGCGGCGGGGCACGAGGCCCCGCCGCCCGATCCGTGTCAGCCCATCGCTAGTCGTCGAGATGGACCTGGGTTACTTCGTCTCCTCGCTCGCCGGTCCTGATCCTGATCGACTCCTCGACCGGGATTACGAAGATCTTGCCGTCTCCGATCTCTCCGGATCGAGCGTGACGCAGGATCGTTTCGACGACGAGGTCTTTTTCGGAATCGGCCACGACGATCTCGATCTTGAGCTTCGGCCGGACGTTGACCGTGACTGTCGATCCCCGGTAGGTCTCGACGATCCCCTTCTGCCGTCCCGAGCCCTTGGCTTCGAGAATCGACATTGACGGGATTCCTTTTTCGAGGAGGTCCGTCCGGATCGGCTCGAACGCCTCGTGGCGAATGAATGCTTCGATCTTTTTCATCTGAGCATCTCCTTCCTAGGCCTGGCTGGGACTCTCGGCCGACGATGCAACCGGTGTCCCTGCCATCGACGGGGTGTATTCACCAACCGGCAGCTCCGGCTGCGGGATGAAGGCTTCCGGGTACCCGTACATGCCGTGCGAGGCGATGTCGAGACCGGCATCCTCTTCCGCTTCCGTGACACGGAGGCCGATGGTTGCCTTGATGATTCCGAACACAAGGTACGAAGCGGCGAACACGAATGTGAACGTCGCAACGACGGCCAGCGCCTGAACCCCGAGCTGACCCAGGGTCGCGCCGAAGTCGGCGTCACCGAAGATTCCGTACCAGATGCCCGGCGCGGAGATGGTCAGTCGCGGCGAGGCGAAGATGCCGACCGCGAGGGTTCCCCAGATGCCGGCCAGACCGTGGGCCGAGAGGGCACCGATCGGATCGTCGAGGTACTTCTCGATCGTCAGGACGCCGAAGACCACGACGCCACCGGCGATGAAGCCGATGATCGGGGCCGTCCAGGTCTCGACGAAACCGCAGGGCGCGGTGATCGCGACGAGGCCGGCGATCGCGCCGTTGCCGGCCATGCCGACGTCAAGCGACTTGGTCTTCATGTAGGTGAAGAGCATCGCGCCGATCACGCCTGCCGCAGCAGCGATCTGGGTGTTCCACATGACCTCGCCGAAGAAGGAGAGATCGGTGCCCAGGGTCGAGCCGCCGTTGAATCCGAACCAGCCGATCCACAGGATGATGATCCCGAGGCCGACCAGCGGCATCGAGTGTCCGGGGATCGCGCGGGGTGATCCGTCGGCCGCGTACTTGCCCTTTCTGGCACCCAGCAGGAGCAACGCGACGAATCCGCCGACCGCTCCGGTGAGGTGGACCACCGAGGAACCGGCGAAGTCCATCACCGACTTGCCACCGATGTCGGTGAGCAGGCCGCCGCCCCAGACCGAGTGACCGACCATCGGGTAGATCACGGCTCCGAAGACCGCGGCGTAGATGATGTACGGAGCGAACTTGATGCGCTCGAGGGTGGTGCCCCAGACGATGGCGAGCGAGACCGCGCAGAACGCGAAGCTGTACAGCATGTACATGACCGCGCTCGAATCGACGGCGACCAGCGTGCCTGTGCCACTGCCGTCATCAACCATCGAACCGAAGTGGTAGAAGAACCCGTGGGTTCCGATGAAGTCGTTGCCGTAACCGATGATTGCGGCCCCGACCGCCCAGAAGGCGAGGGTGCAGACCGAGAAGTTGACGAAGATCTTCATCACTCCGGCGCCTGCGTTCTTCATCCGGGAGAAACCGATCTCCAGGAACATGAAGCCGCACTGCATGAGCAGCACGAGCACGCAGGCGAGCGCGATGAAGGTTCCGTTCAACTCGGCCGACTTGGCGTCGAACAGTTCCTGTGTGACCGGCGCCGCACTCGCCATCCCTGGCACCACCAGGGCGGCAAACATCGCCAGAAGCGAGGCTATGCCGATTCTCTTGACACTCATACGAGTCATTCCTCCTGTTTCCGCCGGGCCCAGACCCACCGGTTGCAAATAGCGTTTAGCTGACCGGGCCAATTTAGAAACGGGAGGGGGAGCGCTTTTTGGCCACTCGGAGGAAATGACCCCATCCCGGTTGTTCGATTGTTAAATCGAAGGTAAATGGCTCTACAGAGCCGAGTCGTAGTTGAGATTCGGGTCTGTGAGCGGACTCGGGCGACTGGATCGGCGGCCGTTTTGTCCGCCGGGACACCCGGCCAGGCAACTGGGCCGCCGGCCCCCGGACTTCACGGCCGCGGGCTAGAGGAATGCGGGGCCGCGTTTGACCAGGCCGCGATACAGGGCTTCCTGGATCTGCTCCCGCACCTGCTCGGAGAGATCGAATACGAGCGAGCGGTCCTCGCTCGAACCCGGTCCGTACCCGGAGAGGTCGATCGGCTCGAGGAACTCGATCCGCCAGCGCGAGGGCAAAGGCAGCAGGCCGAGCGGTCCCAGCCAGGGGAAGGTCGGGGTAACCGGCACGTAGGGAGAACCGATCGCTCGCGCCAGCGGCTTTGACTCGCCGAGTTTCGGATAGATCTCCTCGGCCCCGACCACCGCGACCGGGACGATCGGCGACCCGGTCTCGAGCGCAACCTCGACGAACCCGCCGCGGCCGAAGCGCTGCAGCCGGTAACGGTCGGCGAATGACTTTCCGAAGCCCTTCTGGCCTTCGGGGAAGACCATCACCGGCTGATCCTCCTCCAGCAGCCGTCCGAGGTTTGCCGGGTTGGCGGCCACCCCGCCGAGCCGGCGCAGGATGTAACTGACAAAGGGCAGGTCGAAGGCCCAGTTGAGCACCATCGCCTTGACCCAGCGGGGCAAGGGGTGCTCCTTCTGGATCGCGGTGGCGATCATCGCGCCGTCAAAGGGGAAGATGGCGCCGGAATGGTTGGCGACCAGCAGGGCCCGGCCGTGCCCCGGCACGTTGGCCGCCCCTTCGACCTGGACCCGCCACCAGGTCGAGTAGAGGAATTCGAAGAGCGGGAAGACCGCTTCGGTGAACTCTTCGTCGAAGCCCCAGGCATCCTCGTGGTACTCGCCGGCCAGCCGGCGGAGGATCAGATCCGAGGTGGACTGGACCGTTCCGGCCCACTCGAGCACGGCCTCCGGGGTCGGGGCGGCGGGGCGGTTCACCTGGAAACGCTCCTGACCGGGGAACCCGGATGGGGTGACGGAAAGAGGGCCTGGATGCCCTGCGAGGTGCGGGCGAAGTCGCGGGCCGTTCCCTCCGAGTCGAAGGCGAGCTCGAACCCGACCTCCTCCCGCAGCCTGCGGTTGTCGCAGCCGCGGCCGTAACGGAGCAGGAGCTCGCCGTCGCGGTAGAGATCGGCGCTGCCGAGGTAGTTGCCGATCCGGCGGTTGATCACGCCGACCAATACCGGCGGCACGCCGACCGCGCTCTTTCCGCAAAGCCGCAGCAGGCGGCTGAGCGAAATCGCCCCGTCGGGGGCGACGTTGACCGCTCCCCGCACCGGATTCAGGGTCGCCGCCGCCAGCGCCCCGGTCGCATCGTCGACGTGAAGCAGCTGCAGCCGGGGGTCGAAACCCATGCGCGTGGGCACCACCGGCAGGTTCAGGTAACGGTTGAAGGGGGTGTCGAGGCCGGGGCCAACCTCGACCCCGAAGCGGAGCATGCAGCAGGTGATCTCGGGGCGCCTTCTGGCGAAATTGTCGAAATAGCCCTCGAGCTCGCCGATGTCGCGCTGGAAGCGGGTGACCAGGGGCAGGCGGCGGGCCATGTCCTCGGTGAAGAAGGCCGGGGCGCCGGGGGCGGAACCGTAGATCGCGGCTGAACCCCGGGCGATCAGGGCCTGGAGACCGGAGGTCTTTTCGCAGGCGGCGAGCAGCTGCAGGGTGCCGATCACGTTGATGTCATGGAGTGCCCTGGAGGGCCGGCCCTTTTCCGGGTACCAGACGATCCCGCAATGAACCACCACGTCCGGTTCCAGCGAGGGAAGGATGCGGGAGATGACCGGGTTGCGGATGTCCGCCTCGACGAACTCGGTCCGGCCGAGATCGGAGGTGGGCGGGGCTGAATCGATGCCGATGATCTCGCCGACCCCGGGCCGGCGCTGCAGCGTCCGCGCCAGTTCCGACCCCCAGCGGGTTGAAACTCCGGCGATGACTATCCGTTTTGTCGCACTCAATTTGAACTCCGGACCGGGATCTGGCCAAAAACGGGGCCAAATCGAATAACTCTAACCCTCAGGTTGAGCCTTTGACTTACGCTCCAATTCGGCTAGCCGACTGGAAATCTCGTCGATTCTCTCCTCCAGCTGGCGCATCTCATCGCGGCTGACCAGGCGAAGCCCGTCGAGCGTCCCCCGGGCATCGGATCCCCGCCTGGTCACCTCGTCGACCAGCCCCTGGGCCCGGTTTCGCGTCTTCTCGGTGAGATCCTGAGCCTGGGCCCGGGTCTTGCCGGTCGCGGCGAACGCACCCTCGATCGCTTCTTTGAGACCGTCGGGAACTCCGCGGCCGCCTGACTTCTCCGATCCGCTTTCAGCCATGCGGCTAGTTTACGACGAAAGACCGCCCCGCCGGAGAATCCGATGCCCGTAAAGATGAACCCGATCGAGCCCGCCGCCGGTGACGCGATCCTGGTCGGCGACCCCCGTCGCGCCTTCGCCCTCGCCCAGGAGTTGACCGGACAGCCGAAGATGAGCCATCAGGCCCGCGGGCTCTGGGGCTACAAAGGCCTGACCGATGATGGCCTCCGGCTGACCATCCAGTCAACCGGCGTTGGGGGCCCGAGTGCCGTTCCGGTGATCGGCGACCTCGCATCCCAGGGGGTGAGCCGGATGATCAGGCTCGGCACCTGCCTTGCGATCGAGCCCGGACTGGCCGCCGGAACGCTGCTCCTGGTGAGTCGAGCCGTGGTTGCCGACGGGACTTCCCGGGTGCTCGGCGCCGGCCAGGACTTCGTGCGGCCCGATCAGCGTCTGCTCGGCGCGCTCGGCGGCCTCGGGCGCGAAGCGACGATCTCGAGCCACGACCTGGTTCAGCGTTACGAACCGGAGGGAACCGGCCGGTCCGATCCGGGACCGGCGCTCGCCAGGGACCTGCAGACCGCCGCCACGCTTGCGATGTGCCGCCGGCTGGAAATCCCGGCCGCGGCGCTGCTGATCGTGGCAGAGGACACGGCGGGGAACCGGCTCGACGAGGAAGCGATGTGGGATCTGTTCCGGAGCGCCGGCAAGGCGGTGCTCAGCCGGTTGGCCAGGCTAGAACCTAACCCTCAAGTTGAGGTTTAGGTCAGGTCTTTTTCCGGCTTCCTGACGCTTTCAGCTCCGCTCGCAGCTCCCGAATCTGGTCGAGGGCCGCGTCGAGCCGGTCTTCGGTCTCTTCCAGACGGTCAGAAAGGACCCGGACCCGCCGTTCGAGCCGCTCTTCCTCGTCTTTCGAAGAGACGCCCATGGCACCCATCGCCGCCCGCTGTGCTTCGGCGGCGCGATCCCGTGCGGCCACCGCAGCGGAGACCGCCTGGCCGAATGCGGGACTGCCGATCAGCGCCTGGGCGAGGTCGGCCGCGGCCTTCTCGCCCTTCGACTGGACCCGGTCCCTGATTCCCTCGTTGGCATCGTTTTCAGCTGACATGACACGATCTTAAAGGGCGCTTCGCAGGAAGTGTCGAGGTACCGGCGAAAGCCGTTGCGATACGGTTCCTCTGCCGCGTCACGGGAGGGCGTCGGCCGTGTCTGTTTTAGTTGGGAAGCCAAAGGTGGACCAGGGTTCAATGACTACACGCCGCGATGCGCCGGCCGCCACAGTAGCGGTCCTCTTTTTCACGCTCATTTTCGGCTCCCTGACTTGGTTTGCGGCGTCCTCTTCCGAAGCCGCCACGACTCCGGTTCCCTGTGCTCCGGGATCGGCCAGCTGCTTCGCGGCGGCCGAGGGCAAGGCGGCACCGGCCGCCACCGACGTTCCGACCTCCCCCGCGACCACACCGGTCCAGACCCCGCCGGACACCGGCGGCGGTGATCAGACGGGCAGCGACGGCGGCGCCGTGAGCACACCCGGCACCGGCGGAGTGGTGCCCGGCGAGACCGGCGGCAGCGGCGACGGCAACGGGGTGACCGACCCCGACGGAAGCACCGGCGAGATCACCCCCGGCGGCAGCGAACCCGACTTCGTCCAGCAGGACCCCGGCCTGACCGGCGGCGCCGGGCCCGACAGCAGCGTTGACACCGACCCGATGACCTCGGATGTCCTCACGGTTCCCAACTTCGTGATCGACCAGTTCGAGATTCCGCCCTTCCTCCTCCCGATCTACCAGGCCTGCGGCAGCGAGTACGGAATTCCCTGGTACGTGCTCGCCTCGATCAACCGGACCGAGACCAGCTTCGGCACGAACGTGGCCACCTCCTCGGCCGGAGCAAATGGCTGGATGGCCTTCATGCCCGCCTCCTGGGCCGAGTGGGGCGTGGACGCCAACGGGGACAAGGTCCGGGACCCCTACAACCCGGTCGACGCAATCTGCTCGGCCGCCAACTACCTCAAGTACTTCGGCTACGAGCAGAGCCCGTACGACGCGATCTTCGCCTACAACCACGCCGACTGGTACGTCCAGATCATCCTGCGGTACGCGAAGATGTACTCGCAGATCCCGCCCGAGGTGATCAGCGCCCTGACCGGTCTGACCGAAGGGGCCCGCTTCCCGGTCGCCGCCGCTGACGCTTCCTACGAAGGCGAGGTATCGACCGAAGCCGCGAAGAAGGAAGGCACCGCCTCCCAGGACATCCAGTCCTCGTCCGATCGCCAGACCATCGCGATCACCGCCTCGGGCGGCTCGCCCGTGATCGCGGTCAACGACGGCACGATCACCGACGTCAACCAGGAAACCGGCACGGTCGTGCTCGAGGACGCCTACGGCAACCGGTACTCCTACGCCGGCCTCGGTTCGGTTTCAACCGTCCACCCGGTACCCCAGCCCGAACCGGTCTCCTCGCTGGTTTCGGAAGAATCGGATTCGGGATCGGCCCCGGCCGGAGATGCCTCCACCGGTGACGGCTCATCCGGGCAGCCCGACCCCGAAGCGGAGATGGGCGAGGAAAAGGCAGCCGCTCCCACCCCGGCCGAAAAGGAAGCCTTCGGATCTAACCCTCAGGCTGAGAATCAGGGTTCGGCCGAACCGACCAAACAGCAGCAGCAGGACATCAGCGAGGTGCTGGTCGATCCCGACGCCGCCCAGGCGGCCGCCGCCGCAGCCGCGACCGACCCCGCGACCAGCGACGATTCCAACCCCGCGGTCAAAGCCGCCGACGACCGGCGCGCGGAGCAGGACAGCATCCGCCAGGTGCCGGCCGAGGCTGACCGCAATACCGAGGACAGCCGCGGCCGCGTCTACGCCAGCCCGCTTCGTCCCAGCAACCAGCACCGCGCGACGACCGACGGCCAGTCGATCCAGAACGAGATCCGCCAGGCCGAAGGCGTCGGAATCGAGGGCAAGCCCGGCGACTACCTGGTCTACGACGGCAGCAAGTCCGGCATCTACCGCTTCGACCCTGAAACCACCGAACTTCGGGAACTGAAGAAGGGCTCGCGGGTGATCGCCGGCACCGTGCTCGGCCGCCTGGCCGAAACGCCGGTCGCCTCGGTCAACTTCTCGATCAAGCCCGGCGGCGAAGACACCCCGCAGATCGACCCCAAGCCGTTCCTCGACGGCTGGAAGCTGCTCGGCGAAACCAATATCTACAGCGCCCGCGGCAAGGACCGCTTCTCGCAACGGCTCGGTGTCGGCGGCATCCTCCTGCTTTCGAAGTCGGCCCTCCAGAAGCGGGTGCTGAACGACCCGAAGATGGCATTCACCCAGCAATGCGACCGCGATTACATTGCCGCCGGCTCGATCGACCGCCGCCTGCTGGCGACCATGGAATTCATCACCGCCCACGGCTACTCGCTGACCATCAGCTCGATGCTCTGTGGCCGCGAGACCTCGATCACCACCTCGGGCAACATTTCCAACCACACCCACGGTGGCGCGATGGACATCGCGATCATCAACGGCGAGGTCGTCACTCCGGGCAGCCAGGGCCCCGGTTCACTCACCGACCAGGTGGCCCGTCTGGTTCTGACGCTTCAGGGCACCATGGCCCCGGACGAGGTCATCTCGCTGATGGACTACCCGCAGCCGGCCGGCTTCGCGATGAGCGACCACGGCGACCACCTCCACGTCGGCTTCGGCGTCTCCGGTACCGATGCGACCGGTGGATCGGTCTCCGCCACCCTCGGCGCCGAGCAGTGGGAGAAGCTGACCGAGCGCCTCGGCCAGATCACCAACCCCGACGTCCCGACCACCCCCTCCGATGAAGCGCTTCCGGCCAAGTCGGATCAGGGCGGCGGGTCGGGCTCCGCGGACGAAGGCAACTAGGCCATCAGCCCGCTTTTCGGCTTCGTCCAGTTCGAATTGGCCGGCAGCCTGCCGCTCGATGACGGCCGCTACCTGATCCGTTCCGGCCCCGCCGAAAGAGTTCTGGTGACCGAGACCGAGGGCGCTCTGCCCCCTCCCCGCCGCCGGCGCCGGCGCCCTCGCAAGTCCGGCCGGACCGACGCTCCGGTCACGGTTTCGGTCACGGTGGCCACGGTCGTGCTGGCCGACCAGCCCCTTGACGGCGAGTCCGCTGCCGAAGACTGGCTGGACCGCCTCGACGATTCGGATTTCACCGGCGACCTGATCGCCGACGCCATCGGCACGCTCGATCGCGCCCGGGCGGCCGATGCCGCGGCGTCGGGCGCCCCCTTTGGAACGCCGACCGACCCGGGCTCGATCCTGGCCGCCCGAATCGGCTACGGCGAAGGCGAGCAGGTCGCTTCGGGCCGCTTTCTCGAGTCGCTTGACGTTGACGCCCGCGGCGGCACCGCCGAGAGCCGCAGGCAGCGGCTTGCCCGCACCGCTCCGCTGGCCCGCACCGCAGCGATCCTCGGGGCCCGGGAACAGTCCACCGCCTGCGAAGTCCTGATCCCGCGGATCAGGATGGACCTCGAAACCGGCAATGAGGCGGCCGCCAGGCTGGCGATCGCCGCCGCGGTCGGGGCCACGATCAGCGAGATGGAGTTCGCGGTCGAGGATCCCGACCACGAGAAGGATCTGGACCGCCTGGAAGAACTCGTTCCCGGCCTGGCCGGGGTGTCGGAGCGGGCCGGAGAGGGAACCTCCGTGGCGGCTGACACCAGGCTGCTCGAGGATGCGCTGGCCGTGGCCGAGCGGGTGATCCGCCGCCGGCGGATTCTCGGCCAGTAGGCAGAAGGAACCCAAGCACCGGCGGCCGCCGGTTCAGGCCCGGGGCGGGATCAGCGCGACTCGACCCCGAGCGCGTGCAGCACCGGTTCCGACTCGAGCGAGGTGGCGATCAGGTCCGCGTGGCTCAGGTCGATCCCCGGGACCGAGGGGATGCCGATCACAAAGAGGCCCGCCGCAACCGCCGCGGTCACTCCGGAAGGCGAGTCTTCCAACACGATCACCCGCTTGCCCGGCTCCACTCCCAGTTGCCGGCAGGCTTCGAGATAGGCGTCCGGGGCCGGCTTCGCTTCCGGCACCTCATGCCCGCTGACCACCGCGTCGAAGGGCATTTCCGTTCCCGCCACTTCGTGCGAGCGTTCGATGAACCGGCGAGGCGAGTTCGAAACGAGGGCGATCGGCACCCCGGCCAGCCTCAGCAGCTCGATCACTTCCCGGGCTCCGACCATCGCATCCACGCCACCTTCGAGTTCGGCCAGAACCAGGTCGTTCAGCTCGTCCATGATCTCGGCGTCGCGGCCCGGCTCGTTCAGGAAACGGGCGAGTTTGCGACCGGCGATCTCAGCCGAGGAGCCAACCAGGCTGCGTTTGTGGTCGATCGTGAAGTCCATTCCCCGCTCCTGGAACAGTCGCTGCTCGGCCCGGCTCCACACGGCCTCGGTGTCGAGCAGGAGCCCGTCATTGTCAAAGAGAACGGCTTCCGGATATGCCATGCCCGGAGCCTAGCCACAGCGGGCCGGCAAGGATACGCCGCCCCGGTCTGGAATATTTCCGTGTTGCCCCGATACCACGAGGCGATTCGCGGGTTTACAAACAGGCATGCATCGTTCCGAAGATCTGACTGGGGAAGGTCGGCCCGACTGGCTGGCCCGGGGGATCGGCATTTTGCCGGCCCGGATCGCCCTTGGCGCGACTATGGCGGTCGCGCTGTTCGCCGCGCTGTCCTTCGCCCCCCCGGCTTCGCGTGCCGCCTCCAGCAGCGTCCCCCAGGAACCGCCGATGATCCTGCCGGCCAAGGCCGGTGCCAGCTCGGCCGGAAGTGACGGCAGCAGCAGCGACTGGATCGTCGGAGGTGTCCCCGGCCGCGTCACCAGCCGGATCGCGACCGCCTCGGGGGCGACCGCGATCGACCGCCAGCTTGGCAGCTACCGGGTTTCGCGCGACAAGGCCAGGCAGCTCGCCCGTCGCCTGCGGAAGGCCGACCGGCTGGCCTACGCCGAACCGGACGTGCCGATCGAGCGAAGCGGGTACCCGCTGGACCTCTTCAGTGACGAGCAGTGGTGGCTCAACCGGATCGTCAGCCCCGGGGACGTCACGCCCCCGACGGTGACCGCGAGGAGCCCGATGATCGCCTTGATCGAGGAGTCGCTGGACCCGCTCCATCCCGACCTGACCAGCGCCAACCTTTCCGGCGCGAAGTCACTTGGTCCCGAAGCTGACTGGCACGGAACCGCGGTGGCGGGAATCATCGGCTCGCCCGGCGAGATGCTCGGCATTCGCGGCGTCTGGCCCGGCGCGAGGATGCGCCTCTTTGCTTCCGGTCTGACCTGCTCGACCGCCTCGAAGGCGGTAATCAAGGCGGTCAACGCCGGCGCCGCCGTAATCAACATGAGCTACACCTTTCCCGCCGACAAGTGCTTCACCCACTTCAAGGCGACCCAGTACGCGATCCGCCGGAACATCGTTGCGGTCGCCGCCGCCGGCAACACGGGCGACTCGGGCAACGCCGCCGTCCGGCCGGCAACCGACCCTCACGTGATTTCGGTCGGCGCCGTGGACAAGGACACCGTCGTCTCCTCCTTTTCAACCCGCAATTCGGCGGTTGACCTGACCGCCCCCGGGGAGAAGGTCCTGGCGCCCTACGAGTCGGATGCGAGCGTCGGAGGTTCCACGGGCGTGGACCGGACCTGGCGCGAAGTCAGCGGCACCAGCTTCTCGGCACCCATGGTTTCGGCGGCGGCAGCCTGGCTGCGTCAGGTTCGTCCGAATCTCGGCAACCTTCAGATCAACCGGCTGCTGACCAACTCGGCGAGCGACCTCGGTGACCCGGGCAGGGACCCCGAATACGGCGCCGGTCTGCTCAGCATCGAAAAGAGCCTTTCGGAACCGACTCCGGTCCAGGATCCCTACGAGCCGAACGATGACATTCGCTGGATCAACGGTTCGCTGCTTGGGGTGAAGTCCCCCTATCTCTGGCGGGCGGGCTCCGGCAAGCGCCGGATGATCACCGCGACCCTCTCGAGGGCCAAGGATCCGGCCGATGTCTACCGGCTGCTGATCCCCGCGCGACGCCAGATCATCGCCAACGTGACCCAGCTCGAAGGGGACATCGTCCTGACCGCATTCAAGCCGAAGACCAGGTCGATCTACAAGCCCGGCAAGAACGTGATCGTCCGCTCAAACCGGGCCTACCCGAAGACCGAAGGCATCCTGGTCCGCAACCTCAAGAAGCGGCCCCAGATGATCTGGCTCGCGATCACCCCCTCGACCAGCCAGACCGGCAACGACTCCACCTACCGCCTCAAGGTCGCCCGCCGCTGACTCCCGTGAGGGACCCTGGTGGCTACGCCGCGGGGTCGGGTGAGCGTGCCCGGGAAGCGGCAAACACTTCGGGCGGCATTCAGCCGCCCTCTTCCTGAGTATCCCGGGCACGCTCACCCGGCCCCGCGGCTACCCGGAAACAATCGATGCGACCGGTGCCGCAGGTTGCTGTGAACCCTTGCGCGGGTTCACCGAGAACCCACTTTGCGCCGGTATGTGGCGCAAAGTGGGTTCTCGACGCAGTTCCTACTTGCCCTGCCAGTCGGGCTTGCGCTTGCCGAGGAAGGCGGAGATGCCTTCCTTGCCGTCCTCGGAGAAGAAGACCTTGGCGAAGCCCTGCTTCTCGGCGTCGATGCCGGCGTCCGGGTCGCCGCCACGGAAGCTGACCTGCTTGACCTGCTCGACCGCGAGCGGGGCCTGACCGGCCAGACGGCTCGCCCAGTTCAGGGCGACGTCGAAGAGCTCCTGATCGGGCACGAGCTCGTTGACCAGACCGGCCTCGAACGCCTCGATCGAGGAGATCGGGTCACCGACGGTGTTCATCTCGAGGGCCTTGCCCCAGCCAACCAGACGGGGCAGACGCTGGGTTCCGCCGAAGCCGGGGATGATGCCCAGCTTGATCTCCGGCTGGCCGAAGACCGCGGATTCCGCGGCGATGCGGAAGTCACAGGCCATCGCGAGCTCGCAACCGCCGCCGAAGGCGAGCGAGTTGACGGCGGCGATGGTCGCAACGCGGCCCGAACCGAAGCTCTTGAGGAGCTCGTGGCCGTTGTTGATCAGCGCGGCGCCACCCTCGGTGTCCATCTTGGTGAACGCCTTGATGTCGGCACCGGCCGAGTAGACGATCGGACCGGTCGAGGAAGCGATCACCATGGCGCCGATTTCGGGATTGGCGTTGACCTTCTCCCAGACGGTGCCGAGGTCTTCGATGACCTGGGGCGAGATCGCGTTCATCGGCGGGTTGGCCAGCCAGGCGATCGCGACGTTGCCCCGGGTCTCCAGCTTGACCTTCTCGGGCTGATCGCCCTCGTCGGGCTGCGGGTAGGGGTAGAAGCCCTGACCGGCGCTGAGGCCGAGGCGGCCCTGGGCGACCAGGCGCTTGAGGGTGACCGGCACCGGGAAGCGCTCGTCGCCGTACTTCTCGTTCAGCTTCTCGATCCGCTCGAGCGAAACGTCGAGACCTTCCAGGTCGGCCTTCCAGAACGGCGGGAAGAGACCCTTCATCGGGTTCAGCCCGGCGCCGTTCATCATGCCCCAGTCGATGTCGCGGACGCTGCAGGCACCCTCCTCGAGGATCAGGCAGGCCTCGACCAGAGACTTGGCGAGGAAGAGGTCGGTCAGCTCCTGTGCGTCGGCGTCGGCGTCGCCGGGAACGTTCGGCTGGCCGTCCTTGTACATGCCTTCGCCGCCGGTCTTGGCTCCGAGCTTGCCGTCGGCGACCAGCTGCTTCATGCCCTGGTGGACGTAGAAACGCTCGCCGTAGGAGTCGTTCAGGTGCTCGGCGACGTGGTAGACGGTGTCCAGACCGAGGACGTCGATCAGGATGAACGGGCCCATCGGGGAAACGTTCGCGGCGCCGACGCCTTCGTCGATCTTGGCGATCGAGAGGCCGCGCTCTTCCTGGGCGCGCCAGATCTCGCCGACCGCGGAGTTGAGGATGCGGTTGACGACGAATCCGGGGACCTCGCCGCAGGTGATCGGGGACTTGCCGATTGCCTGGGCGAAATTCGACGAAGTCTGAGCGGTCTCGGACGAGGTGTCGTCTCCGATCACGACCTCGACCAGCGGCATGACCGAGGCCGGGTAGAAGAAGTGGAAGCCGACGACCTTGTCGGGACGCAGCGTGGCCTCGCCGATCTCGGAGATCGAGAGGGCCGAGGTGTTGGAAGAAAGGATCGCGTGGCCGGGGGTGACCGCGTCAAGCTCGGCAAAGACGGCCTGCTTGATCGCCATCTTCTCCGGCACGGCCTCGATCACGAAGTCGACGTCACCGAACTCGTCGTAGGTGACGGTGCCGGTGACGTTGGCCAGGACCTCTTCGAGGCGGGCATCGGCCTGCTCCTGGGTGATCTTTTCCTTCTTGACCTTGCTGGCAAGCTGGCCAGCGGTGACGTTCCTGACTTCCTCGATCGCGTGATCGACGAACTTCTGGTCGACATCCTTGACTACGACCGGGATGTCAGCTGCGGCGATCGCCTGGGCGATCTGACCGCCCATGGTGCCACCGCCGACGACGGCTGCCTTGTGTACGAACATGAGGTTTCTTGGTCCTCCGGGGGCTTGGTGAGTTGAGAGCCTTGCGGGTGTCTGACCCGACTGCGCGCGAGAAGTTGACTCGCGAGTCAATAAGGCTATCGGGACTGTGGTCGACACGCCGCCAGCACCGCGTAAATCCGTCCTTTGCAGAGGTTTCCTTTATCCGGCCTGTTATCGTTTGCCGCGGTCGCAGTCCCTGACGGACGCGATCGAGGTTCTGTTTCCTTCCTGTTTCGCGCGGCTTACCGGCGTCGGGGTTGTTACCGGATCTCCCCCTTACCCCTCACAGGAAGTTGAAAAGCATGTCCCAGCAGTCCTTTGCCGATCTCGGCGTGTCAAATGCCGTGGTCAATTCGCTCCGCGATCGCGGAATCGAAGCCCCGTTCCCCATCCAGCGTCAGGTCATCGAGGACATCCTCGAAGGCGATGACGTGCTGGTCCAGTCCCCCACCGGTTCCGGCAAGACGCTTGCCTTCGGTGTGCCGCTGGTCGACCTGGTCGAATCCACCGACCCTCGCCCGACCGCGCTGATCCTCGCCCCGACCCGCGAGCTGGCCAGCCAGATCGTTGATGAAATGGAAGCGATCTGCCACGCCCGCGCACTCCGGATCGCCGCTGTCTACGGCGGGGTCGGCCTGCAGCAGCAGGCCAAGCGGGCCGCGAAGTCCCACATCATCGTCGCCTGCCCGGGCCGGCTGGAAGACCAGCTCCAACGCGGCGCATTCGACCTTGAAAACGTGCGCTACCTGGTCCTCGACGAAGCCGACCGCATGCTCGACATGGGCTTCAAGCCGGCGGTCGACCGGATCGTCCGCCAGATCGACGACAGCCGCCAGACCCTCTTCTTCTCGGCCACCCTCGAAGGTGCTGCCGGCAAGCTGGCCGCGGCCTACACGATCGACCCCAAGACCCATGTCAACCGGACGCCGAAGGAGAAGCAGGGAACGATTGAGCACCGTTTCATCCACGTTTCGCATGAAGCCAAGGTAGAAACCCTGGTGGGCGAACTCGAAAGCCCGGACCGTGGCCGTACCCTGGTCTTCGTCCGGACCAAGCATGGTGCCGACCGGCTGGTCAAGAAGCTCAGCAAGCGCAGCCGGCAGGTACGCGCGGTCGCCATGCACGGCAACAAGTCGCAGAACCAGCGGCAGCGCGCCCTGGCCGACTTCGAGGATGGCCGGGTTGACACCCTGGTCGCCACCGACGTCGCCGCCCGTGGCATCGACGTCGCCGACGTGACCCACGTAATCAACTTCGACATCCCCGAGGATCAGGACACCTTCGTCCACCGGGTCGGCCGCACAGGCCGGGCCGGCGCCGACGGGGTCGGGATCAGCTTCTTCATGTCCGACCAGGCGAAGGAGATGGGAAGCATCGCGAAGTCGCTCGGGCTCCATCAGGAATTCGAAGCCAGCGGCGCCGGTTTCCACGCCGAAAGCCACACCCGCCAGAAGCGCTCAGGCGGCAACGGCTCCCGCGGTGGAACCCGGAAGCCGGGCAGCGGTCCCTCCCGCAAGGGCGGGCGGCCCCAGCAGAGCCGGGCCGGAGGCGGCAAGGGTTCCCCGCAAGGCCGGGCCGAAGGCGACGATCGCCAGGGCAGCCGGGGCGGCAAGCCGAAGCGAAACCGCAGCAACGCTTCGAACCGCAACCGGAACTCCCGCCGGCAGCGCAGCCGCTGACCTTGTAACAAAACAAGCGAGATCGGGCAGATACTGCTACGGTCCGCTCATAGGGTCGGGGGGAGTAAACCCCGACAAAGACGTGTGTAGCGCTCGCAGTCGTTGCTTTACCGGCATCCTCCGCGTTTCGCAGCACCGATGTTGGAGGACTAAATGCCTACTGGCACAGTCAAGTGGTTCAGTGACGAAAAGGGCTTCGGCTTCATCACGCCGGACGACGGTTCGAAGGACGTTTTCGTCCATCACACCGCCATCCAGTCGGACGGCTTCCGCACCCTCGCGGAAGGCGCCAAGGTGAGCTACGAGGCAGAGGACGGACCCAAGGGTCCGGCCGCCGCTTCGGTCGAGGCCATCTAGGTCGACTGACCACGGGGCGCTTCGCGCCCCGGAGAAGCAACGCGAGCGCGCCCGCCACCCGGCGGGCGTTTCGCTTTAAGCGACCGCACCTGAGCGGGCTGACCGCAACCCGGTGGCCGACAACGGGTTATCTGGTCATCGCGGACCGGAATCCGCACTACCCCCCGGGAGAAAAAATGAAGGCACTGGTCACGTTCGCCGCCACCGCGGCTGTCCTGTTTTCTGCTTCGGCGTTGGCCAAGGCCGCGCCAGGCTCGGTCAACCCCGACTTCGGCAAGAACGGATTCGTGAGGGTTTCCACGAGTCCGGGCCAGAAGACCATCGTCAGGGACATGATCCGCACCGCTTCCGGCAATCTCCTTCTTTCCGGAGGCGCTGGCGTGGCGGGGAACGGGTTCCTGCTCCGGTTGCTGCCGGACGGAAGCCGGGATCCGGAATTCGGGAATGGCGACGGACTCGTCCTGACTCCCGCCTCGCAGTGGGCGAAGCTCGAACTCCAGGGCGAGAGGATCGTCGCCTTCGGGCGTTCCGGTTCAGATCCCGTCGTTGCGAGATTCGAATCGGACGGCACCCTCGACGAGAGCTTCGGCGACCAGGGAACCGTGCTGCTGGACGTGAGGTCCCGGTTCGGAGAGGACGCCGATCAGGTGCTCGAAACCCCGGGACCGGGAATCGACAGCGAAGGCAGGATCGTGGCCGGCTCCACCGTCGCAAGCTGCGCGACCACCCGGATCGAGCCGGACCACGGCCGACACCGCTGCGGCAACGTCGTCCTTTTCCGGTTTTCTCCGGACGGTCAACCCGACACTGACTACGGCAACGGCGGGGTCGTGATGCTCGGGGCAGGCTGGAATGCCGGAGGCAGGCCGGCTGCGCTCGCGCTCGACGGCCAGGATCGCGTTCTGGTCCGAACCCGCGACAGCGTGTACTACGGAAGCCCCCAAAGAACCCGCAACGACGTGCTCCAGCGGTTCCTGCCATCCGGCGCATACGACCACAGCTTCGGCGCGGATGGCATCGTCGATCTCAAAGTCTGGGCCGGCGAGCCGGGAGTCGCCAACCGCGGCAGAATCCTCGAAGGACCCGACGACCGCATCTCGGTCGCTGCCAATTTCTTCGCAAGGGTGGGGCGGTCCGGTCAAGTCCTGTCCCGGCCCCGAACCGGTTCCGTCGACTCGCTCGCGAATGGCACTTACACCAGCATGACCGACGTCGAGTTCGACCGGCAGGGGCGGATGATCATCTCGGGAACCTCCAACACTTCCGGCAGCAAGCGACAGTTCGTCGTCTCCAGGTTCGGAACCGATGGCAACCTCGACGGCAGCTGGAGCCGGGACGGTGTCGCGACGGCCAGGCTCGGGGACCGTTTGAAGTCCGGCCTCATGTCCCGGCGCCGCGGAATCATCGAGGCTGCCTCGGTTCTGAACTCCGACGGCGGCGTGACCGTGGCGGCTACGGCGATCCGGGGAGATCGCTGGCAGATCGAACTGACCAGGTTCTCGGGCGGGAACGGCAAGCCGGCCTTCTGCCGCGGCCGCCGGGCGAATGTTCTGGGAACCTCCGGTGACGACGTGCTCAAGGGAGGCTACGACTCCGTGATCGTGGCCGGTGCGGGTGACGACAAGGTGCGTGCGGGCTCGAAAGCAGTGATCTGCCTCGGCTCCGGTGACGACGAGCTGCGAGCCGGCGATGATGCGTACAAGCTACCGCTTGTCTTCGGAGGATCCGGAAACGACCGGATCAAGTCCGGCGGGCGGATCATCGGCGGTCCCGGCAGGGACGAAATCAACGCCACATCTTCGGCGAGGGTATTCGCCGGACCGGGCGATGATGACGTCAGGGCTTTCGGCGGTTTCGAGATCAACGGCGGTGCGGGTGATGACACCCTGAAAGCCCGTTCTGGGGGACGGCTCAACGGCGGCCCGGGAAACGACCACCTGATTGGCAGTGACACGGTCGGTGACCTGACCGACATTCTCGACGGCGGTCCGGGCGATGATCGCCTCGAAGGCAACGGCCGCCCCGATCGTCTCTTCGGAAGGGCAGGCGACGACGCACTCGACGGCGGTACCGGCCCCGACCTGCTGGTCGGCGGTACCGGTCGCGACCAGATCGACCCGGGCCCGCCGATCGCGGACCGGCAGATCTACGCGGTCGACAACCGGAAGGCGAGAGGACGCGTATGGATCAACGGCAACCAGTGGTCGGCGGGAGATGTCCAGGTCTGGTACCGGTGCAGTGGCTGGAACTACGGAACCGTCCGGGACAGCTTCCACGGATCCTCCACTTTCAACGAAGACCTGAAGTTCAACAGCCGGGGCCGGGCCAAGGTCGATTTTGACTTCTGGGATGGATTTGGCTTCGATTCCGATGGCTGGATGAGAGCACGGAAGACTGAGCGCAGAATCTTCGTCGCCTATTGGGGCCGGGAAGATTTTTCCTATGGCGAAGATGGCTCCTTCAAGTGCCGAACCGGGCTTCTGAAGTTCTCGCTGCGGCGTGTGGCGGGCGAGCGGGACATCGTGCGTCCCTGAAGTTCGAATCGAACGAACCTGACGCCGCCGGGGTCAACGGGGCGTCCGCGGGGGTCGGCATTGTGGTTCTCGACAAACGTTAAGTGGGTATTTAGAGGGAAAACCGCATCCATCTGGAAGATGGTTGGTTAGAGAACTCAGAGGATGAGATGAACACGCGCTTCCACGTCCCGAGCAAGGTCTTTGGCACACGCCGCAGCCGCGGCGAGCGACCTGACGGTGACCCCGGAAGCCAGTCCGAAACCTCGGTGGTCCCCGCCTCGATCACCGGCACCGATCCGCTGCTGATCGATCCAATGCTGAACGGGAGCCCGGGCAAGTCCTGCTCCTACCTGATCCAGGGCGAGAAGAACGTCCTGATCGACCCGGGATCGGCGAATGCCGCGCCCCGGATCATCGAGGCACTGAAATCGAACCGGATCAAGGTCGACCTGATCCTCCTCACCCACACCCACCCGGACGCGGCCGCCGGGGTCGGTGTCGTCGCCCGCGAATTCCCGAACGCGGAAATCGCCTCGCCGGCCGGAGCGACCGAGCAGCTTGCCGATCCCTCGGCCATGGTTTCCGGGATGCGCAAGGTCTACGGCGAAAAGGTCGAGAAGCTTTACGGGCTTCCGGCACCGGTCGATTCGATTCGGATCCACGCGGTTGGTGACGGCGAGCAGGTTGATCTGGGCGACCGGGCGATCGAGGCGATCGCGACTCCGGGCCACACTGCCGCGCACATGTCTTACCTCGACCCGGAGAGTTCATCGCTTTTCTGCGGCGATGCGCTCGGAATCCAGCTGCCCGGCAGCAGCGTCGTCCGGCCGTCCACCCCGCCCTGGGATTTCTCGCTTGAGGATTCGCTGGATTCGATCGAGAGGCTGGCCGGGGTCGAGGCCGAAACGGTCTATCTCGCCCATTACGGGGCGGCTCGTCCCGGGCCGACCGAGATCTTTGACCGGGCCGCCGATTCACTCGAGCGCTGGCACAAGTCGTTCCTGAAGAAGCGGGAACAAACCGACAGCGAAGAGGACCTCTCCCGGCAGTTCAATGCCTGCCTGGAAGCGAGCCTGGAGCCGATCGCCCCTTCGGTTCGCCGCGACCTCGAGACGGTCAGCCCGGCCTGGCTGAACCTGGCCGGGCTCTCCGCCGAACAGGCCCGCCTCAACGGCCGCCTTTCCGACGCTGCCTGAACCCTAACCGGGAAGGATTACCACCCGGTCACCTTCGAGGCCGAGCTCCAGCCAGGGCTCGCCCCGCCAGATGAGAACGAATTCCCCGTCGGTGCGGCAACCGAGCCCGTGTTCCCGGGCCAGGCCGGTCACGGCCTGGGCCAGAACCTTCGCCCGGTCGCCGGGCCGGGCCTCCCCGACCAGGGGCTGAATCCTCCTGGCGAGCATCCCGGCCGGGTCCGGGAGGTTGTCTTCGGGGACATCCGAAAGCCGGTCGGCAGCCGCGCCGTCCAGCTCCGACAGGCGATGACCGCATTCGGGGCAAGCGAAGAAGGCGCCCGCCTTCGCGGATTCCCCGGACGAGTAGGGGCGGGGCCGCCGGATCACCGGCTCGCCCCCGGCCCCGCAGCTTTCGCAAGGCAGCGCCGCCCGGGCCATTTCCCTGGCCTTTCGCACCGGCGAGCCGTAATCCGGATAGTTGGTCACGGGATTCGGGTCGGTCCCGGGCGGAACTTCTGACAGGCTTGACCGGTGACCGCAACGACCACAGAGGCCGATGACATGGACCGGCGCTCGATCGCCGTGCTCGCGGCCGGCCACGCCATGGTCGATGCCTGCCAGGGAGCGATCCCTGCAACGCTGCCCTTCCTGATCGCCCGTCGCGGTTACAGCTACGCGGAGGCGACTTCGCTTCTGCTGGTCATGACCGTCTGCTCGTCCCTGCTTCAGCCCCTCTTCGGCTACATCACGGACCGCCGGTCGATCTCCTGGCTTCTGCCCGGCGGGGTGCTGCTCGGCGGGCTCGGTGTGGCCGCGGTCGGGCTGGTCCACTCGCATGCCCTGACCCTTGCCGCGGTGGGAATCGCCGGTCTGGGAGTCGGCGCCTACCACCCCGAAGGGGCCCGCAACGCGAACTTTGTGGCCGGAAACAGGCGAAGGGCGACGGCGATGAGCCTTTACGGGGTCGGGGGCAACGCGGGTTTCGCGGTCGGCCCGGTGATCGTGACCGGGCTCGTTCTTGCCTTCGGTCTCGGGGGACTGGTCTGGTTCGCCTTGCCGATGACCCTGGGTGCGATCTGGCTGGCCCGCGAGCTGCCCCGCATCGATTCCCTGCGCCTGGCAACGATCGCGGGAGCCGAAGCGCAACCCGGAGGTCGCGGTGAAGACCGCTGGCTGCCGTTTGCGGGGATCGCGACGGCGGCCGGGTTCCGCTCCGCCGCGTATTTCGGACTCCAGGCCTTCGTGCCGATCTTTCTGATCACGACCATGGGCACCTCGGACGCGGTCGGAAACGCCGCCCTGACGGTGCTGCTGGCGAGCGGGGTTGCGGGAACCCTGCTGGGCGGGGCACTGGCCGACCGGGTCGGCAACAAGCCGGTCCTGGTGACCTCGCTGGGCGTGGCCAGCCCCCTGATCCTCGGGCTGCTGGCCGTAAACGAAGCCGGTGCTTTTGCCTTGGTGGCCCTGATCGGGTTCTTCCTCTTCGGCAGCTTCTCGATCGCGGTCGTTCTCGGCCAGCAGTACCTGCCCAACCGGATCGGTGTGGCCTCCGGGGTCACGCTCGGCGCCGCCATCGGCTTCGGCGGGCTGGTCGCCTGGCTGCTCGGACTGCTGGCCGATCAGACCAGCCTGACCACGGTGATGATCGTGATTGCCGCCTTGCCGCTACCGGGATTCCTGATCAGCCTGGCGCTGCCCGGAGAAAATGAGGCCGGCCAACCAAGCGAGGAGCCAGCCCGGGTTTGAGCGGCGAGGAGTACAACTTCACAGACCTTTCTCTCGACCGGCTGCGGCGCCGTCGCTCGGCCAAGTGGACCTTCTGGCCTGACGACGTCTTGCCAGCCTTCGTTGCGGAGATGGATTTCCCCCTGGCCCGGCCGGTCAAGGAGGCCCTGGTCCAGGCGATCGAACTCGATGACACCGGCTATTCCAACGCCTCCGCCTCCGGGCTCGCCGCCGCGTTCGCGGCTTTCGCGGACCGTCGCTTCGGCTGGGAGGTGGATCCGGAACAGGTCACCGCCACCACCGACGTGGTCGGCGGGCTGCGGGCGCTGCTCGACCTCGCAACCGGTCCGCTGGAGCAGGTGATCATCAATCCGCCGGTCTATTTCCCGTTCTTCTCGATCATTCCCGAGGTCGGCAGCGAAATCCTGGAAGTGCCGCTTGACGAAGAGGGCCGGCTCGATCTCGACGGGACCGCCGCCGCCTTCGCCGGCGGCGCCAGGGCCATGATTCTCTGCAGTCCGCACAACCCGACCGGCTCGGTCCCGGCCCGGACCGAGCTGGAACGACTGGCGGAAATCGCCGCCGAAAGCGACGCCTGGATCCTGGCCGACGAGATCCACGCGCCGCTCACCCTGCCGGGAGCGACCCACACACCGTTCCTCGATGTCTCCCCGGCAGCGCGCGAGTGCGGGATCTGCGTTACCTCGGCCTCGAAGGCGTTCAACATCGCCGGTTTGAGCTGCGCGGTGATCGTGACGGCCAGCGAGCGGGCGAGGCGGCTCGTTTCCCGGCTGCCGGCCGGCGCCACCCATCCGGGTCACCTCGGGGTGATCGCCTCGCAGGCGGCATTCGAATCCGGAGATCAGTGGCTTGACCAGGTCAGGGACCAGCTCGACTTCAACCGGCGGCTGCTTTCCGACCTGCTCGCCGGGCATCTACCCGCCGCCCGCTACCGGCCGCCCGAGGCCGGATACCTGGCCTGGGTCGATGCCCGCGAGCTCGATCTCGGCCCCGATCCCGCCTCGGAGATCCTCGACCGGGCCCGGGTCGCGGTTTCGAGCGGACCCGGATTCGGCAGCGGTGGCGAAGGGTATTTTCGCCTCAACATTGGCACTTCACCACAACTGGTCGAGGCTGCCGTAAGGTCAATCTCAGAGATCGCATGACTCCGGAACGGCGCCAGCCCAAAGACAAGACGCAGCCCACGCAGGAGGTACTCCTCAATGACCTGCGCCGGTCACGGTCGGTCGGCGAGGCCGCCGAGGTGACGGCCCGGGCGGCGGTCGAACAGTTCGGAGCGGTCGGCGCGGTGGTCAGTGACCGCCAGGGCCCGATCGCCGCCCGGCCGACCAGGCTCGACCCGCTGACCATCGCCGAACTTACGGCGATTCCCGAAGGAGTCGGCGTCGGTTCCCGCGGAAGCGTCCTCGAAGGCATGTCCGTTGCCTGCTTCTCCCATCCCGAAATGGACGGCATACGACTGGCCGCCGCATGGGCGCCCGAGAGTTCAGCCCGGGTCGACGATCTCGAGGCGGGAATCAACTCCTTCGCGGTCTGGCTCAGGCAGTTCGCCGATCCGGCCGCCGAACGGGTCAAGCGCTCCTACACCGGCCCCGGCCCGACCGCTACCGATTACGAGCAGAGCCTCAAGCGAATGGACGCGGAAGGGTTCGAGCACCTGATCGACTCGGTGCCCGCCATCCTCTACACCGCCGAGATGGGCGAATCCGGGCAGTGGCTTTATGTAAGCCCGCAGATCGAGAAGATCCTGGGCTACACCCCGGAAGAATGGCTTTCGGACACCACCATCTGGTACCGGTCGATCCACCCCGACGACCGCGAGCATGCGCTCGCGTTCGAGGACGAAAGGCTGATCGGACTCGATCTCCATCCCCCGGCCGAATACCGCCTGAAGGCCCGCGACGGCCGTTACGTGTGGATCTACGAGCGCGCTCGCCTGGTCCGCAACGAGCAGGGAGTGCCGCAGTGGCATGGGGTGATGCAGGACATCTCGGCACTCAAGGCGGCCGAGACCGCGATCGAACTCAAGGCCGAACAGCAGGTTCTGGTCGCGCGGCTGGGCGAGATGGCGATCCGCGGCGAAGACCCGGATTCCCTGCTCCGCTACGCGGTCGACTGGGTCGGTCAGCTTGACGGCGTGATCGAGGCATCGATCTGGGAACAGGAGGATTACAAGGAGCTGCACCTCCACCACCGCTCCGCCAATCTCGGCTGGTCGAACACGCTGCCATATGACCCGGAGCAGTATCCGGACAGCCATCTCACCCAGGGCGACGTGGTCCTGATCCCCTCCTGGGAGGACGATCCGCGGCTTGAGCGTTTCGTTCCCTTCCTGCCCGAATCGGTTCGCAGTTCGATGATCGCCCCGATCATGGGCGCGGTCGACCAGTTCGGCATGATCATCGTCCACTCCGACCGGATCAGCGCCTTCAGCGAACAGGACGGCAACTTCCTCCGGGCCGCCGCCAACGTGCTCGGCAACTCGATCGAACGCAGCCGGACCGACCTTTCGCTTCAGCACCGGATCAACCACGATCCACTGACCGACCTGCCCAACCGGCAACTGTTCACCCGCCGGCTGGCCGAGGCGATCGACGAGGCGGGCTCGCGGGAAGGCATCGTCGCCCTGCTGTTCCTCGACATCGACCACTTCAAGCTGATCAACGACGGGATCGGGCATCACGCCGGTGACGAACTGCTGCGCGAGATCGCGCCGCGGCTTTCGGCCAGCGTCCGCCGCGGGGACACGGTGGCCCGGTTCGGTGGCGACGAGTTCGGGATCGTCCTCGCCTCGATCAAGTCGGTCGACGAGGCGCAGGAAGTGGCCCGTCGCATGCTGGAGAGCATTTCGGAGCCGATCCCGGTCGCCGGGACCGAGCGATTCGTCACCGCCAGTATCGGGGTCGCCACCTATCAGCCGGGCCGGGAAGAGCCGAAATCGGCCGAGGACCTGATCCGCGATGCCGATGCGGCGATGTACCTGGCCAAGGATTCCGGCCGGGCCCGGGTCGCGTCCTTCGGCAAACCGATTCGCGACCGGGTGCTGCGTCGACTGGACGTCGAGCGCCAGCTTCACGGCGCGATCGAAAACGAGGAGCTGCAGGTCGTCTACCAGCCGATCATCAGCTTGCGCACCGGCAAGCTGCGGGCCTTCGAGGCGCTGACCCGCTGGGATCATCCCGAGGAGGGCATCCTCAAGCCGGAGCTCTTCATCCCGATCGCCGAGGAGAGCGACCTGATTTCCCGGATCGACAGCTGGGTGATGGCCGAGGCGGTCAGGCAGGCGGGGGTCTGGAACGAGGGCCTCGATCCCGACGACCGGATCACCGTTTCGGTCAACGCTTCATCGCGCCAGATCCACAAATCCGGTCTCGCGGCCGAGATCACCGATCTGCTGGTCAGATGTGACATGCGGCCCGAAAACCTGGCGATCGAGATCACCGAGAACGTCCTGCTGACCGGAAGTGCCGTGATCGACGACGTGCTGCGGGAAATTCACGAGCTTGGCGTCCGGCTCGCGCTCGACGATTTTGGCACCGGCTACTCGTCACTCAGCTACCTGAGCGAGTTTCCGCTTGACGCGATCAAGATCGACCGGGCCTTCGTCGAGGGTCTCGGCCGCGGTGACCCCAGCACCTCTGCGATCGCCGACGCGATCGCCCAGATCGGCCGGGCGCTTTCGCTGCTGGTCGTGGCGGAGGCAGTCTCGACCGAAACCCAGCTTCAGATGGTCCGGGACCTCGGCTGCTCGATGGCGCAGGGCTTTCTGATCTCGCCGCCGCTCAGTGTCGAGCAGGCGACCGACTTCGTCAAAGGCTCCGGCCTACCCGACCTGACCCGCTGAGACCTCTTCCCGCACGAAGGAGGGCCGGGCCAGCGCCAGTCCCGGCGAGGGCCGGTACAGGGCAACCTGCTCATGCTCCGGAATCACCCCGAGAATCTGGTTGACGCCGACGTCTCCGCGTTCGAAGGCGAGGAAGCTGGCGGTCATGTAGAGCCGCCAGATCCTCTCCCGCTCTTCCCCGACCTCGGCGATCGCCGCTTCCTGGTTGGCGGCGAGATTGGCAACCCAGTGGCGCAGGGTGAGCGCGTAATGCTCGCGCAGGTTCTCGACGTCCCGCAGTTCCTGGCCGGAGCGTTCGAGCCCGGCGATCACCCGGGCGACCCGGTGAAGCTCGCCGTCGGGAAATACATAGTGGTTGATGAACGTGTTCGGTGATTCCTCATCGCTGTGCTGCCTGCAGATCCCGTGGTGAAGTGCGAGGCCGCCCGGCTTGCCCAGCTTCGCGGTCTCCGCGAAATAGCCATCGATGTCGGAACCGGTGTGCTCGAACATGCCGATCGAGCAAAGCTTGTCGAAGGGACCATCGCTGACCTCGCGGTAGTCCTGGATGCGGATCTCGATCCTGTCCTCGAGCCCCGCTTCGGCAACCCGCTGCCTGGCCCGCTCCGCCTGGGCGATCGAAAGGGTGACCCCGACCACTTTCACTCCGTAGTTGGATGCCGCATGAATCGCCATCGATCCCCAGCCGCAGCCGATGTCGAGCAGCCGCTCGCCCGGTTCGAGCCTGAGCTTCTGGCAGACCACGTCCAGTTTGCGGGTCTGGGCCTCTTCGAGGCTGTCGTCGGCCGAGTTGAAGTAGGCACAGGAGTAGACCATGGTCGGGCCGAGGATGAGCCGGTAGAAATCATTCGAGACGTCGTAGTGATGCTGGATCGACTCGGAGTCGCGACGGAGCGAATGCAGCCTTCCCTTCGGCCTGGCCTCCGATTCCGGCGGCTTCGGCGGCGGCACCTTGATCGCTCCCAGACCGACCGCCAGCTTCACTGCCTCGAGCTTGTCCTGCATCGTGAAGTCAAATCCGTAAAGCCGGGCTCCGGCCGCCATCACCCGCTCGATGCTGCCTTCGAGCACGAGGTCACCGGAGACGAAGGCCCGGGCCACCCCGAGCTGGTCCGGCCGGGTCACCACGTAGGTCATCGCCCGTTTGCTTCGCAGCACGATCACATCGGGGCAGGAGCCCGCTTCGCCCGGTCCGATCTCGCTGCCGTCCCAGAAGCGGATCGCGGCCGGGAGCGACCCGCCCAGCCTGCCTTCGATCCGGGACCAGAGAGGAATGAAACGATCGGCGACACCACCTGTGCTGTACATGCCCACGAAAGTTACTCCCGGCCGGACCTCGGCTCAAGGAGCTGCAATGAAAACGGCCGCCCGGGGGCGGCCGTTTCGAACAGCTTCCGAGACCGGGTTCAGATGGTCTCGACGGAAGCGGCTGCGGGGCCCTTCGGGCCCTCTTCGGACTCGTAGCTCACCTTGGCGCCCTCGGCCAGGGTGCGAAACCCGTCGGCCTGGATCGCGGAGTGGTGGACGAAGACGTCCTTGGAGCCATCATCAGGTGTGATGAATCCGAAGCCCTTCTCGTCACTGAACCACTTGACTGTCCCAGTCGGCATAACTTCCTCCAACATCATGATGCGGTGCCGGTTCTCTCCTCCCGGCCTGACGCGGGGCAAATTACCACTTGAGCGCCGGGCGGCGCTTCAGGAGCCGTAAACCTCGGCCTTGATCATGGTCACCGACCGGATCACCGAATCCAGGAAAGGCTCGATCTCGGGCAGCAGTTCCTGGTAAGCGGCTTCGCCAGATTCGGTGATCGAGTAGAAGCGGCGGGTCCGCTTGTCGGGGTGCTCCCAGCTGCCTTCGATCATCCCCTTGCCTTCGAGGTCGCGAAGCAGCGGGTACATCGTGTTCGGGTTGACCGAGATCACGCCCTGGGTCAGGGTCTCGATCGCGTCGATCAGCTGGTTGCCGTAGGAAGGCTCGGCCCGGATCAGGTGGAAGATCAGCAGCGGCAGGAGATCCCGCCGGCGCATCTCGCCACCGAACACGTCCTGCGGCTTTGCCGTCCGCTTCTTCGGGCGGTCGGCTTGGGGCAGGCTCGCAGCCTCGGTCGCTTCAGCGACCGCATCTCCAAGCGGCTTGGACGGCTCGGCCATAGGAGGCGAGTCTAAACCCGTCCCGCCGTTGTTAACCGGGAGGACCATTAACCTCAGCGGGTGGATTCAGGCACGGGACAACTCTTCGAGAGCGAAGCCTCGTTCAACGGCGCGGTCGAGGTTGTCCATGTGATCTGGGCGGCCGAGGATGACGGCTTCGCGGTGGTCGAAGTTCGCGACGATTCCGGTGAGGAATTCGTCGCCACCGGAACGATCGGCCACCTGAAACCGGGTGAGCGGGCCAAATTGACCGGGCAATGGAGCGAGCACCAGAAGTACGGGCCCCAGGTCCAGGTGTTCACGGCCCTGCCGATGGATCCCTCCGACCGGGCCGGCCAGGTCGCATATCTCAGCTCGCTCCGTCACATCGGCCCGATTCGGGCGGAGGCTCTCTGTGAACTCCATGGCCCCGAAGTGCTGGAGAAGATCGCCGCCGACCCCGAGGGGATCCTCGGTTCCTTGCCCGGGCTCGGGGCAAAGCAGCGCGAGGCGGCGCTCGAGAGCTGGTACGAAACCCGGGCGGTGCGGGATCTCCACGTCGAGCTGGCACCCCACGGTCTCGCCCATCTGGCCGGCAAGATCCATGCCCGCTTCGGCGACAAGGCGATGCGGACGATCCGCGAAGACCCGTATTCGCTGACCGAGATCGACGGGGTCGGTTTCGCCCGGGCCGACACGATCGCGATTGCCGCTGGCTTCCCGCCGGAATCCGACCGCCGGGCCCAGGCCGCCGCCTGGTACCTGCTGGGCGAGGCCGAGCGCCGTGGCCACACCCACCTGCCCCTGAACGAACTGGTGGCCCAGGCCACAAAGCTGCTCGGCTACCGCCCGGAACCGGAAGTTCTGACCTCGGCTTCGGGAGTGATCGCCGAGGAGGACCGGATCTACCGCCAGAGCACCCTCGACCGTGAATGCTGGCTGGCCGGAGACCTCAGGGAACGCGCTGCCGGTGAAGCAGTCCTGGACCATTCACCCGAACCGGGCGCGGACGAGAAACTCACCGCCGAGCAGTGGCAGGCCGTGGCCGGCGCCTTCGGCTCCCGCCTTTCCGTGGTCACCGGTGGCCCCGGAGTCGGCAAGACGGTCTGCACGAAGGAGATCGTCCGTGAGGCAAAGGCGGCCGGCGTGCGGATCGGCCTCTGCGCCCCGACCGGGCGGGCAGCCCGCCGGCTTTCCGAGGCAACCGGAGCCGACGCGATGACCATCCACCGCCTGCTGGAGTGGCGTCCCGGCTCGGAGCCGACCTACAAGCCCGGCCATCCCCTGCCGGTCGGCATGCTGATCGTCGATGAGGCCTCGATGATCAACCTCCACATGGCTGATGTGCTGCTCAACGGGCTAGGCCATGACACTCACATCGTCTTCGTCGGTGACGCCGACCAGCTGCCGCCGGTCGGGGCCGGCAAGCCCTTCGCCGACCTGATCGAATCGGGCATCGTCCCGGTCACCCGGCTGACCCACATCTTCCGGCAGGCGGCCCGCTCGATGATCACCACCGCCGCCCATGAGGTGAACGAGGGCCGTCCGCCCCACCTCACGCCGGGCCCCGACCAGGTCCAGGACTTCCATTTCATGGAGCGGGTCACACCCGAACGGGTCCGCAGCGCGGTCGTCGAGATGGTCGGCGAACGGGTCGAGGCCGGGCTCGGCCTGGACCCGATCCGCGACGCCCAGGTGCTTGCCCCGATCTACCGCGGCGAGGCGGGCATCGACGTGCTCAACCGCGAACTTCAGCAGCGGCTCAACCCGGAGGGCCGCAAGGCGGTCAGCGACCGCTTCCGGATTGGCGACCGGCTGATCCAGACCCGGAACGCCTACGAATACGGCCTGATGAACGGCACGATCTGCTTCCTCGTCGATGACGACCCGGATGAGGAAATGGTCGTGCTCGAGACCGATGACGGCCAGTCGGTCGAGCTGCCCTACGCGGAGACCAGCGATCTCAAGCTCGCCTACGCGATCTCGGTCCACAAGTCACAGGGCTGCGAGATCCCGGTCGTGATCTTCGTCTGCCACCGCTCCCACTCGGGCATGCTCACCCGCCCCCTAATCTACACCGCGATCACCCGCGCCCGGGAAATGTGCGTGATGGTGGGAGACCGCCCCGCCCTCGAAAACGGCGTCCGCCGCGACGAAGCCGGCCGCCGCTACTCCTCCCTCGCCCCCCGCCTCGCCGGCACCCTCAACCACGGGTGAGCTGGCTGGTTCTCGCGCAAGGGCTTACCATGCCGCCTATGGGAACCATGAAGTTGGGGAGAAGTCGTTCGTTCAGTGCTGCCCGGAAGCTGGTGGCGTTTGCCGCGGCTTCCTTTGCCGCCATGCTGATTCTGGCTGCTCCTGCTTCGGCGCAGAAGCTGGTCACGATCGATGCTTCCAGCGACTATGTGGATCCCTCGAACCAGCATCTGGCTGGTCCGGTGACCGAAAACATGGGTCCCCACCCCGGCAAGCTGATGGCCAACGTGCTGCTGCCCGACGGTTACACGCCGAAGAAGCGCTACCCGCTGCTGCTCCTCCTTCATGGTTCCGGCGAAAGGTTCGACTCCTGGGCAGACCCGCTGCTCGGGGACATCAGGAACACCGCGAAGGACCTGAACGCGGTGATCGTCATGCCGGAAGGCGCGCAGGGTTTCTACACCGACTGGTGGAACGAGGGCGAGCGCAGTGACCCGGCCTGGGAGGACTACATCCGCGAGTCCCTGCTGCCGATGATCCAGAGCAGGTTCAGCATTCGGCCCGAGCGCCGCTACCACGCGATCGCCGGATTCTCGATGGGCGGCTACGGCACCTGGCTGACCGCCTCGCAGCTGCCGGGATTCTTCGGCACGGCGGTGCCGCTATCGGCCTTCGCCTCGATCCGCACCTTTGAATCGACCCTCGCCTTCGCGACGGCGGCCGGCGGCACCCCTTACGCCCAGGTGTACGGCGACCCGACCGGTTTCTACGCGGAAGGGCATGATCCGATCGCGCTTGGACCGAACCTCGCCTTCACCAATCTCGACGTGTTCACCGGCGACGGTGAACCCGACCCGGAGGTCCGCCCCCAGAACGATCCGTCCAACCCTGGCTACGTGACCGATGGCGACGGGGTCAGCCTCTACCTCGAAAGTGTGCTGAAGACGCAAAACGATGCGGCCGTGGCGGCCATGGAGGCTTCCGGGAACAAGAACGTCGACTACACCGTCCACAAGGGCAGCCACGACTGGGAGTTCTGGCGCCCCGACCTGAAAGCGGCGATCGCCAAGGGCTTGTTCCGCCCCACCCCCGCCCGGCCAGCCAACTGGTCCTACCGCACCGCCGCCTCCGAAGGCCAGGCCTGGGACATCTACTTCAACTTCAGCCCGGCCCCGACCGCAGTCACCACCTTCAAGCGGACCGGAAACAGGCTCAAGGTGACCGGCGAGGGCGAAATGACGATCTTCGACGGCAACGGCTGCTCGTTCTCGGCTGACCTGCCCTTCACCCGCACCCTGTCGGAGAAGCCCTGCCGCAGTCTGAAGCTGCAGGCGAAGGGCGGCGGACTGCGCAAGGGCAGGACCGGCACGATCACCGTGACCGTCAAGGGCATGAACTACACCGGAGTGACGAAGCCGGTCGACGCGGTCAAGGTCGAAGCCGGCGGCGCCTCGGCCATCACCGCCTACAACGGCAAGGCAACCCTGAAGGTCAAGCCGAAGCAGTCCGGCAAGCTCACCGTCAAGGTGGCGAAAGACGGATTCCGGCCGGCCTCCGCAAAGCTGAACGTCCGGAAGTAGCCGCCCGGTTCGTTCAGCCGAGAATCCGCGCCGTTTCGACCCGTCGAAGCGCCGGCTTCCGGTTGACGCCGAAATAGTCCTGGAGATCCTTGACCGGGTCGGCCGGGTTGGAGGAAAGTCTCTTCCGAACCTGGTCGATCGGCATCAACATCGCCGCCGAGAAAGTGTTCGCCTCGGCCTCCGGCACCGGCCTCGGGACCGGGTCGTTCTGGTCGACCTCACCGGTTTCACTCTCGCCGTTTTCGATCTCGCGACAAAAGATCCTGGGCTCCCGGCTCTGGTGCATCACGAAGTGGCCGAGTTCGTGGCCAACCGTGAATCGGTGCCGTCGCGAACCCCAGTCGTAATCGAGTTCGCCCTTGCTGACCCAGATTTCACCGTCAGCGCAAATCAACAGGCCGGATAGCCCGTAGTGACCGTCGGGATCCTCACCGATCGCTTCGCGCATCGCTTCCTCACTGACCACGCGCACCCGGAGGTTGTAGATCTCGCGGGCGATCAGGTCGATTGGCACCGGCAGGCTGCGGCCATCCCAGACCCATGCGGGAACGCAGGCCCTGATTTCCTGAACCTCTTCCTCTATCCGGGCAAGCTCGGCAGGCTCGAGCGTGGTTACGAGCCTGTTCGGGTCTCTGATCTCCTCCGGCACGCAGGCGATTGTAGAAGGCGGGTCAGCCGCCAGTGAAAAGCTCGTCGATTCGATCTGGTCTGGACGGTTCCGACCGGGATTCAGAATCCGGCACGGCCTGACCGATTACGCCGGGAACGATCGAAGCATCCTCGGCCAGATCGACCTGATCCAGGGAACGGGCAAAAACCGGTCCTGATGAAGCGCCATACCTGGAACCAAGCGAACCGGCCGCCTCCTTCAATGACTCCGGTTCAACGCCGAGAATCGCGGCCAGTGCCGAATAGAGTTTTCCGTCCAAGCCGCTGGCCGGCAGCGAACCCCATTCGAGCCGGTGGTAGTACTCGTCGATCTTTTCCTGCTCTTGTGGGGTGGCCTCAAAGGTTTTTGCCAAAGCGGCAACCACCGCAGCCTGGGTCTTGCCTGCCTTCTGTCTCAGCAGGGCGAGATGTTCGGAAAGACCGCCTGCCGGAGCCGAAACCTCGTCGAGGACCTTCTCGAAGACAGCGTTGAATCGGGGGTCACCCGGGTCCGGGCTTGACTCGGGCCCGGTTGCCACGAAGGACTCGATCAGAGTTTCGAGGGACTTCCGTTCGCTCCCTTCGAAACGCTCGAGGAAAGGCGACGGATCGCCGTGGCCCTTGCGGAACTCGGCCACGTACTCGTCGAATGCGTGGATGACCGGGTCCGGGGTTTCCTCGAAATCGTTCATGCGTCGTCCTGCATTGCCTTTTCGATGTCCTGCCGAAAACGGGAGAAGATCTTGTCGACGTTGGTGAAAGACATTTTCTGGTCGCTGCTCATTTCGGCAACCTCTTTCGAGGAATACCCTTTCATCCGCAATCGGATCACTTCCTGCTGGACCTCGTTCCGGGTTTCAAGAGTCTGCTCAATCAGCATTTCGACCTCGACGCCGCCGGTGTCATCGGGGTTGCCGAGGTTCGTCGGCCCCCAGTCCTCATCTTCCTTCGGCTGTTCGCCCAGCGGGACCATCCTGGGGGTCTTTTCCTTGTCCCTGTAGAAGTCGGCGATCCGCCGTCCGGTGACGGTTCGCATCCACTCGACCATCTGGCCGGTACTCCGGCCCCGAAACTTGCCAATGCCCTTGATGATGCTGACGAACGCCCGGCTGACGATCTCGTCCCGGTCGTTGGCATTGGACTTCCTGCTGACCCAGTACTCGACAAGCCCGAAGCGGCGCCCGACAAAGAGTTTGAGGGTCTCCTCGAAAGCGTCCTGTTTGCGCGCATCCCGGGCAGCAACAGCGTGGGAGATGAGTTCGTCATCTTTCAGTCTCGCCAGTTCATGTTCACTGATCGGCTTGAAGTTCAAGCTTGTCCCGGAGGTCGTTGCCTTCGCATTCCTTCTGACATGGCCCTGAAATCCGCTCGCGGACGCCCGGAACCAAGTGCCAAGATACCGGCTGGGTCGGCTACAGTCAGCCCATCTCCCGCGGCGCACAGAACGCAGTCTGGCCCGAATCGGAACCAGGTGAATCCGATCGTCGCTCCTTTGCCGAAGCCGAGCGGTCGCCGTTCTGGCTTTCCGGGCCGCGACCCGAACCGCACCACCCTCTCGAAGGTTCCTCCGAGGCGGATCTGGTCGTGGTCGGGGGCGGGCTGACCGGGCTCTGGGCGGCGGTCCGGGCGAAGGAACGCAACCCGGCCCGGGAGGTCGTGCTGATCGAGCGTGAACAGCTTGCGACCGGGGCGAGCGGACGCAACGGCGGCTTCATGTCTTCCTCGCTGGTCCATGGCCTCGGCAATGGCCTCGCCCGCTTCCCGGATGAGGTGCCGCTGCTCGAGAAGCTGGGCCTGGAGAATCTGGCCGGGATCGAGAAGGTAATCGAGGAGCAGGGGATCGACTGTGACCTGAGGAAGCCCGGGGCGATCGAGGTCGCGGTGACCGACGCCCAGGTGGCCGACCTTCAAGGCGGGGTCGAAGAGCTGGCCGGGTACGGGCACGAGGCAGTGATGCTCGACGGCGAGGAGATGAGGGCCGAAGTGAACTCGCCGATCTACCGCGGCGGCCTCTGGCAGAAGTCAGGCGAGTGGTCGGTCGATCCGGTCCGGCTTTGCGACGGCCTGGCCGCCTATGCCGAACGGCTCGGGGTGCGAATTCACGAGTCGACCCCGATGGAAGGCTTCGAGGAAACCGGGGGCGGAGTCGAAGTCCGCACCGCGAACGGCTCGATCAAGACCGAAAGGGTGCTGCTCGCGACCTCGGCCTTCAGGGTGCCGGTCCGGCAGATTCGCCACCGGGTGATCCCGGTCTACGACTATGTGCTGGTAACCGAGCCACTGACCCGCGCCCAGTGGGTCTCGCTCGGCTGGCAGAACCATCAGGGAATGTCGGACTGCTCGAACCAGTTCCACTACTACCGGCCGATCGACGGCGGGCCGGCGGCCGCGACCGGCCAGGCGGCCGGGGGCCGGATCCTCTGGGGCGGCTACGACGCGATCTACAACTTCGGCGGCAAGGTGGAAACTGCCGCCTACCAGCGGGACCGCAGCTTCGCCGGCCTCGCCCAGCGTTTCTTCACCGCCTTCCCGCAACTGGAAGGGGTCCGGTTCTCCCATCGCTGGGGCGGCGCGATCGACACCTGCTCGCGCTTTTTTGCCTTCTACGGCACCACGATGGGCGGCAAGGTCGGCTGGGCGGTCGGCCACACCGGCCTCGGGGTCGGAGCCAGCCGGTTCTCGGCCGAGGTCGGTCTCGACCTGATCGACGGGGTCGACAACGAGATCACCCGGCTCGACTACACGCGGTCGAAACCGATGCCGTTCCCGCCCGAACCGCTTCGCTACGGCGTCGTCCAGTTCACCCGCAGCCGCATCGCCGCCGCCGACCGCAACGACGGTCGCCGCGGACTCTGGCTCCGCACCCTCGACCGCTTCGGCCTCGGCTTCGATTCCTGAGTCGACTACTTTCTCGCGGCCAGCTTCAGGGCTGCCTTGAAGAGCCCGGGAGCCTTGATCGACCCCCAGCCGCTTGCCGCGTCGAATCCGGTCTTGGTGTAGCAGCAGCCGAGCGCCTTGCCGCCACCCTGATCGGCCGGGATCGCGGCGCCCACGTCGTTGTTGCCGGCAACGACGTCGCGGAACACGGAGGATGCCCCCTGGCTCTTGCCGAGCTTGTAGAGGAGCGGATTCGCGAACCCGATCGGCTTGCGGCCGGACTTCCCGAGTTTCTGGGAAACCAGGGTCAGGAGCGCGGCGGTCAGCGGGGTCGCTGCCGAGGTGCCGCCGACCGGCTGCCAGCCGCCGTCCGGCCAGTACTGATTCGCGCATTCACCGGCGACCCCGGCTGTGCAGTAGACGCTGTAGCCGGGAACGCTGTCAGCGAGGGCAGCGACGTCGGGCACGGCGCGGGTCAGACCGTAATTCCTGAACCGCTTGGTCCCCTGCTGGTACCAGGGGCGCCGGGTGGCGAGGATGCTGAAGCCGCCCCCGCCGCCGGACGGACCGAGTGAACCGTCGTTCCAGACGAACTCCTGCGAGATGCCGTTGTTGGCGTCAAGTTCGAGGTTCGTTCCGCCAACGGCGGTCACCCACTCGAGGCTGGCCGGATCGCTGACCGTGAGCAGCGGCAGGGTCGATGAATTCCCCTCGCGCGAGCACTCGGCGGAGCCGTTGTCCCCGGCCGCCACCGCCACCGAGATGCCGGCACCGGCCGCGACCGCGAACAGGTTGCCTAGCGCGCGGCGGTATGAAAGCTGTCGCCAGAGGGTCGGTTCGCAGGCGCCCAGCGAGATCGAGATCGCCGCCGGCTTCTTCTGGTTTGCGAGGGCGCGGCCGACCATCAGCATGATCCCGGCCTCGCTGCCGGGCCCTTCGTAAACGTCGATCCCGGCAAGCTGCGGAGCGACCGCCGTGATCACTTCGAGATCGAGGGTGGTTTCGGCGCCGGGCGCCAGCGGCTTCTTGTAGTAGACCGGGTAGACCCTGGTCGGCGGGACCCGCTTGCCGTAGCAGTCGCCGTAGGCCTCGATGTCGGACCGCTTGAAGCCGTCGATCTCGATCACCGCAATCCGCCGGCCCTGACCCTTGAATCCCTGCTGGTTGAGGTCACTGATGCCGTAGGCGTCGAGGAACTGGTTGGGGGTGAAGTTGCGGTTCGGTTCACCGATCGCGGTGGCTCCGCGCTGACCGGCCGCGCAGCCCGCCTGGGTTCCGGAATGGGGTCGGGCCGAGCTGCCCTCGGGGAAGGGACTGCCCGACGGCTGAGGCGGGAATTTGCCCGCAGTCGAGTACTTCTCCGGATCCGGGTCGAGGAAGTCAAGGCTGCTTGCCACGCCCCGCAGGGCGGGAGGCACCGACCCCGGGCCACCCTGACGGGCAACCGAGGCCGAGGCGGACGGAGCGAGGTAGCTTCCGGCCTGGTTCAGGTCCATGCTCACCAGTACGTTCTGATGCGCACCGTCGAGCGTGGCCCGCATGCCCCGGGAACGGAAGTAACGCAAGGCCCGCCTGGCGGCCTTCGATCGGGCGCCGAACTTCTTGACGATCCTGCTCACCGGTAGGTACTGCCCGTAGTTGTCGCTATTCGGACTGCTGACCGACCTCGCGAACTTCTGCAACCCGGCGGGATGGTGAAGCTTGAGCATCGCCATCGCGTAGGCGTTCTTGTTGGCGGCACCGGCATTCGATGTGACCAGCGCCCCACATGAAAGAACGATCAGCATGAACAAAGTGAGGAAGCGCGAAAAAGCCGACATGGCCGGCAAGTTCCCGCCTGGACCGCAGGTCAAACGCTATTCGTACGAAACGGCTTCCAGCACGTCGAGCTTGGCCGCCTTGCGGGCGGGGTAGATCGCGGCGATCACTCCGGCCAGCGCCGTGAGAATCAGGATGATGATCAGGGTGCCGACCGGGTAGCTCAGTTCGAAGCCGTCACCGCCGAGCGGGATGCCGATCAGGAAGGCGAAGATGACGCCGACGATCAGGCCGGAGACGGCCCCGATCACAGCCGTGATCACCGCTTCGTAGCGAACCATCCGCTTGACCTGACGGCGTGACATCCCGACCGCCCTGAGCATGCCGAGTTCGCGGGTTCGCTCGTAGATCGAGAGGATCAGCGTGACCACGATGCCGACCAGCGAAACGATCACGGCCAGCGCGAGCAGCACGTAGATCATCGCCAGAAGTCCCTTGATCTGGGACTTCTGCTGTTCCTTCAGTTCGCCCTGGTTGAGCACGTCGACGGTCGGGAAGTCCTGAGCCGTCAACGCGTCCTCGATCGCGGTCTGGGTCTTGTCGAGATCGGCACCGGGGTCGAGTTTGACCAGACCGACCGCATCGGACTTCTGGTCGAAGTCCCGCTCCATCGCGCCCTGGTCGATGATGCCCTCGCCGGCCAGCGCGATGCTGTCGGTCTTCATGATCGCGTTGATCTGGAAGGGGAATTTCCGGCCCTTCTGTGAGGTCAGGGTGACTCTGTCTCCCACCCCGACATCCAGCGAGTCGGCGAGCTTGTTGCCGATCACGATCTGGCCGTCGGTGAGACCGGTCAGATCGGAATCAGAACCTTCCTCCCACTCGACCGTGTAGACCTTGACGATGTCGGCCGGATCGACCGAGGAGATCGCGGCCGTCTTGCCATCGACCTTCGCCGATACGTAACGGACGCCGGAAGCGGCTTCCACCCCGTCGACCTTCTGGACAACCTTGATCGCCCCGGCGGGAAACGGCAGGATGCCGCCCTGACCCTGCAGGGTGATCTCGCCCGGAAGCTGGTCGTCGATCACCTTGTTGACGGACGAACTGAGGCCGGAAGCAAAGATCGTGACGAAGGCGATCAGGGCGAGCCCGATCATCAGCGCCGCGGCGGTGACCGCGGTGCGTGACGGGTTTCGCTGGGCGTTCTCCCGGGCGAGGCGGCCGGTGAGGCCGCCGAACCGCTCCAGCGGCGCACCGATGATCCGGGCCGCGGGCGAAACCAGCTTGGGGGCGAAGATCGAGATCGCGATCAGCACGCAGACCGCTCCGGCTCCGATCTGGGCGGCGCCGCTGCCGCCGTCCTTGCCACTGATCAGGGTCATTGCGATCAGGGCGAGGCCGAGCACCCCGAGCAGAACCGCGATCACCGTTCTGACGACGACCCGGTTCCTGCCTCCAACCACCAGGTTTTCCGAGAGCGCCGCGATCGGCGGCACCTGGGTCGAGCGGAAGGCCGGGATCAGCGATGAGACCAGGGTCACGCCGACCCCGATCAGGAGCGACACGATGATCGTGCGGGGCAGAACCTGAAGCGAGTTCGCGGGAAGCTCCGCCCCCACCGCCTTGAGCACTGCGCTCAGGCCTGCGGCCAGGCCGTAACCAACCACGAGCCCGAGCAGGGATCCGACCAGGCCGATGATCAGACCTTCGATCACTACCGTTCTCAGGATCTGGCCACGGCTGGCCCCCAGGGTACGGAGCATTCCGAACTCACGGGTCCGCTGGGCGACCGTGATCGAGAAGACGTTGAAGATCACGAACGAACCGACGAACAGCGCGATTGCCGCGAAGGCGAGAAGCGCGATGGTCAGGAACTGGAGGCTGTCACGGATCTCGCTTGCGTTCCGATCGGCGTTTTCCTGCGCGGTCTCAACCCGCAGGTTCTTCGGCACGACCTCGGAGACCCGGTCGCGCAGTTCCTCCGACGAGATACCGCTGTCGGCGGCGATCGAGATCTGGTCGTATTCGCCGACCTTTCCGGTCACTCGCTGGGCGACCGGCAACTGAACCTGGGCAATCGAGGAACCGCCGAAGGAGGCACCGCCAAGCTGGGTGAGACCGACGACCCTGAAGGGAACCGCCTTGTCGGTGCCGACCAGCTCGATCGTGTCGCCAAGCTCGATTCCCTTCCGGTCGGCGGCGGCTTGATCGAGGGTCGCCTCGTGGGCATTGGTCGGCGGGTGACCTTCGGGATAGGTGACAGCCTCGAATACCTTTGGGCCGGTCGAGGCAATGAACTGGGGAGAGAAACCCGCGCCGATTGAATCGCCCTGGTCGTCGAGAATCGCGCCCTGGGTGAAGATCGAACCGGCGGCCACCTTCACGCCGTCGACCTGGTCGACCTTCTTCAGGATCTTCGCCGGGAAGGCAGGGGTGCTGCCGTCCTGCTGGTCAACCTCGGATTTCGCCGTCACCACCACGTCCGTGCCGGCCAGCGATTCGTTGAAGATCTGGTCGAACGCCTGGTTGGTGGTGTCGGTCAGGATGTAGGTGCCGGCGACCAGGGCGATGCCGAAGATCACCGCGACCGCGGTCATAAGCGACCGCCACTTGCGGGCCCAGAGGTTCTTGAAGGTCAGGCTGAGCATGGTGCGGCTCCGGTCCGGACGGGCCTAGGCGAGGGTCTTCAGCAGCTCGATCACGTTGTCCGCCGAAACCGGCGGCGCGTCATGCACCAGTTTGCCGTCGCGCAGGGCGATCAGCCGGTCGCCGTGGGCGGCCGCGTCGGGTTCGTGGGTGACCATGATCACCGTCTGCCCCACCTCGTCAACCGCGGCCCGAAGCATCGTCAGCACGTCCTCGGATGCCTTCGAGTCGAGGTTTCCGGTCGGCTCGTCGGCGAAGAGCACGGCCGGCTTGGTGACCAGGGCCCGGGCCACCGCGACCCGCTGCTGCTGGCCGCCGGAAAGCTCCGAAGGCCGGTGTTCGCGCCGGTCACTCAGACCAACCCGGTCGATCACCTGGTCGACCCACTCCTGGTCGGGCTTCTTGCGGGCGATCGAGAGCGGCAGCAGGATGTTCTCCTCGGCCGTCAGCACCGGCAGCAGGTTGAAGAACTGGAAGACGAAGCCGAGCTTGTCGCGCCGGAGCTGGGTCAGCTCGCCGTCATCGAGCCCGGTGATGTCGGTCCCTTCGATCTCGACCGTGCCCGCGGTGGGCTTGTCGAGGCCGGCGAGGATGTGCATCAGGGTCGACTTGCCGGAACCGGAAGGGCCCATGATGGAAGTGAAACGGCCCTTTTCGAAGGTCACGTCCACCCCGTCGAGGGCACGCACCTCCGCCTGGCCTTCGCCGTAGACACGTTCGACGCCGACGGCCTTGACGATCGGACTCTCGGAGGACTGGGACTGACTGGGAGCGGCAAGAGTGGATTCCATCCCCGCCAACCTAACACCCGCGAAATTTCCGGACGTTCGGTTAGCCCCCAAAGCCTCCAAAGAGAAAGGGCCCGGCGTTTGCCGGGCCCTTTCGAGGTAACAGGTGTCGCCTTGGCTACACGGTGCGAGGGAGCAGTACTTCTCTCGCGATCACCATGCGCTGAATCTGGCTGGTGCCTTCGTAGAGCTGCATGATCTTGGCGTCACGCATGAACTTCTCGACGTGGTACTCCTTGATGAAGCCGTAGCCGCCGAAGACCTGGACGGCGTCGGTGGTGACTTCCATCGCCGAGTCGGCGGCGAAGCGCTTGGCCTCGGATGAAGTGAGCGTGTTGCGCTCGCCGTTGTCGAGCTGGCTGGCGGACTGCCAGGTCAGCAGGCGGGCGGCGTCGACCTTGACCGCCATGTCGGCGATCAGGAACTGGATCGCCTGGTGCATCGCGATCGGCACGCCGAACTGCTGGCGCTCCTTCGAGTACTGGACGGCGGCGTCGAAGCCGGAGCGGGCGATGCCGGTTGCCATGGCGGCCACACCGGGACGGGTGCGGTCGAGGGTCATCATGGCGAGCTTGAAGCCCTTGTTCTCCTCACCGAGCATGTTCTCGGCCGGGACCTCGACGTCGTCGAAGGTCAGGGTCACGGTGTTCGAGGCCCGCTGACCCATCTTGTCTTCCTTCTTGTCGACGGTGATGCCGTCCTGCTTGTCGACCACGAAGGCGGTGATGCCGCGGCTGCCGGCGTCCGGATCGGTCTTGGCGTAGACCGTGAACCAGTCGGCGTGGGCACCGTTGGTGATGAAGCACTTGGAACCGTTGATGACGTACTTGTCACCCTTCTTCACGGCGCGGGTCTTCATGCCGGCGACATCGGAGCCGGCGTCCGGCTCGGTCAGGCAGAAGGAGGCGAGCTTCGGCTCCTCACAGAGCATGCCGAGGTACTTGGCCTTGGTCTCTTCGGAGCCGCCGAGGGCGACCGGGGCCGAAGCGAGGCCGTTGCAGGCGAGCGAGGTGCCGATGCCGGAGCAGCCCCAGCCGAACTCTTCCTCGATCAGGCAGCCGGAAAGGTAATCCAGTCCCGGGCCGCCGTAAGCCTCGTCTACATGGGTGTTCATAAGGCCGACTTCCCAGGCCTTCTGAATCACTTCGGCAGGCCAGGTGCCGTCCTTGTCGTATTCGAAGGCGACGCTTCGCATCTCCTTCTCGGCGAAGTTATGCGCCATTTCGCGCAGATCCTTCTGCTCGTCGCTCAGCGTGAAATCAACCACTCTTCAAGCTCCTTAGGTCGGTTGGAACCGTTCGATTTGCTCGATGCGGGGCCGGGGCGAGGAGGCCCGGGCGGCTCCCGATTGACTTGTCAATCAATAACTCTTCGAACAGGGTACCAAGCGCCTTTACTCTTGGGGGGATGGTTGCGGAACTTTCTTTCGTCCTGATCCTCCTTTGCGTGGTCGTGGTGCCGGTCGCGGCGATCGCCTTCGCCCGCTCGGGCAAGGCGTACGAAGAAATCGGGAAGGGACGATTCGCAGTCGACTTCGATGACAGCAGCGAGACCGACCATCACGAGGAGCTCCGACAGCTGGTCGAGGCCAAGGCCTACCGCCAGGCGAGACGGGGCGAGCAACCGGTTGACGTCGAGCGGGAAGTCGAGCGGCTCTCGAAAGGAGAACCGGAAGAAACGGCCGATGCCGCTCCGCCGCCGGATCCCGCGACCGCAGGCATTCGCGCGGAAATCCGCGAGGTGGTCATTGCGAAAAACGAGAGCCGCGAGCGCCGGGGCGAGGAACCGCTTGACGTCGAATCCGAAGTCGAGCGGATGCTGGCCGAGTTCGGCTAGCGGCGACGGGTCGTGGGTAGTATTGGCTCATGGATGACTCGACTTCCCGTTACGAACTTGAAGAGCTGGTGGTTCAACCGGGGACCTACTTCAACCCGCAGACCGAAGTCGTTGTCGTGGTTGACGATTCAGCGTCGATCGACCAGGAGATCTTCAACATGGAGTCCTACGAGGGCGCCGACTGGGTGAGGATCGCCGACGATGTCGCGGTCGACGAGCAGCAACGCGATGAACTGCTCGAGCATTTCCAGACTCACTACCACCCCGGAAACGGCGGGTCGGTTTCCGGCACCGCCCTGGAACAGGGTGACGACGAGCTCGACGAGGACGAAGAAGGCCAGGAAATCGGCCGCGAAGACTGATGGCCGATCGCGGGCCGCTGACCCTCCTGGGCGTCCCGATCGACAGCGTGGGCACGGCCGGAGGTACCGAGCTCGGACCGAACGTCTTGCGGCAACTGCTGGGGCCCGAAGGGTTCGAGGACGCCGGCGACACCAGCCGCAAGATCCGCGGACTGGAGCGGGACAGGGCCAACGGCTGGCTGGCTTTCGACGACATCCTGGCGATGACCGGCGAGGTGAGGGGCCGGGTCGCGGATTTGACCGCCGCCGGGAAGGTGCCGGTGCTCCTCGGCGGCTGCTGCACCCTTTTGCCGGGCGCGCTGGCCGGAGCCCGGGATTCGCTCGGCGAATTCGGTCTCGCCTACTTTGACGGCCATCTCGACCTTTTCACCGGGCTGACTTCGCCGACCGGTGAAGGGGCCGACTTTCCGGTCGCCGCATCGCTCGGAATGGCTCCCGATCCCCTGCTCGAGGTGATTGGCGAGACACCGGTGGTCGCGCCCGGGCGGATGTCTCTGGTCGGCGCAAGAGACAAGGAGGAGCTCCAGTTGATCTCGCCGCTGCCGGAGGGTCTCGGCATCGGCCGGATCGAGTTCCGCGACGATCTCAGGCACGCCGACCTGAACGAAGTCGGCGCCTCGCTCGAGGCCGAACTGACTGATGGTGGCTCCGGATTCTGGCTTCACCTCGACGTCGACGTCCTCGACCGTGAAGCCTTCCCCGCGACGGACTACCTGATGCCCGACGGGTTGAGCATGGATGAGCTCCGCGCCCTGTTCGCGCCCCTGGCTTCCTCTCCGGGCCTGATCGGGGTTGACGTCACCTGCTTCAACCCGGAAAAGGATCCCGACGAGAGATGCGGGACGGAGCTGGCCGAACTGCTGCGCGGAACCCTGAATGGATGACCCGGCGGCTCGCGCCATGAGTGCCCCATAAGATCCCGCCATGCTCGAAGAAGGCGACAAAGCTCCCGATTTCACACTTGAGGACCAGCTCGGGGAGAAGGTAAAGCTCTCCGATCACCGCAAGGAACTGGTCGTCCTCTACTTCTATCCGAAGGCCAGTACCAGCGGGTGTACCACCCAGGCCTGCTCGATCCGCGACAACAGTGCCGATTACGCGAAGGCGGGCGCGACGGTGATCGGGATCTCGCCGGACGAGGTCAAGGACATCTCAAGGTTCGCGACCAAGAACGACCTCGAGTTCACCTTGGTCGCCGACAAGGACCACAAGGTCGCGGAGAAATATGGCACCTGGGTCGAAAAGTCGATGTACGGGAACAAGTACATGGGCGTGCAGCGGGCAACCTTCATCATCCGGGGCGGAAAGATCCTGCGGGTCTTCCCCAAGGTCCAGCCGAAGAGGCACGACGGCCTCGTCCTGGGGGCACTGGCCGAGATCAACGAGGAGAACTGAGATGTCCAATTGGGACAAGGGCTCATACGAAGTCACTGCCGAACAGATCGCGCCCGCCACTCCCGCGGTCGCCGATGCCGTCGAACCGGTCACCGGCAAGCTCGCCCTCGACCTCGCCTGCGGCACCGGAAACGAAGCTCTCGAGCTGGCCCGCCGCGGCGCCAGGGTGACCGGATATGACGGGGCCCCGCGCCTGCTCCAGGTGGCGGGCGAGCGAGCCGCAGCCGAGGGACTCGAGCTGGAACGGGTTCAGGGCGACCTCGCGGAACTTCCCTTCGCCGACGACAGCTTCGAGATCGTCACCTCTGTCTTCGGGCTCATCTTCACCGGCTCGCCGCAGGATTCCGCCGCCGAGATCGGCCGGGTCCTTCGGCCCCAGGGCCGGATCGCCTTCACTTCATGGGTCGAGGAAGGTCTCTTCCAGTACATGCAGGACATGGCGAAGGCGGCAGTTGCCTCCCACTTTGGCCAGGCGCCGCCGGAAGGCGCCGACGCTCCGTTCGCGTGGGGCGACGAGGTCGCCGTGCGTGAACTGTTCTCCGAAAGCGGCCTCATGCTGCAGGTCGAAACCAGGGAACTCGTGATCGAAGAGGAATCGGCCGCAGCGCTGAACGACCGCTGGTTCGACCTTCACCCGATCTGGATCACCATGCAGGAAGTGATCGGCGACGAGGCCTACGAAGAGATGCGCCGCGAGGCGTTGCCGGTGGTCGAATCCCACAACGAAGCCAGCGACGGAAGCTTCCGCAACACGCTGCGTTACCTCCTCTTCGAGGGCAGCCCCGTCTGAAAAAACTCCCGCGAGACGAGACGTTGCGTCTCGCCTGGAT
>ERZ724513.42-NODE-42-length-45218-cov-13.971835_pt1 | contig 45218 bp, 26 predicted proteins | sample MGYA00376046_ERZ724513 | MGnify/ENA primary metagenome ERZ724513 (study PRJEB28724, sample SAMN07190883) | activated sludge metagenome | isolation source: activated sludge of sewage treatment plant in Hong Hong | place: Hong Kong | collected 2016-03-17 ...
TCCGGCCTGTCTCCTCGGCAGCGAACACCTGGAGGCCCCTGGCATCCACCCGCCCGAGTCGGGCTTGATTGGCATTTCTCGAGAGTCCCTTTTCTGCCGCATAGCGCACCCAAGTCCGATCTCAGCTGGTCCCCTCCTATCGGGAGCATGAGATGCTGCGGGCATGGGTGAGTACGTGAAGGCTTCGGGGCGGTTCGGGTTGGTGAGGCTCTATGACCCGGTTACCGCTATTACGGCTCGGGAAGGAGCCTGGCGGCCACGGGCGGTGGCTCTGGCGCGTGAGGTCCTGCCCGATGGCGGGACCGTGCTGGACATCGGGGCGGGGACCGGCAACTCGGCACTCCGATTCCTGAAGGGCGGCTTCGAGGTGATCGCGGTTGACGGTGATCCCGAGGTTCTGGCGATCGCCCGTTCGAAGAAGGGCGCGGAGAAGATCGACTGGCGGGAAGGATTTTCAACCGATCTGGACCTGGAGGATGGTTCGGTCGACGCGGTCAATCTCTCGCTGCTTCTCCATCACCTCTCCGACGAGGCGAAGGGTCAGACGCTGAGGGAAGTAAGGCGGGTGCTCAGGCCGGGCGGGGTCCTGATCGTCTCCGACTGGGGCCCGCCGGCGACCCTGCTGAAGCCGGCCTTCCTAGGCCTGCGCCTGCTCGACGGCCGGGAGAACACGGCCGCCCACGCCAACGGCCAGATCCCGGCGATGATCGCCAACGCCGGATTCGGCGAGGTCAGCGTGGAAGGCCGCTACTCGACCGCCTGGGGCACCCTCGAGCTGATTCGCGCTATTCCCTGACCAGGTTCCGGCCGACGTCAGGCACGTGGGTATGGATTTCGTCCATTTAGACGAAATCCATACCCACCTGCCCCTGGCTCTCGGGCTAGCTGCCGTCCTTGAGGGAGATGATGCCGCCGATCACTCCGAGGTAGGCGGTGCCGTCGGGGCCGAGACCGAGACCCGAGTAGTTGTTGTTGTAGAGGAAGCCGGAGCCCGCGTACTTGTTCCAGACCGTCTTGCCGGTGCGGTAGTCGATCGCCGACCAGTAGTAACCCTGGGCGCCGCTCGGATCAGGCGGGCGGGTGTAGGAGTAGATCAGGCCGGTCTTCGCTGACATCTTCGGAACCACTGAAGGCGCCCGCTCGGTCTTGTTGGTCCAGATCTTCTTGCAGCCCTTGCCGTCCTTGCGAATGTCGACCCGGGCAAAGCCGGCCCTGGTCACCACGGCACCGGCTCCGGGATCGAAGATGTTCGTGTAGCCGTAGTTGTTCTCGACGATCATCGAGCGGCCGGTGGTGATCAGCGAGTTCTCGGTGGCGCTGGCGTCCTTGCCGAAGACCGGCACCTCGCAGACCTTCCGCTTCTTGCCGTGGAGTTTCGCTGCGGTCCGGTAAACCACGATGTTCTCCGGATTGGCGTTGTCGACCATCGAAACGTAGCCGCCGCTCATCACGTCGGGAGTCGTTCCGGTGCCGGCGTCGGCCTGTCCGGGCTTCTGGACGCCGGTGTTCCGGTACTTCGCGCTCCAGACCACATAGGGCTTGCCGTTGCCGTTCTTCCACATCCGGTAGATCCGCTTGCTGGTCACTACATAGACCGCGTTCCGGTCGACGGTGAACGAGTTCTGGATCCCCACGCCGAGCCTGAGGTACCTGACCTGGCCGGTCTTGCGATCGACCGTGCCGACCTCGCCCGTCTGCTTGACGACGAACCAGATGTCACCCTGGAAATCGGGCAGGGCCGAGTTCATGCGTTCGGTTGCCGGGTCGACGACCGAGGTCACGTCGTAATCCTTTACGAGCTGGAACTGGCTTCCGTCGGGGGTCTGGCCGAGCACGTAGATGTGATTGTTGCGGGTCGGAATGACCAGCCGGTCCTGGTTGTCGAGATAGAAGTAGCCGCCGGCCGAAAAGTTCTGGTACGCCGGGGTGTTTCCGACCGGGTCCGCATTCGGAAGGTCGTAGGTATCGATCACCTCAAGCGTGTCCGGGTCGACGATCCGGGCCTGTGGTGCGGCAATCGTGGAAACGCAGACCGTGACGATGTCGCCGTGGCTGTCGAAGGCGATGGTCGAGCAGACGCCGTTCGCGGCGGAACCCGAGTTGGTGACCAGGTTCCGGCCGAGCGGGCCGGGCCAGGTGTAGGTGCCGGTCATCCAGGTGTCGTTGTGGATGTTGCTCTTCTGGTTCTTCGCCATGAACGGGTTCTGCGGCGCCTTCGACGCGCCGGCGACCGGGGTCGCCTTGAAGGCCTTGCCGGAAAAGTCGAGCAGCGAGGGGGCTTCACCCGCGTTGGCGATCGGCGCGGCCGATGCGGTAGGGGCAAGGACGATCGCGGCCAGTCCGGCCAGGGCCAGGGCGCCGGCCAGCGACTTCGTCATCAGATTGCGGATCGGGAAGTTCAAGTGCATGCCTTTCTCGATTTCACCCGGCTCCTGCCGAGCTTGTGCCTGGCTCTTTCAACACCCCGCCGCGCAGCTTCGATTCGGTTTGCCCTCCCCGACCTGCGAGCGGCCTTGAGCCTTCGCTGAGCTGACTTTAGCTTCTGCGCGGCGGTTTTTCCTGATTTCACCGCGGCCGAACACCCGAGCGGCCTGGAACCGGAGCCGATCACGTTGATCCCGGTGTAGGCGGCGCCGAAATCATCCTCGGTTTCGATGAACTCGACTTCCTGCTGGATGCGGTCGCTGTTCACGGCCCCGGCGACCTTCGAGTAGATGCCCGGGAAGCCGGCCTCGGCACAACCCCGTCCGGTGCTGACCAGGCCGACCAGCCTGCGCTCGCCGTGATCCGCGGTGACGCTCAGCGGCCCTCCGCTGTCGCCCTGGCAGGCGTCCCTGCCGCCTCGCAGGTAGCCGGCGCAGAGCTGCGTGGAAGAGTGGAAACTCGCCCCGTACCGGGAACATCCGGAGTCGGCCAGCAGCGGGATCTTCGCCTTCTGGAGGATCGTGGCACCCTGACCGCCGTCCGAAAGGTCGCCGAAGCCGGAGACCGTCGCGGCCCGGCCGGGCTCCCAGAGTGAACGCTCGTTCGGTCCGGCCAGCTTCAGGGTCGGGGCGGAGGCGGGGCTGTTCAGCGAGATGAAGCCCCAGTCGTAGGCGTTGGTGTCGGGGTCGTAATCCGGGTCGGCCCGGGCGACCTTCCAGTCGAGCTCCTCGCCGCCCGAGTTCAGACGGGTGCGACCGGTGAAGGCCCGGAAGGTGACCCCTTCCAGGTCTTCGTAGTAGTTCCAGTTGTCATCGACCAGACAGTGGGCGGCGGTGAGGACGATCTTCGGATGGATCAGCACCCCGCCGCAGAACTCTTCGTCGTTGGCGGTGATCAGGACCTGCCAGGGGAAGCTGGCCGCGCTGGCGTTGCTGCCGCCGACGACGGACGCCGAGGCTCCCCGGTCAGCCGAGCCCTTCGCGGCGGCCGGGGCACCCGCGGGCAGGGTGAGTCCCGCAAGCGTCAGCGAAAGCGCAAGGAGAGCAGCCAGTTTCGTTCCGGTTTTCAGGGGTTCTCCGCTTGGTCGGTGGTTCAGGTGCGAGGTCCCGCTCGGGGACTACAGATAACAACCCGGCTACAGGCCAAAGGTCTTGCCGATGATGTCCTTCATGATTTCGTCGGTACCGCCGCCGATCGGGCCGAGCCGGGCATCCCGCAAAGCCCTTTCGATCCCGTATTCCTTCATGTAGCCGTAGCCACCGTGAATCTGGAGGGCCTCGTCGGCCACTTCGCAGAGCGCCCGCTGGGTCATCAGCTTGGTCATCGAGACTTCACGGATCACCGGTTCGCCTTCGTCAAAGCGGCGCAGCGTGTCGTAGGTGAGAGTCTTTGCGGCGGCCGCCGTGGTCGCCATTTCGGCGATCTTGTGCCGGATCGCCTGGAAGGAACCGATGTTCCGGCCGAAGGCCTGGCGCTGGTTCGCATAGGTGATCGAAGCATCGACCAGGGCGTCCATCGCCCCCACGGCGCCGATCGCCATCAACAGCCGCTCCCAGGCGAAGTTGGCCATGATCAGGCGGAAGCCCTCGTTCTCGTCACCCAGCAGATGTTCTTCCGGAACCTCCACGTCGGTGAAGGAGATCTCGCCGGTGTCCGAGGCATGCCAGCCGAGCTTCTCCAGCTTGGTCACCACCTCGTAACCGGGTGAGTCGGTGTCGATGACCAGGAACGAGATCCCGTTGTGGCCACCCTTTTCGGTGGTCTTGACGGCGCAGACCAGGAAGTCGGCCCGGACCCCGTTGGTGATGAAGGTCTTCGATCCGTTGACCACATAGCCGCCATCCACCTTCCGCGCGAAGGTGCGGATCGAGGCCACGTCGGAACCGGCGCCGGGTTCGGTGATCCCGAGGGCACCGATCTTCTCGCCGCGGATCCCGGGGACCAGCCATTGCCGGCGCTGCCATTCATCCCCGAACTTGAAGACCGGGGGCATGGCGATCGAGGCATGGGCATTGATCCCGGCGGCGACTCCTCCGGAAGCGCCGCGCCGGGAAAGCTCCTCGACCCAGATCGCGTCGTGCAGGTAGCTGCCGCCCTGGCCGCCGTACTCCTCGGGGAACTTCAGACCAAGAAAGCCGAGCTCGCCGCAGCGGTCGAAGAGCTCGCGGGGGAAAAGCCGGGCGTCCTCCCACTCGTCGACATGGGGGGCGATCTCGTTTTCGACGAAGCGCCGTACGGTCTCGCGGAGTTCCTCATGTTCCCGGGTGAAGGGCGGCGGGATGCCGGGTCCCGCATCAACCGCCGCCCCGGCCGGGTTTTCACTCATCGATCGAAGCCATGTTGGCGTAGCGGTCACCCTGCGGCCGCGGCAGGGCGTCCAGCGAGGCCAGCTCCTCATCACTCAGGCTGACCTCCGCCGCAGCCGCGTTCTCCTCGAGGCGGCTGACCTTCTTGGTGCCGGGGATCGGCACGAAATCGTCGCCCTGGGCGAGGACCCAGGCGATCGCCATCTGGGCGGGGGAGACGTCGTGACGGCTGGCGAGATCCTCGATCGCCTCCACGATCGCCATGTTCGCGGCCATGTTCTCCTGGCTCATCCGCGGGTCGTGCTCACGGAAGTCACCGCTGCCGAAGTCGGCACCGGAACGGAACCGCCCGGTCAGAAAGCCGCGGCCCAGGGGGGAGTAGGGAACGAAGCCGATCCCGAGTTCCCTCAGGGTCGGGATCACCTTGTCGCTCGCGCCCCGCTCGAAGAGCGAGAACTCGGTCTGGAGCGCCGAGATCGGATGGACCGAATTGGCCTTCCGGATGCTTTCGGCCGAGGCTTCGGAAAGTCCCAGATAGCGGACCTTGCCCGCCTCGACCAGCTCCGCCATCGCTCCGACCGTCTCCTCGATCGGCACGGTCTTGTCGACCCGGTGCTGGTAATAGAGGTCGACGTGATCGACCCCGAGCCGCTTCAGCGAGCCGTCGATCGATTCCCGCACGTACTCGGGCCGGCCGTCGACATGCCGGTCGCGGGGGTCGTCTCCCCGGCGGATCCCGAACTTGGTCGCCAGCACCACTTGATCGCGCCGGTCGGCGATCGCCCTGCCGACCAGTTCCTCATTGGTCCAGGGCCCGTACATGTCGGCGGTGTCGAGGAAATTGACTCCGACCTCCAGGGCCCGGTGGATGGTCGCGATCGATTCCGCTTCGTCGCCTTCACCGTAGAACTCGGACATGCCCATGCAGCCCAGCCCGATTGCGGAAACCTCGAGCCCTTCGCTGCCCAGCTTGCGTTTCTCCATCTGTCGATCATAGAACCGGCGCGCTCCCCGGCCCCCTCGTCCCCGGAATCATGGCCGGTCGACCCCGTCGTGGCACGCCGGGCGGGAAGGGAACGGGTTGATGCAAAAGAAACGCCCCGGACTTGCGGGGCGTTTCGCGATTCTGCTGTGTCGGCAGGTCTAGAAGCCGCCGGGGTGCCTGACGCTGAATCCCTTGGACGACCGGATCGAGGTGCTCCAGCGATTGCCGCCGGAGGAACTCATGTTTGAAGTATCGAAGGAGAGGCCGGCCACGATCATGTACATGTGACCGCCGTTGGCGTAGGTGGTGATCCACTTGCCGGCACCGGGCTGCTTCCAGTTGGTGAAGCTGCCGGAAGGCATCGGGTAGCTGATGAAGCCGCCGGCGCGGAGCGCGTAGCTGACCGAGCCGGAGCAGTCATAGCCGGCCTGCAGCCTGCGGCTGAGGGTGTGACCGCCACCGTAGATGTACGGCTTGAGGCGAATCCGGTTGGCGGCGGCGATGACCCGCTTGACGGCGGCGGGAGCGTTGTCCGGGGCGTAGGCGATGCCCCGGATCAGCCGGGCCTTCTTGACCGGCTTGCAGTCGGCCGGGGCGAGGGTGAGCCCGCCACTCGAGGCGTCCTTGCAGCCGGCGGCCTGGGCGTGGCCGGCAAAGGAGAAGAAGGCGATGAAGGCAATTGCGGCAAATGCGGCGGCAACGGCGGAAGCCCGGGAAGTATTCAAAGCAACTGACGTCTGATTTTTGTGAAACAGGTTGATACCGAACTCCTTGGTCGGCCTACGGGGTTAGCTGTCGGGCTGGCGCTTTAGGAGCCGCGCCCCCACCTGAATCAGTGGGTTCGCCCCAGAAACTTGGTTCCCCCGATCCCGGTCACAGAGTGAGTCGGGATTCGGCGTCTCGGTTATGAACTTGCGGGATCATAGACGATCTGCATGTCATTCGCTAACAAACCCCCCGATCCCTTTGTTCATCCCTGCAATTTCCATACATAAGTAGTCGGCGAGCTTCGCCCCGCCTCCAAGCTCAAGCCGCCGGCCCAGGACACCCGGGAACGGATGGGCCGGCTCCGTTCGGTGAAGCTTCAGGCCTGATCACCCTGGAGGCACTTCCGCTGGAGTCCCGCCCAACCATTCTTTGCTTCGAGTGGGCGGGGCGGGTTTCTCTGGGAGGGCGGGTTGGACCCCGCCCGACTCCTTGTGTCGGCTAGGTTTGACTGGTGGATATCGCGGGCAAGAAGGTGCTTCTGACCGGTGCGACCGGAGGTATCGGGCGCAGGATCGCGAGCACCCTGGCGGCGGCCGGGGCGGAGGTGATCGTGTCCGGCCGTTCGGCCGAGGCGCTCACCGAGCTGGTCGACAGCCTGCCCGGCAGCGGCCACTCGGTGCTGGCGGCCGACCTCGGACTCGTTGGTGCCGCGCAGGAACTTGCCAATCAGGCCGGAGCGGTTGACATGCTGGTCGCCAATGCGGCTCTGCCCAGCACCGGTCGGATCACCGACCTGACCGACGAGCAGGTTGCCCGCATGCTGCGGATCAACCTCGAATCACCGATCCTGCTCGCCCAGGCTCTGTTGCCGGGGATGCTGGAACGGGGCCGGGGCAAGCTGGTGATGATCGGCTCGCTGGCCGGCAAGGCGGGCAGCCCCCGCTCCTCCATCTATAACGCGACCAAGTTCGGTTTGCGCGGCTTCGCCTTCGGGCTCGCCGCGGACCTGGCCGGTTCCCCGGTCAGCATCACCCTGGTCGCTCCCGGCTTCGTCCGCGAGGCGGGCATGTTCGCGGACTCCGGAGCCGACGCCCCGCCCGGCCTCGGCACGACCACCCCCGAAAGGGTGGCCGAAGCAGTGCTTAAGGCCGCCGACTCGAAGAAGATCGAGATCGCCGTCGCACCCCTGGTCCAGCGGACCATGGCCCACATCGGGCTGATCAGCCCGCACGTCTCCCACCGGGTCCAGTCGGGCCCGGCCGCCCACAAGGCCGCCGACTCGCTGGTCGCCGGCCAGGCCGACAAACGTTGACCCTCACCCACTAAAGACAGAGAAGAGAACCATGAGCAGCAATTCCAAAGACTCGTTTTCAAGCAAGGACACACTCGAAACGGGCGGCAGGAGCTACGAGATCTTCCGTCTCGACGCCCTGCAGAAGAAGTTCGACGTCGCCCGCCTGCCCTACTCGATCAAGGTTCTGCTCGAGAACGTGCTGCGGCTTGAGGATGGTGTCTCGGTCAGCGCCGCCGACGTCGAGGCGATCGCCTCGTGGGATGCGAAGGCCGAGCCCTCGGACGAGATTCCCTTCCAGCCCGCCCGGGTCCTGATGCAGGACTTCACCGGGGTGCCGGCCGTGGTCGACCTGGCCGCGATGCGTGACGCGATGGCCGACATCGGCGGCGAGGTTTCCGCGATCAACCCGCTGGTTGACGTCGACCTGGTGATCGACCACTCGGTCCAGGTCGATGCCTTCGGCAACGGCATGGCCTTCGAGATCAACGCCGAGAAGGAGTTCGAGCGGAACCTCGAGCGTTACGAGTTTCTCAAGTGGGGCCAGGGCTCCTTCAACAACTTCCGCGTGGTCCCGCCGGCGACCGGCATCTGCCATCAGGTCAACCTCGAATACATCGCCCAGGTCGTCTACAGCCGCGAGAACGACGGTGTCCTTCAGGCCTATCCGGACACCCTGGTCGGCACCGACTCGCACACCACCATGGTCAACGGCCTTGGCGTGCTGGGCTGGGGGGTCGGCGGCATCGAAGCCGAGGCGGCGATGCTCGGCCAGCCCGTTTCGATGCTGCTGCCGCAGGTAATCGGCTTCAAGCTTCACGGCAAGCTGCCGGCCGCCGCGACCGCCACCGACCTGGTCCTGACCGTGACCGAGATGCTCCGCGAGCGCGGGGTGGTCGGCAAGTTCGTCGAGTTCTACGGCCCGGGCCTTTCGAACCTGCCGCTGGCCGACCGGGCGACCCTCGGCAACATGTCGCCGGAGTTTGGCTCGACCTGCGCGATCTTCCCGCCCGACGCCGAAACGCTGAAGTACCTGGAGCTGACCGGCCGGCCGACGGAGACGATCGAGCTGGTCGATGCCTACGCCCGCCTGCAGGGCACCTTCCACACCGCCGATTCCGGGGATCCCGTCTTCTCCGACACGCTCGAGCTCGAACTCGACTCGGTGGTGCCATCGATCGCCGGCCCGAAGCGGCCGCAGGACCGGGTCTCGCTCTCGGACGCCAAGCCTGCCTTTCTCGAGGCGCTCTGCGAATTCGACGAGGACGCCTCGAACCAGCTCAGCGCCTATGACGAGGCGCTGGAGGAATCCTTCCCCGCTTCCGATCCCCCGGGTGAAGACCATGTCACGAGTGATCTCGGCAAGCCGGCCGGCGCGCCGACCAGAGCCAGCACCAGGGTTGCCGAGCAGCGTTGCAGCGAAGACATGATCGGAGTCACGCTCGAGGACGGCACCTCCTTCGACCTCGACCACGGTCGCGTCGTGATCGCCGCGATCACTTCCTGCACCAACACCTCGAACCCGTATGTGATGGTCGGGGCCGGCCTGCTGGCCAGGAATGCCCTGGCCAAGGGTCTTTCCCGCAAGCCCTGGGTGAAGACCTCGCTGGCTCCCGGCTCGACCGTGGTCACCGACTACCTCGACAATGCCGGCCTGACCCAGTACCTGGACCAGCTCCAGTTCAACCTTGTCGGTTACGGCTGCACCACCTGCATCGGCAACTCCGGACCGCTAGCCCCCGAGATCTCGGCGGCGATCGACGAGAAGGACCTGGTGGTCTGCTCGGTCCTTTCCGGCAACCGCAATTTCGAGGGCCGGATCAGCCAGGACGTCAAGGCGAACTACCTCGCCTCGCCGCCACTCGTGGTGGCGTACGCACTGGCCGGCCGGATGGACATCGACATCCAGAAGGACCCGCTGGGCAACGACGCCGACGGCAATCCGGTTTACCTCGACGACATCTGGCCAGACCCGGCCGAGGTCGCTCAGGTGGTCGGCGATTCGATCCGCCGCGAGATGTTCGAGAAGAACTACGGCGATGTCTTCAAGGGCGATGAGAACTGGCAGAAAGTCTCGGTGCCCGAGGGTGACCGCTACACATGGCCGGATTCGACCTATGTCCGCAAGCCCTCCTTCTTCGAGGACATGCCGGCCGACCCGCCCGGCCTTATGCCGATCGAGGGAGCCCGGGTGCTCGCCAGGCTGGGCGACTCGATCACCACCGATCACATTTCGCCCGCCGGAGCGATCAAGAAGGACAGCCCGGCCGGTGCCTGGCTGATCGAGCAGGGAGTCGGCCCGGCCGACTTCAACTCATACGGCTCACGGCGCGGCAACCACGAGGTGATGGTGCGTGGCACCTTCGCCAACATCCGCCTCCGCAACCAGCTGGTCGAGAAGTCCGGCGGCTTCACCCGCCACTTCCCGGACGGCGAGGAGACTTCGATCTACGAGGCTTCCAGCCAGTACCAGGCCGACGGCATCCCGCTGGTCGTCCTGGCCGGCAAGGAGTACGGGTCGGGTTCATCCCGTGACTGGGCCGCCAAGGGCACCCGCCTGCTCGGGGTCCGCGCGGTCATCGCCGAAAGCTACGAGCGGATCCACCGCTCGAACCTGATCGGCATGGGTGTGGTCCCGCTCCAGTACCCGGACGGGGAATCAACCGATTCGCTCGGCCTGACCGGCGAAGAGGTGATCACGATCGGTGACCTGAAGGGCGGCGAAGCGAAGACGGTCGAAGTGACCGCCGAGCGGGAAGGAGCCGATCCGGTCATCTTCACCGCGACGGTTCGCCTCGACACCCCCAATGAAATCCGCTACATCAACAACGACGGGATCCTGCAGACCGTCCTGAGGGACCTGAACGCCTGATCCGGAAAGATCTGCGCCGGCCTATTGGCCGGTTTCACGCAGGACCAGCCGCTGATTTCCCCGGCTCAGAGTCAGGAGGGAACCGTTTGTCCGTGCCCGGGCGCCCCTGCCCAGCAGACCGAGCAGCCAGCCGTCCTTCGAGCCGGGGCAGTACATCGCGGTCGAATAGACGCTGAACCAGGTCAGCCTGCCGTCCCTGACCTTGTACTCGCCCCCCATTCCGTTGCAGTCGACGTAGGCAAGCAACAGCGGCCCTTCTATCTGTTTGCCGTTCTCGTCGCGGCGCATGGTCGGACCGGTCGCGAAGCTGATCTTCAGGGGTTTCTTCAGCTTGGTTCCCCTGACTGCCACCGATCTGTAGGAGCGGCCGATCAGTTCCCCGGTCGTCGGTGCGCTCCCCGCCGAGTCCAGGGTTCCGTTGCAGTTCGGCCTGTTGTCGAACTCCCCGGCGTTGAGGAGCCGGCTGGTCAGGACCCACTGGGCTTCCCGGCCGAGCGTGACCGGCTGGCTCCGGAACCGGCCGTTGCCGTCGGTGCGGACGACGGCGATCCGATGCGCGACGGGTGCGGGGCTCAGCCTCCCGAATTCCCAGATCCGAGGCTCGACCCGCAGCCGGATCAGCCGGTTCTTTACGGTCGGCACGGTGCGGCCGACCAGTCGAAATGGAAGCCCGGGGGCGAGCGCGGCGACGGACCCGGTCGCTCCGGCAACCCTGGCGATTATGCGGATCCCTTCCTCGCCGGTGATCGTGACCGGCGCGGTCAGTTCCTGCGGCTCACCGTCCCCGGCCGAAAGCACGGCCCCGATCTCCGGCTTCATGCCGGCCAGGCGGGGAGCCAGCAGGGTGGCCGGAACGGTGACCACGGTCTCCTGGTTCGGGTCGAGTTTGAGGTTGTACGTGTTGAACACGCTGCCGAAGCCACCCCGCCAGCAGGCGGTCGGCAAAGGATCGGCGACGGATGTCGAAACGGTGGTCAGGGAACCGGGGCCCTCGAGCGAGGCCTCCCCGATCGAAAACGGAGTTCCGCTTACCCCGCTCAGGCCCCAGTCCGAATATTGAAACTCGAAGTTGAAATCAGCCCCGTGATCACCGGCAGTGAGAGATAGCCGGTACTCGAAGTCCTTCTGGTCGGGCCACGAAACCGGGGCAGAAGCGCTCAGGCCGGCCTCGGCAGGCAGGTCACCGTAGGTGTCAACCGTGGTCACGAGGGTCGGGCCGCAACTCGGTTCATCGTCGTGGGAGGAGTCAACCATCGGGTGGGCGGTGAGGCGCCAGAACGCGCTGCGGTCGAAGACGACCTCCCTGCTGAAGTTGCCCTCCGCGTCGGTGGTGACGCTGATCGAGCGGACCGGCGGAGCTGGCGGCGATGCCGCGAAGGGCGTCGCCTTGATCAGGATTTCGGTGTTGGGCAGGGACGGGGCGGTGGATCCGCTGAGCCGGATCGGCTCCCGGTTATTCGCCGTGAGCGGACCCTGGCCGCTGCTCCCGGTGTCAAACCTGACCAGCACTCCGGTCTTGCCCCCGACCTGAACCGGCGCGTCGATCGTCGGGGAAATGCCGGTCGGCGAGCTGGCGTAGTACTTGATCCGCAGGTCCGAGTTCATGCCTTCCAGCGGCGAAGCATTGAGGCTGACCGGGATCTCGACCACCGTCGAGGTATCGGGAAGAAGTTTCAGCCGGTAGTCGAAGTTGGGCACCTGGCCGCCCCGGCTGCAGTATCCGGGCAACCCGGAGGGCCCACCGGAGCCGATCGGATTCGAGGTCAGCTCACCCGGTCCGTCGAGAACCGCCTGCCCGTCCCGGAACACGCTTCCGAAGCCGACGCCTTCAAGGCCCCAGCCGGTCGGGTCGAGCTGAAACCCGAAGTCAGCTCCCTGCGAACCGGCTTCAACCTTCAACCGGGCAGTGAAGGAAGCCGAATCCGGCCAACTGGCCGAGTAGGGCTGACCCTCAAGCGAAACAGAAACAGGCACCGTTCCCGCCTGGGCGGCAACCGGAAGGACACCGGCCGCGAGAAGAGCGGCAAGGAAAACAAAAAACCCCCTGAAAGTCCTCATGACAAAAAAGAGCATAAACGGGAAGCCGGTATCTGGCGACAAAGCTCAGGGTCTGGTCAGTGGTGCCAACCAGCGGAGCCGGCCCAACCGTCAGTGAATGTGAGTGGGCCGGCGGGTCAAAAAGAAAGGGCCGGCGTAGACCGGCCCGGCCACCTAAAAAGTGGCGGGCGAGGGTCGCGGGAGGCAGGGGGTCCGCGCGACCCTCACCACGCCTGCGCGTCGGTAGCCAGGGAGGGATGCCGACGCGAACGCTTCCGGGGGTAAACCGCCGGAAGCGGGCTTGGAAAATTTCGACTGGTGGCAACCCCTCCGGGGCGCTGGTCCGATCCTGCTCCTTCCCTTTTCTCCCTACTGCGACTGCGGACCTGCAACGCAGTTTATACACCTATTGGCGATGTGCGTCAACGAGGAACGAATACGCAGTCCGGTCTTCGCCGGAATGCGGCGGAAACCCGCCGCCCCGGAGAGTCGAATCGTCACCGAGGCGGCCCCCGCCGAGGTGGCTCAGGGAGTGAGAGCGGTCAGGACTATGCGTTCCTGCTCGCGGATGTGGGCCACCGAGTAGCCCTCCGACGGGCTGGAGCGTTCCGGCCGGCCGATGTACTCGAGGTTCACGCCCTCGGGCATGATCGGCGGCAGTCGCCTCCACATCGTCGCCCAGGCGCCCATGTTCTTCGGTTCTTCCTGGACCCAGACCACTTCCTTCAGGTTCGGGTAGGCCTTGAACAGTTCGGCCAGCTGCTCGCGGGGGAAGGGGTAGAGCAACTCGACCCTGGCCACGGCCACCTTTTCGGCTTCCTCGCGGGAAGCGGCCGCGTCGATGTCGTGGTAGATCCGGCCCGAGCAGAGCACCAGCCTTTCGACCTTTTCCCGGCGTTCGGTGGCTTTGGGGTCGTCGAGGATGAAGTGGAAGTGCTCGCCGGTGAGCTGCTCGAGCGTGGCGGTGGCCGCGGTCTGGCGGAGCAGGCCCTTCGGGGTGAAGACGACCAGTGGCCTGGCCTTCTTGATCAGCGCCTGGCGCCTGAGCAGGTGGAAGTACTGCGCCGCGGTGGACGGATTGGCGACCCGCATCGATCCTTCGGCAGCCAGCTGGAGGAACCGTTCCATGCGGGCGCTCGAGTGCTCCGGGCCGGCTCCCTCGTGGCCGTGCGGCAGCAGCATCGTGAGGCGTGAGGTCATGCCCCACTTCGCTTCGCCCGAGGCGATGAAGCTGTCGATGATGACCTGGGCCGAGTTGGCGAAGTCACCGAACTGGGCTTCCCAGATGACCAGCGAGTCGGGGTTCGAAGAGGCGTAGCCGTACTCGAATCCGAGGCAGGCAATCTCCGAGAGGGGGCTGTTGTGAAGCTCGAACGGCGCGGTCGCATCCTTCAGGTGCTGGATCGGCGCGTACTTGATGCCGGTCTTCTCGTCGTGCAGCACCAGGTGCCGCTGCGAGAAGGTGCCCCGTTCGGTGTCCTGGCCGGACATCCGCACGTGCCTGCCTTCGGTGATCAGCGAGGCGAGGGCAAGCGATTCGGCATGGGCAAACTCAACGCCGCCTTCTTCGAGTGCTTCGATCCGGCGGCCCAGCGGCTTGCGCAGCTTGCGGTGAATGGTGAAGCTGGCCGGAACCTCGAGCAGCGCCGCGTTCAGGTCCCGCAGCTTGTCGGCGGTGACGGCGGTCTGGACCGGCGGGCTCGCGGAGCGGTCGAGTTCGCCGGTGCCGACCTGGGTGACGGTCGGATCCTCGTAGACCCCGGTGTCCATCTTCTTGCGCAGCTCGTCGAGAGCCTCTTTGAGTGAGGCCCGGCGTTTCTCCGCGGCGGCGCCGACTTCGTCGGCGGTGACCACTTTCTGTTCGATCAGTTGTTCGGTGTAGATCTCGGAAACCGGCTTGTGCTTCTTGATTTCCGCGGCCATCAGCGGCTGGGTGTAGGCCGGCTCGTCGGTTTCGTTGTGGCCGAAGCGGCGGTATCCAATCACGTCGATCACGATGTCGCGGTTCCAGCGTTCGCGGTAGGCCATCGCCAGCCGCATCGCCTGCGAGCAGGCTTCGACGTCATCGGCGTTGACGTGGATGATCGGCACGTTGAAGCCCTTTGCCATGTCAGCCGCATACGGGGTGGAGCGGCCTTCGTTGGGGTCGGTGGTGAAGCCGATCTGGTTGTTCTCGATGATGTGGATGGTGCCGCCGACCGAGTAGCCCTCCAGCGACTGGAGGTTGAAGGTCTCGGCGACCACACCCTGACCGGGGAAGGCCGCATCGCCGTGGAGTACGACCGGGACCGCACTGGCCGGGTCATGGGTGAGTTCACTGCCGTCGATCACGTCCTGCGAGTAACGGGTCGCGCCGGTGATGACCGGGTTGACGAACTCGAGGTGGCTCGGATTCGGGTAGAGGTGGACCTTGATCTTGCTGCCGTCGTGATGCTCGGCCACGCCTTCGTGGCCGTAGTGGTACTTGACGTCACCGGTGCCGCCGTGAGGGATCGCGGCCACGGCCTTCACGTCCTCGATCCGCTTGCCGCCTTCGAACTCGGCGAAGATCGCTTCGGCCGGTCTGCGCACGGTATGGGCGAGCACCGAGAGCCGGCCCCGGTGAGCCATGCCGAGCACGACTTCCTTGGCTCCGCCCCGGGCGGCGAGGGTGGTCAGTTCATCGAGCATGGTGACGACCGAGTCGAGGCCCTCGATCGAGAACATCTTCTGGCCGAGGTAGGCCTTCTCGAGGAAACGCTCGAATTCGAAGACGTCGATCAGGCGGCCGAGCAGGCGCTTCTGCTCATCCTGTTCGAGCGCCTTGCGATGGGCTCCGGTTTCGACCATCTCGCGCAGCCAGACCCGCTGGCTGTGGGAAGAGATGTGCTCGAACTGGTAGCCGATCGAGCCCGTGTAGGCGGCCTTCATCCGCGGCAGCGCTTCGAGCAGGGTCTCGCCGGGCACGCCGATGCGAAGGATCGAGGCCGGGACCTGGGCCATCAGCTCGGGGGTGAGGTGCACGGTCTCCGGGTCCAGCGCGGGATCGCCCTTGGGTTTGGCCCCGAGCGGGTCGAGGTGGGCGGCAAGGTGACCGTGGGTGCGGTAGGCCTTGAGCAGCGAGGTCGCTGCCTGAACCGCCTGGAGCAGCTCGTGGCTGGGCGCTTCGGCAATTGCGCTGGCGGCCGGCGCGGCAGCGGCCGAGAGCGGAGGTGCCTGCTTCGCCTTCGCCTGGGCGGCGGTAAGTACGGTGCGATCGACACCCAGGTCGTCAGCAACCAGTTCGTAGAACTCGTCACCGCCGGCCAGCAGGCCGTCGAGGGTCTTGAGGAAGTTGCCGGACTCGGCCCCCTGGATTATCCGGTGGTCGTAAGTCGAGGTCAGGGTCATCACCTTCGAGACGCCTAGTTGCTCGATCTTCTCCTGATCGGCATGTGACCACTCCGGCGGGTAGGCGATCGAGCCGGCGGCGACGATCGTTCCCTGGCCGCTCATCAGCCGCGGCACCGAGGCGACGGTGCCGATCCCGCCCGGGTTGGTCAGGGTGATGTTGGTGCCGGTGAAGTCGTCCGGGGTCAGCCGGTTCTCACGGGTCTTGGTGATCAGGTCTTCGTAATAGGCGTGGAAGGCCGGGAAGTCGAGCTGGTCGGCTCCCTTGATCGCCGGGACCATCAGGCTGCGGGAGCCATCCTTCTTCTCGACGTCGACCGCGATGCCGAGGTTGACCTGGCCATCGGAGACCGAGAAGAGCTTGCCGTCCTTCTCCTCGAAGTGGCGGGCCATGACCGGCCACTTCCGGGCTGCCCGGACGATGGCCCAAGCGACCAGGTGGGTGAAGGAAACCTTCATGCCGCGTTCGGCGAGGGCCCCGTTGAGCCCCTTGCGCTTGGCGTCCAGGGTGTCGACTGCGACGGTCCTGAACGAGGTCGCGGTAGGGATCGAGCGGCTCTCGTCCATCGCCTTGGCCAGCATCCCGGCCGGGCCGCGAAGTGCCTTCTCTTCGCGGTTGGCGACGGCGCCGCTACCATCACCGGCCGCGAGCACATCGGCCTTGGTCACCTTGCCACCGGGGCCGCTGCCCGCGATCTGGCCCAGGGTGAGGCCCTTGGCGGCCGCGACGCGTTTGGCGACCGGGGTGGCGCGGCCGTCGCCTGCGTCGGTTGCGCCCGGGGCTGCGGGCGCAGCGCCTTCGGCCGCGGCCGGAGCGGAACCATTGCCGGCTCCACCGGAGCCTGCGCCCGGAATCATCTTGCAGAGTGCCGCGCCGATCGGGATTTCCTGATCGGGCTCGACCAGAAGCTCGGTGATCTCGCCGGCGGTCGGGGCGGGTACTTCGGCGTCAACCTTGTCGGTGGAAACCTCGACCAGGGTCTGGCCTTCTTCAACCGTGTCTCCGACCGCGACATGCCATTCGAGCACGGTCCCTTCGGTCACCGATTCGCCCATCTCGGGCATGGTCACTTCGATCGGGTCCGCGGAAGCTCCGTTGCTTGAGGTCGAATCGTCTGCGGCAGCGCTGCCGTTGGGGGCACTTGAAGACTTGGGAGTGGCGCTGTCGCCAAGGTCGGCGTCGCCTTCTCCTGCGGCGACGGTCGTCGAAGGGCCCGAGCCGCCTGCATCGGGGTCGATCACGGCGAGGACTGCACCCACCGCAATCTCGTCATCCACTTCTGCACGCAACTCGGTCACCGTGCCGGTGACCGGGGCGGGCACCTCGGCGTCGACCTTGTCGGTCGAGACCTCTACGAGAGTTTCGCCCTCCTCGATGGTGTCGCCGACCGCGACGTGCCACTCGAGCACGGTCCCTTCGGTCACCGACTCACCCATCTCGGGCATCGTCACTTCAACAGCGGTTGCTTCGGCCATGTGTTCCAAGTGTATGTATTTGGGCAAGCCGCGTTTCGGACATTTGGACAAGCTGGGTCAAGAAATCCAAACCGGAATCGCTTCGCCTCGTTTTGACGGTGGTTGTAGTGTCCCCGCTAGTCCGCTAATCGCGTCGATTGCTCGGAGGAGGAGCTGTGGATTACTTCATCACCGGAGGCACCGGTTTCATCGGTCGCTACCTGATTGAAAGGTTGCTCAAGCGGGATGGAACCGTGTACGTCCTGGTGCGGGAAGGCTCCCGCGGTCGACTCGAGGAGATGCGCTCCGGCTGGGGCGAGGACGGCGAGCGGGTGGTTCCGGTGATCGGCGACCTCAACCAGCCCAATCTCGGTCTCGACGCCGACCGGATCGCCGAGCTCAAGGGCAAGATCGACGCCTTCTACCACCTTGCCGCGATTTACGACATGGAAGCCAACGAGGAAGCGATCCGGATCGGCAACATCGAGGGAACGATCAACGCGGTCGACCTCGCCAACCAGCTTGAGGTCGGCTGCTTCAACCACGCCTCCTCGATCGCCGCCGCCGGTCTTTTCAAGGGCACCTGGCGCGAGGACTTCTTCGACGAGGCCGAGAACCTCGACAAGCACCCCTACTTCCGGACGAAGCATGAGTCGGAGCGGATCGTCCGCGAGCGGCTGACCGTGCCGTGGCGGGTCTACCGTCCGGGCGTGGTGGTCGGTGATTCCGAAACCGGCCAAATGGACAAGATCGATGGTCCCTACTACTTCTTCAAGCTGATCCAGAAGCTGCGTGACGTGCTGCCGCCCTGGGCGCCGACGATCGGCGTCGAAGGCAAGCAAATCAATTTGGTGCCGGTCAATTTCGTCGCCGATGCGATCGATGAGATCAGCCATCAGGATGGCAAGGACGGGATGGTCTTCCACCTGACCGACCCGAATCCGCTCCGGGCTGGCCAGATCATCAACCTCTTCGCCCGCTCGGCCCATGCGCCGCAGATGTCGATGCGGCTCGACCCGCAGATGCTCGAAGTCATTCCGCCCGCGGTCCGCGGCGGCTTGATGATGTTGCCGCCGGTCAAGCGGATCACCGACTCGGTGCTCGATGATCTCGGCATCCCCCGCGAGGTGCTGGTCTACATCAACTACCCGACCAAGTTCGACTGCACCAACACCCTCGAGGCCCTCGAAGGCACCGACATCGCGGTGCCGCCGCTCGCTTCCTATGCGGACAAGCTTTGGGACTACTGGGAGCGGAACCTCGATCCGGACCTGTTCAAGGACCGTTCGCTCGGCGGAGCGATCGGCGGCAAGGTCGTGATGATCACCGGTGCTTCTTCCGGCATCGGGGAGGCCGCAGCGATGAAAGCCGCTGCCGCCGGCGCCAAGGTGCTTCTGGTTGCCCGCAGTCGCGACAAGCTGGAAGAGATCCAGACCCTGATCGCCGAGGAGGGTGGCGAGGCCTTCATCCACACCGCCGACCTTTCAGACACCGACGACATCGAGCGGATGGCCGACGAGGTGCTGGCCGAGCACGGTCACGTCGATGTTCTGGTCAACAACGCCGGCCGCTCGATCCGCCGTTCGGTCGCGCTTTCCTACGATCGTTTCCACGATTACGAGCGGACCATGCAGCTCAACTACTTCGGCTCGCTGAAGCTGATCCTCAAGCTGCTGCCGCGGATGCGCGAGCGGAAGTCCGGCCACATCATCAACGTGAGCTCGATCGGCGTTCAGACCAACGCACCGCGGTTCTCGGCATATGTCGCCTCGAAGGCGGCCCTGGATGCCTTCAGTCGCTGTATCGGCTCGGAAATAATCGACGACAAGTGCCACATCACGACGATCCACATGCCGCTGGTTCGGACCCCGATGATCGCTCCGACCAAGATGTATGACGCCTTCCCTGCGATCAGCCCCGATGAGGCGGCGGAGATGATCACCGACGCAATGATCCGCAAGCCGAAGAAGGTCGCGACCCGTCTTGGCAACTTCGGCGAACTGATGTACAGCCTCTCGCCGAAGGCTTCGGATGCGATCCTCAATACCGGCTACAAGCTCTTCCCGGATTCGAAGGCGGCCAAGGGCGACAAGGACGGCGAGACCGAAAAGGCGCCATCGACCGAAGCGGTCGCCTTCGCCCACCTCCTGCGCGGCGTCCACTGGTAGGCCCGTTGACCGAATCGAGAAGGCAAAAGTGGCCATATAGCGCTCCCTTTTGCCATCTCGATTCCCGTGACCGGGAGCAGACATGACGGATCGCCGGCTGAAGCACTGGGGCTGGGGTTACGAGGACCAGCAGCCTTCCCATGAGGAGATCGTCGCCGCGGCCGAAGGCATCATCCCGATGCTCGGCTTCGGCCAGGCCCCGGAGCGGCCGGCCGAACTCGACCAGGTCGAACTGAGGCAGTCCCGGCTCGATTCCCCCGGCGGCATCTTCACCGACGAAAAGCACCAGCGCACGGTCCACGCCCTCGGCAAGGCCTACCGCGACATCGTCCGCGGCTTCTACGGTCAGTTCGACAACCCGCCCGATCTTGTCGCCTTCCCGGAGGATGAAGCCGGGGTAGAGGAGGTGCTCTCCCGGGCGGCCGGGTGGGGCGCCGCGGTGATTCCCTTCGGTGGCGGCACCTCGGTCTGCGGCGGGGTCGAACCGCGACTGGCCGACCCGGACCGGCCGGTGGTCTCGCTCGACATGACCCGGATGAACCGGCTGGTCGAGGTCGACGAAACGTCGCTCGCCGCCCGCATCCAGGCCGGGGCCCGCGGCCCGGAACTGGAAGACCAGCTCAAGGCACACGGACTGACCTTGCGTCACTTCCCCCAGTCCTTCGAGTACGCGACCCTGGGCGGCTGGATCGTGACCCGGGCCGGCGGCCACTTCGCGACCGGCGAAACCCACGTCGATGACTTGACCGAATCGATCCGCGCGATCACCCCGGCCGGCGAGTGGCAGTCCCGCCGCCTGCCCGGTTCCGGCGCCGGGCCTTCCCCGGACCGGATGCTGCTCGGCTCCGAGGGCATCCTCGGAGTGGTAACCGAGGCGTGGATGAAGGTTCGGCCCCGACCGGACTTCAAGGCGACCGCGACGGTCGAGTTCCCTCCCGGAGATGCCGCCTTCTCCGAGGCGGCCCGTGGCGCGGTCCGGTTGATCGCCCAGTCGCGGTTGATGCCTTCCAACCTGCGCCTGATCGATGCCTCGGAGGCCGCGACGACGATGGCCGGTGACGGTTCGGCGACCCTGCTGATCATCGGCTTCGAATCCCACGGCCAGCCGGTCGAAGACCGCATGGACCAGGCCGTGGCGATCGCCGAGGGCGAGGGCGGCCGGGTTGCTTCGCGCAGTTCATCGACCCCGTCCGACCGGGCCGGCAACAAAGGGGGCGGGGGAGAAGACGAGGCCGGCGCCGACCGCTGGCGTTCGGCCTTCCTCATGGCCCCGTATATGAGAGACACCTTCGTCGCCTGCGGGATCATCGCCGAGACCTTCGAGACCGCGATCACCTGGGACCGCTTCGAGGAGTTCCACCGCAGCGTGATCGAAACCACCCGGCGCGCCGTCGCCGAGGTCACCGGCGCCCCGAGCGAAGGCGAAGGTGCCCCGCGGGTCAGCTGTCGCCTCACCCACGTCTACCCGGACGGCGCCGCCCCCTACTTCACGGTCCTCGCGCCTGCCCGACGAGGCAGCGAGGTAGCCCAGTGGGACGAAATCAAGGCCGCCGCCTCGCAGGCGATCATCGAAAACGGCGGAACGATCACCCACCACCACGCGGTGGGCAGGGACCACCGCCCCTGGTACGACCAGCAGCGCCCCGACCAGTTCGCCGCTGCCCTCACCGCCGCCAAGTCAGCCGTCGACCCCGACCACATGCTCAACCCGGGCGTCCTGATCGATTGAGTGGGGGCTGGGGAATCGAGATGGCAAAAGGGAGCGCTATATGGCCACTTTTGCCTTCTCGATCTAATGTGGCTCAGGGGAGCGCGGCGGCGTAGATATCGTGGAGTTCCTGGCGGGTCTGGTTGAGGGGTTCGGTTGATTTTTCGGTTCGGCTGAGGATGATCGCTCCCTCGATTGCCGAGATTGCGAGGGTGGCGAGGGAGCTGGCCCGGGGTTTCTTCACCCCGGCCCCGGTGAGGGAATCGGTGAGGGCTTCGTGGATCTGGCTGAAGGCGTTGGCGGCGGGGACGGCGGCCTCTTCCTTGGCTCCGGCGACCGCGGCGGCCATCAGGGGGCAGCCTTCGCGGAAATCCGTGCGTTCAAGCTCGCTTATGTAGAAGCGGGCGAAGCGATCGACCATCTCGGCCGGCCCGTCCTCGCTCCGTTCGAAATTGGCGGCGACATAGCCGCCCGCCGACTCGATCGCTTCCTGGACGAGCTGCTTCTTGCCGCCCGGAAAGTGGTGGTAGACCGACCCCCGGGGGGCGCCGCTCGCGGCGAGCACGTCGGCGAAGGAGGTGTCGCCGACCCCCCGCTCGCGGAAGAGGCGGATCGCAGAGCCGAGCATCGCATCGCGGGTGCTGGTTGTCATGGTCGAAAGAGATCCGTTCCGGATGGCCGGGCGCCGGCTGGCTGTGCGGCCAGCCGGCGCCTCAGGGTCAGGCCGCCGCGGCTTCCCGCTCGGCCCGCTGGGCCTTGGCGATCTCGACCAGCTCCTTGTAATGGATGACGTTGCCGCCCGCGCCCCAGCCGCCGTCGACCACGTCGCGGCAGAGCACCCAGACCTTGAGGGCATCCTCGTCGGCGATGCCGAAGGCCTCGCGGATCGTGGCGGTGCCGGCCTGGATCATCTGCTCGCGCCGGTCGTCGTTGAGCGCGCCCTCGGGCGTGATCACGTCCAGCTTCACCACACCGGCTCCGGGCTTGTCACCGGCGTAGGTGAGCGCGGCGGGTCGCTCGTTGATCAGAACCCAGGTCACGCTGCGGAAGAACTCGGTGTTCGGGGCACCTTCGGCCTTGAGCAGGTTGGTGGTCAGGTTCTCGACCAGCTGGTCGCGGGCCTCGGGCGTAAGCGCCCCTTCTTCGTAAGTCAGTTCCATCAAAGGCATTGGATTTCTCCTTGGTCCGGGAAGGATCGGCCCGGGATCGAGCCGACTATGCAGGTATGCATACCCTATGCAGGGGTGCATAGTCAAGTGCAGGGGCGGAGTTCTTGCCGGGAAGATTCACCGAGTGCCCACTTTGTGCCGGTATGTGGCGCAAAACGGGATCTCGACGGGTCGGGGTCGGTTGGCCGCGGCGCTTTCGATGGACTGAGGCGTGCATCTGGCGATGAACAGGTTGAACCGGGGCCTGAGCCGGTAGCCTTCCCCGGCCGTGTCCCGCAGTCGGGATGCGAACCCCGACCATGGAAGCCTCCCCCCAATACACACTGACCGAGCGCGGACCGCTGCGTGCCGCCCTGAAGACGGCGCGGCCCCAGGAGTGGGTCAAGAACGTCCTGGTCTTCGCCGGCCTGATCTTCTCCGGTCAGCTCGATGACACCTGGGCGATCGGCCAGGCCCTGATTACCTTCGCCTGCTTCTGCGCGATCTCCAGTGCCGGCTACTTCATCAACGACCTGAACGACGTCGAGCTCGACCGTCAGCATCCGAAGAAGCGGTTCCGGCCGATTGCGGCGGGGCAGCTCAAGGTCAGCACTGCGTGGATCCTCTCGGTGGTGCTCGCCGCGGGTGCGATCGGGGTCGCCTTCGGGGTGGTCAACTGGAAGGTCGGCTGCATGGTCGCCGGTTACGGCGTGATCCAGGTCGCCTACAGCTTCGGCCTCAAACAGGTCGTGATCATCGATGTAATGACCCTCGCCACGCTGTTCATCCTCCGGGTGATGGCCGGCGCCGAGGCCGTGGATGCCCATGCCTCGGAGTGGCTGATCCTCTGCACCGGCATGCTGGCCTGCTTCCTCGGCTTCACCAAGCGGCGCCAGGAAGCGGTATCCGAACTTCACGAGGGAACCAGCAGCCGACCGGTGCTCGAGCACTACTCCCTGCCCTTCCTCGACCAGATGGTCGCCATGGTGACTACCGGCACCGTGGTCAGTTACGCGATCTACACCGTGAACTCGCCCCTGGCCGGTTCCGAGATGATGCTGACGATTCCCCCCGTCGTCTACGGCATCTTCCGCTACCTCTATCTGATCTACGACCGCTCGGATGACCGTTCAACCGCGGCGATCGTTGCCGAGGACCGGGGAGTGATCATCGCCGGGGCGGTCTTCGTTGCAGTCGCCCTGCTGGTCCTCTACGCCTTCGACTGATCCAGGCCGGCGGGCAGAATTCCGGTCGTCCGATTCGGGCCCGAGGTACCTGACTTGCGGTCGACCGGCTCAAGCCGGCGAGACAGGCAAATCCCGGCCATTTGCGGGCACATTCGAGCCCGTCCGCCGAGCCCGATAACCGGTAAACCCGTGCTGGACCGCCGATTGCGGGTAATCCGCATTTTTCATATCAGTCGGTCCGGACACTTGACACGCATCAGAAAACGCGTATTCTCAATCGACCAATAAGAACACGGGAGACGGGTGCGGACCCCCTTCGAGAGCCGGTTGGAAACCGGCAGGGATCCAGAAAAGTCACTCTGTCAACTGCTGAATCTCGATACTTGCGCAGTTGACCGGGCCTTCGAGGCTTTCCCACCGTTCAGCCGGGCCAGGAAATGGCTCGAACGAAACCGGTGTACCCAAAAGAGAAACCTCGGAGAACTGAATGAATTTCCCCGCTCGAATCATCGCCCGCGTCGTCATCGTCGCCGCCATTCTCGGCCTCGGCTTCGCTTCCGCTGCCCAGGCTGACCGCAGCTTCAGCGTTCGCTACACGACCAATGACACCGGGTCGATCAAGGGCATCGCGAACACCAACATGACCTGCCCCTCGAGCGCATCGGGCTGTTCGACCGCACAGACCCAGGACCCCACCTCCTCGGCGAACTCGTACTACAACAACAACTACGACATGACCTATGTCGACGTTGATTCCGACAGTTCGACCTTCAACTCCTCGACGGCGAACCAGAGCCTGCCTTCCGGATCGACGATCCTCTTCGCCGGTCTCTACTGGGGCGGCGATTACAGCACCGGCTCGGCGTCCGCGCCCAACTCGAGCGACCGCAACAAGGTCAAGCTCAAGCTTCCCGGATCGAGCACCTACACCACGATCACGGCCAGCACGCTCGACGACTCGACCCTGAACGTCGGCCGATACCAGGCCTTCGCTGACGTAACCAGCCTCATCCAGGCGCTGCCCAACGCGGGCAACGGCACCTATGGCGTGGCCAACATCCAGGCCGGCAAGGGCTCGGATCACTACGCCGGCTGGACCCTGATCGTCGCTTACCGGAACACCGCGGAAACGGCCAAGAACATGTCGATCTTCGACGGTCTGGTCACCATCCGTCCCTCGGACCCGCCGACCACGATTCCCTTCTCGGGCTTCCTGACGCCGCCTTCGGGCCCGGTCAACCCCCAGATCGGATTCGTCACCTGGGAGGGTGACCACGGCCTGGTCGGAGATTCGGCTTCCCTGAACGGCAACACGCTCTCCGATGCCCAGCATCCGGCGACCAACTTCTTCGATTCGCGGATCTCGTACAACGGCGTGCTCTACACCGATCGCAACCCGAACTACGCCAACGCGCTCGGCATCGACGCCGCCTGGACCACCCCGCCCCCGGGCACGGTCGGCAACAGCGAGACCTCGGCGACCCTGCGGGTAACCACCTCGGGTGACCAGTACCTGCCCGGCGTAATCACCTTCCAGACCGAGATCTACGCGCCGAAGATCGACCAGACCAAGTCGGTCACCGACGACAACGGCGGCGACGTGCGCCAGGGCGACACCCTGACCTACAAGATCTACGCGAAGAACAACGGCCAGGACGGCACCTCGAACTTCGTCCTGCGCGACCCGATCCCGCCGAACACCACCTACGTGCCCGGCTCGATCAACATCACCAAGAACACCAACGCATCGACCGGCGCCAAGACCGACGCGAGCTCGGACGACATCGCCGAATACGACTCGGCCAACAGCCGGATCGTCGCCCGCCTGGGTGAGGGTGCGACGACCTCGGTCGGTGGCAACGTGAAGCCGGACAGCGAATACGAGGTCACCTTCAAGGTCAAGGTCAACGGCCCGACCGTCAATCCGGTCCCGCAGGGCACGGTCCTGACCAACACCGCGACGGCTTCCTTCAACAGCCGGGCCACCGGCACCCCGCTGACCGCCACCTCGACCGCCACCGCAACGGTGACGGCGACGCCGAACCTGAAGATCACGAAGGTGCGCACTGGCGCGGCCTTCACGGCAGGCGGCAACAGCGCCTACACGCTGACCGTCAACAACCACGGCGACGCTCCCACCTCGGGTACGGTCTCCGTGACCGATCCGATCCCCTCCGGGCTGACCGTAACCGCGATCAGCGCGCCCGGCTGGACCTGCAACAGCGTCCCGGCCAGCTCGCTTTCCTGCTCGCGCAGCGATGCGCTGGCTGCCGGTGCGAGCTACCCGAACATCGTCCTGACCGTCGCGATCGACAGCGGCGTCAGCGGTGAGGTCGAGAACACCTCGACCGTCTCCGGCGGCGGTGACTCGGACCTGAGCGACAACACTTCAAGCTCGACCAACCCGGTCTCGAACGTCGCCGACCTCGGCCTGACCAAGACCGCGTCCAAGGACGAGGTTCTGATCGGCGAGAACTTCACCTACGCCCTCACGGTCAGGAACTACGGACCCTCGAAGGCGACCTCGGTTGCGATCACCGACGAGTTGCCGGCCGGGCTCAGCTTCGTTTCGGCGACCCCGCCGCCCGGCTGTGCGATCCAGCCGGTCTCGGGAACGCTCGGCTGCCAGATCGGCACCCTGAACTCCGGCGCCAGCTACACGGTCACGGTGACCGTCCACGTCGACGGTTCCGCTCACGGTGTGCTTCACAACACCGCGACGGTCGGCGCCCAGCAGACCGACCCGAACCCGGGCAACAACAGCGGTTCGGATGACGTCGAAGTGCTCGGTGCGGATCTCCAGGTCACCAAGGTCAAGAAGTCTCCGGCCACCGTGGTCACCGGCAACACCGTCGTCTACGAGATCAAGGTGAAGAACCTCGGTCCCTCGAACGCCACCGGCGTCGTCCTCACGGACGCGCTGCCGGCCGGCCTGTCCGGCGTCACCACCAACCAGGGCGCCTGCACCGTCGCCGCTTCGAACGTGAGCTGCGTGGTCGGCAACCTCGCTTCCGGCTCCACCTGGACCGTTGAAGTCAGCGGCACCGTGGCGGTGGGCACGACCGAACTGACCAACAACGCGTCAGCGACCGGCAACGAATTCGATCCGAACCTGTCCAACAACCATGACGACGTCACCACGCCGGTTGGCAAGTCGGCCGATCTCTCGATCGTCAAGAACGCCGATCCGGCCCAGGTCGTCGCCGGCGGGAACATCCTCTACACGTTCGTGGTCAGCAACGCCGGTCCCGATGAGGCAACCGGAATCACGATCACCGACACCCTGCCCGCCGGAGTCACCTACGTTGATGGCGCCCCGGGCTGCAGCGCGGCCGGCCAGGTCGTGACCTGCACGCTCAACCCGATCGCCGCCGGTGGTTCCCGCCAGACCGGGATCACGGTCAGCGTCTCCCCGAGCGCGACCGGCGTGATCACCAACGCCGCCCACGTCACCGGCAACGAAAACGATCCGGACCCGTCGAACAACGACGACTCGGTTGACACCCCGGTCAAGGCGAACGCGGACGTGGAGATCACCAAGACCGCTTCGCCGGCCAACCCCGTGTCGGGTGACACGGTCACCTACACGCTGAAGGCGAAGAACAACGGTCCCGACCCGGCCGCCAACGTCGTCGTGACCGACGTGCTCCCGGCCGGCGTCAGCTTCGTCAGCGCCGACTCGCCCTGCACCGAGGCCTCCGGCACGGTCACCTGTGCCCTTGGCACGCTGGCCGCGGGCGAGGAAGTGACGCTCGAAGTCAAGGTCACGGTCGACCACTGGGGCGACACCGACCCCTCGGCCGATCATCTGCTGGACGTCCAGAAGGTGGAGAACCAGATCGACCTGAATCCCGGCGAGCAGAAGACCATTCAGGTCACCTGCCCCTCCGGTTACTTCGCGACCGACGGTTCCGTCCGGATCGACGAAATCGATCAGGGCACCGGTGACTGGACCGCTCCGCAGGTCCTCGAAAACCGGGCCAGCTCGCTGGACACCTGGCAGGGCACGGTCCGCAACACCGCGGCCGGTCGCGCCCAGGCCAAGATCTTCGCGGTCTGCGTCAGGAAGACCACCGGCGACGAGAACGGCCACCACCACAACCTGCTGGTCAGCGCCCCGGTCACCGTGACCGACTCGCTGGTCCCGGGCAACAACACCAAGGTGCTGCAGTGCGGCCCCGGCCAGGTTGCGATCCAGCCCGGCTTCATCGCCGACAAGGCCGGTCACCTGGTCTACAGCCAGCCCGAAGGCAACGGCTGGAAGTTCATCTACAAGGTCGAAGAGGGTGGCACCGCCTCCTTCTCGATCCGCTGCATGGACCGCCAGGTGGATGTCGTGAACGGTCACACCCATGACCTGAAGCTCCAGCGCATCTCGACCGAGGTCGAGGTTGCACCGGGCACGGTCAACGAGGCGCAGCTCACCTGCCCGGACGGCAGCAAGGGAATCGTCGCCGGCTGGGACCTCGACGACGGTCTCGTTTCGCTCGGCAACGATCCGCGTCCGGTCACCCGGGCCTTCAAGCTCTACAACCCGACCGACCACACGCTGAGTGCCCGCCTCAGTCTGCTCTGCCTGGGCCTCCGTACCGGTGGTGAGCGGGTGCCGTCCAAGACGATCATCAACACGGCCAACATCTCGACCAGCTCGACCGAGTCGGAAACCGGCAACAACGGCTCTTCGGCCGGGATCAACGTGAACGGGATCGACAACACCCCGATTGACAACGATCCGGATCCGGACAAGCCGCACCCGAACAACCCGATCGCCAAGACGATCGTCGGCAAGGGCGTCAGCTACTCCGCTTCAGGTGTCAGCTTCAGCCTCAAGTGCTCGGGTACCTGTGGCGGGTTCGCCAAGCTGACCACGCTCAGGAAGCTGAAGGTCAAGGGCAAGAAGTACGGCAAGGGAACCGTGCTCGCCAGGCGCCAGTACTACATCGGCAAGGCCGGCACCAGGAAGGTCAAGCTGACCCTGACCCGCAAGGGCCGCAAGATCCTGAAGAGCGGAAAGGCCCACAAGGCCCTGCTCAGCATTTCTGGAGGGACCAGAAAGGTAGTCAAGGTCAGGCGCTGAGCCGTCGGACCCACTGCCAGGGAGCAAAAGCCCCGGTCACGCGACCGGGGCTTTTTGCTGCAACTAGCGGGATTTTGGTTGCCCGCGCACCTACAATTTTTCTTCTGGCGCCACCGTAACTTGACAAGCTACGGATTGTTCCTATTATTGACAGCCAAACTGAACACGGGAGACGGGCTTGATTCCCTTTGAGAACCGGCAGGCGGCCGGGGGATTCTGAAAAAGCTCTGTCAACTGCAATTCTCAATTCTTGCGGCAGTTGACCTGGCCTTCGAGGCTTTCCCACCGTTTCACACAGGCCATCAAAGCAATGGATCGGACCCCAACCAGGGTGTCCACGAAGTCTCGGAGAAAAATTGAATTCTGTCAGCCGTGTCGTATTTCGAATTGTCGCCGTAGCCGCCCTTCTTTTCGCGGGTCTTTTCGCCGCATCCTCGGCCCAGGCCGCGGGAACGCCCGACCTTCAGCTGTCGGCATCCTCGTCGAATCCGCTTTACGGCGAAAACGGAAACGTCTCGGTCACCGCCGCCCTCGGTTCCGGTCAGCCCAAGGGCTACAACCTGTCCTTCCGTGTCGTGCTGCCGGCCGGGATCTCCTACGCCGGCGGTGCCGCCTACGCACCCACGGTCCTGAGCAACTCGCCGACAACCGGCAAGACCACCCTGATCTTCAGCAACATTTCCGACCTGGTCGAGGATTCGTCCCAGTCGGTCAGCTTCCAGGTCGCCCACGATCAGGCGCAGTACGACGTCGGCAACACCTACGACATCCAGTACGAGGCTTTCCTCAACACCGATCCGCGGATCATGCCGGCCTTCAACGCGGACGGCACCGCCAAGCCAGCGAGCTACACCGGTAGCGGTTCTGCCACGACCACTTCGAAGATCAACGCGATCAAGATCAGCAAGTCCGAGCCGAGCCGCGAGGGCGAGATCCTGCGCGGAGTTCACGACCACCAGACGATCTACACGCTGAAGGTCCAGAACAACTATGTAAACGCGACGAATGGCACCAAGCTGAATGACTGGCTGCCGGCCGACCTCGAGTTCCTCGGTTGCCAGGGTGACCCGGACAACACGACCAACGCCCCGACCAACCCCGGCTCAAGCGACGAGTACCCCGGGTCCGGCCCGATCGTGGTCGGTGCCGTCACCGATTGCCACAAGCCGACCCTGGTCGAAACGGTCCTGGCCGACCCGGACGGTTCCGGCCCGATGCCCGAAGCCGTTTACACCCACGTCCAGTGGGACACCGGCGACCTCGCTCCCGGCCAGGAGATCACCTACCGCTACCGCGCCGCGGTGCCGCTGGCCGAGAACACCCTTAACTGGAGCGGCGCCACCCCGGCGACCACCGGGGCCCAGGGTGCGAACCTGGACAACAACGCGATCGCCCCGCCGAAGGAGATCCAGGACGAACAGAAGATCGTCAACTACGCGATCGCCTCCGGTGACTACCAGAGCGATGTGGTTACTCCCTTCAGCGTCTTCGATGACACCACCCTTCAGCGCACCGCCGAGGATCTCGTCGTCTACAAGTCGAATCTGACCTCGAGCACGCTCGCCCAGGGTGATGTCAACACCTGGGAGCTCCGCTTCCGCACCGGCGAGTATCGCTACAGCGACGACATCGTCGTCACCGACACGCTGCCCTCGGGCCTTTGCCCGCTCGGACCGGTCAACTACACGACCGGCAACGACGGCAGCGACTCGGAATGCGCGCCTACCGGCGACAACCCGAGCGCTCCGTACAAGAGCGTCACCGAGAACGCCGACGGCACCTTCACGATCGTCTGGGACAAGTCGGTCATGGCGAAGCTCGGCCACACCGACGTGAGCGACGAATTCGTCATCACCTTCCCGACGAAGACTCGCAAGAACTACCAGCAGAATTTCCAGGACACGACGCCGATTCTGGCCGCCGACTCGACCTCCAACAAGGTCGACCTGACCGCCAACGCGTTCTCGCGCTGCACCTCGCCCGGCACCCCGGACTGCGCCACCCCCGGCCCCCGGATCTGGAATGACGGGCAGGAGCCCGAGCCGGTGGTCGACGCTTCCTCGGCTGGCCAGACCGCCCCTCAGGTCACCCTGAAGAAGGAAGTCGCCGAGTCCGGCACCAACTGCCAGACGGCCACCTGGGTCACGAACATCCCGACCTACCACCCGGGCGACACGATCTGCTGGCGCCTCAGTATCAACTTCCCGTCCAAGGTCGACACCCATCAACTGCGAGTCACCGACTTCCTGCCGCGGAACGCCGCTTACGTCCCGGGCAGCTACCAGGACACCTCTGGCAACACCACGATTAACACGATCGACACGGCCGATTCCAGTGACGGCGTGCTCTTCTGGGACATCAACGGCAGCTACGTGCCGGTCGGATCGCAGAAGTTCCAGGTCACCTTCAAGACCACGATTGAGCCGTCCGGCATCCTCAGCCCGGTCGACATCGAGGGCAACCTGATGAAGTTCGCCTTCGAAAACACGCCGGGCACCTCGTTCCCGCTGCGTGACCAGGTCGACTTCAAGACAGTCGCTCCGACCCTGAAGCTGACCAAGGGTGTCAGCAAGATCGACTCGACGAACTACAGTCCTCCCGCCGACGGCCTGACAGTCCGCGGAGGAAACGACGTCACCTATCAGGTAGATGTCAAGTCGACCGGCGATACCAAGGACGTCCAGGTCTGGGACAAGCTCCCGGCCGCTTACACCTGCTCCATGGTCTCCTTGATCTCCGACGGCGGCGCCTGCGTCGCCGACTCCGGCGTCAGCCGCATCAAGTGGCCCGCCATCGCCGCGATCAATGACGGCAACACCAAGTCACTGACTTACCACGTCCTCATCCCCGGAACCTTCGGGCCGGAGAACACTTACGTCAACACGGCGGGCGTGCGTCAGTACGAGAGCGACACCAATACCGGCGGTCGCTACATCTACACGCCGCAGAACAACATTGATCCGAGCAATCCGCGCACCCCGAACATCGCCCGGGTCGATGACGACAGCAACGTCAAGACCCCCGATGTCGGGTTGGTCAAGGCCCGGACAACCTCGATCTCCGAGACCGGCAACAGCGCGACCTCGCAGGCGACGATCGGCGAGCTGATCGATTACACGGTCACCGCGACCCTGCCGAACGGCACCACCTTCGGCACCAACGCGAAGATCACCGATACCCCGAACTCGGCCACGACCCAGCCGCTGACCGGCCCGGCGACCGCGACCCTGAACGGTTCGCCGCTGCCCGTCGGCTGGAGCATCAGCACGGTCGGCCAGACGATCACGGTCAACATCCCCGACGGATACGTGGTTCCGCCGGGATCCGACCACACGGTCGTAATCAGCTTCCAGACCCGGGTTGCCGACGTGTCGGCGAACGTCCGCGGCCAGTCGCGGACCAACCAGGCGAACATCTCCTGGACCGACAGCACGGCCCGCAGCCGCAACTCGAACCAGGTCTCGACCACCATCGTCGAGCCGCTGATCTCGCAGGCGAAGTCGAACAACAAGTCGACCAACGCCCAGCCGAATGACATCGTCACCTACACCCTGGTCACTTCGAACTCCAGCGCCTCGAACGTCAGCATCGCGCATGACACGGTGATCAAGGACGTGGTGCCGGTCGGTGTAACCCTGGTTGACGGCGGCGGCAACCCGCTCGCCGACGGCGCGATCGTGCCCGGCACCGGCGGCGCAACCTGGGATGCGGCAACCCGCACCATCACCTCGGCCGCCTCGCCCGCCATAAACATCAACCCGGGCGGAAACGTGACCTGGACCTACCAGGCCAGGGTCGATTCCCCGGCGATCGCCGGCAGCGTCTTCACCAACACCGCCAACGCGAAGACCACCTCGATCAACGGCAGCGACGCGAACGAGCGCACGGCATCGAGCAGCACCAACACGGGCTACTCGGCGAATTCGAGCAGCACCGTCAGAATCGGCGGCAGCTCGGTGACCAAGTCGGTCGATCCTGCCTGGGTCACGATCGGCACGCCGATGACCTACAAGGCAACCGTCACGATCCCGCAGGGGCTCGAGTTCTTCAACCTGACCGCGCGGGACATCCTGCCGGACTCGATCGACTTTGACGGCTACACGGGTTGGTCCTGCATCAGCGGTTGCTCCGGCTCCAATCCGGCCCCGACTGTCCAGAACTACAACCCGCAGGTCACCTCCTCGGTGACCAATATCGGCTGGGACATGGGTCACCTTGATCCGGGCACGGCCGACCGGGTGATCGAGTTCACCTACAAGGCGCATGTCCGTGACACGCATCGCAGCGGCGGTGCCCCGGTTCTGGCCGGCGAGAACATCGTCAACTCGGTTAGGTCGATGTCGAACACCTCGAACAAGTTCACCTTCAACCCGAACTCGATTCCGGCCCAGAGCGGCTTCGATCACGTCTCCTCCGAGGCGAAGACGACCACTCCGGTTCGTGAGCCGAAGATCGTCCTCGACAAGAAGGTCAAGATCGGTGGCGGCAGCTTCGTTGACGGCCCGGTCCAGAGCCAGCCGAATGACGCGCTGACCTACCAGATCGTGGTCACCAACAACGGCACCAGCCCCGCCTATGACGTGACCGTGGATGACATGCCCGACGCCGATCTGACCAACGTCGCGCTGGCCACCGGTGCCGCCTACAACACCAAGATGTGGAGCGCCGGCGACCGTTCGATGAAGTGGCTGATCCCGGGTCCGATCCCGGTCGGTGGCAGCGTCACCCTGACCTACAGCGCCAACGCCGTTTCCTCGGCCCAGCTCGACAACAACTCGCAGGCAATCAACACGGCCGACTCGGATTACTGGGGCATCCCGGTCGCCGAGCGGACAAACCCGTGGACCTACCGCCATTACGACAGCAATCAGGACACGGTCGTGGTCAACTTCGAGTTCCCCGAGCTGACCGTGACCAAGACCACTGGCAAGCCCGGATTCCCCGACATCGCCGACGCTCCGGTCGAGCAGTCCTTCCCCTGGCGCATCGTGGTCAAGAACAACGCGACCACCGCGAAGGCCTTCGACACGGTTGTCCGTGATGTGCTGCCGCCCTTCTGGACCTACGACACAGGATCGACGACGATCACCGGCGCGACCGGTGGCGACCCGTCGGTCGCTCCGAACGCCTCCGGCGACGTCCTGACCTGGAACTTCAACGGTCAGGTCATCCAGCCCGGCGCATCGGTGGTCATCAACTTCACCGCCACGCCCGGTCTCGGCGCCCGCGCCAACCCGCCGGTCCAGACCAATGACTCGGACGCGAAGACCAAGGACGCGAGCGGTGCCAGTGGCAACCACAGCGGTCCTTACGAGGACGAGGACGACGCCAAGGCGACGCTCAAGTTCCCGATCGCCGACCTGAAGATCGAGAAGTCGGCGCCGGCCCAGGTCAACGTATACGACGAGTTCGACTACACCCTGAAGATCACCAACAAGGGTCCCGACACTGCGACCCAGGTGACGGTCAGCGATCCGCTGCCGGCCGGTCTGGTGTTCGTCTCTTCGGCCGACTGCAACGCAGTCATGACCTGCTCGCTGGGCACCATGGCGGCGAACACCTCGAAGACGGTCACGATCCGGGTCAAGACCACCTACCTGGTCGGTGGCACCACTGTTCACAACGTCGCGACCGTGACCGGTCACGAATGGGAACCGACCCCGGAAGACAACACCGATGACGCCGACACCTTCGTGGTCGGTCTTCCCGACCTGAAGATCACCAAGACTGCGGCGCCGACGAATGCGCGTCCGGGTGATGTCGTGACTTACACCCTGAAGGCCGAGAACGTCGGTAACGCGGTCGCCCACAATGTGTTGATCACCGATCCGGTGCCGGTTGGCATGACCTTTGTCAGTGCCGATTCGCCCTGTACCGAGTCGGGTGGCACGGTGAATTGCGCGATCAGTGATCTCAATCCGGGTCAGGTCAAGACCTACACGGTCAAGGCCACTGTCGATCCCTGGGGTGACGCCGATCCTTCAGCCGATCACCTGCTGGATGTCCAGAAGGTGGAGACCCAGATCGACCTGAATCCGGGTGAGACGAAGACGGTCCAGGCGGTTTGCCCGTCCGGTTACTTCGCTTCTGACGGTTCGGTGCGGATCGACCATGTTGATCAGGGCACCGGTGACTGGACCGCCCCCGAAGTTCTCGAGTCGCGTGCTTCCTCGCTGGATACCTGGCAGGGCACCGTCCACAACTCGGCGGCTGGTCGCGCCCAGGCGAAGATCTTCGCGGTCTGCATTTCGAAGCAGACTGTGGCCGATGGTGGCCACCAGCATGATCTGATCGTCTCGGCCCCGATCACGGTGACCAACCTGACGCCGGCCGGCAAGAACGAGGCGACGCTTCAGTGCGGTCCGGGCCAGATCGCGATTCAGTCAGGTTTCAACTCGAGCGTTCCGGCCGATCTGGTTTACAGCGAGCCGGAGGGCAATGGCTGGAAGTTCATCCTTGACAGCAAGGTTGACGGCCAGGCGACTTTCTCGATTCGCTGCATGACCCGTCAGGTCAGTGTGGTCGATGGTCATACCCATGACCTTCAGTTCCAGCACATCGTCACGGAGTTCACCTTCCCGGCCGGTCAGGTCTCTGAGGCCCAGCTCACCTGCGCCGACGGTTACAAGGGCATCGTCGCTGACATGGACCTGGATGACGGCCTGGTTTCGTTGGGCAACGATCCGCGTCCGGTGACCCGTGCGTTCAAGATCTACAACCCGACCGATCATGACCTGACCGGAAGGCTCAGCCTGCTTTGCCTCGGTCTCAGGACCGCGGGTGAGCATGTGCCGCCGAAGGTGCTTCAGAACACCGCCTACATCTCGACGACTTCTTTCGAGGAAGTGACGACGAACAACCACTCGACCGCGACTGTGACCGCCGAGGACACCGACAACTACGAGCCGGTGGAACCGACCGACCCGGTCAAGCCGACCCCGAACAACCCGGTCGCGAAGACGATCGTCGGCAAGGGCGTCAGCTACTCGGCCACGGGCGTTACCTTCACGCTGAAGTGCTCGGGTGCCTGTGGCGGCTTCGCGAAGCTGTCATCCCTTAAGAAGGTCAAGGTCAGGGGCAAGAGTTACCGCCGGGGCACCGTCCTGGCGAAGAAGCAGTACTTCATCGGCAAGGCAGGCAGTAAGCGCATCAAGCTGACGCTTACCCGGGCCGGTAAGGGGATCCTGAAATCAGGCAAGGTCAAGAAGGCTTCACTCAGGATTAATGGAGGGACCAGCAAGGTAGTGAAGATCGGGCGGCGCTAGCCCCGATCCACTCACTGCCAGGGAGAAAAGAGCCCCGGTCGAAAGACCGGGGCTTTTCTGTTGCAGGCGCGGGTTACTTGGCGACCGGGAGGTCGCCGGCGAGTTCGGTCTTGCCGTCCCGCTGGAACTGAACGTCGATGGTTTCGTCCTTGTTGTAGAAGCCGACGACGCCGAGGAGCATGATCAGCTTCTTCTTGCCGGTCTTGGCTTCCTTGATGATCTCCCGGGTGAAGAGGATCTCGTTGCCGCGCAGGATGTAGTCGGTGCCCTCGGTCTGGGCGACGCCGTTGATGAAGACGACGATCGGCTGCTCCGCGCCTTCGGGCAGGGTCACCCGGCGTCCGGCCGCGTAGGAGCCCTTGGGGACCTTCTGTTCGGAGCCTGTGGAAGTTTCTTCGTTACTCATGAGCTGAGGAACATTTTGAGGGATTTCATCGCCTGGGGGACGGTCGCCCCTTCCAGGGTCTGCCGTTTTACCCCGCCGGCGTAGGGGATCACCGAGAGATCGCCCTGGATGTCAAAACCGGCGGTCGGAGGCGAGAAGAAGCCCTTGCCGCTGATCTCGATGCGGGCGTTGACGATCTGGCCCGGTTCGTAATCGCGGATCGCGCTGACCGAATCGAGCGGGCCCTCACTGATCACCTCGTCGGCCGCCTGGCGGGCAGCGCCCAGGGCCTCGTCGAGATCGTCGAAGCTCTGGCGGCTTACGTCAGGACCGTGGCGGACGGTCAGCTTCCAGTTGGCCACGAACCCAGCTTCCGATCGGTCGCCGGCGGGTTCCGGTTCAGGAAGGCCGCGTGGCCGGGCCGGAGATGCGGTCCTCGCCGGTGCGCTCGCCTACGGGCACGTAATTTGCCTCGCGGGCGCCGGTGTAGATCTGGCGCGGCCGGGCGATCTTCTTGTCCGGGTCGTCGGTCATCTCCAGCCACTGGGAGATCCACCCGGCGGTGCGGGCGATCGCGAAGATCACCGTGAACATGCCTGGCGGGATCCGCAGGGCCTCGTAGATGATCCCGGAATAGAAGTCGACGTTCGGGAAGAGCTTGCGCGAAGTGAAGTACTCGTCGTCGAGAGCCTGCTTTTCGAGCTCGGTCGCGATCTCGACCAGCGGGTTGTACTCGGTCGCCTCGAAGACGTCGTCGGCGTGACTCTTGATGATCCTCGCCCGCGGGTCGTAATTCTTGTAGACCCGGTGGCCGAAGCCCATCAGCTTCTCTTCGCGGTTCTTGACCGCCTCGAGGAAGCCGGGGATGTTGTCCACCTTCTCGATCCGGCGCAGCATCTGCAGCACCGCCTCGTTGGCGCCGCCGTGGAGGCGGCCGTATAGGGCGGCGATGCCGGCGGCGACGGCCGAGTACGGGTCGACATCCGAGGAACCGACTCCGCGCACGGCGCTGGTCGAGCAGTTCTGCTCGTGGTCGGCGTGAAGGATGAAGAGCACGTCGATCGCCTTCGAAAGGCGGGGGTCCGGCTCGTACTTCGCCTCGGTCATCTTGAACATCATCGAGAGGAAGTTCTCCGGGTAGGAGAGGTCGTTGTCCGGATAGACGTAGGGCAGACCCATGTTGTGGCGGTAGGAGAAGGCGGCAAGGGTCGGCATCTTCGCGATCAGGCGGATCGTCGCGAGGTAGCGCTCGACCGGGTCGTTGATCTGGTTCGAGTCCGGGTAGAAGGTCGAAAGGGCGCCGGTCGAGGCGAGCAGCATGCCCATCGGGTGGGCGTCGTAGCGGAAGCCGGTGAGGAACTTCTTGATGTCCTCGTGAACGAAGGTGTGATGGGTGACGTCATGGACCCAGGCTTCGAGCTGCGGGCGTGTGGGAAGCTCGCCGAAGACCAGCAGGTAAGCCACTTCGAGGAAGGTCGAATGCTCACAAAGCTGGTCGATCGGGATACCGCGGTGCTCGAGGATTCCGGCATCACCGTCGATGTAGGTGATCGAGGAGCGGCAGGAGGCCGTATTGGTGAAGGCCGGATCGAAGGCCATCATCCCGAAGTCGTCTTCGTGGACCTTGATCTGGCGCAGATCCAGCGCCTTGATCGTGTCATCCTCGATCGGAAGCTCGTAGGTGCGACCGGTCCGGTTGTCGGTGACCGAGAGGGTGTCGTTTCCGGCGGCTACTCCGCCCCCATCGCCCTCGGCGGGCGCTTCGGTCTGCTGTTCGGTCGACATGCTTCTCCTCGGATCCTGTTCTCTGATCTTTCTCCGGACCAGTATCTCAGGTCGGTTAAGTCAGCGAGAAACTGGTCATCGACCGCAGCGCTTCGAGGCGCGACTCGATCTCGTCGCGGCTCAGGCGGCTGACTCTTTCGGTGCCGAACTCCTCGACGTTGTAGGAGGCGAGCACGGTGCCGTAGCCCATCGCGGTGCGCAGAGTCTGCTGGTCGATGCCGCCGGCCTCGCCGTCGAGGTAACCGAGGAAGCCGCCGGCGAAGGAATCACCGGCGCCGGTCGGGTCGCGCACGTCCTCCAGGGGAAACCCGGGCAGGGCAAAGAAACCGCCGGGCGTGAACAGGGCGGCGCCGTACTCCCCCTGCTTGGCGATCACGGCCTTCGGGCCCATCTCCATCACCGCGGCAGCGGCCCGGGCGAGGTTCGGCTCGCCGGTCAGCTGGCGGATCTCGGCGTCGTTGATCAGCAGGCAGTCAACTTCGGAAATCGCCGCTTCCAGCGACTCCTTCGCGGTGTCGATCCAGAGGTTCATCGTGTCGAGCCCGACGAAACCGGCCTCCGGGCACTGGGCCCGGACCTGGCGCTGCAGGTCCGGCTGGATGTTGGCCAGAAAGAGCAGGTCGGCCGCCTTCGAGGTGTCCGAGAGCTTCGGCTCGAAATCGCCGAAGACGTTGAGGCGGGTGTCATCGGTGTGGGCCGTGTTCAGGTCGTACTCGTAGTGACCCTTCCAGAAGAAGGTCTCGCCGCTGACCCTTTCGATGTCATCGGTGATCACGCCCCGGTTTTCGAGCACCGCCAGTTCGGTCTCGGTGAAGTCATCCCCGACCGGCCCGACCACGCGGACATCGGTGAAGAAACTCGCAGCAAGCGAGAAGTGGACTGCGGAGCCGCCGAGCATGCGCTCGCGCTCGCCAAATGGTGTGGCGACCGCATCAAAGGCGATCGACCCGACAACGGTCAGAGACATGGGCGGGATCGTATCCGCCACCGTGAAAAGATGGCTTTGTGAAAGCGATCCAGATTCAGGAGTTCGGCGGGCCGGAGGTGATGAACCTGGTCGAACTGCCCGATCCGGTGCCGGCCGAAGGGGAAGTCCTGGTCGAAATCAACCGGGCGGGAGTCAACTTCTCCGACACTCACATCACCAACGACCAGTACGTGGCGAGGCAACAGCTGCCGCTGATCCCGGGAATCGAGTTCGTGGGCGTGGCCGAGGGTGGCCGTCGGGTTGCGGCGGTGGTCCCGAACGGCAGCTACGCCGAGAAGATCGCGGTGCCGGAAAGTTCTCTGGTGGAGATCCCCGATGAAATCGATGACGAGCAGGCCGCCGGAATCATGATCCAGGGAGTCACCGCCGACGGGGTACTGACCATCTCCGGCAACCTGAAGCCGGGCGAGACAGTGGTGGTCGGTGCGGCCGCCGGCGGGACCGGCAGCCTCGCGGTCCAGCTGGCCCGCTCGATGGGCGCCGGAAAAGTGATCGGGCTGGCCTCGGGGGAGGAGAAACAGCGGCTGGTTCTAGACCTCGGCGCGGACGCCGTCGTCGACTCGCGCAGCGAGCGCCTGGCCGAAGAGGTGACCGCGGCCGCCGGCGGCCAGGTCGATGTGGTGCTGGAGATGGCGGGCGGCAATTCCTTCGACCAGTTGATCGAAACCCTGCGCCCGTTTGGCCGCATGGTGGTGGTCGGAATCGCCACCCGGGAGCAGAATGAGCTCAGGACTGGCAGACTGCTGAAGAACAGCCTCAGTGTTACCGGCTTCTGGCTGATGCACCTGCTGGCCCGCCCTGATCTCGCCCGCGACTCGATCGACCGGGTTTTTGGCGCTACCGCCCGGGGAGATCTGAAGGCAGTGGTCGGCGGAACCTACGGGCTTTCCGAAGTCCGCCGGGTCCATCAGGACATTGCCGGACGGAAGACAGTCGGCAAGCTGCTGCTGGACCCAACCAGATGACAGAACAAGAACAGACAGAAGAGAAACTTTTCAAGGACCTGGGCCTCTCGCCCGAGATCCAGCAGGCGATCGACGAGATCGGCTTTGACAAGCCGAGCCCGATTCAGGCCGAAGCCATCCCCGAGCTCCTCGCGGGGCACGACGTGATCGGCCAGGCCCAGACCGGTACCGGCAAGACCGCGGCCTTCGGGCTGCCCATGCTCCAGTACCTCGACCCGGCCAACGACGAGGTGCAGGCAATCGTCCTCACTCCGACCCGTGAGCTCTGCATCCAGGTGACCCAGGCGCTCCGTTCCTACGCCGAGCATCTCGACATCGAGATCGTCGCGGTCTTCGGCGGGGCGCCGATCCGCAGCCAGCAGGCTCAGCTCCGCTCCGGGGCGCATGTGGTCGTAGCGACCGTGGGGCGGATGAAGGACCTGATTTCCCGCCGGTCCCTGGTCCTCACCGCGGCCCGCTTCGTGGTGCTTGACGAGGCCGACGAGATGCTCGACCTCGGTTTCATCGAGGACGTCGAGCGGATCCTCCGGATGTGCCCGAGCGGCCGTCAGACCGCCCTATTCTCGGCCACCATGCCGCCGCCGATCAAGCGGCTGGCCGACACCTTCATGTACGACCCGGTGACCATCTCGATCACCCCGAAGACCCTCACCGTCGACGCAATCGAGCAGGCCTTCGTCGAGGTGCCGGGGCGGGCCAAGGTCGACAAGCTGATCGAGGTGGTCAAAGAAGAGGATCCCGAACAGGCGATCCTCTTCTGCCGCACCAAGATCGGGGCTTCCCGGCTGGAGCGTGACCTGAAGAACCGCGGCCTGGACGTCAAGGCGCTGCACGGCGACCTCAGCCAGGGAGTCCGCGACGGGGTCATGCTGGCCTTCAAGAACCATCGCTGCAAGCTTCTGGTCGCGACCGACATCGCCGCCCGGGGGCTGGATGTCGACCACGTCACGCACGTGATCAACTACGACATCCCGAACAGTTCCGAGACCTACGTTCACCGGATCGGGCGTACCGGCCGGGCGGGGCGTACCGGCCGGGCGATCACCTTCGTCACCCCGGACCAGCGACGGGACCTGGAGCAGATCAAGAAGGACGTGAAGGCGTCGATCTCCGAATGGGAGAAGCCCGAGGACCGGATCGAGCACGCCCGGCCGCCCCGCCGCAAGCGTCGCGGCGAGCAGCCGGCTCCGCTTGACGACCAACCGGCAGTGGCGGTCGAGGAGGTCGAGGAATTCGACGAGGTGGTCGAGGTTCCGCTCGAGGGTCCAGGCGGCGACCAGCCGGAAACCGCTTCCGATGACATCCCGGACGCGAGGGAGGGTGCGGTCAAGCTCTTCGTCAACCGGGGTTCCCGCTCGGATATCACCGAGGAAGACCTGCGCTGGGCCCTGAGGGAAGGCGCTGTCCTCAGTGATGACCAGATCTCCGACGTGCGGGTGCTGGAACGCTTTTCCTTCGTCGAGGTGGACGGCGACGTGGCCGAGAAGACGGTCGAGTTCCTCGACGGCACCAAGCTCAAGGGTTCAGGCATCCGGGTCGAGATCGCCCGCAGTTAGGACCACCTACAGCGGCTCACGGAGATTCGCTGGTCAGGCGATCGATTACTTCGAAAAGCCGTTCGAAATTGATTGGCTTGGCCAGCCGGGCATCGGCCGAATGCATGATCGGATCGCTTTCCGAGGCGGGACTCGCGCTGACGACGATCACCGGCAGCTCGGACCACTGTTCCCTGAGCCGGGTGAGCAAACCGGCACCATCGAACACCGGCATGCTCTCGTCAAGCACGATCAGGTCCGGCTCTGCGGTGGATCCGAGCTGATCGAGCGCCTCAAGGCCGTTCGCGGCCTCTTCGACCTGATGTCCGGCCATCTCCAGTCTTCGCCTGATCAGAAGCCGGATCGCCGATGAATCCTCGACCACCAGAATCCGGCCCATCAGGCCGGTCCCGGCTCGCCCGGCGAAATCGCCTTCGCTCGATCGATCGGGAAACGCAGGGTGAAGGTGCTGCCTTCACCGAAAGTCGACTGGACCTCGATCGACCCGCGGTGCAGTTCGATCAGGCGCTTGGCGATGGTCAGGCCGATCCCGGCACCGGTCCGGTCTCCGCTGCCGCCGTCTCCCTGGCTGAAGCTTGAGAGAGCCTGTTTCGGGTTGCTGAAGGGGAGCCCCCGGCCATCATCGGAAACCGAGACCGCTACCGCGTCGTCATCGGTCCACAGTTTCATCACGATCCTGGTTCCGGAGGGGTTATGGACCATCGCGTTACGCACGAGGTTGGCGAACATCTGCCGGACCCTCGCCGGGTCGGCGTCAACCGGGGGAATATCTTCCTGGACTTCCAGGGTCAGGGTGTCGCCCCGGTTCGCAGCTTCCTGCAGGTGAGCCTCGACCAGAACCCGGGCGATCTCTCCGAGGTCGACCCGCTCCAGGTTGAGCCTGAGTTCACCGAAGCTGTTGCTGGTCAGTTCGAAGACGTCATCGACCAGCTTGGTCAGATGAAGGGCGGTCTCGGAAATCATCTGGACCGCTTCGATCTGGGCGGGCTTCAGGTTGTCCGTGTCCATCTCGAGGATTTCAGCGAACCCCAGCAGAGCGGTCAGCGGCGTCCTGAGCTCATGCGAGGCCGCCATGGTGAACGCCGTGCGTCGCTCGTTCATCTCCTCTGACCAGTCGGCCTCCCAGACCATCAGGACCCACTCGCCCTCGGCCAGCGGCTCGGTCCAGACCATCCAGTGGAGCTCGGGTCCACCCGTCCGGCCGGGGCAGGTGATCACTTCATGCCGGATCAACAGGCGGTCGAGCTTCTGCTCGTGGGCAATGCCCGCCAGGGCTTCCCGAATCGACCGTGTCTCCAGCAGGAGGGGTGCGATTCGTGAAGTCGGAGCGTTGGCCCAGATGATCCGGCCGGCATCGTCGATCGCGGCGATCACCATCGGCAGGACTCCGAGCACCTGCTCCAGGTATGCGACTGAAGGCTTCCGGGGTTCCGGACCCATCGGTCAGAGTCCGGTTCCCTCGGCCAGGGCCGCTTCACGGTCGACCGGCAGCCACAGCGTGAACGAGGTGCCTTCGCCCCGGCCGGTCTCGACCGTGATCCGGCCTCGATGAAGTTCGACCAGAAGCTTGGTCAGGGGAACTCCGATCCCGGAGCCGGTTCGGTCTCCGTCACTTGCAGCTTCGCCCCGGCGGAAACTGAGAAAGACAGCCTCGGGGTCATCGAATGGAAGGCCGACGCCGTCGTCGGCCACGGTGATCGCGATCTCGTTCCCGGACCGACGGGCCTTGACCCGGATTTTCACCCCGGCCGCATTGTGAACCGATGCGTTGCTGACCAGATTCGAAATCATCTGGATCATCCGGCTCTCGTCCGCTTCGATCACCGGGAGTTCTTCGGCATCCAGAGTGAGCGTCTGTCCGCGGTCGCTGATTCCGGGCTCGAGTGAGCTGATGACTACCGCGATTACCTGGTTGAGGTCGATCTCATGCAGATCCAGACGCAGCTCTCCGAAACTGCTCCTGGTCAAATCGAAGATGTCATCGACCAGAACCGACAGGAGACGAGCGGAATCCTCGACGATGCGGGCCGCCTCGGCCTGTTCCGGACTAAGCGAGCCGGGCTGCATGTTGAGAATCTCCGAGAACCCGCGAATTGTGGTCAGGGGGCCGCGAAGTTCATGCGAGGCGGCCATCGTGAATGCGACGCGGCGTTCGTTGATCACTTCGCTCCAGTCGGTGTCCCAGACCGTCAGCACGAATTCCCCCTCCGGTTCGGAAGCGTCCCAGAGCATCCAGTGGAGTTCGGGCCCCTCCGGCCGGGCGGCGAAAGTCGCGATCTCGCGGTGAAAGAGAATCCGGTCAACCTTCTCGACGTTGGTCAGCTCTTCCAGCGAAGCCCTGAGCTTCACGCCGGGACCGATCGTGGGGACCATCTCTTCGGCCGTCCTGTTGACGCAAACCACGATGCCGCCGCTGTCGACGGTGATGACCGCGCTTGGCAAAGAATCGAGCGTGCGCTTGCGGAGGGCCAGCTCTTCCTTGTCGTCCCTCGCACTCATTGCCATGGGGAGAGCCTAGCCGCCATCCCGGTGCACTGACTCGTAATCTCTTGTGCCATGAGTCCTCAAACCGATGGCATTGAGCACGGTCCGCTGGAAGACTGGTTCCGGGAACGGGTTGCCGATCTCGAGCCTCCTCTCGATTACGAGAAGATCCACGGCGGCATGTCGAACCTCACCTATCTGGTCACCGACCAGGGCGGGTCGAGGTGGGTTCTCCGCCGTCCCCCGCTGGGCAAGGTTCTCGGCTCGGCCCACGACATGGGCCGCGAAGTGAGGGTCGTCAGGGCGCTGGCCGGAACCGGGGTGCCGGTGCCTCCGGTGGTCGGCTACTGCGAGGACGAGGCGGTGACCGGAGCGCCCTTTTACGTGATGGAGTTCGTCGAGGGCCCGGTGATCCGGGGTCCCGAGCAGGCTGCCGCCTTTCCCTCCGAAGAACAGCGCCGCCGCCTCGGCGAGGGCCTGGTCGAGACGATGGCGAAGATCCATTCGGTTGACGTGAACGAGGTTGGCCTTTCCGACCTGGGCCGTCACGACGGGTACGTCCAGCGTCAGCTCAAGCGCTGGTCCGGTCAGTGGGAGAAGTCGAAGACCCGCGAGTTGCCGCTGGTCGAAGACGTCCACTCCCGCTTGGTCGAACTGGCGCCGCCGCAGTCGGCGGTGACCCTGGTTCACGGCGACTACCGGCTTGACAACGTGATCTACAGCCCGACCGGCGAGGTCGCCGCCGTGGTCGACTGGGAACTTTGCACGATCGGCGAACCGCTGGCCGACCTCGGTCTGCTGATGGTCTACTGGCGCGAGGCCGGTGACGAACAGATCCCGCTGATCACACCCGCGACCGTTGAACCGGGTTTCCCGACGCGGGCCGAGCTGGCTGATCTTTACGCGGAGATCACCGGGCGGGACATCTCGAAACTCGACTACTTCGTGGCGCTCGGGTTCTGGAAGCTGGCGATCATCGCCGAAGGCGTGCTCGCCCGTTTCGCCGCCGGCCAGTACGGCGACGACATCGGCGACGTGGTCGAGCGCTCACAGGC
>ERZ724513.46-NODE-46-length-43997-cov-8.971280_pt1 | contig 43997 bp, 28 predicted proteins | sample MGYA00376046_ERZ724513 | MGnify/ENA primary metagenome ERZ724513 (study PRJEB28724, sample SAMN07190883) | activated sludge metagenome | isolation source: activated sludge of sewage treatment plant in Hong Hong | place: Hong Kong | collected 2016-03-17 ...
GCCACGCCCGCGCCGCTCGTCCTGCCCGCGCCCACGGCCACGGGCGAGGCCCTCGCGCTACCCGCCGCCGCCGAGGTGACCCCGCGCACGGAGCTATCGATCTGGGTCAACGAGGATTCGGTCGCCCACCGGGCCATGCTCGATGAGCTGGCGGCCGAGTTCGCCGCCGCGTATGGCGCGGATGTGGCTGTGCAGTTGGTCGCCCCGGCGCGGCTGCCGGAACTGGTCAGCACGGCCGTCCTCTCTGGCACGCTGCCCGATCTGATTCTGCATCCCGTCGAGTACACGGCCGGCTGGGTGCAGGACGGCGCGCTCGACCCCGGCGCGGCCCAGGAGGTCATCGACCAGCTGGGCGCGGACACGTTCGACCCGGCGGCCCTGGAGCTGCTGACCGTCAACGGCCAGATGGCGGCCATCCCCAGCGACGGCTACCACCAGCTGCTGCTCTACCGCGCCGACTGGTTCCAGGAGCGGGGCCTGCAGCCGCCGGCGACGTTTGCGGCCATGGCCACGGCCGCCGAGCGCATCTTCGACAGCGAGGCGGTCATCTCCGGCCTGGTCATCCCCACCGAGTCCAACCTCGTGACGACGCATCAGGCCTTTGAGCAGATGGCCCTGGCCAACGGCTGCCGCCTCATCGACGCGACCGGCGAGGTGCTCATCCTCGAACCGGCCTGCGTGGCCGCCCTCGACCACTACTACACGGTCATCCACAGCTTCAGCCCGACGGGCGTGCAGACCGATACCAGCGCCCGCAATGCCCTGTTGGAAGGCCGCACGGGCATGATCGTCACTTCGCCGGCCATCCTGCCCGACCTGGCCGGCCTGAACCCGGCGGCCATGCCCAGCTGCCCGGAGTGCGCCGACGAGGACGGTATCAACTACCTGGCCCGCAACATCGGCGTCCTGACCGAGATTCGCGGCAGCGGGGCCACGGCCGCCCCGACGGCCTTCGGCAACGTCACGGCTCTGGGCATTACCACGGCCGCCGACCGCGCGGCGGCCCAGGCCTTCGCCGCCTTCTGGTTCGAGGAGGGCTACGAGCGCTGGCTGGCTGTCAACCCGGAGAGCAAGGTGCCCATGCGTTGGGGCACGGCCGACGCGCCGCGCCGCTTCATCGACGCCTGGGGCGCGCAACCGCTGGCCGAGAGCGACCTGAGCCTGACCGACATCTACGGCGCGGAGACCGTCGCCCGGTTGCGCGACGGCATCGCCGCCGCGCCGCGGTGGGGCATCCGCGAGGGGCAGGGCGTGTTGATGACCCGCCTCTACAACGAGTTCACTATCTCCATCGTCTTGCAGGAGATGCTCAGCGGCTACTTCCCGCCGGCAACGACGCTGGCCGAAGCCTACCGGCGCACTATTGCCCTTATCCCCGACTATGCTTTCCCCATTACTCTGCCCGAGGAAACGCCCGAGCCATAGCCCGTAGCACAGCCTGTTAGGCTGTGGCGACGACAGCCTAACAGGCTGTGCTACTACTTGACGCCCTCTCTCCGGCGTGCTATGATGCTGCCCAGATGAACGGCAAGGTTTCCCATCGCTTCGGCTTTTACTTTTATTTTAGCGACTTCCCCCAGCCGCACTTGTTGCGCACGGGAGGGACTGCCGCGGCCGGCCAAGCATAAGCCAAGCGGAAGAAACCCCAGAACGAGACAAGACGCGGCTGATGAGGCCGCGTTTTTTATTTGTCAGCAGTCATTCAGGAGATAAGGATCATGACCACATCGACAGCGGACAACAGCGGGCGAACAGGCGGCGAGGCGCGGCCGCGACTGGTGCAGTGTCGCGGCGTGCGCGGGGCCATCACCGTCCGGGACGACGACCAGGACGAAATCCTCGACGCCACGCGCGAGCTGCTTCAGGCCATCCTCAGCGCCAACGAGATGCGCGTGGAGGACATCGCCAGCGTCTACTTCACGACGACGACCGACCTGACCGCCACCTACCCGGCCTTCGCCGCGCGCCAGTTGGGCTGGTTCGACCTGGCCCTGATGTGTGGTCACGAGATGGCCGTGCCCACCGGCCTGCCGAAGTGCATTCGCGTGCTCATCCACTGGAACACAACGCGGACGAACGAGGAGATCGTCCACGTCTACCTGCGCGCGGCCAAATCGCTGCGGCCCGACCGCGGCAACATCCCCCCCGTCCGGCCGCGCCAGATCTCGCCGGTCGAGGCGGCGGTCAAGTTCCTGGCCATGACATTATAGGTTCTAGGGGCTAGGGATTAGGGATTAGGGATTAGGGAAGAGAAGGACGATCTCGTCTCGTTCTTCCCTAGCCCCTAATCCCTATCCTCTTCTTCCCTAGCCCCTAGCCCCTAATCCCTACCCCCTATCTTAAGCGAGGACTGAATGATGATCGTCATAATGAATCCCGATGCCACCATGCGCGATAAATCGGCCGTCATTGCCCGGGCCGAAGACCTGGGCTTTAAGGTACACCTATCCGAAGGCAAAGAGCGTACCATCATCGGCATCATCGGCAACGACCGGGTGATCAACCGCGAGCAAATCGAGCGCATGACCGGCGTTGAGCGGGTCGTGCCCATCCTGAAGCCGTTCAAGCTGGCCAGCCGCGAGTTCAAGGCCAGCGACACGACGTTCCCCCTGGGCAACCACACCATCGGCGGCGGCGAGATCGTCATCATGGCCGGGCCGTGCTCCGTCGAGAGCCGCAGCCAGATCATCGAGACGGCCATCGCCTGCAAAGAAGCGGGCGCGCACGTCCTGCGCGGCGGCGCGTTCAAGCCGCGCACGTCGCCCTACGCCTTCCAGGGCCTGGGCGAGGAGGGGCTGAAGTACCTGGCCGAGGCGCGCGAGGCGACGGGCATGCCCATCGTCACCGAGGTGATGGAGCCGGGGCTGGTGCCGCTGGTGTGCGAATATGCCGACATCCTGCAGATCGGCGCGCGCAATATGCAGAACTACGCCCTGCTGCACGCCGCCGGCGAGTCGCAATACCCCGTCCTGCTGAAGCGGGGCATGAGCAGCCTGATCGAGGAGTGGCTCATGTGCGCCGAGTACATCCTCAGCCACGGCAACACGCGGGTCATGCTCTGCGAGCGCGGCATCCGCACCTTCGAGACCTACACGCGCAACACGTTCGACATCAACGCCATCCCCGTGGCCAAGCAGCTGTCGCACCTGCCGGTTGTGGCCGACCCCAGCCACGCCACGGGCAAGTGGGAGTACGTCGCCGCGGCGGCCAAGGCCAGCGTCGCTGCCGGGGCCGACGGGATCATCATCGAGGTTCACCCGCGGCCGGACGAAGCCATGTCCGACGGGGCGCAGTCGCTGAAGCCGGAGAAGTTCGCCCGGCTGGTGCGCGAGATGAAGGCGATTGCGCAAGCGGTGGGGCGAGAGGTCAACCCCTAGGAAAGGCTCACGCAAAGAAGAGAAGAACGGCTCACGCAAAGACGCCACATGAGTCATCCCGAACTTTGGGGATGAGCTAGGAAAAAGAAGGCCTCCTGAAGTAGACTGGATGTTCCACGGAACAGTCGAAACAGGAGGCCTTCTGCATGTCTAATTGTGACCATACTCAGGCCGGGACACAAGCGGCTCAACGCTTGAGTCAGCAATTGGCAGCGTTCCTCGGGCCGCTTTTGGTCGAATTGGACGCGCGGCTGGATAAGCGCCTCGTTCGCACGTTCTTTGCCACGCTGCAGGCCATTGTCCAATTGCGTCATCGCCACTACGGTCTCTTGCTCAGTGAACTGGACGGCTACATTCTAAGCCCTGAGCAAGCGCCAGCCGGGACGAAGCGGCTGAGCAATCTGCTGCGTTGCCAACGCTGGACATATGGGGTGCTGGAGCACTACCTCTGGCGACGGGCCACGCAACGCGTTCAGGAGTTGGGTGGAACTCAGGAAGTGGCGCTGGCGGTGTGGGACGAGAGTGTGCTGGAAAGGAGCGAGAGCATTGCCCTGGAAGGGTTATGTGCCGTCCGGTCCAGCAAAGCTCGCCGCTTGAAACGGGTCAAGCCTGGCTACTACAACCCGCCCGGCGGCGACCCGTCTTTGTACCGGGCATGCACTGGGTCAGCATCCTGGTGTTAGGCCTGCGCGGCGCGCCCATGGTAGCGGCCATGCGCTGGTGGACAACGCGTGGGCCGCTCAGCAGCGACCGACGCACCGAAGAGCGGCGACTCCTGCAAGCTTGTGCCCAAACCTGGGGGCGCAGCGTACTTCATGTTTGGGACCGCGGTTTTGCCGGCGGCCCGTGGCTGGCTGAGGCCACTCGCGCCGGCGTGCGCTTCGTCCAGCGCTGGCAGAAGGGTTACAAACTCATTGACGCCCAGGGCCAGAAACGCCAAGCGTGGCAAGTTACACGCGGCAAACGCTCCCTTGACCACCGCCTCATCTGGGACGCCCGCCGGCAATGCCATCGCCGCACGGGCCTTTACTTCTGCCCTGTCGCCCATCCAGACCACCCTGGCCCGCTTTGGCAAGTCGTTTCCCGCCCTGGCAAAGGCCGCTCCCCCTGGTATCTGCTGACAGACAAAACCCATTGAAACGGGTTGCCCGGCGCGCCGCGAACACGTTTTAACGTGTTTGCCTACCAGCCGACGGGTTTCAACCGTCGGCGCAAAGCAGACATTACGGGTATGCGATTGCCCTGCCGTTCTTCCATCAGCGTGCCATTCTTCTCCCCTTAGGCTATAATCAACAAAGTGGATAGCGAGGGGAATCCCCAATCGCCCCCCAAATCATGGAGTTGAATCGTCTCATGGCACGTCGCGCGGTATTCCCATTTACGGCCATCGTCAATCAGGAGCGCATGAAGCGCGCCCTTATCCTCAACGCGGTCAGCCCGCGCATCGGCGGCGTCCTCATCCGCGGCGAGCGCGGCACGGCCAAATCGACCGCCGCCCGCGCCCTGGCCGCCCTGCTGCCGGACATCACCGTCCTGGCCGGCAGCCGCTACAACGACGACCCGGAGCGCCCGGAGGAGTGGAGCGACGAGAGCCTGGCCCGCTACGGCAATCGCCAGCGGGAGACGGAAATCCGCCAGACGCCGTTCATCGACCTGCCCGTCAGCGCCACCGAAGACCGCGTCGTGGGCACGCTCGACATCGAAAAGGCCATCAAGACCGGCGAGAAGCACTTCGAGCCGGGCATCCTGGCCTCGGCCAATCGCGGCGTGCTCTACGTCGATGAGGTCAACCTGCTCGACGACCACGTCGTTGACCTGCTGCTCGACGCGGCGGCCATGGGCGTCAACATCGTCGAGCGCGAGGGCATCAGCTTCACCCACCCGGCCAAATTCATCCTCGTCGGCACGATGAACCCGGAGGAAGGCGACCTGCGGCCGCAGCTGCTCGACCGCTTCGCCTTCTCCGTGCAGATCGAGGGCCTGGAAGACACCCACGAGCGCGTCGACATCATCGAGCGCCGCATCGCCTTCGAGGTTGACCCGGAGCGCTTCCGCCAGGAGTGGGCCGAGCGCGAGCGGGAACTCTCAGAGCGCATCGCCCGCGCCCGCGACATGGTCAACGCCGTGCGCTATTCGCGCCGCGACCTGCTGTCTATCGCCGGGCTGGTCTCGTCGCTCAACGTCGATGGCCACCGCGCCGATCTGGTCATCCTGCGCGGCGCGCAGGCCCACGCCGCCTTGCAGGGGCGCGACAAGATCACCGACGAGGACATCGTTCTGGCCGCCGAACTGGCCTTGCCGCACCGCATCCGCGGCCGCATCTTGCAGGACTCGGCCCTGTCGGCCGGCGACCTGTCGGAGCGGCTGGAGGAAGTGCAGGGCGAGATGGGCGTCAGCGATATGGGCGAGCGCGAGGAAGAGGCCGAAACGTCCCCCAGTGGAAAAAAAAAGCCTTAGGCGAGGAAGATGACGCCCCGGAGGGCAGCGAGGTCAATCAGCGCGACGCCGGCCCGCAGACCGTGCCCAACACGCCCCAGGAAGGCCACTGGTGGGAGGGCGGCCAGAAGATCGCCAGCGCGCAGGAATTCGCCCCGCGCCGCCTCGATACCCAGCTCGACCGCCTGACACGCAAGCAGGCCGGCCGCCGTTCGCGCACCAAGACCGACCGCAAGCGCGGACGCTACATCCAGTCGCGCCTGCCCCAGGGCGACAAAGTGCGCGACCTGGCCTTCGACGCCACCTTCCGCGCCGCCGCCCCCCACCAAATTCGCCGCGACCGCAGCCAGATGGCCCTGGCGTTGGAGAAGAGCGACCTGCGCGAGAAGGTGCGCGTGCGCCGCTCGGCCAACCTCATCCTCTTCGTCGTCGATGCCAGCTGGAGCATGGCCGTGGCCGAGCGCATGGAGGCCACCAAGGGGGCCATCCTGTCGCTGCTGACCGACGCCTACCAGCGCCGCGACCGCGTCGGCCTGATCGTCTTCAACAAGAACGACGCCCACCTCGTGCTGCCGCCGACCAACTCCGTGCAGTTGGCCCGCAAGGCCCTGCTCGACATCGCCGTGGGCGGCAAGACGCCCCTGTCGGCCGGCCTCTACCTGGCCTACCAGGTCTTCCGGCAGGAGGCCTACAGTCACCCCGACGTGCTGCCGCTGATGATCCTGCTGACCGACGGCGCGGGCAACGTCAGCATGACCGACCTGCCGCCCCAGGCTGAGGCGCACAAGATCGCCGGCCTCATCGCCGAGACGGACGTGCGCTCGGTGGTCATCAACATGGAGCACGCCGCCTTCGACCAGGGGCTGGCGCGGCAGCTGGCCGAGAGCCTGGGCGCGCCCTGCCACGCCCTGGAAGATTTGCGCGCGGATACGCTCTATCGGACGGTGTTGGATCAGCTGGAGTAGGGGCTAGGGATTAGGGGCTAGGGGCTAGGGGAAGGCGCTCACGCAAAGGCGCAAAGAAGAATAAGGAAGCAAGGAAGAAAAGCAGAAAGGAAGAAAAGCAGAAAGGAAGAGAAGGAAGAAGCTTGCTCTTCTTCCTTCTCTTCCTTTGCGCCTTTGCCCCTTCGCGCCTTTGCGTGAGCCTCTTCCCCTAATCCCTAGCCCCTACCCCCTACCTATTGAAGTTCATCGGCATGATGATATGCACGAAGTCGTTGTCGCCCACCGGCTTCAGGACGCCCGGCTCGTTAGCGCTGGTCGTCTCCAGGGCCACCTGGGGCGTGTCGATGACGCTGAGCACGTCGGACATGAACTTCACGTTGAAGGCGATCTCGATCGGCATGCCCTCGACGTTGGCCCCCACCGTGGCTGTGTTGTCGCCCGTCTCCTTGCTGTTGGCGGCCACGGTGGCGTAGGCGGCCGAGAGGCCGTCGCCCGGCTCCACGGCCACGCGAGCGGTATTGCTCGACTCGCGGGCGAAGATGTCGGCCGTGCGGCACGCCTTGGCGAACTCGGCCGTATTGAGCACGGTGCGGGTATTGTGACGCTGGGGGATGATCGGCGCGTAGTCGGGAAACTTACCGTCAACCAGCTGCGACACCAGCACGGCGTTATCCATATCGAAGATGATCTGGTTGCGGCCGGAGGGCATGGAGATGTAGACCGCCTCCAGGTCGTCCGACAGGATGCGCCCCACTTCGTTGAGCGCCCGCGCCGGGATGATGATGTTGAACGGCTTCTCGACGTAGCCGGCGATGTGGGCCGAGCGCACCGACAGGCGGAAGCCATCGGTAGCCGCCATCATAATGCGGTTGCCTTCGACCGTCGTCGAAACGCCGGTCAGGGACGGCCGCGAGTCGTCGGTCGCGGCGGCAAAAGCCACCTGGGCGATGACGCGCTTAAGCACCGCCGGCTCCATGCGCACGCGGTTCTCCTGGTCGGGTTCGGGGATGACCGGGAACTCGTCGGCGCTGATGCCCTTGACGTTGGCCTGCACCTTTTCACAACTGACGTGGAGCGTTTCCGTGGTCTTGTTGAGCGTCAGGTGAACGTCGCCGGCCGGCAGAGCGTTGATCAGTTCGCTGAACGTCCGCGCCGGCACGGTCGTGGCCCCGGACTCCTGCACATTGGCCCCGATCCAGCAGGTGATGACGATCTCCAGATTGGTGGCCGACAGCTTGAGGCGGCCGTTATCCACCGCCAGCAGCACGTTGCCCAACACAGGTAGCGTCGAGCGGGGGCTGACGGCGCGTCCGACGATGCTCAGTCCTTTGGCCAGGTTTTCTTGCTTGCAGGAGATTTTCATGACCACACGCTCCGGTTAATTGTTGTACTATCCCGCACTGTTTCGGTGAGTATACCCCGACCGGCGGCAGTGCGCAAACAATCGCAGCCGGCCTGTAGCACAGCCTGTCAGGCTGTCTCCGCCACAGCCTGACAGGCTGTGCTACAGCTGGCGAATGTGATAGAGCACGACCGCCAGGGCCACATGGACGTTAAGCGACAGGCCCTTGCCATACATGGGAATGAACACGGCCGCGTCGCAGACGGCCAGGGTGGCTTTCGTCACGCCGTGGTCTTCGTGGCCGACGACAAGGCACGTCTTCGGCGGGTAGGCGTAGGCATGGTAGGGCGCGGCGTCGTCGGTCAGTTCGACGGCAACGACGTGGTAGCCGCCCGCCTTCAGCCCCTCCACGGCGGCCACCGGGTCGGCCTCGTAGCGCCAGGGCAGGCGCAGGCTCTTGAAGCGGCCGACCTTGTCGATGGTCGCGTTGGGCGGCGTCGGCGTGATGCCGCTCAGCACCAACTCGGTGACGCCCGCGCCGTCGGCCAGCCGGAAGATGGAGCCGACGTTGGCCGGATACTCGACGCTCTGTAGCAGCACGGCGAGATCGTGAGCCGGCGGGTGGGCGCGGCGGTAGTCGCGGACGAAGCGCTTCAGGTCGACGCCGATGAGGGGATGCATTGATCACTCCAGACCCGGCCGCTTGCCGGCCGAGTCTGGAGTGAGTCTAGCGCCTATTCTAGTTGCCGGCCACTATCGGCATGTGGATGAGCCGCGGCGGCGCGTCCACATTGAGCCAGAGCGGCGTGGTCAGCTGCAGCGTATTGCCGCGCATGACGCCGTTGACCTGCGCCGCGACCGCCACCTGGCCCACGTGCGAGGCGGCGGTGGCGTCGAAGGTGATGGTCAGCCCCGTGCTGCCCGGCAACGTGCCCGACCAGGTGACGGCCCGTTCGGCGACGCTGTAGTGCGCCTGCCCAAGCGAGGCGTTCAGCGAGGCCAGGTCGATGGTCAGGCCCAGCGGCACGTCCACGCGCGCGTTGACGACTTCGGGATCCGTGCTGTCGTTCCAGACGCGCAGCGCAACCGTCGTCGTCTCGCCCGTGGCGATGCCCTCCGGCTGGGCGTTCAGCCGGGCGCTCAGGCCGCCCGCCTCGAACGCCGGCACGGTGAGCATCACCGGCAGGCTGAGGGCCGTGGGGCTGTCGGCCGGCCCCATCAGCAGCACCCCTTGCCACTCCGTGCCCGCGTCATAGGGGACGGCCCCCGACAACGTGAAGGTCACCGGCGTGTTGGCCGCCACCGCCCCGGTCGGCGCGTTGTGGACGGTCAGATCGTGACCCTGGAAGACGTTGATGTCCATGTCGAAGGCGCCCGAACCACCGGGCACTGACCAGCCGTGGACGAGAACCCAGTACCGGCCGTTGGGCGGTTCCTGAAGCTGGACATGCTCTTCGGAGCCTACCAGGTACGAGGCGGCCACAAGTTGATCGTAGGCGCAGTCGAATACGCCGTTGCCGTTGTCCAGCAGCACGTACACATCGATGTCCAGAGCAGGCGTTTTGCCGCTGGTCATCACCTCCAGCAGCCAGCCGTCGGCCACCGTCACCTCGTAAACCCAGTCGGACGTACAAGGATCGTTGGCAACGTGCTGCTCGATAGGCTCATCGCGAAACGCGATTGGCTTGGTAACGCCCACGCCGCGCACGCTGACGCCTTCGGGGATGTCGCCCGTGCTGGTGAAGGTCACTTCCACGTCGCCGCTAACCGTGGGCGGCGACGTATCGACGATCTCGTCGGCGACGATAGTCAGCGGCGCGGGCGCGACGGCGATCTCATAGGCGCGGCCGACGAACGGCTCAGCCAGTTGCCGCCCGGCGTTCAGCCGGTTATGCAGCGAGATGAGGCCCAGCCCGTCGCTCATCAGGCCGCCGACGACCTCCTTCGGCCCGCCGGTCGCCGTCTGGAACACGAACGCGCCGCCGGTGTACCACATGTTCGCGCTGGCCGCCAACTGCTCCAGGCCCGTCGGCCCAAAGAACGCCGGGTCGCCGGTTGCGAAGTCGTCCGGGGCGGCGCGGAACACGGTTGTGTCCACGTCCGTCAGGTCGCGGGCGGGCAGGAAGTAGCTACCCGTCGGGTCGGCGGCGAAGACGCCGACGTCGTCGAGCTGCCACCAGAAGCTCCAGGCCGTGGCGACGTAGTGGAAGCGCAACATGACCTCGCCCACGCCGGCGTACTCCGAAAGGTCGAGGATCACCGGCGCGTCCTTCTGCTCCGTCAGGTCGAGCAGGTTGATCCACGTTGTGCCGTAGTCCGTGGTGATGTCAACGGTGCCATGCTCGATGGTATTGCCCATCCAGTCGATGTTGCCGATGAAGTCGTTGTGGAAAGCCAGCCAGACCTCGCCGGCGGCCGACAGGTCGATTGCCGGCGTGACCAGTGTTGCGTCAACCGGCCCCATGCAAGCGTTGGACGAGACGGCCGCCGACAGGCCCGTGCCGTCGGTCACATTATCCACGCCGTAATCGGCATTGGTCGCCCAATAGCAATCACCGATGTCCAGGATGTTCGTCCAGGTCAGGGGGATACCGCCCTCGAACTGCTCAAACAGATAGGACGTGGGCAGCGCCGGCGGCTCGAACGGCTCCGGGTTGCGCCACTCCGTCTCGACGATCATGGCCGTGCCGGGGCCTGATTCGCCCTCGGCCACGTCGTAGTAGAACAGCTTGGAATCACCCGTCTCCGGCCGCCAGCCCCAGTCGGTCGTGCCCAGCAGGTGGCCATTGTCATAGGGCGTGTCGCCCAGTTCGTCATCGAGCGAAGTCGCACCGAACGCAAAGGTGGCCGAGTCGGCGGCCACGTGAACGATGACCGGGACGACCTGCCCATCGTACTCGACCGCGCCCTCATACACACCCAGCGGGGCATCGTTGGGCACGGTCATGGTCGCGGTCACGTCCGTCTGGCTGTTGGCCGGCACGTTCACCGAGGCCGCGGAGAGGTTCAGCCACTCCCAGTCGGCCTTCTGATAGAAGATGAGATGGACGGTAACCTCCAGCGGGGGAATGTCACCCCAGCTGGGCACGGTGCGTTGCAGGCCGAAGAAGACCCCATCGTGATGGCGCGACAGGGCATCGCCGCCGAGGTCGGCGATGTGGTAGTTGGTATCGCCGTAAGCGTAGGAGAAGCGGTTGATCTCCGTCTCGCCCAGCGCGCCGGCGACGACATCGATCTCGTCCGCCTCGACCAGGCCGTTGTCGTTGGCGTCCACCCACAGGTTGCCGTCCTCGTCCAGGTCAGTCCAGTCGTAGTACAATGCCGACAGCCCATTCTCGCTAATGTAGTTCTCGTTGGCGTCGAAGACGCCATAGGGGAACATGATGTGAGCGCTGATCAGGTCGGGATCGTAGGTATCGACAAGTTCGGTGATGTCCAGCAGGTAGTCCGGCAGCGTGAAGAGTTGGTTGCCGGCTTCCAGCGTGACGGTCAGGCTGATCTCATGGACGCGCTGCAAGGTTACATCGCGCACGGCCACGGTGGCCGCCGTGTCGGTGGGGTTGTGGACGGTCAGCGGAGCGCTGACCGTGTCGCCGGGATGGACGATGGCCGGAAAGGCGGGGTAGTCCGTGCCGCGGTAGTCGCCCACCTGCCACTGGCTGGGCGTGACGTAGGTCGCCTCACCAGCGGCGATGGCCGTGGAGCGCAAAGCGTCGGCATTGCCCGCGCCCTGGGCCAGCACGTTGTAGCCCAGGTCATCCGCGCCGTTGCTCAGGATGTCGGCCGCTTCCTGCCACGTCGGCCAGCGGTCGTGGGTGGCCTCGAAGGCCTCGTAGGTCAGCGCCAGCACGCCGACGCACACCGGATCGGCCATCGACGTGCCGCCGAAGAGGCCGTAGGACGATTGGCCGTTGGGCCAGATGTTGAGCCGCGCGGCGCTCATGCCCCACGCGCCGACGCAGGCGATATCGGGGTCAACATCGCCCAGCCGCCCCGGGCCGCGATTCGACCAGGGCTGGATCGTGCCGTAGGTGAACTGCGCCGGGCCGACCAATTCGAACTCGTCCGACGTGCTATAGGCAGTGCTGGCCCCAACCTTGATGAAGGTGTCGCCGTTGGGTGTGGTGGTCGTGCCATAGCCCGGCCCGCCGTTGCCCGTGGCGGCGGTGAAGGTCGTATGGGGCGCGAAGTTGACGTTCAGGTATTGGGCGAAGCGCGACGTGGTGTCCCAGCCGTCTTCGGTGACAAAGCTATCGCCCCAGGAGTTATTGACGATCTGGGCTTCGTCGCCCGAGTTGGGCACGCCGTCGAAGCCCAAGGCCGCCAGCGTCCAGGAGTCGAACGGCAGGTTGAAGCCGTACATGAAGGCGGCCACACGCGCGTCGGGAGCAACGCCGGCCAGGATTGGCCCGCCCACGCCGCCCTCGTCCGCGCCGCCGGCGAACAGCGGGTTGATGCTGCCCTCCAACGTCGGGTCGGTCATGACGCCCTGGGCGACGATCTGCGAGGCCACGGCCGTGCCGTGGGTCTCGCCGTCGGAGACGAAGGCCAGCAAGCGCCCCGCTTCGGGCACATTCACGTCCGGATAGAGAACGCCCACGCCCGGCGGCGGGTTCACGCCGTCGGCGATCCAGGTCAGCATGCCGGCGGCGATGTCCCAATAGCCGTCGGGGTTGGCGTTCCAGGCGGCATCGACGAGGTCAACGCCCGATAGTTCGTCCCCCTTGGTCATCGGTTTGTCGTCGGCCAGGTCCTGGTCGAAGTCGCCGTCAATGTAGACCGTGTCATAGACGCCGGCCGTCGTCGCGTCGGAGACGACAACCGCCGCCGGCGCGTTGTGGGTCGAGGCATACCCCAGGCCCCACAGGAAGCCTCTGTAGAAATGGGTATATTCCGGGTTGACGGTGTAGTAGTACTGGCCACTCTGCGACGTATCGGGCCAGGTGAAGGGCAAGACGACCGGGTTCCAGTCACCACCAAAGTCGAGGGTCAGATCGGCGGTGCAGATCGCGTCGGCGCAGGTCACGTCTTCGACGGGGAAGGTGTGGACGTACATGGAGCTTGTCGTCCAGTAGTTGTCCGGGCCGGAGCTAATGCCGGCGAGAGCGTAATCGATGCCCGAACGAGTGTCATAGGCATAGGGCCAGCCGTCGTAGGCTCCGCCCTTCACGCGGGCTTGCGTCCCTTGCAGGTCGGGGGACAGGAAATCCACGCCGCTATCGACGACGGCGGCAATGACCCCTTCGCCGGTGTAGCCGGCGGCGTGGGCTTCGGTGGCGCGGTGGATGTCAACAACTTTGACGTCGGCCGGCGCCTGGGGCGCGGTAGCCGAATTGATTGGCGCGGATGCGGTTGTCGGCGGAGGAAACGCATCTACGGCGTCGATAGCCCGCAGCTCGCGCAGCACGGCCTCCTTGCCGCCCTGGGCGACCAGTTCGGCCACGCGCCGGCGGCTCATGACGGATTGGCTGCCGGTCATCTCTTCCAGGCCGGGCGCGGGCAGGGGCTGGAACGCTTCGGTCGAGGTGACGGATTGGACGCCCTCAACCGAGGCCAGTTTGAGCAGGTTAGCCGAGGTCACTTCGCCGGTGACCCACTGCAACTCGCCCAGTTGGCGGCTGACGACGTGGCGCGTCATGTATTTGGCGACCGACGTGCCAGGCTCAATGAGGGCGAAGACCAGGTGGGTATCGGCCGCCGGCGCGGCGCTGGCGTCGGCGTCAGCGCCCCACGACTCAAAGGCCGCCAGTGCGGCCGGGCGCAGGTCGGGCGAGAGCTTGGTCAGGGCCGCTTCGTTGGACGAGGCCAACGTGGAGTTGACGGCGGACGGGTGGTTGGGTGTGGCGGGCCGGCCGGTAGGCCTTTCGCCGCTTGGCGCGGCGGCCAGCGCCGAGGAGAACAGAAGGGTGACGATGATCAGCAGCGATGTGACGGCCAGGTTTCGGCCGAGCTTTCTTGGCATGATGCTTTCCTCGATGTTGTGTGAAGTTGTTCAACAGACGAAAAGCGCCCGAACGCGGGCAGGATTACACGATGGGGGGATTGCCTCCTTTTGAATGAGGATTCTCAAATTGGGAACGACGAATCGAATTTATCTTGCTTCGATTCGTTGTTCCTAATTGCTAATTCCAGATTCATCTGCCCTTGCTCGCGCGTCGGCGGCCAACTGACGCAGGGCTTCAAACTCGATGTAGAAGTTGTTGACGATTTCGTTCGGGTCGGGCACGAGACCGACGTCCGTTGTCACGCCAACCATGATCTTGCCGTTGTAGCTGATGATGCTGATGCCCATGCCCAGCCCGCCCGACTGGGGCACCCAGGCCATGATCTCGCGTAGCGGGCTGCCGGCCAGGTAGAGTTGCACCTGCGGGCCGGGTACGTTGGTCAGCACCATGCTCGACTTGGTGGCGAAGAAGTTCAGGAAGACGCCTTCGATGTCCATCGGCGTCATGCCCAGCGCCTGCAGGACGCTGTAGGCGACCACGGCCTCCGGCGACTCCTTGATCTCCTTCATATAGCGCCGCGTCTCGATGAACCGCTCATGGATGTCGGCCGAGCCAACGGGCAACGTCGGGAAAACCAGCCCGAACCGGTTGCCCAGTTCCAGCGGCTCGTCCAGCGGACGCAGGTTGACCGGCACGAGGGCGCGGACGTTCAGGTCGGCCACGTGTTGGTTATGATCGATCAGGTAGCGGCGCAGCGCCCCGGCCACAGCGGTCATCATCGTGTCGTTGAGCGTGCCGTCGAGCGCCTTGCCGATGGCCTTGGCCTCGCTGAGGGGCAGGGGGTCAGACCAGGCAGTGGCCTTGCGGATGCCCAGTTCGCCCTTGAACAGCGTCTCCGGGTCGGGCGTGCGCAGCGTCATCTTGGCCAGCCGCGCCGCGCTGCCGGCGCCGACCTTGGCCACATCGACCAGCCGCCACGGGTCGCGCAGCGTTTCCATGCTCTGGTGAAGCGCAAAGCTGGCCAGGTTGCTGGTGTTGCGCATGGTCGAGCGCGCCAGCGAGGTCGCCGGCGATACCAGGCTGTCCAGCAGGCCGCGCTGCTTGTCCGCGTCCTGCTCCAAGTCGTCCGGGTCGGGCGGCAGCGGTGCGTCGGGCGTCAGGTCGGTCATCGAGAGTAGCACGCGCATCAGGGCGATGCCGTCGGCGATGCTGTGATGCATGCGGGAGGCAATGACCGCGCCGCCCTGATAGCCCTCCAACAGATGGTATTGCCACAATGGCCGCGAGCGATCCAGCGGCGTGCTGATGATGTCGCTCATCATGTCCTGCAGGGCGCGTTTGTTGCCCGGCGCGGGCACGGCGGCACGGTGGACGTGGGCGCGCAGGTCGAAGTGGGGGTCTAGTTCCCAACTGTAGTTGCCGAAGGGCGTCCGCGGCGGCACGATGCGTTGTCGAAAGCGGTCGAAGACCAGCAGCCGCCGCTCAATGGTCTGCAAGAGCCGCTCGTAGTCGAGCGGCTCATCGAAGATCATGAAGCTGGCGATCATCATCAGGTTTGTGGGGCGATCCATCTGTAGCCAGGCGGTGTCAACGTTGGACATCGTCTCTTTGTGCTTTGTCATGGGTTTATCACCCTCCTCAACAATGGACTAGACCGATCTAGGTAGATGACACAGATGAACGAACCATGGCTCTCGCCCGATTCCGCCCACCAGCATAGCAGACATTGCCCGTTATGCCAGAGAGACGGGGCCGCTCAGTCGCTGCCCAATTGCGCGCGCACAAGCTCCAGCGCGCCCTTCACGGCGTCGGGGCCGCTGTATTCGCCGTGCACGACCCCATCCGGCCCAAGACACACGGCATGGGCGTGGCGGCTCAGGTCGCCGACGCCATAGGCAGCCACGACTTCGCCTTTCCAATCGGGCAGCAGGATCAGATGTTCGGCCGGATCATAGCCCTGGGGAATCTGGCGGGCAGTCTCGCGATATTCCCGCTCCATCATCCCTTCGGCCGTGCCGCGAAAGAGCCGTGGCACCACGCGCGCATCGATGACGAGGGCGATGACCAGCTGCTCGAAACGCGGATACGCGCGGCGCAGTTGCTCAACGACCGCCTGCGTGCCCCGGCCGGTGTGCTGGTCGGCGAAGAGAAGCAGGACGACACGCCCACGGTAATCAGCCGGGCTGAACAGGCGGCCGGTGGCCACGGCTTTCAGCGCGAAAGGCGGCGCGGATTGACCAACAACAGAAGCTCCCTTAGCCATAAGCATATTGTACCTCACTTCTGGCCGGCAAGGTGACCATTTGCGCGGGCGGTAGTTGCGGATACACTGCAACATCTTCGCGTGGAGGTAGTGGTGATGGAACTGGCAATGATCGGTTTGGGCAGAATGGGCGGCAATATGGCCACGCGCTTGCTGCGGGGCGGCCACCGCGTCGTCGTCTACAATCGCACGCCCGAACCGGTGCGCGCGGCCGAGGCCGAGGGCGCCATAGGGGCGACCTCGCTGGAAGATGTTGTCGCCCGGCTGGCTCCACCGCGGGCTATCTGGCTGATGTTGCCGGCCGGGCAGGTGACCGAGGACGTCATCACCCTTCTGGCCGCGCACCTCAGCCCGGGCGACCTCCTTGTGGACGGCGGCAACAGCAACTACAAGGACAGCCAACGCCGGGCCGTGTTCCTGGCCGATAAGGGCATCTACTTCGTCGATAGCGGCACCAGCGGCGGCATCTGGGGCCTGGCCGAGGGCTATAGCCTGATGGTCGGCGGCCGGCCGGAGGCCATCGCCCATCTGCGCCCGGCGCTGGAGACGCTGGCCCCGGCGGCCGACCGCGGCTGGGCCCACGTCGGCCCGCCCGGCGCCGGCCACTTCGTCAAGATGATCCACAATGGCATCGAGTACGGCATGATGCAGGCCTACGCCGAGGGCTTCGAGATCTTGCGGGCCAAGACGGAGTTCGGGCTAGACCTGCACCAGATCGCCGAGTTGTGGCGCTATGGCAGCGTCGTCCGCTCCTGGCTGCTGGACCTGACGGCGGCGGCGCTGGCCGAAGACCCGGAGTTGAGCGACCTGCGCGGCTGGGTGGCCGACAGCGGCGAGGGGCGCTGGACGGTCTTCGAGGCCATCGATCACGACGTGCCCGCGCCGGTCATCACCCTGGCGTTGCAAATGCGCTTCGTCAGCCGCCAGGACGAGAGCTACGCGGCCAAGCTGCTGGCGGCGATGCGGAATCAGTTTGGGGGGCATGCGGTTAAGAGGGCCGAGTGAGCGTCATGACCCCAGGCAACGCGACGCGAAGCCGTCCGGGCAGCGTTGGGTTGGCGCGAGCGATCCGCCGCGAAATCAGGCCCAGAGAGCACCGCATCACTCTGCTCGTTGCCTAAAACCCGGCCGGCGGGGGCGGGCAGACGTCGCTGTGCAGGTAGGTCTGGCACTCCTCCGGCCGCCACCACCGGGTCAACCGCTCCTTAGCAAGGGCGATGGCGTCTTCCAGGTGAACGGCCATAACGCGAACGATGCCGTCCACGTCGGCCGCATATAGCCATCGCCCATCCTGGCTGATCGCGGCCGACCAGATGAGCGGCTCGGCCAGGGTCAGCACTTCCTCGCCGTCAGAGGCGCGTCGAATCCGCAGCGGCACCGAGCCGGTCGTGATGAAGAATTCGCCGTCGGGCGTAAAGATCACCGAGCCGATGTCGTCGGATTCGTCCAGCACGGTGTAGAGATTCTGTCCCGTCGTCACGTCCCAGGCCTTGATGACGCCGCGCGACCCGCCGGTGACGAGCATGGAGCCATCGGGGCTAAACGCCAGCCCCCAGGCCCGGAAGGGGTGGCCCTCCAGTCGATGAACGATTTCGCCGGTGTTGGGGTTCCAGAGGATGACGGACGTGTCCCCTTCGTCGCTGGACGTAGCGATAAGCTGACCGTCCGGACTCCAGGCCAGGCTGTGCAGGCTGTCGGTATGGCCGGTAAAGGTCAGCAACTCGCGACCGGTCGCTGCATCCCAAACCTTAGCCAGACCGTCGGCCCCGGCTGTGGCCAGTCGCGCCCCATCCGGGCTGAAAGCGACGTCAAGCGTGCCGGGAAACAGGCCGGCCGTCACTCCCGCCCCGTGGCCCGAAAACTGGATCAATAATTTGCCGGTCGTCGCGTCTAGAATCCGAATCTGATTGTCTGTCCCTACGGCGGCTACTCGCTTGCCCTGTGGATCATAGGCCACCCGATAGACGCCGCCGGCATCCCCGGCAATCGTGAATCGTCTTTCGCCCGTCTCAAGTTCCCAAATGGAAGCCGGCCCGCCGGCATTTCCCAAGGCCATTTCCGTCTCGTTGGGATTCAGTTGAATGTCAAAAACGCCGCGGTCAACGGTCAGCGTGGCCTTTTCACCCAGGACGTGGGGGCGAGCATCCCAAACACGGAACAAACCGTCGCGATCGAGGGTATAGAGCCGGTCGGTTCCGGGACCGAAGTGTACGGCATGGATCGGCGAAGGGTGGCGAACCAGCGATAGTATGTGCTCCCCGTCCGCCAGGTCCCAGATGTGGGTTGTGCCGTCCTGGCCCGCGGTTGCCAGGCGGGTCAAGTCCGGGCTGACGGAAACCGCTCTCGTCAGCTTGGCGTTGTCGATGAGGGTAAAGCGCGGTTGCCCGGTCTGGGCGATATCCCAGACCTCCACCTGCCCCAGGAAACCAAGCACAAGGCTACCTTCGTCGATAAAACTGAAGTACACCAGACCGCCGGCGTCACTTGAGCCTGCTGTACCGGCTACCGAGGCGATCGGTTCGGGTGAAACGTCGGTCTTCAGGTCTGAAGTGTTCCATAGCTTCACCTGGCCGTTGCGAACGCCGGCGGCAAACAGGTGTCCCGTGGGATCAAAAGCTACATCGACGACGATGTCCTCGAAGTCGACCAGCTCGGCGATGCGCTGGGCGGCGTTGATGTCCCATACCTCGACAGCCGATTCACCGCGGCCGACGGCCAGCAGAGACCAATCGGGGCTGATGACAACGACCGCCGGATCGTCGAGCGCCAGTGGGAAGGTCGTCGATGTGACCATCTCGACCTCGGCCAACGTCCAGGTCTGGATGGTCAATGCGGTTCGGTCGCTGGTTGCCGATACAATGACGAGACGCTCACCGCTTTCATCGAAGGCCATCTGGTAGTGGGCCGCCGAACTCTCCACCAGGGGTAATTCCCGTAGCAACTTCCCTGATTGCGTATCCCATAGCGATAGGGTTGTCGTGTCGGCTGTAGCGAGCCGGCGGCCGTCAGCGCTAAGGGCAAACTGCGGCCCTGTTTGGCCGGAGGTGTTCGTGGCGAATGAGGCGATTAGGCGCATTTGTTGCAAGGCCTGATGGAGCTGCTCCTCGGCCTGTTTGGTCTGAGAGGTCTCCAACGCCTGGAGCGCGAGCAGGATGCTCAGTTCCGGATCGAAATTGAGCGTGTTGGCCGCGGCGAGCGAAAGCTCCCGCGAGGTCGCCAGTTTGGCGTTGGCCACGGCCTCGGCTTCGCGAGTGGATGCCAATCCGGCATTCGCGAGCGCTTGGCGTTCTCGTTCGGTCGCCAGGGTGGCGTTGCGGGCCGAAGCCTGGGCCAGGAAGAACGCTACCACGGCTAATGCTGCCGCAACCATCAGCGCCCCGGCCAGGTAGGCCGCCCGCCGTCGCAGGCGGGTCGCGGCCAGAGCCTGTTCGCCGGCTCGTTGTTGTTCCGTCTCCGCCAGGCGTTGCGCGGTCGCCAGTTCGTTCTGTCGCTGCGTTTCTTCGGCCAGGGCTTTCTCTTGCCGGGCGGCCAGGCTGGCTTGCAGGAATTCCAGTTCTCTGCCGGTCAGGGCGACGTGTCCCTCCATCAGCGGCGCTAACTGACTCAAGCGCGCTCCGCGTAGCAGAAAGTCGTTATCGCGTCCGGCGGCTTCCCACTCCATGGCCGCCTGGGTTAGCCATTGACTCAGCCTGAGTTGCACTCGATCCGTATCGACCCAGCCACGCAACCGCGGCCAGGCGTGCAACAATGATTCGTGGGCGATCTCCACCGTTGGTTGGCGCGTGATCGGATCGCGGTCAAAAGACAACAGCCGTGCCGCGCCAAACGCGTCGATAACCGTCTGGGCGCCAAGCGCGGGCGGCACAATTTCGTTCTGCTCGGCAATACCCACGGCCATCAGTTCGTCGCGCAGCACTCTTCGCCGGGTATCTTCCGCTCCGTCGCCCAGCGTCACCAGCCGGAAGAATAATACCCGCGTTATGACCTGAAGCTCTTCATTTAGCCCGTTGTAGACTATCTCGGCCCGCCGCTCCAAAGCGCCGCCGATACCGCCCAGCCGGCGATAGGCGCTGAGCGTCAGGCAATCGCCTTCTCGCTCCTCAAACAGCTCGCTAAGGGTATACTGTACCAGCGGCAGCGCCCCCGGCTGCTCGTTGACGTCGGCCACAAGGACAGCGACCAGTTCCGGCTCGACAGTGATGCCCATTCGTGCCGCCGGTCGCTCAATGGCTCGTACCAATTCATCGGTCGCCAGAGGCACAATGACTTCGGTACACTGCTGCATCAACTCGCTGAGGCCGGGGTGGAGTAGCGGCCGGTCGTAGAAGTCGGCGCGCAATGTGACGACGACGCGGAGTTGGCTGTGGGGATCGGTGACGGCCGTGTATAGGCTATTAAGGAACCGCGCCGTCACCTCGCGGTCGGCGACCAGAAAGAAAAGTTCCTCGAACTGGTCGATGAGCAACACCAACTCGCTGCCCTCGCCGGCGGGCAACGCCCGGCGGACGGCGCGGAGCAGCCCACGCTCATCGGCCTGAAGTTGCTCCAGCAGCGAAACCGGTGGGTTGACAGCGATTCGCAATAGCGCCGCCTCTAGCTCCTCAAACGGACGCGCGCCGGGGATCATATCGACGATGAACCACTTCTGCGAACCGGGTATCGCGCCGCCCCGCAGTGCGGGAACCAGCCCAGCCTTGACCAGCGATGACTTGCCACCGCCGCTTGGCCCGACCACCGCCAGGAAGCGCCGCGACTGCCCCTCGCCGGCCAGCCGCGCCACAAGCTGCCGCGTCAATGTCTCGCGGCCATAGAAGTGACCGGCATCCAACTCATTGAAAGACAACAGGCCCTTATAGGGGTTGCCGACTATGGGGGGCAGTTCCTGCAGCGTGGCGGGGAGGGAGCCATGTTCGACGGCGGTGCGAAAGGCATGGGCAAAGGCGAGAATGTCGGGAAAGCGGTCGGCCGGGTCCTTGGCGGTGGCCTGCCGCAGCACCTCGTCGACGGCGAGCGGTATGTCCGGGCATTGGGCGCAAACGGACGGCAGTTGCTCGTGCAATTGCCGGTTGAGGATGTGGTGGAGTGAGTCAGCCTCGAACGGCGGCCGGCCGATCAGTGCCTCGAAAACCACCAGCCCTAGACTGTACTGGTCGCTGAGCGGCGATACGGGCATTCCCTGTGCCTGTTCCGGAGCAACGTAGTCGGGCGTGCCCTCGAAGATGTCGGGGTTACGTGGTTCGTCGTTGCGCTGAAGTAGCTGGGCAATGCCGAAGTCGGATAGATAGGCGTCTCCCTCTATATCGAGCAGGATATTGGCCGGCTTCACGTCGCGGTGGACGATGCCATGGCGATGGGCCACGTGCAGCGCGGCGGCGATCTGGTCAACCAATGGCGCTACCCGCTCGGGTGGCCAACCTCTGCCTGCCAGGGCCGTCTTCAGATTGCCGCCGCGCAGATAGCGCATGACCAGATAGGCCCCACCTGGCTCGCGCCAGTAGTCGTAGAGCGGAACGATGTGAGCGTGCTCCAGCCGGGCGATGGTTTGCGCCTCGGTCTCGAAGCGACGAATGAAGTCCGCGTCGTCGGCATAGCGCGCGGCGATGACTTTGACGGCTACTTCGCGCCGGACGGCTGGCTGCGCGGCGCGATAGACGGTGCTGAAGCCACCGTGCCCTAGTTCCTCGATGATCTCATAGCCGCGAATACTCCCCGGCCGCGCGCCGACGGCTTCGATTTCGCCGTCGCGGACGTGCTTGACGAGGCTGAGTGTGTCCGAACCGGGCAGAACACCTAGGTCCGTCTCCAGGAGCCGGCGATAGTCGTCGTAGTGATGGAGTGCAGCGCTGCGACGGCCGTCGCGGGCCATTATCTCAATCAACTGGCGGTTAGCTGTTTCGTGCAGTGGATCGATGGCCAGTTGTTGCCGGGCATAGGCTTCGGCCGCCGGGTAATTCTCTTCGGCCAACGTCAGTGCGGTCAGGCGTTCCAGCGCGACGAGTGCGCCGCGCCTTAGTGCTTCGCGCCACGTCGAAGCCCATTCCTCGAATGGGTTACTGTCAGGTAGGTAGAAGTCGGCCAGAAAGTCACCACGGTAAAGCGTTGCTGCTTCCTTCAATTGATCCCGGCTGGGCCGGATCAGATCGATCAATTGGGCGAGGCGTGTCGCGTCGACGGTGACGGCCGCATCCGGGTTTAGCTGGATTGTCTCTCGTGTCGCCAGGAGCAGCGCGACCTGGCTATCGCCTCCAATTGCCGCAACGGTGGGAACGGTGTGGCGCAGAAAGTAGAGGTTCTGACGCAGGTTCTGCTGTGCCGAAGTCTGCGGAAGCCCCGGCCAAAGGAGCGTCATGATGTGCTCGCGGCGGTGACGTTCTGGACGACAAGCCAAGTAGATAAGCAACGCCAGAGCCAACCTGGTCCGAAAGCTGCCCAGCGGCTGTCCATCCTTCCACGCGGAGACCGACCCAAGCAAGGAAAGCGAAAGGCCCGACATTGGCTACTCCTGCGCTAGCCTCGGCAGAGGCTCACAAACGGCATGCTGACGAGACGAGAGAATTGCATTCTAACACGTGAATTGGCGTAGTGATAGTCCTCAGTCAACCAATCCTGCATTTTTTGACGGAGTGTTGACGAAACGGGACGCGGCTTTGATGTTCTCTCGACGCTGCTTCTACAATCGCGTGGGACACTATAGCCACTTGCGCGAAGGCAGGTGATGAAATAACAGGAGCATGTCTATCGCCAAAGGAGTATGAGATGTCCAGTTGGTTAGATGGTGAACAAGCTGTTAGTCGGCGTAAGGCTGAGGCGGAAGCGCTCGCCCGCCAGTACGCGCACCAGCCGGCCGCGCGGCCGCGCAGACAGTGGTTGTTGTTCCTGCGGCCATTCTTCGCGCGCCGGAGCGAATCGGTCGCCTCTGTAAAGCGGCTCCAGGGGCCGAACGGCGGCGCGATGTCGAGTGCAGCGCAAGATTAGCCGGTGACCTAAAAAATCGTTGACGATCTGTTGACGATGGTCGCGATAATGTAGATGGTGCTTGGGGTGTTCCAGTGGTGAGGCGGCTGTCTCTCTGGCGGTATTAGGTGAGACAGCCGCCGGCGTTTATGAGGTTTGAGGTGGCAGGCTGATAGGCTGCGTTACAAGTCCGTCACACACCCCTCTGACGCCGACCGCACCAGCTGGATGTACTTGTAAAGCGTCCCCCGCGTCGCCTTCAGCGGTGGGGCGACCCAGGCGGCGCGGCGGGCGGCCATCTCTTCGGCCGGGATACCCACCTCCATCACGCGCGTCGTCGCGTCGATGGTGATCGGGTCGCCGTCGCGCACCAGGGCGATGGGGCCGCCGGCCTGCGCCTCCGGGGTGATGTGGCCGACGATGAAGCCGTGGGAGCCGCCGGAGAAGCGGCCGTCGGTCAGCAGGGCCACGTCTTGCCCCAGCCCCGCGCCCATGATCGCCGACGTGGGCGTCAGCATCTCCGGCATGCCCGGCCCGCCCTGCGGCCCCTCGTAGCGGATGATGACCACGTCGCCCTTGCGAATCTGGCCCGCTTCCAGCCCGGCCAGCATGTCTTCCTCGGAGTCATAGACCCGTGCCGGGCCGCTGAAGCGCTCGCCCTCTTTGCCGGTGATCTTGGCCACGGAGCCTTCGGGGGCCAGGTTGCCGCGCAGGATTTGGATGTGGCCGGTCGGCTTGATCGGGTCGCTGAGCGGGCGGATGATGGGCTGGTTCGCGGTCAGGCCGGGCACAGCGGCCAGGTTTTCGGCCACGGTGCGGCCGGTCACGGTCAGGCAATCGCCGTCGATGAGGCCGTTTTCCCACAGGTATTTCATCAGCCCCGGCGTGCCGCCGATGCCTTGCATGTCCTCCATGACGTAGCGCCCACTGGGCTTCAGGTCAGCCAGGAAGGGCACGCGGTCGCTGACGGCCTGGAAGTCGTCCAACGCCAGGGGCACATCGACGGCGCGGGCCATGGCGATGAGGTGCAGGACGGCGTTGGTGCTGCCGCCCAGGGCCATGACGACGACCATGGCGTTCTCGAAGGCGGCGCGGGTCATGATGTCGCGCGGCTTGATGTCGCGCTCCAGCAGCAGGCGGACGGCCGCGCCCGCCTGGCGGCACTCGTCGCGCTTCTCGGCCGATTCGGCCGGCGCGGAGGAGCTGTAGGGCAGGCTCATGCCCAAGGCCTCGATAGCGCTGGCCATGGTGTTGGCCGTGTACATGCCGCCGCACGCGCCGGGGCCGGGGCAGCTATGGCGGACGATCTGCCGCCGCTCGGCTTCGGTGATCGTGCCGGCCAGCGCCTGGCCATAGCTCTGGAAGGCGGAGATGATGTCGAGCGTGGGCTGCTGGGGCGTGCAGCCGGCGCGGATGGTGCCGCCATAGACCATCAGTGCCGGGCGATTGAGCCGGCCCATGGCGATGAGGCAGCCGGGCATGTTCTTGTCGCAGCCGGGAATGGCCACCAGAGCGTCGTACCAGTGGGCGGCCATGGTCGTCTCGATGGAATCGGCGATGATCTCGCGCGACTGGAGGGAATAGCTCATGCCCTCCGTGCCCATGCTGATGCCGTCGCTGACGCCGATGGTGTTGAAGCGCATACCCACCAGCCCGGCCGCGGCCACGCCCTCCTTGACCCACGCGGCCAGGTCGTTGAGGTGCATGTTGCAGGTGTTGCCCTCGTACCACATCGAGCCGATGCCGACCTGGGGCTTGTCCATGTCGGCTTCGCTCAGACCGGTGCCGTAGAGCATGGCCTGGGACGCGCCCTGGGCCTTGGGTTGGGTGACGCGGGCGCTGTACTTGTTGAGTCCGTTTGTTGTTGTCATAGGGGGTAGGGGCTAGGGATTAGGGATTAGGGGCTAGGGATTAGGGACTAGGGGCCATTTAGGTACGTTCTTCCCTATCCCCTACCCCCTACCCCCTAGAAATGTTCTTCCAGCTTATCGATGACCGTCTCGGCGATGCTGAACGCGGACGTGGCCGCCGGGGATGGGGCGTTGATGACGTTGACGATGCGCGGCGACTCGTGGAAGGCGAAGTCGTCCAGCAGCGCGCCGTCAGGGGCCAGCGCCTGGGCGCGGATGCCCGCCGGGGCCTCCTCCAGATGCTCGATGCGGATGTCGGGGATGAGCCGTTGCAGGGCGTGGACGAAGGCGCTCTTGCTGGCCGAACGCCACATCTCGCCCAGGCCCATCTTCCAGTAGCGGCCGGCCAGCTTGCGGAAGCCGGGGTAGGTCAGCGTCTGCCACAATTCGCGGGCGTTGACGTCGGTCAGGTGGTAGCCCTCGCGGGCGAAGGCCAGCACCGCGTTGGGGCCGCACTCGACGCCGCCGCTGATCATCCGCGTGAAGTGGACGCCCAGGAAGGGGAAGTTGGGGTCGGGCACGGGGTAGATGAGGGCGTTGCAGAGATGCCAGGCCTCCGGCTTTAGCTCGAAGTACTCGCCGCGGAAGGGGATGATCGTCGCCGGCGCTGCCCCGGCCGACATCTTGGTGACGCGGTCGGACTGCAAGCCGGCGCAGTTGACCAGGTAGTTGGCCCGGTAGTCGCTCTGGCTGTCAGCCGCGCGGACGACAGCGACGATCTCGCCGGCGCGCTCCTCGATGGCCGTCACCTCGGCGCCGGTGACGATTGCGTGGCCGTGGGCGCGCAGCTTCTCGGCCAGCCGCTCGCAGACTTGTTTGTAGTCGGTGATGCCCGCCTCCGGCACGTGGATGGCCTGGATGGCGTTGAGGACGTGCGGCTCCAGTTCCAGCAGGCGCTCGCGGCCGATCATCTCGCACTGCACGCCGTTGGCCTGGCCGCGAGCGAGCAGGTTGTTCATCGGCCCCAGTTCCTTCTCGTCGGTGGCCACGATGACCTTGCCGACGCGCCGGAAAGGGATGCCCTCGCGCTCGCAGAAGTCTTCCATCATCTGTTTGCCGGTGCGGCAGTTGACGGCTTTGAGCGAGTTGGGCTTGTAGTAGATGCCGGAGTGGAGCACGCCGGAGTTGCGGCCGGTCTGGTGGTAGGCCAGCGTCGGTTCTTTCTCCAGGAGGGTAATGTGCTTGTCGGGATAGCGTTGGCAGAGGGCATGGGCGGTGGCCAGGCCGACGATGCCGCCGCCGATGATGAGGATGTCTGAGGCAGTCATGCTGGGCATTGTAACAGCGTTCCCTTACGCGGCGAGTGACGACAGCACCCGCTCGCCCATCGCCCGTGTGCCGATGGGCGTCTCGCCACGGGCGATGTCGGCCGTGCGGCCGCCGTCGGCCAGCACGCGGGCCACGGCGGCCTCGACCGCGTCCGCCTCGGCGCTCAGGCCCAGGCTCAGCCGCAGCAACATCGCTGCGCTCAGAATGGTGGCCAGCGGGTTGGCAACGCCCCGGCCGGCGATGTCGGGCGCGGAGCCGTGGATGGGTTCGTAGAGGCCCGGCCGCCCCGCCTCGCCCAGCGAGGCCGACGGCAGCATGCCCAGCGAGCCGGTGATCATCGACGCCTCGTCGGACAGGATGTCGCCGAACATATTCTCGGTCACAATCACGTCGAAATCGGCCGGGCGGTTGATGAGGTACATCGCACAGGCGTCCACGAGGATGTCCTCGACGGTCACGTCGGGATAGTCGGCGGCGACCTCGTGGGTCACTTCGCGCCACAGGCGCGAGGAAGCCAGCACGTTAGCCTTATCGACGCTGGTCAGCCGCCCGCGCCGCGCCCGCGCCAGTTCGAAAGCCATGCCCACCACGCGGCGAATCTCGCTCTCACCATAGCGCAACGTGTCTACGGCGCTGCGCTCGTCATTGACCGTCTCGCGCCCCTGCGGCTGGCCGAAGTAGAGGCCGCCGGTCAGTTCGCGGACGATGAGCAAGTCCACGCCGCGGACGCGCTCCGGCCGCAGCGGGCTGGCGTCGGCCAGGGCGTCGAGCACCTTGACCGGCCGCAGGTTGGCGAAGACGCCCATCGCCTGGCGCAGGCGCAACAGGCCCTGCTCCGGCCGGACGGCCGCCCGCGGGTCGCTCCACTGCGGGCCGCCGACCGCGCCCAGCAGCACGGCATCGCTGCTGAGGCAGCCGGCCAGGGTGCTTTCCGGCAAGGGCGCGCCCGTGGCGTCGATGGCGCAGCCGCCAATGAGACCCTCTTTGTAGGCGAACGTGTGGCCATAGCGGGCGGCGACGGCGTCGAGCACACGGCGCGCCTCAGCGACCACTTCGGGGCCGATGCCGTCGCCGGGGAGAAGCATGATTGTGGCGTTCATGGGTGTTCCTTAATGGCTGCTCTCGGCGCGCAGGTCGGCCGTCGTGCCGCCGCTGGCGCGAACGAGGTCGGCCGGGGCGATGGCGAAGACGGTGTTGGGCGTGCCCGCGGCGGCCCAGATGATGTTGTAGGTGGTCAGGTCTTCGTCCACCAGCACGGGCATGGCTGTGGCGTGGCCGAAGGGGGGCACGCCGCCGATGGCGTAGCCGGTAGCCGCGCGGACGGTGTCGGCGCCGGCGCGCTCGACCTGCTTGCGGCCGACGCCAAACAGGCCGGCCAGCTTGCGCGTGTCGAGCTGGTTCTTGCCCGACACGAGGGCCATGACCGGCTCGCCGCCGACGGTGAAGACCAGGCTCTTGACGATCTGGCCGACCTCACAGCCGACGGCCGCGGCGGCGTCTTCGGCCGTGCGCGTTGATTGGGCGAAGGTGACGATGTCGATGGTCAGGCCCAGCGCCGCGGCGGCGTCGGCCACGCGCTGGGCGGAAGGGGGCAGGGGTGAATGCAACATGATTGGCGTTCCGTCAGCCCGTCACCAGGGCGTACTCCATGCTATCGGCCAGCGCCCGCCAACTGGCGTCGATGATGTTGGGGCTGGCCCCGACGGTGCTCCAGCGGCGCGCGCCCTGTCGCGTCTCGATGAGGACGCGCGTCGTGGCGGCGGTGTTGTTCTCGCCGTCGAGGATGCGCACCTTATAGTCTTCCAGGCGCACGCTGGAGATTTGCGGATAGACGCCGCTGAGCGCCGCGCGCAGAGCCGCGTCGAGGGCGTTGACCGGGCCGTTGCCCTCGGCCACGGTGTGCATGATGCGCGGCCCGACGCGCACCTTGACCGTCGCCTCGACAATGGAGCCGCGCCCGCGCCGCCGCTGCACCATGACCCAGTAGTCGGTCATCTCGAATGGCGGCACGTAAGCCGGGTGGGTGCGCCGCAGCATCAGCTCGACCGACGCCTCGGCCCCCTCGAAGGTGAAGCCCTGGGCCTCCAGCTTCTTGATCTGCTCCAGCACGGCCGGCAGGTCGAGGCTTTCCGGGTTGAGGTTGAACTGCCTGATCTTGTCCACCAGATTGCCGCGGCCGGACAACTCCGAGACAACGCTGCGCTGGCGGTTGCCGACCTGTTCCGGCAGGATGTGCTGGTAGCTGCCGGGGTTCTTGAGCATGGCGGCGACGTGGATGCCGCCCTTGTGGGCGAAGGCGCTGGCGCCGACGAAGGGCAGGTGGTCGTCGTGGGTCAGGTTGGCCAGTTCGGCCACGTAGCGCGATAGGTCAGTCAGACCGGCCAGGCCCTCGGCCGAGACGCAGTCGTAGCCCATCTTGATCTGCAAGTCGGGGATGATGGTGCATAAGTTGGCGTTGGCGACGCGCTCGCCGTAGCCGTTGACCGTGCCCTGCACCTGCATCGCCCCGGCGCGGACGGCGGCCAGCGTGTTGGCCACGCCGCAGCCGGCGTCGTCGTGGGTATGGATGCCCACGGGCACGCCCGGCCCTAGCCGCTCGATGACGCGGCCGGCGACTGCCTCTACGTCCCAGGGCAGCGAGCCGCCGTTGGTATCGCACAGGACGACGCAGGCCGCGCCGCCGGCAGCGGCGGCCTCCAGCGTCGCCAGGGCGTAGGCCGGGTCGGCGCGGTAGCCGTCGAAGAAGTGCTCGGCGTCGTAGATAACCTCTTTGCCCTGAGCGGCGCAATAGGCCACGCTGTCGCCGATCATGGCCAGGTTCTCGGCCGGCGTCGTCTCCAGCACATCGACGACGTGCAGCCCCCAGCTTTTGCCGACGAGGGTGACGACGGGCGTCTCCGCGCCCAGCAGGGCGGCGATGTTGGCGTCGTCGGCCGGGCGGGTGTCCTTGCGGCGGGTGCTGCCGAAGGCCGCCAGGCGCGCGTGGCTCAATCCCAGCGACGGCGCGCGCCGGAAGAACTCGACATCCTTGGGGTTGGAGCCGGGCCAGCCCCCCTCGATGTAGTCCATGCCGAAGGCGTCCAGCCGCTGGGCGATCTTGAGCTTGTCGTCGAGCGAATAAGAGATGCCCTCGCGCTGCGTGCCGTCGCGCAGGGTGGTGTCGTAGAGTTGGATGTGTTGCATAGTTGTTAGTGGTTGGTGGTCGGTGACCAGTGGGTCAGTATCCAGTATCCAGTATCCAGTATCCAGTATCCAGTATCCAGTATCCAGTATCCAGTATCCAGTGTTCAGTAGGTCAGTGGGTCAGTGAGTCAGTAGGTCAGAGTGGCCGTCAGTGAATTCTAGCCCCTAATCCCTAACCCCTAACCCCTGTGTTGACGCGCTGCGGGTGGGCGGCCTCGAACGCCTCGATGGCCGGGCCGTGCTTCAGCAGGTAGCCGAGCTGATCCAGGCCCTCCAGCAGGCAGACTTTGCTGAAGGCGTCGATGGGGAAGGTCACACGCCGGCCGTCGGGCAGGATGAGCGATTGCGTATCCAGGTCAATGGTGATCTCCGTCGTCGGGTCTTCGCTGACCAGGCTGACCAGCTGTTCGTGGGTGTCGTCATCGACGATGAGCGGCAGCAGGCCGTTCTTCAGGGCGTTGTTGCGGAAGATGTCGGCGAAGGAAGTGCTGATGATGGCCCGGAAGCCGTAGTCGGTCAGCGCCCAGGGGGCGTGCTCGCGGCTGGAGCCGCAGCCGAAGTTGTCGCCGGCCAACAGGATGCGCGCGCCGGCGTATTCCGGCTGGTTGAGCGGGAAGTCGGCCACGGGCTGCCCCTCGCCGTCGTAGCGCCAGTCGGCGAAGAGGTTCTGGCCCAGGCCGGCCTTGCTGATGGTCTTTAGAAAGCGAGCCGGGATGATCTGGTCGGTGTCGATATGGTCTTTAGGGATGGCCACGAGGCGGCCGGTCAGGTTAGTGAATGGTTCCATTGTATTTATTCCTTCGGTAGGGGCGGGTCTCAGACCCGCCCCTACGGGTGTGGCGTCGCCCGATGTAGGGGCGGGTCTTAGACCCGCCCCTACCACCTGTCCCTACACCCGCCCCTACACCAGCTCGCGGGCGTCGGTGATCACGCCGGTGACGGCCGTGGCCGCGGCGGTCAGCGGACTGGCCAGGAAGGTGCGCCCACCCTTGCCTTGCCGCCCCTCGAAGTTGCGGTTGCTGGTGCTGACGGCGTATTGGCCGGGGGCAAGCTGGTCGCCGTTCATGGCGATGCACATACTGCACCCCGCTTCGCGCCACTCGGCCCCGGCGGCGCGGAAGATGCGATCCAGCCCCTCGGCCTCGGCCTGGCGCTTGACCGCCTGCGAGCCGGGCACGACCATGACGCGCACGCCGTCCTTGACGCGCCGGCCGTCCATCAGCCGCGCCGCCTGGCGCAGGTCGCTGATGCGCGAGTTGGTGCAGCTGCCGATGAAAACAACATCGATGGGATGGCCCAGCAGCGGCCGGCCGGGCCGCAAGTCCATGTACTCCAGCGCCCGTTGCAGCGTCAGGCGTTGGGTCAGGTCGGCGGCGTCGGCCGGGTCGGGCACGGGCGCGGTGATGGGCAGACCCATGCCGGGGTTCGTGCCGTAGGTGATCATCGGCTCCAGCGCGTCGGCGTCGAGGTCGACTGACTTGTCGAAGCGCGCGCCCTCGTCGGACGGCAGCGCCCGCCAGCCGGCCACGGCCGCATCCCACGCCGCCCCCTGGGGGGTGGACGGCCGCCCGGCCAGATAATTGAACGTCGTGTCGTCCGGGGCGATGAGGCCGGCCCGCGCGCCACCCTCGATGCTCATGTTGCAGATGGTCATGCGCTCTTCCATCGACAGGGCGCGAATGGCCGCGCCGCGGTACTCGAAGACGTGGCCCGTGCCCCCGCCGACGCCGATCTTGGCCAGCAGGGCCAGGATGATGTCCTTGGCCGTCACGCCCGGCCGCAGCGCGCCCGCGACGTTGACGGCGTAGGTCTTCGGCTTGTTCTGCAGGAGGCACTGGCTGGCCAGGACATGTTCGACCTCGCTGGTACCGATGCCGAAGGCCAACGCGCCAAACGCGCCGTGGGTGGCCGTGTGGCTGTCGCCGCAGACGATGGTCATGCCCGGTTGCGTCAGACCCAGTTCCGGGCCAATGACGTGGACGATGCCCCGGTTGGGGCTGTGGAAGCCGAGCAGGGGGATGCCGAAGTCGCGGCAGTTCTGTTCTAGCTGGGCGATCTGGGCCGCGGCCATCTGGTCGATGATGGGCAGGTGCAGCGGCGTCGTGGGGATGCTGTGATCCATCGTCGCCACGGTCTGCTCCGGCCGGCGGACGGGCAGGCCGCGGGCGCGCAGGCCGCTGAACGCCTGCGGGCTGGTCACTTCGTGGACGAGGTGCAGGTCGATGTAGAGCACGGCCGGCGTGTCCGGCTGCTCGGCGACGATGTGGCTCTGCCAGATCTTGTCGATGATCGTTTGAGGGTTATCGGTCATGGGACAGGTTGTATGCGTTCGGATCGGAATGAATGGATGGAGTTAGGCGAAGGGCGGGCCGCAGAAGGTGAAGGCGGCCACGGCCGGGCGGATGCCGCCGAAGATGGCCAGTTCGAAGACCTTGAAGAAGCAATCGACGTGGACGAAGCCGATTTCGCGTAGCCACTTAAGTTGCGTCTCCACCGGGCTGAGCAAATTGGCGGTCTTGTCGGGGCGGTGGTAGAAGTCGGCCGCCACCTGCTCGCGGGTCTTGCCCCGCGGCCCGTGGAAGTGATGTAGCGCGTCGATGAAGTACTCCTCGAACTGGACTTCGCCCCAGCGCGAGGCCGAGGCGACGTGCTCCAGATTCAGGAAGATGCCGCCGGGGGCCAGCAGGGCGTAGATGTCGGCATAGATGCGTCGCTTGCGGTTGTCGGGCTGGTGATGGATGGAGAAGCCAGAGACGATGACGTCGTAGCGCCGCGGCAGCGGGCCGCCGATGACGTGGCCGGGCCAGGCCGCTTGCGCGTAGTCAAGCTGGGTGAAGTGTACCCGGCCGCTGTGGCCGTTGGCGCGCGCGCCCAAGCGGGCGCGCGCGGCCTCCAGCATCGGCAGCGAGAAGTCGGCCAGGACGACCGTCGGCTCGGTGTCGGTATAGGCGTCCAGCAGGGCGTGGCCGAGGATGCCGTCGCCGCAGCCGAGGTCGAGGATGGCCCGCGCCGCCGGCCGCGCCGCCCGCGCCAGCCGCACGAGGATGTCGATTTGCTCGGCCGCCAGCGGGATCGCGCCGCGCACGCCGTCGAGGTAGGTGTTGCTGAGCGCTTCCGCCTGCCAGACGGCGTCGCGGCGGTGGTCGGTGGTCGTGGCCGCGGCGCTGACGGTGCTCATCGTGTTAGGCGACGGTGGCATGGTCATGCCGCGTGGCCGTTGCCGTTGTGCGGCGCGACCTGGCTCTGGCGTTCGGCCAGCAGTTTGTTGAGCGCGCTCAGGTAGGCGCGGGCGCTGGCCACGACGATGTCGGTGCTCGCGCCGTGGCCGCTGTAGGTGCGGAACATCGGCCGATTGGTCTGCGGATTGACGACATAGGCATCCTCGTTGTCCGGCTGGATGCGGACGGTCGTCTCGGCGACGGCGTCGATCCCCTCGGTGACGGCGTTGATGCTGAACTCGGTCAGCCGGTTGGTGACGCCGACGATGCGGTTGATGGCCTGGTAGACGGCATCGACCGGGCCAGTGCCCAACGCGGCATCCTGGTAGCGCTCGCCATCGGGGCCGATCATGGCTACGCTGGCTGTCGGCATGCTGTGGTCGCCGCAGGAAACCTGGATGTGTTCTAGTTCCCAGATCGTCGGCGGCTGGTAGATCTCGTCGGCGATGAGCGCCTCGATGTCGGCGTCGGTGACGATCTTCTTCTTGTCGGCCAGCTCTTTGAAGCGCCGGAAGGCGGCCGTCACCTGATCCTCGTCCATGTTGTCGTAGCCCATTTCGCGCAGGTGGACGCGGAAGGCGTGGCGGCCGGAGTGTTTGCCCAGCACCAGTTGCGACTGGTTCAGGCCGACCGTCTCCGGGCGCATGATCTCATAGGTCAGGTGGTGTTTGAGCATGCCGTCCTGGTGGATGCCGGCCTCGTGGGCAAAGGCGTTGGCCCCGACGATGGCCTTGTTGGGCTGGACGACCATGCCGGTGTAGGTGCTAACCATGTGGCTGGTGCGGGCCAGCTGGGTAGTGTCGATGTGGCTGCCGACGTTGAACGTCGCCGGGCGCGTTGTCAGAGCCATGACGACCTCTTCCAGCGCTGTGTTGCCGGCGCGCTCGCCGATGCCGTTGATGGTCACTTCTGCCTGCCGCGCGCCGGCCTTGATGCCGGCCAGCGTGTTGGCCGTGGCCAGCCCCAGGTCGTTGTGGCAGTGGACGGACCAGACGACGCGATCGGCCCCCGGCGTGTGGGCGATCAGGTAACCGATCAGCCAGCCGAACTCCTCCGGCGTCGTGTAGCCGACGGTGTCGGGGATGTTGAGCGTCGTCGCCCCGGCGGCGATGGCCTGCCCTAACACCTGGACGAGGAAATCGGGGTCGGAGCGACCGGCGTCTTCCGGCGAGAACTCGACATCGTCGCACAGCGAGCGGGCAAAGGTGACGGCCTTGATGACCTGGTCAACACATTCCTCACGGTCGATGCGCAGCTTGTGCTTCAGGTGGATGTCGCTGGTGGCCAGGAAGGTGTGGATGCGATGGCGCGGCGCGGGGCGGACGGCGTCATAGGCGCGGCGGATGTCGGTCTCGTTGGCGCGGGCCAACCCGGCGATGACCATCGGCCGGCCGTCGCGTCGCCCCTCGGTCAGCGGCCCGACCTCCTCGGCGATGCGGCGCACGGCCTCGAAGTCGCCGGGCGAGGCGATGGGGAAGCCCGCCTCGCAGATGTCGACGCCCAGGCGCGACAGTTGCCGGGCGATCTCCAGCTTTTCTTCGACGTTCAGTGTCGCCCCCGGCGATTGCTCGCCGTCGCGCAGCGTGGTGTCGAAAATCAGAACCGTATCCGGTTGTACGCTCATTCAAAACCTCTTTATGATGGGGGCTAGGGGCCAGGTTCAAGGGGCCGGGTTCCAGGGACTAGTCACTGACCTACCGGCTACTGACCTACTGACCACTGACCTCTGACCACTAACCACTGACCGCTGAATACTGACCACTGAATACTGACCACTGAATACTGACCACTGACCACTTCCCTACGCCTCCCCTGGCATAATCTCCTTGGGGTTGATCCACGGCATCATCCGGCGCAGGTCGCGGCCGACCTGCTCGATCTGGCTGTGGCGGGCCTCTTCGCGGCGCTGGTTGAACCACGGCCGGCCCTGGGCGTTCTCGTCGATCCAGCCCTCGGCGTAGGCTCCCGACTGGATGTCGGCCAGAATCTGCTGCATGGCCTTGCGCGTCTGGACGGTGACGATCTTCGGCCCGGCGCTGTAGTCGCCGTGCTCGGCCGTGTCACTGACACTGTAGCGCATGTAGCTGAGGCCGCCCTGGTACATCAGATCGACGATGAGCTTTAGCTCGTGGAGGCACTCGAAGTAGGCGATCTCCGGCTGATAGCCCGCGCCGACGAGAGTGTTGAAGGCCGCTTCGACCAGGGCCGTGACGCCGCCGCACAGGACGGCCTGCTCGCCGAAGAGGTCGGTCTCCGTCTCCTCGGTGAAGGTCGTCAGGATCGTGCCGGCGCGGGTGCAACCGATGGCCTGGGCGTAGGCCAGGGCTGTGGCCAGGGCCGTGCCGCTGGCGTCCTGATGCACGGCCACCAGGCCGGGCGTGCCCTTGCCCTCGACATACAGCTCGCGCACGCGGTGGCCGGGCGATTTGGGCGCGACCATGCTGACGTCGACCGTCGCCGGCGGGATGATCTGGCCGTAGCGGATGTTGAAGCCGTGGCTGAACATCAGCGTCTTGCCCGGTCGCAGGTTGGGGGCGATGGCGGCGCGGTAGATGCCGGCCTGGGATGTATCCGGGGCCAGCATCATGATGATGTCGGCCTCGGCCGCGGCCTGCTCGGCGGTCATCACCGCCAGGCCCTCGGCTTCGCACTTCGACCAGGAACGGCTGCCCTCGTAGAGGCCGACGCGCACGTCGACGCCGGAATCGCGCAGGTTCAGGGCGTGGGCGTGGCCCTGGCTGCCGTAGCCGATGATGGCGACTTTCTTGCCTGCCAGGCAGGCGGGGTCTGCGTCTTTGTCGTAGTAGATTGTGGCCAAGATGTTGTGCTCCTTAGGCGCGAGCGCCATTGACGCCGTTGGCGTTCTCGGTGTGGCCGTTGGCGCCGTTGGCGTTCTGGCCGTTGTCGGGGGTCGCATGGCCGTTGGCGGCGACGGTGGCGACGCCGTGGCTGTGGCCGTGGCGCGAGCTGCCGCGCACCATCGCCACCTGGCCGGTGCGCACCATCTCTTCGATGCCGTATTGATCCAATAGCTGAATCAGCGAGTCCACGCGGTCTTCCGGGGCGACGATCTGGATGATGAGCGAGGTCATATCGACATCGACGACGCTGGCGTGGTAGATGCTGACCAATTGCATGATCTCGCCGCGCGTCTGGCTGTTGGTCGTCACCTTGATCAGGGCCATCTCGCGGATGACGGTCGGTTCCTGGGTCACGTTGGCGATGTGGATGACGTTGATGAGCTTATCGAGTTGCGTCTCCACCTGTTGCAGGTCGCGCTCCGTACCGCTGGCGACAAAGGTCATGCGGCTGATGCCCTTGGCCTCGCTGTGACCGACGGTCAGGCTCTCGATGTTGAAGTTGCGGCGGCTGAACAGGCCGGTGACGCGGTTCAGGACGCTTGGCTTGTCTTCCAACCAGGCGATGATCGTGTGTTGTTGCGTTTGTGTGTCAGTCATGGCGCTCCTCCCTAGTTCTCCACCGGCCGGCCGCGGCGAATCATGTCGGCGTTGCTCTTGCCCGGCGCGACCATCGGGTAGACGTTGGTGAATTCCTCGACCTGGAAGTCGAGCAGGTACGGACCGGGGATGTTCTGGGCCTGGCGGATGGCGTCGAAAACGTCCTCCTTGCTGGTGACGGCCCGACCGGGGATGCCGTAGGCGGCGGCGATCTTGACGAAGTCGGGGTTGAACAGCGGCGTGCCGACGTAGCGCTTGTTATAGAACACGTCCTGCCACTGCCGCACCATGCCCAGATAGCCGTTGTTGATGATGGCGATCTTGATGGGCAGGCGCTCCTGCATGACCGTCGATAGCTCCGGCATGGTCATCTGGAAGCCGCCGTCGCCGGCGATGACCCACATCTCCTCCTGCGGCTTGCCCATCTGCGCGCCGATGGCCGCCGGCAGGGCGTAGCCCATCGTGCCCAGGCCGCCGGAGGTCAGCAGGCTGCGCGGCTTGGTGTGGTAGAAGTATTGCGCCTCCCACATCTGGTGCTGGCCCACGTCGCTGACGACGGTGCAGTTGCCCTGGTTGGTGGCGTGCCACAGTTGGCGCATCACGTAGGGGGCCACCAGTTCATCGGTCTCCTGCGCCAGGATGTCGCGCTCGGTCGTGTCGGTGCGCCACTCGTTGATCTGGCCCAACCAGGCGGGGTGCTCGTTCGATTCCACCTGTGGCAACAGGGCGCGCAGCGTCAGCAGCGCGTCGGCCACCACGGGCGTGTCGATGATCAGGTTCTTGCCCATCTCGGCCGGGTCGAGATCGACGTGGATGATGCGCGCCTTGGGGGCGAAGGTGCTGAACGCGCCGGTCAGGCGGTCGTCGAGGCGCGCGCCGATGGCAAACAGCACGTCGCACTCCTGCAGGGCGTAGTTGCAGTAGGCCTCACCATGCATGCCGCCCCAGCTAATCGACAGCGGGTGCGTCGCCGGGAAGGTGCCCACGCCCAGGAGACTGGTGGCCACGGGGATGTTGGCCTTCTCGGCCATTTGGCGCAACTCGGCCTCGGCCCCGGCCATGGAAACGCCCTGCCCGGCGATGATGACCGGTCGCTGGGCCTCGTTCAACAGTTGGGCGACGCGGTCGATGACGTCGGGATCGGGCGTCAGCCGGTTGGGGCGGTAGCCGGGCAGGTTGACCGTCGTCGGATAGGTGAATTCCATCGATGCTTGCTGGACGCACTTGCAGATATCGACCAGCACGGGGCCGGGGCGGCCGGTGCGGGCGATGTAGAACGCTTCCTTGAGGGCGTCGGGCAGGTCGCGGATGTCGGTGATCAGATAGTTGTGCTTGGTGACGGGCATGCTGATGGCGCGGATGTCGGCCTCCTGGAAGCCGTCGCGGCCGAGCAGCGACTTGGACACCTGGCCGGTGATGGCGACGAGAGGCGTCGAGTCCATGTAGGCCGTGCCCAGGCCGGTGACCAGGTTGGTCGCACCGGGGCCGGATGTGGCGATGCAGACGCCGACGCGGCCGGTCGCCCGCGCGTAGCCGTCGGCCATGTGCGCCGCGCCCTGCTCGTGGGTCACCAGAACGTGGTGGATGGGGTAGTTGTACTTGTAGAGGTCATCGTAGGTCGGCAGGATGGCCCCGCCGGGCAGGCCAAAGACGACATCGACCCCCTCATGAATCAAGCTCTCCCAGATAATCTGTCCGCCTGTTTTTAACTCGCTCATTTCTTCTCCTCGTTGTGAACGGCAACAAAAAACCGCCCTGTTGGGCGGTTCGTCTAGAGCTTCCGGCTTGGTCGTGTACCTGGTTCGCTCTCACCCAACAGCGATTGTGTCCTTATCAATAATAAGGACCAGGCCAATAAGGATGAGGGCGAATACGCTGCTATTGGTGTAAGGTGTCATACGTTAGGCCTATGTCGGGCAGCCTTAGAAGAGTATAAGCGACGGGTTGCGCGGGGGGCTATATGCAAAGCGCCACAAGGATAAAACGCCGGGTTGTAGAATATGTACAGTGAGTTGCCAGGCCAAGCATAATTAGACCTCCTTAAAACCGAAAAGAATGGCCTTCGGTGAAGAAGAGCCATTCCTTTCAGTTCCCACTATTTCCCACTGAACCGCGCACTCTAGCGCAAGCCTATACAGAGTATACGGCCAGGGAGCGGCCGGGCGATACGGTCAACTTGGCAGAATCGGGTTGTTGGCCGGTTGTACACTCTCTACAACTGGCCGGCGTCGGACTCGTTCTCCGGGCGCAATTGCCATAGGCGCAGAGCCAGGTGCAGCGCCAGGCGCATGTTGGCCTGGTCGAGTTGTAGGCCGGTCAATTCCTGGATGCGCTCCATGCGGTAGAGCAGAGTGTTGCGGTGGACAAAGAGCGATTCGGCCGTCTGGCTGATGTTGCCGTGGTGGCTGAAGTAGGCCTCGACGGTCTTCACCAGGCTGCCGCGATTCTGCTCGTCATACTCGGCCAGCGGGCGCATGATGTCCTCGGCAAAGCGGCGCACCTCCGGCAGGTTCTCCAGACCGTAGAGCAGCCGGTAAATGCCCAGGCTGCTGAACTGCACGAACTGGTTGGTCAGCTTGAGCCGCTGGCCGAGTTGCATCGCCTGCAGGGCCTGGTCGTAACTCGCCGGCCAGTCGGTCAGGGCGCGCGCCGGGCCGCTGATGCCGCCGATGAGTTGCGCGCCGGGGAACTCGGCCTCAATCTGCTCATGGATGCGCCGGCCGAGCTGGTGGGCGCTCTCCATGTCCTCGGCGTTCTTCAACGCCTGGAAGACAACCAGATGTTGGTTGCCATAGATGTGGGCCAGCGCCGGGCGGGGGTGGTTAGACAGCACCCAGTGGACGGACGTTTCCAGCCGGCGCAGACTGATGTCGGGCGTCAGCCAGCCGAAGACCATGACGGCATGCGGCTCGCGCGTGTTGTGGTCGAGCCGCCCTTCCAGCCGCTCGATCTCCTTGGCCGGCATCGTCCCGGCCAGCAGACCTTCCAGAAAGTCACCGCGCAGGGCCTTCTTGGCCTCGCTGACGGCCTTGGCTTTGGCCATCTCCAGAGCGCAGGCGGCCGCGCCGTGCTCGACGGTCAGGCTGTCGAACATGTCCAGTTCGGCCGCCGGGCCGATGACCGACAAATAGCCGCGCGCCCGGTCGCCGGAGATGATCGGGCTGATGAGGCGGCCGAGGTTTTCGATGGGCAAGACCATTTGCCAGACACTCTGGCGGGCCTTGGCCGCGGCTTTGCGGTTGCGCAGCACCGGCGGCAGCCCCTCGCGCTGCTCCAGAGCGGCAACCACCGCCTCGCGGAGTTCGGGCGTCAGGGTGCTGGACCAGCTAATGGCGTTCACCTCCAGCCGCTTGTCCTGGACGGCCACGGTGTTGCCGGTCAGGTTGCTCATGATCTCGGTCATCGCCTGTAGCCCCAATCCCTCGCGTGACATGGTCGATAGCTGGCGATAGAGCTGCAAAGCCCGCTCGCTGGTGGCCTTCTGCCGATCGACGAGGAGCAGAGCGACCGACTCGTGGATGTCGCGCAGGGAAGACTTGGGCGGCGCGAGCAGGGCGGTTAGCCGGAGGGTGTTCAGCGCGGCCTCCAGTTCCGCGCCGATGGGGTCGAAGAAGAGCAGGGCGGCCACCGGCAAGTCGGCCAGCGGTCGCAGCAAGTCCGACGCGCCGGCGTCCGCCAACTGCCGTTGCAGCGTGGCCGGAATGAGGGCGAGGTCGTTGGGCTGCACCTGCTCTTCGACGTTGGCCCAGTCAACCAGAGCGGCTACCCAGTTGACATAATGGCGCGGCTCGGCGTTGTTGCCAACCAGGCGCGTGTCCAGTGGCAGCGCCAGCCGCAGCAGGTCGCCGACGTTGATGTCACTCTCGCTGTCGTGGTTCTTGTCCATTCGGGAAGAAGATTGGGAACTGGAATCGAGCGATAATGTCGCCATGATGATCACAGGGCTGGCCGCTGCCTGGCCGCGCCGGCGAGCTAGAGTCGCAGACCGGAAGCGCTGCTATCGGGGCGCTGGATGGGCAGGGTAATCAGAAATGTAGTCCCCTCATTTACCTTGCTGGCCACGGTGATCTCGCCGCTGTGCTGCTCGACGATGCGGTGGCAGGTGGCCAGGCCCAGGCCGGTGCCCTGGCCGGGGCCTTTGGTGGTGTAGAACGGCTCAAAGATGTGGGCCGTCTCAGCTTCGGTCATGCCCTTGCCGTTGTCGTGCAAGACGACCTGCACGGTCTGGCTCTCCCGGCTCCAGCGCGTGCTCAGTTCCAGTTGGCGGTCACTGTTGTTGTGCAGCAGGGCGTCGCGGGCGTTGAGCAGCAGGTTCAGCCAGACGCTCTTGAGGTGCTCCCAACTGGCGACGATGGGCGGCAGGCCAGCATCGAGGTCGCGCACAACAGTGATCTTGGCCGACTGAAGTTGGTAATTAACCAGGTCAAGCGCCTCGCGCACCGACTCATTCAGGTCGCCGGCGTTGAAGGCGTACTGCTCCTGGCGGGCGAAGTCGAGCAGGCCGCGCACGACCTTGGCCGCCCGTTCCCCGGCGCGGACGATGAGATCGACCGACTCGAAATTCTCGTCCTCAACGGGCATGACCATCTTCAGCATCTGGGCGTTGGCGTTAATGGCCGTCAGGGGGTTATTGATCTCGTGGGCGACGCCGGCGGCCAGTTGGCCGATGGCGGCCAGCTTGCCGGCCTGCATGAGCGAGCTTTCCAGCCGCCGCTCTTCCGTCCGGTCTTGCCAGACGATGACGGCACGGGCCGAACTAACCTGCTTGCCGGGGATGGGGTAGGCGCTGACCGCCCATTCGCGCGGCAGATGATCCTCGCCCAGCCAGCGCACGGGCCAGTGCTGCTCGGTCTTGTCGGCCAGCGTCAGGGCCACGGCGCAATGCTCGCAGGGCTGCTGCCGGCCATAGAAGACGCGGAAGCAGATACGGCCGCTCAGCGCCTCCGGCGTCTCGCCCAGTTGGTCGGCTTTGCTTTTGTTGACGGCGACCAGCTTCCACTCGTCGCTGATGGTGTAGATGGGGTTGGGGATGCCGTCGATCAGGGCCTGAAGCGTATTGCGCCCTTCCAGCAGTTCTTGGTGGCGCTGGCGCACGCGCTGGAAGAGCCAGGCGTTCTCGATGGCCTCGCTGATGGAACTGGCCAGGGAGGAAAAGAGGTCAACGTCGACGTCGCTGAATTCGCCGTCGCGCTTGTTGTAGGCCGCCAGCACGCCCACCGGCCGGCCGCGCACGGTCAGCGGCGTGGCTACCATCGAGTGGACGGTGTAGCCGATGGGCGAGTCGCGCGTGGCGTCGAAGCGCGCATCCGTATCGGCATGGTTGAGGCACATCGTCGCCTGCTCGCTCCACGTCAGACCGAGGATGCCCTGCCCCTTGTCGGCCGAGGGGAAGATGTGGGCGGGGATAGCGCCCTTGTAGTGGCGCACGTGCTGGCAATGGAGCTTGCCGCTCTCGACGATGAGCACCGCGGCCAGTTCGACGCCCAGAATGGCATCGACGCCGCGCACGGCCGTGGCGTAGACCTGGCTGGTCTCCAGTGTGGCGGCGACGGCCTGGCTGATGCGGTTGAGCGCGGCCAACTGGCTGCTCTGGCGGTGGAGTTGCTTCTCCAACTGCTGCGTGCGCAGAATGGTCTTGACCCGCGCCAGCAACTCCTGCATGTAGTAGGGCTTGGTGATGTAGTCGTCGGCCCCGGCCGAGAGGGCCTGCACCTTCTCGTCGTTGCTGGCCGCGGCCGTCAACAGCACCACGCGCGTGTAACGCATGTCGGGGTGCCGCCGAATCCGGTCGAGGACTTCCAGGCCGGAAAGGCCGGGCATACGCATGTCCAGCAGGACGAGGTCGACCTCGGCCTTCGTACCGACCGTGCTCTCCAGATAGGCGATGGCCTGCTGGCCGTCGTGGGTGATTTTGACCTGGTAGCCTTCTTTGCGAATGAGGAAGTCGGCCAGCGACTCGGCGATCTCGATCTCGTCATCGACGACGAGGATGCGCGTTGGCAGGGCCGGTTCGCTGGGCGTGAAGGGGACGCGCGGAAAGGTGACGGCGTCGGCCGTCGGGGACGGGGTGATCGCGCCCTGGCTCTCGGCCGGCGGTGGGCGGCCGGGCCGCCGCTCGACATCCGTGATCGGCTGCCTATCCACGCGTGGCCTCGGAGGAGAAGGAGTAGCCATGCCCCTGGATGGTCTTGATGTAGATGGGGTCGCTGGGGGACGGCTCGATCTTCTCGCGCAGATTCTTGATATGGGCGCGGACAAGTTCCGGGCTGCCCGTATCGCGTGGGTAATCCCAGACATCTTGCAGGAGCTGCTGGCTATTGAAGACCTGGTCGGCGTGGCTCATCAGGTGGTAGAGCAAATCGAACTGGACGTTGGTCAGCAGAACGATCTGGTAAGGCGTGGTCACCCTGAAGGTGCGGCAATCGAGGACGACGTCGCCGACGACAACCTCGTTGACGGTGGCCTCTGGCTCGATCTTCTCCGGGCCGGCGCGCCGCAGGATGGCCTTGACGCGCAATTCCAACTCCTGCATGTTGAAAGGCTTGACCAGATAGTCGTCGCCGCCGGCGCGGAAGCCCTCGATCTTGTCCTCGTCCTTGGCCTTGGCCGTCAGGAAGAGGACTGGCGCGTCTTGCAGCAAGGGATCGCCGCGAATCTGCCGGCAGACCTGGTAGCCGTCAACGCCGGGCATCATGATGTCGAGGATGAACAAATCGGGCCGGTGACGCCGCGCCAACTGCAAGCCTTCGATGCCGCTGCTGGCGGTCATGACCTGATAGTCATAGTGCTTGAGCGCCCGCTGAAGGGTGCGCGATACCAGGTCGTCATCGTCAATGACAAGAATCAGGGTCATACTACCTCCCCGTCTTCGCTGTGGTCATTTCTGCTCCCACCTAGTATAGCCGATTTGCCGTTTATGGGCAGCCTTACCGGGGGACAACCCGACCACGCCTAGACCAGCAAGCGCATCGGCTGCTCCAGCAGCGTCTTGAGCCGCTGCATGAACTTGGCCGCTTCGGCCCCGTCCGTAACGCGGTGGTCGGCCGAGATGGTCGCCTTCATGCGCGTGCCCACAGCCAACTGGCCACCGACCACTACCGGCACCTCGCGCGCCGAGCCGACGGCCAGGATAGCCGCGTCGGGCGGGTTGATGATGGCGATGAAGTGATCGACATCGAAAGCGCCCAGGTTACTGACCGTGAACGTGCCGCCTTCGACATCGTCGGGCTTGACTTTGCCCGCGCGGGCGCGGGCAATCATGCTCCGGTTGTCGCCGGCGATCTTCGACAGCGTGGACGTGTCGGTGTTCTTTTGCACAACGGTCAACAACCCGCCCTCGACGGCGACGGCCGAGCCGATGTTGATGCTCTTGTGGCGGATGATCTTGTCGCCGGCAAAGGCGGCGTTCAGGTTGGGGAAGTCGCGCAGGGCCAGGGCCGCGGCCTTGACGATCAGGTCGTTGACCGTCACACGGCTGTCCTCCGGCAACGTCTCGTTGATCTGCTTGCGCAGCGCCAGTACCGCGCCCATGTCGATCTCCGTGGTGACGTAGAAGTGCGGCACGGTGGTCTTGCTCTCAGTCATGCGCCGGCCAATGGCCTGGCGCAGGCGGCTGGTCGGAATCTCCTCGCTGTCGGGGCCGGCCACGGGCTGGGCGGCCGGCGCGGGGGTGGCGGCCGGCGCTGTTGGGGCGGCCGG
>ERZ724513.48-NODE-48-length-43328-cov-5.368243_pt1 | contig 43328 bp, 48 predicted proteins | sample MGYA00376046_ERZ724513 | MGnify/ENA primary metagenome ERZ724513 (study PRJEB28724, sample SAMN07190883) | activated sludge metagenome | isolation source: activated sludge of sewage treatment plant in Hong Hong | place: Hong Kong | collected 2016-03-17 ...
ACCCGCTGAGGATGCCGCAGTGGAAGCGGCCGCTGGGGCTGGTGAAGTAGTAGCCACCATTGTCCATGGCGTGACTGACGTCAATGATGTCGACATCGAATGGGCCCCCGCCGGTCAGGGTTCGCTCCGGTGGATCAGGCGTGCCAGCCAGGGTGGTGGGTGGCGGTGACACCGGGGTTGGTGGTGTCGAGGAAGGTGATGGTGACGGCGTTGGGGTCGCGCTCTGTTGGGATTTTGGATTGATGTTGATCGTGCACCCCGCTACAAGCAAGGCAACCGCACCCACAAGCGCAGCCATCTTGGAAGACTTCATGATCCCAGCCATGTCACACCTCACTCAAGAGCGTCATCGCAGCCAGTCTAGGGCGATTCAACCTTGGCCTGGAAGTAGTTCCACCCACAATCCCTCGGCGTGAGCGCAAACCGTGTCACCATGCATCAACTCGGCAGTCAGGAAGCGTTTGCGCCCCTCAATGTGCTCAACCCTGCCCAAGATCGTCAACTCTTCACCGATCGGCGTGATCGCCTTGAAGTCGGTCTTCAAGTACGCCGTACGGCTCGGCGACAAGCCCGTCTTGAGCATCAGCCAGCCCAGGAAGTCATCGAAAAGTACGGCGATCGCTCCCCCATGGGCAGCCATGTTTTCGCCCACGTGGAAGCGACCGAGCAGGGTCTTGCCTCTGAAGGAGTGGTGCTCATAGACCGTGTCATAGATCTTCGGCACCAGGGTCTGACCATGGCCGCTGCGGTTAAGGATGTGCCCCCAGGGTCGCTGGAATTCGTCGGTAACTACACCGCGCAGTCGCGGAGTCCAATCAGCAAACAGCCTGGACAACTCGTCGGCGTCCTCAACACAGATGTCCGCCCCGGCCAGGGCGTCGAGGAAATCACGCAGGTTGTCGATCATCGCGCCGTAGGACTCGTCGTACTCCGGAGAGCGCTGTGAGGTGATCGCTGCGATGAGTGCGGAGATCCCGTCGGCCTGGTGGGTTTTGTCTCGGGTCACGTCGGGCCTTTCGTTGGCGGCTTCTGTCTCAACGACACTTCACGGGCAGGCACCCGTCTCTCATTTGATTGCTCAGAGTGCAGCTGCGACGCACCTGGCCACGATGTGGGACTGGTCGGCCTCATCGACCTCACCAACCTGGGCATCAAGATCATGCGCTCGCAGCAACGCCGCCTGCAGGGAACTCGTGATCAAGGACTCATGAAGTCCTTCTGCATCGTCCATTGGCTGCACGAGGCCAGCTTGCCTGAAGTCGTGGACAATTTCTTGGCCTCAAGCACATCCAGCAGGCCTTCACCCACGTCCCGAGCCACCTGTCCTCACCGATCGGTAGTCTCGCCGTATCGAATCGGGGACCTGCCTTGACCAGATGACAAGGAGTGAGATCTGCATGTGGGCCAAGATCGTCAAGTGGGCAAAGGCCATTGGCCTGTTGGCTCTCGGCGGCATCGTGGCGCTGGCTCTCTTCCTCATGGCCAACTCCTTGGGGTGGACCTCCGGCTTTGCCGTCAGCTCAAATAGTCACGATTCACAGGTGATCCAGGCCATTGAGCGCACCCAGGAAGTGTCATTGCTCAGCCTTGGGATCTAGGGGATCAAAGAGGAAAACCACACCAACAGTGTCTTCGGAGTCGAAGTGCCCGGGTCGACAGAGATGGTCTTCCTGCAATACAACTTCACCGCCAAGTTGGGGATCGACGGGCAGAAGGTGCAGGTCAAGAAAGCTGGCGATGGTGAATACGTCGTGAGCATTCCTGAGTTCATCTTCATCGGCTATGACAAGCCGACCTTCAAGGTCGCCGTCGAGGACGGTGGTGTGCTGAGTTGGGTGACCCCAGACGTCGACAAGGTCGAGATGATCAACAAGATCCTCAACGACGACGCGCGCGACGAATACATCGACTCCAACGAGGATCTACTCAAAGACCAGACCAAGGTCTTCTTCAACAGTCTGATCAATGGCATTGACCCCGACGCCAAGACGAAGTTCGACTTCAGCTGACCACTCCCCTGCGTGATCGCAGACGGCTGCCGCTGGGCTCAGCCTTGCCCAGGCAGCAACTCCACCCAGAGCCCTTCAACCACCGCACACACGGTGTCGCCATGCCTGAGCTCACCGGTCACGAAGCGTTTGCGCCCTTCAATACGATCAACCCGGCCGATGACTTGCAGCTCCTCTCCGACCGGCGTGATCGCCTTGAAATCGGTCTTGAGGTACGCCGTACGGCTGGGCGGCAGGCCCAGGTGGTAGAGCATCCCGCCCAGGAAGTCGTCGAAGAGCACCATCACTGCGCCGCCGTGCGCAGCCATGTTTTCGCCCACGTAGAAACGACCCAGCACCACTTTGGCTCGTCGCTCCTGCCCCTCGAGCTCGACGTCATAGAGGTCGGGCACCAAGATCTGCCCATGCCCCTTGCGCCCGACCAGGTGCCCCCAAGGGCGGCGCAATTCGTCGACCTCAAGCTCCTTCAATCTAGGAGTCCACTCGGCAAACAATTCCCGCAAAGTGTCGGCATCTTCGATCTCCAGACCGGCACCAGCCAGTGCGTCCAAAAACTCGCGCAGGCCTTCGACCATGGAGCCGTAGGCTTCGTCGTACCCCTCCGGGCGTTGCGTGGTGAGAGCTGAGATCAAGGCTGAGATCCCGTCTGGCCGCGCATCTGTCACTTCTGACACCACAGCTCCTTGCTCGACTGAATCAGCCAACAAATCATCACCGAAGCTTCCCCAGTCGGCTGGTTCGGGGGCGTCTGATCATCAACTGCGCCTGCGAGTACATGCCTAGGGCACCCAAACACGGCTGGGTCAGCCAAGACCCCACGACTGAACTGCGGTGTAGCCAGCCACGGCGAGAAGCATCACTGCAAAACCAGCGGTCAGGTGCCGTGGATTTGCTCGTTGGGTGAGCTTGCCTCCCACCAAACTGCCACCCACAGCTGCGGCCGCGAAGACCCCAATCACAGCCCAGTCCAACTCCCCAACGCCAGTCGCCACTCTGGAGGCCAGCGCGGTGACGCTGTTGACCGCGATCACGACCAGCGACGTGCCAACGGCAACAGGCATCGAAAACCCGAGTGCCAGCACGAGCGCGGGTACGACGACAAAGCCACCACCGACTCCAAAGAAGCCGGTGAGCATGCCCACGACAGTGGCGGTGACGATCACCTTGATCACTCGTGGGCAATCACAGACGAAGGGGTCGAGAGCCAACAGAGGCTCAGCGGCAAGGTCTGGATCCACCACCTTGACCTGCGCACTGAACGCTCTCCTAAGCATCAACAAGGCCACCACCAGCATCAGGCCTGCGAAGGCGCCCAGCAGCACCTCTGGCTCCACCGAGACTGAAAACATCGACCCAACAACGGAGCCGAAGGTGCCCAAGAGTCCGAACATCAGCCCTTGACCGAACTTGACTCTCCCGGCCCGCGCATGCGGCAACATGCCGATCACCGCGGTCACGCCGACGATCACCAACGAACTCGTGGTCGCCGTCGCGGGGTCTTGGCCAAGCACGTAGACCAAGGCCGGCACCGCGAGGATGGATCCGCCGCCGCCCAACGCCCCCAGGGCGAGGCCGATGGCAAGGCCCAACGGGATGGCGATCAACAGCATGTCTGATCCAGATGCGGCGTGAGAATGAGGCCGCGGCGCGAGCGCCTGCGGAGGGAGTTGCCAAGCATGGAGGAGCTCAAGCGACCGAGGCGCGTTCGCCAGTCACCACTGGTCGACCGGAGTCCGACCACGCAACAGTGCCGCCCTCCACCGAGCGGGCATCGAAGCCTCTCGATCTGAGGTACTCGCTGATGCCGAGACTGCGCTGGCCGCTTCGACAGATGACATAGACGGGGCGTGCCTGGTCGAGCTCAGCGACTCTCGCTGGGACATGACTCACCGGCATCAGGAGGGCTCCTGGGACGTGACCGCCGGCGTACTCGTCAGGCTCTCGCACGTCAACGATGGTGGCTCCGTCTGCCCAGGCTGCTGCCATCTCATTGATTGTCGCTGTCATGGTCATGCTTGAACTCCTTCGTCGACTTCAGAAGACGACTATACCCCCCTGGGTATATAATAGCGAACAGAACCGCTCGATTTGCAGACACCTTGGAGGAATCACCATGACTTACGGGCTGAGCACGAAGGTCGCGATGGGCTTTACCGATGCCCTCGCCGCCACACGAGAGCAACTGGCCGCCGAGGGCTTCGGCGTACTGACCGAGATCGACATGGCCGCGACCCTCAAGACCAAACTCGACGTCGAGATCACACCACACGTAATCCTGGGCGCTTGTCGCCCGCAACTGGCGTACGCCGCAGTGCAAGCAGAGCCCTCCATCGGACTGCTGCTCCCCTGCAATGTCGTCGTGCGCGCTGCCGATGCTCAAACCACCATCGTCGAGGTAATCGACCCATCGGTGATGGTTGACCTGACCGAGAACCCAGCGATGCAGATTGTCGCCGAAGAGGCGCGCGAGAGACTGGGACGAGCCTTAGAGACCCTCACGAAGGCGGCGCAGTGATGGTCACCCTCAACCCTGACGACATGACTCCTGTGATCAATCGACTCAAACGTGCTCAAGGCCAGATCGGTGGAGTGATCCGCCTGATCGAAGAAGGGCGCGACTGCCAAGCCATCGTCAACCAACTCGCGGCGGTCAACAAGGCCTTGGACAAGGCCGGCTATGCCATCGTGTCAACAGGTTTGCGTGAGTGCTTGACCAATACCGGAAATCCCAACCCTGAAGAGCAAGCCAAGATGGAGAAACTCTTCCTGACCCTGTCCTGAAGTGGGACGGGCCTGAAATAGGCCCGCCGATTTGGGTCAGTGGCCCTTTGCGACCATCCGCAGCATCCGGGCGTTGAACACCACGAATCGGGTGAATTGCAACGGGAGGCTGCGGCGGCGCTTGAGAGTCCGCTCGGTGGGCAATGGAGCCTTCGACAAGTCGACCAAACCGGCACCTTCGGGCACAGGGGGTAGCTCAGCTTGCTGTGATCTGTTCATCGTCAGTGCTCCTCACTCCGGAATGAAACGCCAGCCAAGCTTGGCCTTGGCCTTGTGCAAGAACAAGTAGTGCAGCATCAGCTTGACCCAGTGACCCGATAGGCCGATCTCGCCACGGGTGCCGCCCAGGTCACGACCCGTTGGGTACTTCTCGTAGTCGGGCACGATCGGCATCATGGTCATGGCAGCCGCTGAGCCAGTGCGAAGACCAGTCCCGGCCGAAGCCACGCAGGCGGCGCCCATGGAGGCCATCGAGGCCTCATGGGCCGGTGCACTCGGCCCATGCTTGATCCGATCAGCGATGGTCTGAGCCACGACCTTCCCCATGACTCCCGACGGCATGCCGGTGCGCGGCGGCGCCGGAGCGATCATGGTGCCGCTCGGGCTTTGCGCCGGGCGCGAGATGGCGTGTGGCGGAGCAAACGCAATGCCAACTGCCCAGATGTTGTCAAAGCCAACGCTCTGATAGGTCTTGGGCCAGTCACTCGGCTTCCAATCCTCAAACGGCTTGGCGGTGTAGTCAGCATCGACCTTCATGAAGCCACTTGGGGCAAAGAGATCGTCGGTGATGTCTGAACCATCGGCCGCATAGGCCTTGAGCGGCACCCCTCCGAATGGCGGCAGGAGCATCGCGAAGTCGAAGTCGAGCTGGTGCACCGCACCATCGAGGGTTTCGTAGTGCACCACGCCAGGCTCGACCAAGTTCACGTGCGCTCCAAGGATCGCCTCGACCCCACGCTCACGGAAAAGAGAGCCTGTCCACAGCTCCGAGGTGGTCTCAAAGCCATTCTCGGCAAAGGTCATCCCGCCGACGCCAAAATCCCCGAGCTCTTTCTCGTTGGTCAAATAGACCAATCGAGCTCGATCACGGACTCCAGCAGCCCGCAACTCATGGTCGACGTTGAAGACATATTCGAAGGCCGCACCCTCACAAGTGCAGGTGCCGTGCCCCATGCCGACCACGAGAGTCTGCGAGGCACCTGCCTTCAATCGCTCAATGGTCTCAGCCAGGCTGGCTGCTGCCTGCGTGGCGTGATCCGCCGTACAGACCGAAACTGTGTGGCCACCATCAGGGCCCAAACCCTCGGTCATGGCGAACTTCAGTTGTGGGCCGGTCGCGTTGATCAGATAGTCATAGTGCAGCCGCTCCACCACCCCGGCCTTGTCTGGCGAGGTGTGCTCGACTTCGACCCCTGGACGCTGATCTTCACCGTCGCCACTCGGCCAGATCGCAGTCGCCTTGGCCTGCACATAGTTGATCTTCTTCTTTGCATAGACCGGAGCGAGCGGAAACACGACGTCCTTCTTGGCCATCTTCCCGACCCCGACCCAGATATTGCTGGGGATCCAGTTCCACTGGGAGTTGGGAGAGACGACGGTCACCGTGTGACCTGCGGGAAGTAGCCGCTGCAAGTGAAGTGCAGCCGTGTGCCCTGAGATACCTGCTCCGAGAATGACGACGTCTGCCATGACTACTCCTGAACTAGACTCACAGATACCCCCATAGGCATGCTCATACCATACCTATGGGGGTATCTGATTGCAAGCGGGTCAGGAAGCGAGTTGCTGCACACTCAACCAGCCGTTGTAACCACCCAGGATGTCACTGACATCAGCGAATCCTCGGGCCCTCAAGAAGCTCGCTCCAACGCTGCTGCGCCAGCCACCAGCGCAATAGAGCAGCACCGGCTTGGTCGGGTCGAGCTCGTCAGTGCGCCCAACGAGCTCTGCGAGCGGGATGTGCACTGCACCAGCGAGCATCCCTGCCGCCACTTCACCCTCATTGCGGATGTCGACGACTTGGACCTCACCGGTTGCGAGCGCCTCGGAGACCTGGACCGGGTTGAGGCGACTGCCAGGGGTCACATCGTCTTGATGAGCGAGGAGGAATGCTTCCGGCTCGGCCACATAGCCCAAGACCTTGTCGAAACCGATCCGAGCAAATCGGGTCGCCACCTCCTGCTCTTGACCTTCGGGAGCGATGATCACCACGCTCTGCTCAGGAGTCAGCACTGTGCCAACCGTCTCGGCCAGGCGCCCATCCCAGGGCACGTTGTAGGCGCCTCGGTAGTGGCCCGCAGCAAATTCCTGCTGGTCACGAGCATCCAGGAGCAAGACTCCGTCAGCCAACGCAGCAGTCACTTCGCCATCGCTCATCGCCGGCACCTCTGCATGGGTGTCACGCACTTCGCGTCCCTGCTTGTTGAGGGTCGCGTTGTAGATGAAGTACGCCGGGGCCGAGGGCTGCCCTGCGGTCACGACCTCAACGAAGGCTTCTTCACTCATCGGCTGGCAGGCATAGTTGAACTTGCGCTGTTCGCCAATGGTCGACTGGCGCTCCGTGGACAGATTCTTGCCACAAGCCGAGCCCGCCCCATGGGCCGGGAAGACCCGCACGTCATCAGGCAAGGACATCAACTTGTGTTGCACGGAGTCGTAGAGCATCCGCCCGAGCTCATCAGCGGTTACACCAACGGAGGCCAATAGGTCAGGGCGACCAACGTCTCCGATGAAGAGGGCATCGCCAGTCAGCACGCCATAGGCGACCTCATCACCTGCGTGCTGATAGACCAGCACACTGATTGACTCAGGCGTGTGCCCCGGGGTCGCCATGATCTCCATGGAGACCTCCCCCAAGGTGATCCGCTCACCGTCGGCCAGCGCCCGGAAGTCGAACTCCGGCTGCGCGGCTGCGCCGTACCCGATCCAGGCGCCGGTCTCCTGAGCAAGCTCAAGGTGGCCGGAGAGGAAGTCGGCGTGGAAGTGGGTGTTGATGATGCCCGCGATGCTCAGCCCGTGAGCCTTGGCGTCATCAAGGTATTCAGCAATGTCACGCCTGGGATCGACCACGATGGCCTGGCCAGTTGATTCATCACCAATGAGATAGGACGCCTGCGAGAGGCAGTCAAGGTAGTACTGAGCGAAGTACATGGTTTCCTCCGGTTGCGGGTCGCTGTCTGCGAATACCCTAACATATACCCCCTGGGGTATTATTCCAACTGTTTCACATACCCTCAGGGGTAGGCTCAGGAAACCCACGAAAGGCAATGATGACTTCCTTCCTCGCCGTACTACGCCAAAGCTGGCCCACTCGCCGGGTGGTCACTGCGCTCATCTTGAGTGGCGGACTATTTGCGGCTGCCTTCACCCGCAGTCAGGGGCATCCAGACACCGGATCCTGGCTCGCGTTGGCGACGATCGCATTGGTCGTCTCGGCATTTGCCCTGGCCACCTTTGTGCCGATGCCCGGCCAGCGCGCAATCTTGGACATGGGGTGTGGGCCATGCGCCGTCGTCGGAGGGCTGATGGCTCTCGCTTCGATCTGGATGGTCCTGATCGAGCCCATCGACATAGGCACTGCTGGCGTGGCTGCAGCACTGTCAGGGATTGCTCTCGTGCAGCGCCTGAACCAACCCGCGACCTGCGCGACTCCCCCACCGAGCAGCCGATGAACATCTTGCTGAGCTCACCCAGGCGACTGACCGTGGCCGTGCTCGGGGCATTCGCCACCGCACTAATCGTAGGGATCCCGACTGCTGTCGTGCCCACTCCGCTCTTTGGTCGCGCTCTGCCCGTCACCTGGTGGAGCTATCCCACCCTGGCCATCGTGGCCGTGCTCAGCGGCCTCCTGATCGCCACCTATGGGCGCGATGATTCGGGATCCGTGGCTGATCCCGACGACCCTGCATCCAGCCGCGGACTGATCGCCGGCGCCATCTCGTTCTTCGCCGTGGGGTGCCCGGTGTGCAACAAGATCGTGTTGGTCCTCCTGGGCACTTCAGGGGCAATCACCTGGTTTGCCCCCTTGCAGCCCGCCCTCGCCCTGCTCTCGATCCTGGGCTTGACTTGGGCACTCCGCACGCGACTCAGAGGACTTCAGTCCTGTCCAGTCGCACAGAGCTGAGCTCGGTGCCGCGGCCACCAGCGCTGACCTGGAAGTGTCGGTGCCTTCATGCATGCTGGTGCACACCACTCCCACCGGAGACGAGCCCAAGGAGTCGCGATGCAACCATCCACTACCCAAATCGACCGCGGGTGCGGCGTCTTGCTTGCCTCGGGCGTCGGCGACGCCCTGGGTGCGGGTTATGAGTTCGACCGCGCGCCGTACGACGGATGGCCAGCCATGATCGGCGGTGGCCTCGGCAATTTTGCTCCCGGCGAGTGGACCGACGACACCGCCCAAGCGATAGCGATCGCCACAGTCGCGGCCACCGGCGCTGACCTGCGCACCACCGAGGCCCTCGACGCAATCGCAGCTGACTTCGCCATGTGGTTCGCCGATGACCCCAGCGACGTGGGCATGCAGACCAGACATGTGCTCGGCCTAGCCGGACGCCACGCGACTGCCGCCGAGATGGCCGCGGCTGCGCAGACCGTGCACACACGCAGCGGTGGGCGCAGCGCTGGCAATGGCTCGCTGATGCGCACCGCCCCAGTCGCTCTGGCTCACCTCTACGACCCAAACGCCTTGGTCGAGGCAGCCAAAGCGATCAGTGCCTTGACCCACTACGACCCGATTGCCGGTGAAGGCTCAGCCCTGTGGTGCCTGATGATCCGCCATGCCATCTTGCACGGCACCTTCCCGACCAGCGACGACGTGCTCCCCCTGCTCGGGGACACGGTCTTGGATTGGGGCGAGGTGTTGGCAAAGGCCGAGTCCACTCCACCTGAGGTGTTCACTGAAAATGGTTGGGTCGTGGGCGCTCTCCAAGCAGCCTGGTCAGCGATCCAGCACACCCCCGTGCCCAACGAAATGCCCTGTCTGCACTTGCAGCATGCCCTGGCCACTGCGATCGGGATCGGCCACGACACCGACACGGTCGCCGCCATCGCGGGCGCCCTGCTCGGGGCCCGTTGGGGAGCATCCGCGGTGCCACAAGAGTGGCAAGGCCTGCTCCACGGCTGGGGGCACCCGCTCGCCGACGACCAACGCACCAGCGGCGCCTCCACACTCAATGCACTTGCGACCCTCACCCTGCGCGGCGGCAAACCCGACAGTACGGGCTGGCCCACCGGCGCTCATGTCGACTACTCCGGGTGGGGTTTACTCGGCACCTGTGCCCCGCACCCGCATGCCGAAGGAGTCTGGATTGGAGACGCCGGAGCCCTCGACGCCCTCCCCGACGAGATCGACGCCGTGGTCAGCCTCTGTCGGATTGGCACCCAGCAGATCCCTGCCGGGGCGATCAGCCACGTCGTACGCCTCCTAGACACCAACCCCGAAGACAACCCCAATCTCGACTTCGTGATCGATGACGCAGCCCGGGTCACCTTGCACTTGCGCGATCAAGGTCACCGGGTCTTCGTGCATTGTGTCGCTGCGCAAAGCCGCACCCCCGCAGTCGCGGCGAGGATCGGCGTACTCGAGGGGGCGCCCCTCGACGACGCCTTGCGCGAGATCAACGCAATGCTGCCCAACGCAAAGCCCAGATCCTGGCTGACTGATTCCGTACGCCGATTAGGGGCATCCGCCGCCCCCTGACCCGCCCGGGTCTTTGACCGTGACGCAAGCACCCATCGGGGCGTAGGGTGAATGCATGCGTCCGTTTCGGTTGCCCCTCGTACGCTCATTTCTCGTCAGTTGCATAGTTGCCAGCGCACTGTTATTGACTGCCGGGCCCGCCAACGCAGCCCGCGATGTGGTCCGCGACCCGCGAGGTGACGCCTCTCATGGCGACATCTTGACCGTGAGAGTCAGCCATGGGCCCAACAACGTCTGGATAGGCTCTGCATTTGCCGGGCACGCCTACGACGAACATTCCTTCGTGATCCAGACCAAGCGTCGCAATGGGTCTCGTGGGCCAACATTCGTGGCCCGTTGGTGGTATACCGAGCTTGGGCCTGAGCAAGATGTCCAAGTGCAGACCCTGAGGGCCTTCCGCTCCGACAATTACAACTCCGCCATCTGTCGCCCCAGCACGGCACGTCTGATCCCCAATTACCTGAGTACGGAGATCCCGCGCAGTTGCTTGGCCGACCGAGGAGTCCTCCCGGCCAAGGTGCGGGTCAGGGGCATTACGGCCGGCGAAGAAGGGCCCAGCATCGGCACCCGTGACCGGACCCGATTCACCAAATGGGTGCGCTCCAACTGGTGAGCTTCACCAACTCACAATAGGCCCGCGCCACCCCCCGCGTCTGGGCTCATCTCGACGCCAGTTGCGGCCATCGTGCCCAGGAGCACCTGCCACAAAGAATCTGCCAAGAAGTCACCTAGTTGCTCACTGGTGATCAATGGATCTGCCTTGGCCGCATGCAGCGCGTCGGTGATCAAATCGCTGACCTGCACCTCGATCACGGACTTGGTGCCGGTGCCCACCCGCGAGCCCGTCGTACGCGGTGACCCATCGCTTCGTGCGATGGTGCCGCGAGGAGTCAGCGCTGGGGCCGGGTCCTCCTTGGTTGGCGATTCAGGAACGTTCGCGTTCACTAGGATCACCGAAAGGAGGACCCGGCCCCTCACTTAGGTTGTGAGACCACGCTCATCCGGATTAACGGAGGTTGTGAGACTCACACACGGTGACGTCCCGCTGTGTGGTGGAGTTTCTCGACACCGTGCGGGTCAGTGGTTGTGAGTCTAGGCCGCGTCGATCGCGGCGATGCTCACCTCCTCGAGCTCGACGGATGCGGCGGTCAGCAGCTTCATGGAGTTCTCGCTGAAGTAGCGGCGGTCGGCGCAGTCCCATTCGTCGTGCTGCTCGATCAGGACGTGTCCAGCGAGCCGCAGCAGGGCCGCGGGGTTGGGGAAGACGCCGACGACGTTGGTGCGGCGTTTGATCTCCTTGTTTAACCGTTCCAGCGGGTTGGTCGACCAGATCTGTTGCCAGTGCTCTGGTGGGAACTCCGCGAACGCGAGGAGGTCTTCTCGGGCGTCGTCGAGCATGTCCGCGACAGCTGGGTGGGAGCGGGTGAGCATGGTGACGACCTCGTCGAACTGGGCGCGGACCAGGTCACGTTTGCCGCGTGGGACGAAGATCGTGCGGATGATCGCGGCGACCATCGGACCGGCAACCTTGGGCACCTTCGCGAGGACGTTGCGCATGAAATGGACCCGGCACCGCTGCCAGGCAGCGCCGGCGAAGCAGGTGCTGATCGCGCTCACCAGGCCGGTGTGGGCGTCGGAGACGACCAGCTGGACCCCGGACAGGCCGCGGGCCTTCAGGGAGCGGAAGAAGTCGGTCCAGAACGGTTCGGACTCGGTATCGCCCACGTCGAACCCGAGGACCTCGCGGCGGCCATCGGCGGCGACACCGACCGCGACCACGATCGCCTGAGACACGACCCGGCGGCCGACTCTGGCTTTGCAGTAGGTCGCGTCGACGAACACATACGGGTAGGTCGTCTCCGTCAGCGGCCGGCTGGTGAACGCGGCGACGTCCTCGTCGAGGTTGGCGCAGATCCGTGAGACCTCGGACTTACTGATCCCCGTGTCGGCGCCGAGCGCCCGGACGAGGTCGTCGACCTTCCTGGTGCTGACCCCGTGGACATAGGCCTCCATCACGACCGCGAACAAGGCTTGGTCGACACGGCGCCTGCGTTCGAGCAGCGAGGGGAAGAACGAACCGGCACGCAGTTTCGGGATCCTCAGATCCAGTTGGCCGGCCGTCGTGGTGATCGTCTTGGGCCTGCTGCCGTTGCGTTGCGTCACCCGCTCGGGAGTCCGCTCGAACGGGGCAGCACCGATCGCCGCTGCGGCCTCGGCATCGATCAATTCCTGATAGAGCTTCTGCGTCGCGATCCGGATCCGGTCGGTGACGTCGGTGTCCTTGAGTTCCCCGAGCAGCTCGAGGAGGGCAGACTGGTCAAGAGCCATCGTGCGTTGTGTCCTTCTGTGAGTTCCTTGGTCGGTACTCACTGACCATCGCACGATGGCTCACCCCATGGGCGACACGACCGAGAACTACACCACCAGACGGGACGTCACCACCACTTTCCGCGAGAGCTCGTCCATGACCTCGTGGGCCTTGCGGAAGCTCACCCGACGAGCGAGCACGCTAACCAACTCGATTCGACCCGGATTGCCAACCTCGACAACGGCGCGATTGCCACCGCGAGTAGGCCACGGCATCGAACCGTTCGGGGCAACCTTGACCTTGCCGCTAATCCACTCCCCGAGTGCCGCCTCGAGCCAAGCGTGCAACTGCTCCCGCGAGTCGGCGCGATCCAGCATTGGGACGGCAACCTTGATGTCGTTGTCCTTGACTGCTGGCACCTCAACGAGCTCGGTGTCGAGGAAGACGGGGTGAACAACCTGCCACTCGTCGTGAAGGACCTGGAAGACTGCGTGGGCCGCCTCATCGACGTTCTCGGTGGAGTGAACCTCGTGGCCAGCCTCGACGACCACGCAGTCATCGGCGATGGACACACTCAGCGTCTCGCCCGTGGCGGCGGTGATGTCGAGCGGTTCCATACGGCCGTTCACCAGACCTTCAGCGATTCGGTCAGCCAGGCGGAGACGGAGGTCCAGCCATGCGCGGTCCACCTGCTTGTCCACAGATCCCGGATCAGATCTCTAAAACCTTTCAGGCCCGGAGATTCGCTGAATCTCCGGGCCTGAAAATCGTAGCGGGGGCAGGATTTGAACCTGCGACCTCTGGACGAGATCGGGGCGCCTGCGATAACTACGGAGTCAAGACGGTTGCTACGGGATTCGCTTGTTTTGCGCGGGAAACCGGATTGCTTCCAGTCACAGGATACCCGTCAGATACGGATCCGGAGCAGCTCAATCTGGACCCAAAGTGGACCCTGGTCGATTCCGGGCACGCGGTTAACCGCCACTCGCCACCTCAGCCCAGGGCGAGGTAGCCGCCGATGAGTCGGCGCAGCCGGGACAGCACTTGCGCGCGGTGAACCTCGCCACCACTGCAGGACGGCTGCGCCCTGGACAAGTCCGAGCACCTCTCCATCGGCTTCAGCGAACGGACCTGGCGTTTCGTCGTCAACGCACTTGCACCAGCAGACGCCAAGCCCGTCCCCTGCATCCCGGTCAACCCATAGACCGGCTCCGGGAAGTACCTGGGCCTGCTCTGAGGCAGCGCAGATGGTTTCCTAGGGCCCATGGAACTGGTCGCGAGCAATCCGGGCGACTATCTCGGTGCGGATGACATCGTTGACCACGAAGATCCGTCCATTCGCGACCTGGCCCAGCAGTTACGCGCTGCTCATCCTGGAGACGTCGACTTCGCGAGGGCGGCATTCGAGTACGTGCGCGACGAGGTCACCCACTCGTGGGACGCCCAGGATCCTCGCGTGACGCTGAGCGCTTCTGAGGCTCTGGAACAGGGCACCGGCCTCTGCTACGCCAAGGCGCATCTGCTGGCCGCACTACTGCGGGCCGAAGGCATCCCCACCGGGCTTTGCTACCAGCTGTTGACCGACGACGAGACGAGCTTCATGCTCCACGGTCTCGTCGCCATCCACCTTGAAGGCTCATGGCATCGCCAAGATCCCCGAGGGAACAAGGCCGGCGTTGACGCACAGTTCAGGCTCGACACGGAACAGCTCGCTTGGCCCGTGCGTGCCGAGCTCGGAGAGCGGGACTATCCCGACGTTTTCCGCCATGCCAGTCCTCGCGTGGTCTCAGCCTTGACGCAAGCCACTGACCTGCCTGAGCTCTACCTGCGCGGCCTTCCGTCAGAACCCTGACCAGCAGCGCTTCGAGGACCGGGATGCCCGTTGCTTGTCGCGCGAGCGGTCAGCCAACCGCCGAACCGCGCAACCCCACCGTGAGAGCACGAACCAGGTCAGCAGCGTCCGCCCGGCCCACTTCCTGATGGGCCAGCACGCGGAACAGAATCAAACCGATGATGGCGTCAACAGCGGCGCGGCGCTCCTCGTAGGTCGCCGTCAGATCAGGAGCTGAGGCAACGCGAGCCATGGCCTGCTCCTGAAGGGGCCCGCTGAACTTGTCGTGCAAGCGGCGCGAGATCTCCTCGTTCTCGGTCGCCGCAGCGGTGAGCATCCTCATGGTCGATGCGCCGCGGGTTGATCCCATCGCCACGGCCAGGTCGCCGGCCCAATCGCCGAGGTCGGCGATCGCGTCTCCGGTGTCCTTCGGGGAGGTAGGTACGAGGTCATCACGATCGAGGAGTGCATCGGCGGCCAAGGCTGCACGGTTCGGCCACCACCGGTAGATCGTCTGCTTGCCCACCCCGGCACGGGCAGCTACGCCCTCGATGCTGAACTGGTCGAGACCGTTCTCGTGAAGGAGTTCGTTGGCAGCCCGCAGGATGGCCAGGCGCGCGCGCTCGCTGCGCCGACGCGGCCGGCCGTCATCAGAAGCGGCAGCAGATGCTGAGGCAGGGGTGCTCACAAGGAAGACCCTACCTTCCGCGAGACGAGACGGACCGTCTCGTCTCGTGTTATCCTCTGCGCATGACGCCTGACCTTTTCGCCCCCGCGACGCTCGGACCCGTGGCGTTGCGCAACCGCACGATCAAGGCCGCCACCTTCGAAGGCCGCACCCCCGAGGGCCTCGTGACCGACGAGTTGATCGAGTACCACCTCGCTCCGGCCCAAGGGGGCGTCGGACTGACGACCGTGGCGTACTTGGCGGTGGCACCCGAAGGGCGGACTCACCGGGAGGTCATCGTCGTCAACGACGCTGCCGCCCCTGGCCTGGCGCGGTTGACCGAAGCGATCCATGAGACCGGGGCCAAGATCGCGGGCCAGCTCGGCCACGCCGGACCGGTCGCCAACGGCCGGTCCAACGGGGTACACGCTCTCGCTGCCTCCCGGATGCCCTCGCCGATGAGCATGCAGATGATCCGGTCCTGCTCCGAGGCAGACATCACCCGGATCACGAAGGACTACGCCCGCACCGCGCGGATCATGGCCGACTCTGGGTTCGACGTCCTCGAGATCCACATGGCCCACAGCTACCTGCTGTCGTCCTTCCTCGCCCAGGGCCAGAACCGGCGCAAGGACCGCTGGAACGGGTCGCTGGAAAACCGGTCCCGGTTTGCCCGCCAGGTCGCCCGTGCGGTCCGCGAGGAGGTGGGTGACGCGGTCGCTGTCACCGCGAAGATCGGGATGACCGACGGCTCCCCGGTCGGGTTCTCGATGCCCGAAAGCGTCGAGTTCGCCCAGATGCTCGAATCAGACGGCTGCCTGGACGCGCTCGAGTTGAGTGCCGGAAGTTCGCTGCTGAACCCGATGTACCTCTTCCGCGGCAACGTGCCCCTCAACGAGTTCGCGGAGACGATGCCACCAGCCCTGAGGGTGGGTCTGAAGTCCCCGGTCGGCAAGCGGTTCTTCAAGTCGTATCCGTTCGAGGAAGCGTTCCTCCGCGACAAAGCCCTGGCGTTCCGTGAAGCCGTCTCGATGCCGCTGATCATGCTCGGCGGCATCAACGACAAGGCCACCATGGACCGCGCCATGGCCGAAGGTTTCGAGTTCGTCGCCATGGGACGCGCGCTGCTGCGCGAACCCGACCTGATCAACCGGATGCAAGCCGGCGAGACCACCCGTGGCTCCTGCAACCACTGCAACCTGTGCATGACCAAGGCCGCCGCCACCTCCGACAAGATCGGCGACACCCGGACCCGTTGCGTCGAGGTCCTCCAGATCAGCTGAACCGCCCCGCTCCCTGCGACGCGCCACTCCGACGAGCGGCCGCCGCACCCACCCCGGAACGAACTGAAGAGAGACCCCTTATGCGTACCTTGCAAGACCGTGTCGCTGTCATCACGGGGGCGGGCAGCGGTATCGGCCGCGAGCTTGCCCTCGAACTCGCCCGACGCGGAGCCACGATCGCCGCGGTCGATGTCCGCCCCGAGGGCATCGAGGAGACCGCTCGACTCGTACGGGCCATCGGACCCAGCGTCTCGACCCACGTGGCCGACGTCGCGGAGGCCGAGCGGATGCAGGCACTTCCCGGCGAGGTCCTTGACGCGCATGGGGCCTGTCACATCCTGATCAACAACGCCGGGGTCACCTCAGCCGGCGCGTTCGAGAAGGAAACTCTCGCGGACCTCCACTGGATCGTCGACATCAACGTATGGGGTGTGCTCCACGGGTGCCACGCGTTCCTGCCTGTACTGCGAGAACAGGACGAGGCGCACATCGTGAACGTCTCCAGCATGGTCGGCCTGATGGGCCTGCCCCACAATGCCATCTACGCACTTACCAAGGGCGCGGTCCGCTCCTTTTCCGAAGCCCTCCGCGCAGAACTCGTCGCCACCAACATCGGCCTCACCACCGTCTTCCCGGGCGCCCATAGAACCGGTATCACCGAGGGCGCCCGCGGAAGCCAGCGAGCCAAGCTCGCCGACATGGGCCGTTCACGGTTCGCCTCCCTCGGAATGCGGTCACCGACCAGGCTCGCCCGCCGCGTCGTGGACGCGATCGAGAAGGACCGTGCTCGGGTCATCGCCGGCCCGGACGCGCACGCCCTCGACCTATGGGCACGCCTCGCCCCAGGCCGCATCGGCCCCCTCGGCCACCTGACCGGTCGCATCGAAGGGTAGGTCGCGGACCGACCTCCCGGGTAGCCCGATCAGAGGTTGCCCAGGTCGGGACGGCGGGCCTCGACGGCAGCACGGAAGCCTTGTACTCCGGCGCGCGCGGCGCGACGGCGTAGAGCCCGGCTGAGTCCTTCGCGACCGAACTGCTGGCCGCGGTTGCCGAGCCACAGGTCGGGGCTAGCGGCCAGCGGGTGCTGCTCGCGGTGGTCGAGGTACGCGAGTAGCGCCTCGGTGGTGGCCTGGCCGACGGGGATGACTCGGCCGCGTCCGCCCTTGCCGCGACGGATCGTGATCAGCCGTCCGATCAGGTCGAGGTCGTCGAGTCGTAGGTCGACGAGCTCTCCGGACCGGATGGCGGTCTCGAACATGAGCCGGATGATGGCCTCGTCGCGGCGGTCGTTGAGCGCGTGCTCAGGTCGGGACTTCCAGGTGGTGGGGTTGTCTGGGACGGCGCAGGTGGCGATGAGCGCTCGGAGCTCGGCGTCAGTGAGCGGCTCGACCAGCGGCGGCTCGTAACGCGGCGCCTTGACGCCGGGGAACGGGTCGGCGGCGATCTCGCCGCCGGCGGTGAGTCAGGACGCGAAGCGGCGTACGGCGAGTTGGCGGATGCGGGCAGTGCCGGGCGAGGATCCGGCATCGAGCAGTCCGGCGATCCAGAAGTTGAGCGCAGCTCGGCTCATCGGGAGGAGGTCAGCCTCGGCGCACCAGCGCAGGTACCGGGTGGCGCCGTCGGAGTAGGTGAAGATCGTGCCCAGGCTCTTGTTCTCGGCACGTAGGGCGGTCTGCCAGTCGGCGATCCGGTCGAGGGCGTGGGCGGCGGTCATCGTCATGAGGTGGGTCATGTCGGAGCGGCATAGCCACCCACCGTCCGGGCCCGCTCCCCGGTCGGTTCCGGAGGGCGTCGCGGTGTAGGTCACCCGCGGGTGCACTTCGACCGCCCCCGGTCAGGTTGTCCGGGAAACTCGTCCCAAAGTGGACATATGATCAAGTCCCACAAACCTTTCAGGCGCGGAACCCGTAGGTTCCGTGCCTGAAATTCGTAGCGGGGGCAGGATTTGAACCTGCGACCTCTGGACGTCATCAACCCTGTTGCGACGACCACGGAGTCAGGCCGGAAGCTACCGATTCACACGGTGTGGTGAGGGATAAGCCCTCGCTTCCACGTCCCACAATACCCGGGTGGTACCGAGTGGACCCGAGTCAATCTGGACCGTAAACGGTCCCCGGGTCGAATCCCCCTCAGTGACTCGTCTCATCGTTCTCGGCGGCGATCCGTGCGGCGGCCTTGATGAACAGGCCAGCCAGAGACGCTTTCCATTCCGGCAAGTTCACCGAGAGCGTGGCCCAGGTGATCTCGCGATCGATCTCGTCGTACTGATGGATCAGGAAGTTGCGGTTGGCGATCGCGGTGGCCCACCGCACGCCGTCAGGCGGGAGTACGTCGAGCTTGGCGAGCCGGCCAGCTGCCTCGCCGAGTTTCATCATCAGCGAGTCGCCGGCCTCCTGCAGGAGAGCGTCGGCGAGGTAGGCGTCCTTGCCCTTGGCCAGGATCTCGTCGACCCGATCCAGCCATCCCTGGATGTGCAGCAGTTCCTTGGCGGCCTTGCGATCCATCACAACATCACCGCCTCGCGCCGGATGTCGTCATCCAGACCCGGCTTGAGACCGCCCCAGCTGATCAAGTCGATCTCACGCCCCAGCACCTGCTCCAGCAGCATCTTGAACTCCACGAAGTCGAACGACGAGGCCCCGCGAGGCGGTTCGACGAGTAGGTCAATGTCGGAGTCGCGCCGCGCGCGCTCGCAAGCGACGGAGCCGAAGACTGCGAGCTTCTCGTAGCCACGCTCTGCGGCCAGCGCCTTGAGCGCCGGCGCCGCGGCATCGAGCAGCAGTTCCGGATGGACCTGCCCCAAGTCCGGAGCAAACTTGAGCTGCTGACTCACCGCCGGCTGGCTGATCCCCAACTCGCTGGCGATGGCGCGCTGGCTCATCCCGAGCGCAACCATCGCACGCAGCGCCAGCACCCGTCGAAGCCGCGCAACATCCTCATCGCGTCGCGCATCGCGATACTCCGCTATCAGGGGCATAAGGTCATCTTATCAGGTTGCCAAGCTTCGGCATCCGGTTGACAGAGCCTCCACATTTTCTGATGATTTCATCACTAACCTTCAGGAAGGCCTCACGTGACCTCTGCAGCCAGCCCCACGGAAACCACTGTCCGCGTCGGCACGCGGGACATCTTCGTCGCCAGATTCGGCCACGAGATCGGCTCGGCCCCGGCCGTGATGCTGCTCCACGGCGGCGGGCCTGGAGCGAGCGGCGTGGCCAACTGGCGGCGCAACATCGATGCACTCGCCGAGCACTTCGCCGTGATCGTGCCGGACATGCCTGGGTATGGCCGCTCGACCAAGCAGATCGACCTGTCCGACCCGTTCGGCGACCTGGCTGCAGGGATGGGCGACCTGCTCGAGGAACTCGGCATCGAGAAAGCCCACCTGGTCGGCAACTCGTACGGGGGTGGCGCTGCGTTGCGCATGGCGCTCGACCGGCCGGACCGCGTCGATCGGATGGTGCTCAACGGTCCCGGCGGGATCGGCACGACCCGCCGCCCTCCCACCAAGGGGCTCAACGCGCTGCTCGACTACTACGGCGGCGAGGGTCCGACGCGACAGAAGATGGCCGACTTCATCCGCACCTATCTGGTGGCCGACGGCAGCCAGGTCCCGGACGAGACCATTGACGGCCGCTATCAGGACTCCCTCGACCCCGAGGTCGTAGCCAACCCGCCGCTGCGTCGCCCCGAGCCGGGCCCCGACGCGCTCAAGACCCTGTGGCGGATGGACCTCACGCGACACCCCGCCATCAAGACCTGCGAGACCCCGACGCTGGTGCTGTGGGGCCGCCAGGACGCGATCAACCGCCCGTCCGGCGGTGAGATGCTCACGAGCCGGATGCGCAACTGCGACCTCTACATGGTGGCCAATGTCGGCCACTGGGTGCAGTGGGAGACCCCGGAGTTGTTCAACCGGCTGGCGATCGACTTTCTCCGGACGAGCGAAGGTGAGGCGTGAACGCGTTCGGCCGGGTCCACCTCGGCTACGTCGTCGTCGAGACCCGGCGTTTCACGGACTGGCGTCGCTTCGGCAAGGACGCGGTCGGCCTCCACGTGGACGAGCTCACCCGCGACGTGACGCGGTTCCGGATGGACGACCACGAGTGCCGCTTCCTGCTGCAGCGCGGCCCGTCGGAGGACGTCACGGCTCTGGGCTGGCAGGTCGATGACCACGAGACCTTCGAGGTCATCCTGGGACGTGTGCACACGGCCGGCGTACCTGTCGTCGAGGGGTCCGAGGAGGAATGTGCGCTGCGCGGGGTGGAGCGGTTGTGGCGCTTCCCCGGCCCGAAGGGCGTGGCCACCGAGATCTTCACAACCGCGCGGACGACCGCGGAGCCACTGAAGATGCTGCAGACCGGCTTCGTCTTCGGCCACGCCGAAAAGAACCGGGCAGGGATGGGCCACGTCGCCATCACCAGCAAGGCACCCGAGGCGATCAAGGCCTACTACGACACCGTCTTCGACGCGCGCCTATCGGACTGGGTCCACGAGAACATCTCCGGCATCCAGCTCCGCATCCGTTTCCTGCGCACCGACGAGCGACACCACTCGGTTGCGATCGCCGGCACGTGCGGTCTGGCGCTCGACCCGATCCGTACGTCGATCCAGCACCTCAACACCCAGGTCGCGACGCTCGATGACTTGTTGGCGTCCTACGAACGGGTGGTCTCGCTCGGCTTCCACATGCAGTGGAGCGTCGGGCAACACACCAACGACCGCGAGCTGTCCTACTACTGCGTGACACCGAGCGGCTTCGAGTGGGAGGTCGGCTGGAACCCCATCGTCGTGACGCCGGAGATGGAGGAACGTTGGGTGCCGCGGACCTATGGCGGCATCTCGATCTGGGGCCACACCCCGATCGGCGAGGGCGTGGCGACCAAGCTGGAGCAGTTCGCCCGCGGGATCTCCTCGCTGCGCAAGCCCGAGCTCACGCCGGACCTGCGAGCGAGCCGATGAGCTCGCACGACGTCTGCATCGTCGGCCTCGGCCCGACCGGGTTGACGCTGGCACACCTCTTGGCCAGGCGCGGCCTGTCGGTCATCGCATTGGAACGCGACCCGGAGTTCTATGGCATGGCGCGTGCGGTCTACACCGACGACGAGTGCCTGCGGATCCTTCAGAACGCCGGGGTCGCTGACGAGCTCCACGCACAGATGAACACCGGCTCGGTCGTGCAGTGGCGCCACGCGGACGGATCGGTGCTCGCTCAGTTCCACAACCCCGACGAACCGCACGGCTGGCCGGTGTCCAACTTCCTCTACCAACCATTCTTCGAAGGGACCCTCGAGGCGCGACTGGCTGACCACCCGCAGGTGACCGTGCGCCGAGGGTGTGTGGTCACCGGGTTCACCCAGGACGGCGATGGGGTGACGGTGATGACGACCGGCGAGACCGTACGCGCGTCATTCCTGGTCGGCGCCGACGGCGGGCGGAGCACGATCCGCCGCGAGCTCGGGATCGAGATGGACGGCAAGGCGTTCCCGCAGCGCTGGCTGGTGATCGACCTCAAGGCCAAGGACGGGACCGACCCCTTCCGCCACCTGCCCTACTTCGACTTCGTGTGCGACCCCGACCTGCCGACGGTGAGCTGTCCGCAGCCCGACAGGAGGCACCGATTCGAGTTCATGCTCAAGGACAGCGACGCGACCGAGGAGTTCGAGGCCGTCGAGACAGCGCACCGGCTGATGGGCCGCTACCTCGACGGGGACCAGGTCGAGATCGCCAGGCAACTCGTCTACACGTTCAACGCGCTGGTCGCGCAACGGTGGCGCGAGGGGCGCGTCCTGCTCGCCGGCGACGCCGCCCACATGACGCCGCAGTTCATCGGTCAGGGGATGAACGCCGGCATCCGCGACGCGGACAACCTGTCGTGGAAACTCGCCACGATCGTGCGTCACGGCGCGAGCGCCTCGATCCTCGACAGCTACCAGGCCGAGCGGAAACCCCACGCCAAGGCGATGATCGACCTGTCGGTGTTCAACAAGGACATCGTCTCCACGCAGAGCCGTGCGGCGATCCGGGCGCGCGACGTCGGGCTCGGGATCGGAGTGAAGGTGCCCGGTCTCGCGTCGTTCATCACCGAGGCGAAGATGAAGCCGAAGCCGCGCTTGAAGCCCGGCTATCTGGGCCTCCCCCGCGCCTTGCCCCGCCTCAAGCGAGGGGTCGAGGGGTCGCTCATGCCACAGCCACGCGTACGGACCTATGCAGGTACTTGTGTGCGGATGGACGACGCCCTGGGGCACGGCTGGGTCGTGCTAGGCATCGGCTGCGACCCGCGCGAGGTCGTCACCGACACGGCGTGGGATGAGCTGGACGCGACGTGGGGCGCGTTCTACCTGCCCGGCACCAGGCCTCAGGGCCAGCCGCTGATTGAGGAACGGGGCCACCACTCGCTGGTTGAGGTGCGAGGAACGAGCCTCGAAACCCGCGAGCTCGTCGACCTCGAGGGGCTCGACCACGCACTCGTTCCGTGGCTGCGCCGCGCCCGCGCGGCGACTGGACACGTCATCGTGCTCCGCCCGGACAAGTACGTCTTCTCCGTCACGGGTCCCGGCCAGCACCCACGCGCGGCCGACGCAGCGCGCGAGCAGCTTGGCCTCTGACATGGGGCGCATCGACACCCACCACCACTACGTGCCCCCGAAGTACGCGGCCCTCCTCCGGGAGCGTGGCCTCACCCCGGGCGGCATCCCGGTGCCGTCGTGGTCGATGGAGATCGCGGGCAAGGTGTTGCGCAAGGTCGGGGTCGACACTGCGGTCCTGTCGCTGTCGACTCCCGGGGTGTGGTTCGGCGACGCCGCCGAAGCGGCGTACTGGGCTCGTCACGTCAACGACTATGCGGCCGAGGTCGTGGAGCGCAGTCCGCGTCAGTTCGGCTTCTTCGCGACCCTGACCCTCCCCGACGTCGACGGCGCCATCCGCGAGGCGACTCATGCGCTCGATGTGTTGAAGGCAGATGGCATCGTGTTGCTGGCCAACAACGCCGGGCTCTATCTCGGGGACCCGTCCTTCGACCGGCTGTTGGCGTTCCTCGGCGAACGGCGCGCAGTGGTGTTCGTGCATCCCGGCGAACTTCCGGCCGAGCCGGTGCCGGAGATCCCGACGTTTGCAGCCGACTTCCTGCTCGACACCACCCGTACGACGATCAGCCTGATCCTGACCGGTCAACTCGAGCGCCACCCCAACATCACGTGGCTCCTGGCGCATGCGGGCGGGTTCGTGCCCTACATCGCGCACCGGATCGTGCTCGCGACACTCAAGGACGAGCCGAAACTCAAACTCGCCAAGCTCGCGCTCAACCCGGACAAGGCACTGGCCGAGCGACTCGCGTTGGTCAAGCGATTCTGGTTCGACGTCGCGCTCTCCTCGACGCCGACGGCGATGCCAAGCCTGCTCGCGGCGGCAGATCCGACGAGGATCGTGTTCGGCACCGACTTCCCGTTTGCTCCGGCACCGGCGGTGAAGCTGATGGAGCGTGAATACCGCAAGGTCGACCTCTCCCCCGACCTGCGCCACGCGATCGACCGCGGCAACGCGGAACGACTCTTCCCCCGGCTCACGGCAACGGCGCCGTCGCCAACCTCGCCGCTTCCTCGGCACTGACCCCCAATTGCCGCAACAGGCTCTCGGCGAGGTTGCTGGCGACCTCCTCAGCCGACACCTCAGGGCGATCGACCAAGTGCTGCAACGCACCCAGCAGGGCGCCACCGATGGCCATGAAGGCCAACTCAGGATCCCGTACGACGAACCGTCCGTGCTCGACCCCGTCCGCGATGTCGGCGCGAGCCTGGGGGCCGATGCCGTCGGGAAGGTTGAGGATGCGGGTACCCGCGTTGAGGACCACCTTGACCATCTGAGGCAACGATCGTTGCATCGCACACGTCGTACGCAGGCCGACCGCGAACCGTTCGGCGGGGTCGGTGATGTCTGCCGACGCCACAGCCAACATGGCAGAGTGGGCGAGCATCGTCTCCTGGACCGCCGCCTCCCAGAGAGCATCCTTGCTGCCGAAGTGGTTGTGGAACGACCCGAAACCAACTCCAGCGAGATCGGTGATCTCCTGGATGCTGGCCGTGACGCGCCCCTCGGCAAGCAGTGCCGACGCTGCGTTCACCAGAGCCGCACGGGTGCGAATCGGACGGGGATCACTCATGGCCCCATTGTCACAGCGATATGTCGCACGCTCGCGACACCCCACAACGTCGGCGGATGTCCGAAGCGGAACCGACAGCTCGCGGGTTGCACAAGAGCGAGCCACGCCCGGCGTTTCTGGACCGTTTCTGGACAGCCGGTTCAAATCACTCCGGCCCCTGACCTGGCGTTTCCGCAGGTCAGAGGCCGGATTTCGTAGCGGGGGCAGGATTTGAACCTGCGACCTCTGGATAAAGTCGACCACTTGCCCGCTGGTACTCGTCAGTGCCCGATACAGCGCATCTCAGCTGGTGACGGCCGACACTCGGCACTCTGACACTTCTCACTGTAGCCCACTGATCCGCGCTGATACTCAACTCTTTGTGGCCCATAAGTGGCCCACGATTCGATTCCGTCTGCTGCCGCCGACGCCTGAAGCCACCGCTCGCGTGCGGGATGAGGTCGCAGCCCATCTGACCGTGCTGTCTGGTTATGGTCGTGACGTGAAGAAGCAGGTGGGGCGTCGCCCGGGGAATCAGCAGACCCGGCAGACGATCGTGGATGCAGCGAGCAAGGTCTTCGCGATCAAGGGTTTCCGGGGCGCGACGGTGCGGGCGATCGCTGATGCGGCGGGCGTGGACGTGTCGATGATCGCGCACTATTTCGGGACCAAGCAGGGCCTGTTCCTTGCGACTCTGGAGTTTCCCAACCAGGCCCCCGAACGCTTCCTGTCTACCCTTTCCGGAGCGCCTGACGAGCTTGGTGAGCGGTTGACGCGCGCGTATCTGGAGTTCTGGGAGAACCCCGAAACGCAGCGCCAGATGATCATTGCGATCAAGACTGCGCTCACCCATGACGAGGTCATGGAACACTCCCGACCGGTGATCACGGACATGATCGCCAAGGCCGTCCTGACCGAGCTACCCGGCCCGCACCCAGAACAACGCTTCGGGTTCGCGATGGCGCACCTGCTTGGGGTCGCGATCGCGCGTTACGTCAGCAAGGTTCCCCCGCTGGCCGAGATGGACCTTGACGAGGTCATCGTCCACACCGCGCCCGCGATCCAGTTGCATCTGACCGGCGACTGACGAAACGAGTCGACACGACAGGTCTGCGAGCACCCGGCTTGCAGACCGTTGGCAGCGTGTTGTTCAATGAAATCCAACAGTTGTTGGGTTCATTGATGGGGTTCGCCCATCTGGAGTTCGGAAGAAGTCATATGAGCAGCTCTGAAACCGCACAGCCCGACATCGCGCCGAGCAAGCTCGACCGCAGCGTCATCGTCACTGGTCTGGTGATCGTGGCTGGCCTGATCATGGTCGTGTTGGACACCACGATCGTGAACGTTGCCCTCGATTCGTTGAGCAGCGAACTCGACTCATCGTTGTCGAATACGCAGTGGGTCGTCACCGGCTATCTGCTCGCGGTGGCGCTGGTCATCCCGATCACTGGGTGGGCGATGGACCGGTTCGGGTCCAAGGCCACCTGGATCACCGCGCTGACCTGCTTCGTGATCGGTTCGGCGCTGTGTTCGTTCGCGTGGTCGATTGAGTCGTTGATCGTCTTTCGCATCCTCCAGGGGCTGGGCGGAGGCATGCTGATGCCTGCCGGGCAGGCGATGATCGCCCAGGCTGCCGGCCCCAAGCGGATGGGGCGCGCGATGGCCATCATCGGCGTGCCGATGCTGCTCGGCCCCGTCTTCGGCCCGGTCATCGGCGGCTTCCTGGTCGAATACACCAGTTGGCACTGGATCTTCCTGGTCAACGTCCCCGTCGGCATCGTCGCTGTTGCACTTGCCTGGTGGAAGCTCGATTCGGGCGATCAGCATGATGACGCCGGGCGCCTGGACTGGCTTGGCCTCGTGTTGCTTTCGGGCGGCTTGGCCAGCCTGTTGTATGGGCTTTCCGAGGCCGGCTCTGAAGGTGGCTTCGGGGAAACCAGTGTGTTGGCCTGGTTGATCGGCGGTTGCGTCGTACTGGCTCTGTATGTGTGGCACAGCCTGGTGCGCGGGTCGGACTCGATTATTGACGTACGCCTGCTGACCAACCGGCTCTTTGCTTCCAGCAGTTTCGCAGTCTTCCTGGTCGCTATCGGCCTCTTCGGTGGCATGCTGCTACCGCTGTATTACCAGACCGCGCGGGGTGAAGGCGCCCTCACGGCCGGTCTCCTGCTCGCGACACAAGGTCTCGGCGCGATCGTCGCCATGGGTATCGCCGGACGTCTGACCGACAAGATCGGTGCCGGCAAGGTCGTCCCCGTCGGCGTGCTCCTTGCGCTGATCGGCACCTTCCCCTTCACCCAAATCGCAGCAGACAGCTCATACGTCTGGCTCAGCATCGCGCTCTTTGTACGTGGAATCGGGCTTGGCTCGGTGATGATGCCCACCATCTCCTCGGCCTATCAAGACCTCGCCCACGACAAGGTCAACCGGGCCGCACCCACGTTGTCGGCCATCCAGCAGGTCGGCGCGTCCTTGGGTAGCGCCGTGCTGGTCACCGCGTTGACTCAGCACTTCACCGGTCTGCTCGGCGACCATGGGATCAACGCCGCAGGTGGCACCGACCAGCTCGGTTCGCTCCCGCCCGAAGCCATGCAGGTCGCCGGTCCACTCCTGGCCGACTCGTTCGGGTTCGCGTTCTGGGTCGCATTCGGACTCACCGCGATCATCATCCCTGCACTCCTGCTGCCCCGCCGCGGAGTCGACCATGCCGACGGTCAGACCGCGATGACCCCGGTCCACTAGCCGATAGTCCTCTCCCCTCACAACTGCTGCACGGCCCTGGGCCGGGACGAACTCCTCTCCCGGCGTGATGCCGCCTACCCGCACGACACCACTTGCGAAAGGCCTGACATGGCTGAGCTGCTCTTCAGACTCGGGCGCTGGTCCGCCCAACACGCGTGGCGCGTTGTCGTCGGATGGATCGTCATCCTCGCCGCCGCGGCAGGCGCGTTCCTCGGTTTCGGAGGCACCCTGGCCACCGGATTCAACATTCCCGGCACCGAGACCGAACGCGTCAGTGCCCAACTGGCCGACACCTTCCCCGAACTCACCGGAGCCAGCGCCTCAGTCGTATTCCAGACCGCTGACGGCACCAAGTTCACCGCCGAGCAGCAACACGGCGTCGCCGACCTTCTCCAAGAAGTCGGCACCATCGACGGTGTCGCCTCCACCACCGACCCGTTCACCATGACCGCGATGCGTGAGCAACCGGCACCCGACACCACCGATCAACAGGTGCCGACCGATCCAGCACAGTTGGAGAACGCGAAGAAGCTCGCCGAATACGGCAGCAACTTCCGCGTCATCTCCGATGACGGGTCGACCGCGGTCGGTCTGGTGCAGTTCAACGACTCCATGTTCGCCCTGACCGACGAACTCACCGCCCAGGGCCGGGCCGTGCTCGACGACGCCGACATCGCAGGCGTCACCGTGGACTACTCCTCGACCATCATCACCTCTGCTGACGGAATCTTCGGCTTCGGTGAGGTCGCAGGCCTGATCATCGCCGCACTCGTGCTGATCCTCATGATGCGCGCCTTCTTGCCGATGGTCACTCCGCTGATCAGCTCCATTATCGGCGTCGGAACCGGTGTCGCCGGATCCATGGCGTTCTCCGATGTCTTCGAAATGACCATCGTCACCCCCGTGCTGGCCGTCATGCTCGGCCTGGCAGTCGGTATCGACTACTCGCTGTTCATCCTGAACCGCCACCGCCGACAACTCCGGACCGGCATGTCCCCGGTCGACTCGATCGCGCTCGCCAACGGAACCGCCGGCAACGCCGTCGTATTCGCCGGCTCCACCGTGGTCCTCGCCCTCGTCGCGCTCGTCGTCACCGGCATCCCGGCCGTGACCGGCATGGGCATTGTCGGAGGCGTCAGCGTCACCATCGCCGTGCTCATCGCCGTCACCTTCACCCCCGCGGTGCTCGGACTCATGGGCCTGCGCGCGCTGCCGAAAAAAGCCCGCGCGAACATCACCAACAGCGCAAACAAGACCATCACGACCAGTGCGGTGACTCCGATGAGCACCGGCCGCGCCATCCTCATCGCCGTCCTCACCGCCGCTGCGTTGCTGGTGATCGCCATCCCTGCACTGTCCATGCGCCTCGGCCTGCCCGACGGCAGTAGCGAACCGACCGACACCACGCAATACCGCGCCGCGAAGATCATCGACCAAGAATTCGGCCCCGGCCAGAACGGTCCCCTGCTCGTCGTCGCCACCACCAAAGCACCGGTCGCGCCAGCCGATCAGATGACCGCACAGGTCGACATGGCCACCACCATCCACGACCAGGAACACGTCAGCGCCGTCGCGCCCGTCGCGATCTCCGACGACTGCACCGTATTCGCGTTCCAAGTCGTCCCCGACGAAGGCCCCTCGAGTGAGTCCACTCAGCAACTCGTCCACGACCTACGTGACCTGACCCCCGTCAGTCTCGCTGGACAAGACGACGTCACCATCGGCGTCGCAGGCACCGCGTCAGGCAATATCGATATCTCTGAGAAACTCAGCGACGCGCTCCCGATCTACCTCACCGTAGTCATCGGACTCTCGCTGCTGATCATGATCGTGGTGTTCCGCTCGATCTTGGTGCCCGTAATCGCCACCGCCGGTTACATCCTGTCGCTGTTCGCAGCGCTCGGCACCGTCACCGCAATCTTCCAATTCGGATGGTTCTCATCCCTCTTCGGCGTCCACGACCCAGGCCCCGTCCTCAGTTTCGCCCCCATCATCATCATGGGCGTCCTGTTCGGGCTCGCCATGGACTACCAACTCTTCCTCGTCTCCGGCATGCGCGAAGCATTCATCCACGGCGACACCGCCCGCCAAGCAGTCGTCGCCGGAGTACACGCCGGCCGCACCGTCGTCACCGCAGCAGCCATCATCATGATCGCCGTTCTCGGCGGCTTCATCTTCAGCGAAATCACCATGATCCGCCCCCTCGGCATGGGACTAGCAACCGGAGTCCTCTTCGACGCATTCATCGTCCGCCTGCTGCTCATCCCCGCACTCATGCACCTCTTCGGCACCACCGCATGGTGGCTCCCGAAATGGCTCGAACGCATCCTCCCCAACGTCGACGTCGAAGGCGCCCGACTCGAACGCACCCACACCACTCACCAGTGACCGAAGAAGAGTCCCGTTTGTCCCCACCTAGGCTGAACGCCTGGGCCGTGCGGCGAGCTGCTAGAACAATCCGAGTTGGTCGAGCAGGCCTGAGGCTGCGGCGATGATCGCTTCGGACTTCTCGACCGCTTCGGCTGCTTCGGTGATGTCGGCATCGTCACCGGGTCGTTCGGGGTATTCCAGTTCGTTGCGTCGGCGGCGCAACGCGCCGAACTGCCGGAAGCCTTGGCCGAACTGGGCTCGTGCCGCTCGCTCGACGGCGTAGTGGCCACCTTTGGTCGTCGGTCGTAGCCCTTGGTGGGCCAGCAACGCGGTCAGGGCTTGCCGGGAGGCGTCGTAGGCGAGTACGAACGCCGAGTCTGGGTCACTCTCGACTGCTGATCGGGCAGTTGTCAGTGTGGTTGCGGCCTTGGTGAGCAGCCGTTGGCCGTTGGCAGCTTCGCCGGTGAGTTTCTGAAGTTCACCGCTCGCCACGAGTGACTCGATCTCGGCTTCGCCGATCTTCCACCTGCCCATCAGGCATCCACCATCTCACGATGGTCGAGTACCTCGGTATGAGGTGCTGACTTGATCTGCCTCACCAACGTGTCCTCGGGATCAGCCCACTGTTTTGCGGTCCGGACGACCGGGTTCACCTCGATCCCCAAACGTGTCGACGCACGGTCGGCTGCTTCGTAGACATCGGCCCGATCGACCTTTCCGATGACCAGCACGTCGATGTCGTTCGGCGGCGGCCCAGCCTCCCCTGCATAGCGAGCGGCCCACGACCCGAAGATGACCACCAATTGCGCACCAGGAAGGGCGAACTCCTCAGCGATCACTGCCCGGGGACCGAAGGTGACCTCCAGCAGTTGCGTCAACGCCTTGGCGGCAGGGTGGTCAACGCCGGCGCGGATGAGTCGGTTGCGCCCGAGCGACCGGCTGACAACCAGGCCGACTTCGTCCAGGCGGACCACTTCGCGATGTAGGGTCGACAGCGGTACTCCGAGCCGGCCCGCCAGTTCGCTGACGCCGTACTCGGTGTCGGGGTGTAGGTAGAGCCACATCAACAGCTCTGCCTGGTGCTGCGACCGGAACACCGGAAGCAACGCCGGACCATCGCTACGCATAAACGAAAGATATATTCCGTTTATGCGTAGTGTCAAGGGAATGATTCGACCCGACATCTATCGTGAGATGTCCCCAGGTCGAGTGCGGCCAAGACCTCTGGTTAGAGGGTGCCGAGGTCGAGGCGCCGTGATTCGTCGGCTGCGCGTTCGCTGGCTCGGGCGCGAGTGTAGCGGATGAGCATGTCGGTTCTGCTCCAGCCGGCGATGGCCATGAGTCCTGCTTCGGAGCCGCCTTTGGCGAGCCAGCGGTGCGCGGCGGTGTGGCGGAGGCGATGTGGGTGGAAGCCGTCGATTCCGGCCTGTTCGGCTCGGCGGCCGGGGGCGCGGCGCAGGCCGTCGTGGCTGAAGGCGCGGCTGCGGGCGCCTAGCCACAGCGCCGGGGTCGAAGCGAGTCTGTGTTGTTGGCGGAGGTCGAGGTAGCAGCCCAGAGCGCTGATCGCATGGGGGCCGATGGGGACGGTGCGGGGTTTGCCTCCTTTACCCCGGCGAATGGTGACTCGACCGGCGTCCAGGTCGAGGTCGTGCACATCTAGCGCAACGACTTCTCCTTTGCGGATAGCGGTTTCGAGCATAAGCCGGATGATGGCTTCGTCTCGGCGGTGGTGGAGGGCCTCGTCAGGCGCGGCGTCATCAGCGTCAGGCTGGCAGGTGCGCAGGAGTGCGCGTAGTTCGTCCTCTGTGAGCGGGTGAACCAGCGGTGTTTCGACTCTTGGGGTGCGGATGCCGGGGAAGGGATCGGCAGTCAGGCGGCCGGTGAGCTGGAGCCACCGGGTGAGAAACACTCAACCAAGTACTACTTGCAACAACCGATTGAAACCACCGTGGTCTTCTCCCGCTGGGCATATCCATTTTCAGCGTGACCGGATTGCCGTGTTGAGTTGCGCGACACCGACGAGGAGGTCGTGCCCGAGGCGTATCGCCGACGCGGGTGCCTGATACTGCTCGCCGCCGCCGACGGCCACGAGCAGGTGGGGGTCGTGGTGTCCGATCGCCTCGACCACCGACGTGGCGGCGCCGACATCGGCGTGGGTCGGCATCGCGATCACGACGGCGTCGTACGTCCGCCGTTGGAGTGCCGTCGACCAGTCGGCCAGTGGCACGTCGGCCCCGAGGTAATCGGTGTTCATCCCCTGACGCCGCGCTGCCACGGCGAAGGCAAAGAGCCCCAGTTCGTGCCGACACCCGGGCGCCATGCCCAGCAGAACGGCCGGGCCACGTCCACGCGCGGTCGTCTCGTACGCGACGGCAAGACGGCGCATCACCGCGTGGGAGGCCAGGTGCTCCCCTGCCACGCTCACGCGGCCGTCGGCCCAGGCATCGCCCAGTGCGCGCAGGGCCGGGAAGAGGTGCTGGTCCATGACGGTCTCGAAGCCGTGGAGCGCGAACACCCGGTCGAGGGCCGTGGACAGTTCGCTCGTGTCGAGCTGTTCGGCCGCCCGTACGAGGCTCGATGCCAGGGACGGTTCGGGCTGCTCGGTGACCGGCGAAGCCGCGACGATCTGATCGCGCGCTTGGCGTGCGGCCAGACTCGGCTGCCAGCCCGCGTCAACGAGTTGCTTCATCGCGCGCAGCACGGCGACGTCGTGCTCGTCGTACACCCGGTAGCCGCTGTCGGTGCGCGACGGGTCGGTGACGCCGTATCGGCGCTCCCAGGCGCGGAGCGTGGCGGCGGTGATCCCCACGTGCTCCGCGGCGTGCTTGACGGTGAACATCCCGCGTCAGTCTACGGCGAGACGGTCGAGAACCTCACGCATCGAGACCGATGCGTCGCGGCCCAGTTGCCTGAAGGCGGGCCGCAGGAACGGCGCGGCCAGTCGCGCCCACCCCTTGAGGCGGAACCGCGCCTCGTAGTGCACCTGCGTACCACCGTCCGGCAGTGCCGTGAAGGCCATGGTGTCGTGTGCCGTCAGGGTCGAGTTCTCCCCGCGCAGCGCGATCAACGCATCTGGTCGGTGATCGGTGACCTCGTACACGAGTTGAGTGGTGCGCCCCCGGAAGCGCGACGTGTTGAGGTACCTCGTCCCCACGCCGCCGTCGCCATCGAGTCGTTGCGTGGCGATCGTGCCTGGGTCCCAGCGTTCGGTCGTCGTGAAGTCGGCGAGGAACGCGAAGGTCTCGCCCAACGCCGTCGTGGTCCTGACATCCTTGCTGATCCTCATGGCTGACCCTTCCAAACAAACCTTTGCCAAACCTTGGGCAAACATAGTACGTTCAGGATGACGAGTTGACCAGTCCCCCGCGGACGCGAGCGAAGGAGCCCCGTGATGCAGCGCACGAGCAGGCACCAGCGACCCACGACAGCCGTCATCGGCGGCGGGGTCTCCGGACTCACGGCGGCACACCTGCTGTCCCGCACGCATGAGGTCACGCTCTTCGAGGCCGACGACCGACTCGGCGGCCACGCCCACACGCACGACGTCACCGGCGCCACGGGCGACCGGTTGAGGGTCGACAGCGGATTCATCGTGATGAACGAACGCACCTACCCCCACCTGCTGCGACTCTTCGGTGAACTCGGCGTGAAGACGCGACCCACGGAGATGAGCATGAGCATCGAGTGCCGCGGGTGCGGCCTCTCCTACGCCGGCGGCAAGGGCCTCTCCGGCATCCTGGCGCAGCCACGGCGCGTGCTCGACCCGCGGTTCCTGCGCCTGCTGACCCAAGTCCCCCGGTTCCACCGGCGCGCTCGCCGTCTCCTGCGCAGCGACAGTGACATGACGTGGGGCGAGTTCCTCACCGGCGGCGGCTTCAGCGATCACTTCATCCGGCACTTCGCGGTTCCACTCGTGTCGTGCGTCTGGTCGTGCGGTGACGAGGATGCGAGTGCCTATCCCGCACGGCATCTGTTTGCCTTCCTTGAGCACCACGGGATGCTTCAGGTGACGGGTTCGCCCACGTGGCGCACGGTGGTCGGCGGTTCAGGCGCCTACGTCGACGCGCTCGCCCGGCGTTTTGTGGACGTCCGCATCGGCGCGGAGGTCACTGCCGTGGAACGCCACGAGGACGGGGTGGACGTGCGCACCAGCGCCGGCGTCCAGCGGTTCGACCACGTCGTCGTGGCCACCCACGCCGACCAAGCACTCGCGCTGCTGGTCGACGCGAGCCCGGAGGAGAAGGCCGACCTCGCGGCGATCGAGTACTCCCGCAACCCGACCTGGCTGCATCGCGACGCGTCACTGCTTCCGCGTTCACGGCGCGCGAGGGCATCGTGGAACTACCGGCTCGACTCCTGTCGAGGTGGCGACTCGAAGGTCGTCGTGAGCTACTCGATGAATCGACTCCAGGGCCTTGACGACACCGAGGAGCACATCGTGACCCTCAACGCCACCCACCGCGTCGATCCCGACACGGTGACCGCGCGCATGACCTACTCCCACCCGATCTTCACTGCCGAGGCGGTAGCGGCCGCAGCGCGTCTGCGATCGGCTGGTGGCCCGCGACTGGCCTTCGCCGGCGCCCATCTCGGATGGGGGTTCCACGAGGACGGTTGCCGCTCCGGCGTCGAGGCGGCTGCACGGTTCGGGGCGACGTGGTGACCGGCTTCCTCGACCTGCCGCCCCTCCCGGCCCTCGTCGTGGGCGAGGTCAGCCACACGCGGCGTGTGCCGCTGCACCACACGTTCCGCCAGCGCGCCTACCAATGGCTCGTCGACGTCGACGACCTGCCGCGCCTGCCGTGGTGGTTGCGGCCACTCGCCGGGTTCCGAGCAGCCGACCACCTCGACGGCGGTCGTTCGGGCGGCGGGATCCGCGGGGACGTCGACCATCTGTTGGCGCGCCACGGAACCACCCTCGACCCCGACGACCGCATCGTGATGCTCGCGAACGCCCGCGTGTTCGGACACGTCTTCGACCCGCTGACCGTGTTCGTCGTGCAGAGACGCGACGCGAACACTTGCAAGGCGGTGATCTTCGAGGTCCACAACACGTACGGCGGCCGCCACGCCTACCTGATCGACATCGACGACGGCGGTCGCGGCGAGGTCGAGAAGGTCTTCTACGTCTCGCCGTTCAACGACGTCAGCGGAACCTACGCGGTCCGACTGCGGTTCGCGCCCGACCAAGTCAGCGTCACCGTCGGCCTCGACCGCTCCGGCGATCGCATCCTGACGGCCACCACCCGCGGTGTGCCCGAACCGGCCACCAGGCGCTCACTTCTACGCGTCGGGCTGACACACGCGCTGATGACGTACCGCGTGAGCCTGATGATCCGAGTACACGGCATCTGGCTCTGGCTACGGCGACTGCCGATCGTTCCGCGTCCATCCACCACGAAAGAGGTCGTCCGATGAGCACCTCCACCACCGCCCCGCGCCTGGGCCTGCCGTCAACGGCCACCTCTCGACTGTGGAGCCTGCGAGTCCGCGCCACGCGACAGATCGTGAAACGCGCCGCACGTGACGTGCCGGTCGACGTGGCCCTGCCCGACGGGTCCCTGCTCAACCGGCCGAGCCCGGACGGCGAGACACGCCCTCGCATCGACCTGCACCGTCCGGAGTCGTTCTTCCGACGTTTGGCCGAGCAACCGAAGGTCGGGGTCGGCGAGGCCTACACGGCCGGCGACTGGAGCGCGGCCGACGGAAGCGATCTCGCCGACGTCTTGGCGCCCTACGCCGCACGGCTCACGAATCTGCTGCCCGCGTGGCTGCTGCGGCTGCGGCGGCTCGTCGATCAGCCGATCCCGGCCGACCAGGAGGGCGCCCGCGAACACACGCAGGCCAATGTCGCCGCCCACTACGACCTCAGCAATGAGATGTTCGCAGCCTTCCTCGACGAGAGCCTGACGTACTCCTCGGCCCTCTTCTACGACGACCGACCACTGGCCGACCAGGATCTGACCACGGCACAACTGCGCAAGGTGAACGCAGCCCTGGACGAGGCCGGAGTCGGCTCGGGCACCGAACTGCTCGAGATCGGCACCGGCTGGGGCACCCTGGCGATCGAGGCTGCTCGGCGCGGCGCACGGGTCACCACAGTGACGCTGTCGGTCGAACAGGCGGCCCTGGCGCGTCGGCGGATCGAGGACGCCGGGCTGACCCACCTCGTCACGGTCCTCGTGCAGGACTACCGCGACGTCACGGGCCAATTCGATGCCGTCGTGAGCATCGAGATGATCGAGGCGGTCGGGGAGCGGTACTGGCCGGAGTTCTTCGCGACGCTCAGCCGGGTCCTGCGACCGGGCGGCGCCATCGCTCTGCAGGCGATCGTGATGTCGCACGAGCGGTACCTGACCACCCGCCGCTCGTACGGATGGATCCAGAAACACATCTTCCCCGGCGGTCTCATTCCGTCGTTGGACGCCATCGCTTCGCATGCCGACGCGGTCGGGCTGACCGTGGAACACACCCATCACTTCGGTCGGCACTACGCCGAAACGCTGCGTCGCTGGCGGGCGACGTTCCTCGAGAACTGGCCGATGATCCGGGCCGCGCGGTTCGGCGAGGAATTCCGCCGCACGTGGGAGTTCTACCTCGCGTACTGCGAGGCCGGTTTCCGCACGGGATACCTCGATGTCGCCCAGGTGCGGCTCGTGCCCACGACACGCACGGCAGCATGACGACCAGGATCCTGTGGTTTCGTCGCGACCTGCGACTGGGCGACCATCCGGCCCTCCTCGCGGCCGCTGACGGCGCACGGGTCCTCCCGCTGTTCGTGCTCGATCCGCGACTCGCCGCTCCCGGGCCTCGGCTCGACCGCCTGCTCGCCTCCCTGGCAGCGCTGCGCGACGCCACCTCCGAGGCACTCGTCATCCGCAGCGGCGACCCCGCCTCGGTGGTGCCGACCGTTGCACGCGAGGTCGGTGCGCACGCGGTGCACGTGTCGGCCGAGTCGACACCGTACGGCCGACGCCGTGACGCGCTGGTCCGCGAACGGCTCCGCGGCGAGGGGGTCGAGTTCGTCGAGACCGGTAGCCCGTACGCCGTCACCCCGGGGCGAGTGCGCAACCGGACCGGTGACCCGTATCGCGTCTTCACGCCCTTCCTCCACGCGTGGCGAGACCACGGGTGGCGCGCGCCAGCAGGACTGGCCGACGTCGCGTGGGTGCGAGACGTCGACTCACTCGCGCTGCCGCAGCATCCACAGGTCGACGCCGGAGAACGCGCGGCACTCGAGCGTTGGCAGTCGTTCCTCGCCGAGGACCTCGACGGCTACGCCACCGATCGGGACCGCCCCGACCTCGACAGCACGAGCCGCCTCTCGGTCGCGTTGAAGTACGGCGAGATCCATCCCCGCACCCTGTTGGCCGACCTGCTCGACGTCGCGGCCGACGCGGCACCGGCGGACATCGAGCGTTACGTCACGGAACTGGCGTGGCGGGAGTTCCACGCGGACGTGCTGCACCATGCCCCGAACTCGACCCGGGACGACCTGCGACCGACGCTTCGTCGGATGCCCCACGACCCGGAGTCCGAACTCGTCGACGCGTGGCGGGCGGGTCGAACCGGGTTCCCGTTCGTCGATGCCGGGATGCGGCAACTGCTCCACGAGGGGTGGATGCACAATCGGGTACGGATGGTCACGGCGAGCTTCCTCGTGAAGGACCTCCACGTGCGATGGACACTCGGCGCACGCCACTTCCTCGACCACCTGATCGACGGCGACATCGCGTCGAACACGCATAACTGGCAGTGGGCGGCGGGCACCGGAACCGACGCAGCACCGTACTTTCGGATCTTCAACCCGGTCCGCCAGGGGCTGCGTTTCGATCCTTCGGGCGACTACGTGCGCCGCTGGATCCCTGAACTGCGTCACCTGGACGGCGCCACGGCGCATGAGCCATGGCGGCACGCCGACGGCCACCGGCACGGATATCCGGAGCGGATCATCGACCATGCGCAGGAACGGCGGGAGGCCTTGGCCCGCCTCACCGAGGTGAAGGAGCACTCCCGATGAACATCATCGATGCGACGGTCCACGAGTTCGGGCAGACGGTGCCGCTCCCCCGCGACGACGTCTTCGCCTGGCACACGCGCCCGGGTGCGTTCTCCCGCCTGCAGGCGCCATGGCTACCCGGCCGCATCATTCGGGAGGCCGAATCCCTGCGCGACGGCACCGCCGTGCTGGCCTTCCCCGCCGGTCGCCGTTGGCTGGCCCAACACCTGCCCGAGGAATTCATCGAGGGCGGGCAGTTCGCCGACCGACTCGCGTCGCGTCCGTTCGTCGTGCCCGTGAGGTGGCATCACCGTCATACGTTCAAGAGCGTCGAAGGAGGCACGTCCGTCCTCGACAGTGTCACGACCGTGCTCCCACGGCGCCTCATCGATCCGATGTTCGCGTACCGGCACCGGCAACTGGCCGACGACCTGAGGGCGCATCAGCTCGCTGCGGGCCGCTCACTGACGGTCGCCATCACAGGGGCCTCGGGGCTGATCGGCTCGGCACTGCGCGCGTTCCTGACGACCGGCGGGCACACGGTCGTCCGGCTGGTGCGGTGTCCGGCGCAGGCGCCCGACGAGCGTGAGTGGGATCCGCACGCACCTTCGCCCGAGGCATTGGCGGGCGTCGACGCGGTCGTCCACCTGGCCGGACATGGGATCGCCGGACGTTTCACGGCGGAGCACTGGCGGCAGATGCGTGCGTCGCGTGTCGGTCCGACCGGCCGACTCGCGCACGCCGCAGCAACGGCCGGCGTTCCGGTCTTCGTCAGCGCGTCAGCGATCGGCTACTACGGCGCCGACCGCGGCGATGAGCAGCTCGGTGAACAGTCCGCAGCCGGTAGGGACTTCCTCGCTCAGGTGGTGCGCGACTGGGAGGCGGATGCGCTCGGCGCGGCCACGGCCGACCTCAGGGTCGTCACGGTGCGCACGGGCCTCGTGCAGAGTCCCCGGGGCGGCGCCCTCGCGCTGCAACGCCGACTCTTCGCGGCAGGTTTGGGTGGGCGGCTGGGTTCGGGTGACCAGTGGCAGTCCTGGATCGGGATCGACGACCTGCTCGACATCTACCTTCGAGCCATCCTCGACGAGCGGTTGGAGGGTCCGGTCAACGCCGTGGCGCCGCGACCGGTCCCGCAGCACCAGCATGCCGCCGCGCTCGGGCACGCGCTGCACCGTCCCGCACTGATCCCCACCCCGACGCTCGGTCCACGGCTGCTGCTCGGCCGCGAGGGGACGCGCGAGGTGGCGTTGGCGAGTCAGCGGGTGGTGCCGACTCGTCTGACGGAGCTCGGGCACCGCTTCCGGTTCACGGATGTCGAGGACCTGCTGCGCCATCTGCTCGGCTCCACGATTCCCGGGCAGGACACGTGATGTCGCCCGACCACGGACGCGATCGACTCCTGGACCGGATGGTGATTCCGGGGTACTCCCGTCTCGGCCTGATCCTTCGTCGTCGCCGGTGGGCGCCGGACGATCCGCGACCAAGCGCCCTCGTCGGCCGCACGGCACTCGTGACGGGAGCCGGAAGCGGGTTGGGTGAGGCCACTGCTCTGGGTCTGGCACGTCTCGGCGCACGAGTTCACCTGCTGGTGCGATCGACCGAGCGCGCTGCACCTGCGCTCGAGCGCATCCGGCTTGCGTTGGCTGCCGACGGGATCGAGCCCGACCTGCACATCGAGGAATGCGACCTGTCCGACCTGTCCGCGGTGAGCGACTTCGGCGCACGCTGGTGCGCGCACGGCGACGGGACCCGGCCGATCGACGTGCTCGTGCACAATGCCGGCGTGATGCCGTCGGAACGCACCAAATCCGTCGACGGGCACGAATTGTCGGTGGCCACTCACGTGCTCGGCCCGATCCGACTGACGGAGTCGCTCCTGCCCGCTCTCGGCCGGTCGACCTCGGGCGCACGGGTCGTGTTCGTCGCATCCGGCGGCATGTACACGCAGTCCCTGCCGGCGTCCGATCCCGAGTATCGGCGCGGCCGCTACCGCGGTGCCGTGGCGTACGCCCGGTCCAAGCGCATGCAAGTCGAGCTCGTGCCGTTGCTGGCCCGGCGTTGGGCCGAGCAGCAGCTCACGGTGGCCGCCATGCACCCCGGCTGGGTCGACACCCCCGGCATCGCCGCCTCACTGCCACAGTTCAGTTCACTCACACGACCACTGCTGCGCTCACCCGCCGAAGGTGCCGACACGGCCGTGTGGCTCGCCGCCACCGACCCCGCACCCCCGAGCGGAAGATTCTGGCATGACAGGACGCAACGTCCCACCAATTACCGCACCGCGACCCGGACCGACCCAGCGGACCTGGAGCGATTCAGGACATGGACAGCCTCCACAACCGGAATCGATCTCTAACGGTGAGGCCAAGGAGTTTCATTAGTCCGCTGACCATGCCAATGCAACGTGTGCTGCGCGTGGAAGCCCTCGGACCAACCCGGCAACCCTCAGGTCAGGCGGGTCCGAGGTCACGTATCAAGCACGCGTAACGTGGATCCGAGGTAGACGCCAGTCGTTCCTGACCATGTTCGCCGCGGCCGGGGTTGCGACTTCGAGCAAAGTGCCACCTGCACGCTAATGAAGGAGTATCGAATTGACCGCACCACGAGTGACACCTCAAGAGGCGTGGGACGCCTTACGTCAAGGCAACGAACGATTCATGGCCGACCCACTGCGACACCCGCAACAAGGCGCGGCTCGTAGGCAAGAACTTTCCCGGAGCCAGTCCCCGAATGCTGCCTTCCTTGGCTGTTCGGATTCGCGAGTCGCTGCGGAGATCCTCTTCGATTGAATCGCCCCGGGTTCGGTAGAGGCTCAGTTCACTTGTTTTCAGCCGTCACCAGGACGGGCTGATCGTAGGGCTGTGCCGGTTGGCTTGCCCAGTGGTCGGTCTCGAACTCGGCGGGCGGGATGAGGCCGATCTCGCCGTGTAGCCGTCGGTGGTTGAACCAGTCGACGTACTCGGCCACGGCGATCTCGACGTCGCCGACCGACCGCCAGCCGTGCTTGGGCTTCATGACCGGGTTGCGGATGCACTCGGCCTTGAACAGCGAGTTGAACGCCTCTGCCATCGCGTTGTCGTACGAATCGCCCTTCGACCCGACCGACGCGACCGCCTCCGCTTCAGCGAGCCGCTCGGTGTAGCGAATCGCGCCGTACTGGACGCCCCTGTCCGAATGATGCGTCAGGCCGGTGACGTCGCGACCGGCTCGCTGCCGGTTCCACAGGCCCATGTCGAGCGCATCCAACGCCAGATCGGTGCGCAGCGACGTGGACACCTGCCAGCCCACGATCATCCGGCTGAAGACGTCCAGGACGAACGCGACGTAGGTCCACCCGGCATGCGTTCTGACGTAGGTCAGGTCCGCCACCCACAGTTGGTTCGGCGCGGTCGCTACGAACTTCCGCTTCACCAGGTCCTCGGGCCGCTCGGTCTCAGCACCGTCACCGACGGTGGTCTTGCGGGTCCTCTCCCGCGGGATCCCACGCAGGCCCTCGGCGCGCATCAACCGCTCCACAGTGCACCACGCGACGCGGACGCCTTCGCGGTTGAGCTCGGCGTGGATCTTCCTGGCTCCGTAAACACCGAGGTTGGCCTTGTGAGCTGTCCTGATGTCCTCGACGAGCTCGGCGTCGCGGATCGCGCGCGCCGAAGACGGCCTGGTCTTGGCGGCGTAGTAGCTGCTCGGGGCGATCTGCAGGCCGGCGGCCTTCAGCACGGCGCAGACCGGCTCGACCCCGACGTCGCGCCCATCGACCAAGTCGTGGCGATGGGCGTCGATGTAGGCGACTACTTGTTGGTGGGGCGGTCGAGCTCCGCCGCGAAGAAAGCCGCCGAGGTCTTCAGGATGTGATTGGCCCGCCGCAGCTCGCGGACCTCGCGCTCGAGTTCGGCCAACCGCTGGGCATCGCTGGTCGTGCTGCCCGGACGGACACCACCGTCGATCTCAGCCTGCCGAACCCAGTTGCGCAGAGTCTCCGGATGCATGCCAAGCTGCTCGGCCACACGGGCAATCGCGCCCTGCTTCGTCGTCGGGTCCGCTCGGAGCTCCACCGCCATCCGAGTGGCCCGCTCACGCAGCTCGTCGGGGTACTTCCTGGGTGCTGCCATGACTCTCATCCTCCATGGATTGAGAGCCTCCATCAGACCCGGGGCGATTCAACTCTCCGCGACCTTGCCCTCCAGGTCCAGGTGGTCAAGCCACAGCTCGACCAACTTGGCGAACGAACTGTCCGGCGTGACTTCGGCATACGTCGTCCGACTCGCACGCGCAGCCAGTGCCTCTTTGAGATTGCGCTCGGCCGCCCTCTGCGTCGCACCCACCGTCGACACTCGACGGAGGCTGCCGTCGTCGTCGCGGTAGCGCGTCCGCGCCCGGATCTGGCCGCTGGGCAGCTTCTCGTAATGAACGGCCCCGAAGGTTCCGATGGCTGTGCGTCGCCTACCAGCCATGACCGCTCACCCCGCCTCGGTCCGGGTCGACGTTCGCTGCTCCAAGAGCCAGTCCTGAACGTCGCTGACGAAGTACCGGACATGACGCCCGACCCGGACCGAGGCGGGGCCGACGCCCTCCTGACGCCACTTGTAAAGCGTCTTCACAGGCAGGTCGAGGTACTGAGCGAGCTCCTCGATCCCGATCAGCGGCGCAAGGCCGCTCAACGCGGTGTGGGTGTCCATACACGCTAGGTGTGCCGTGCTCCCCGCCTGAGCGAGCAACAACGAGCAGTAGCGGGCATAGATCTCGCGGCGAGGCCCCGATCACCGCTGCGGAGCGGCGAAAGTGGCCCATTCCTGGCCCATGGATCAAATCTCAAAACCTTTCAGGCCCGAGATTCACTGAATCTCGGGCCTGAAACGAGTAGCGGGGGCAGGATTTGAACCTGCGACCTCTGGGACGATCTGGTCCGCTTTCCGCTACTTCGGAATGCCTTCGGTCGGCCGCGATTGACTCGATCTACACGGAGATCGGTTGATCACCGACATCGCCACTGTACCGGGTGTCTCGGGTCACCTCGGCCTCGCTCGCGCCGTACGTGATGGGATTTCGATGGCCGCTCTCGGCCGGACGTTCGCATGGCGAGACGCGCCCGAATGAATTTTCACCGCTGGCTGTCACCGGTTGTCTTCTGATGTCTCGCACGGTCTTCTATCAGTTCGGAGTCGCCGACGACGGGCCGGATTCGGTGGTTGACATCGGCCCCGACCAGGCACACCTTCGATGGGTGGACACCCACGACGTCTTCGTCTCCCTGACGCCAGTCAGGGCGAACGGTCCCGCCGAATCAGCGGGACCGGCGGCAACGTCGTCGGAAGTCCCCGGTGCCGGTGACACACCGGCACCGGCGGTGGTGGTGACTCCCCACCACCGTGACGACCTGCTCGGTGCCGCTACCGCGGCTGCACCGACGACGGTGCCGGGGACTCCCCGGCACCGGTCCCGGATCCGGGCCGGGACGGTGTTTCCGCAGGTCGCGCCGGTGGTGCTGATTCAGCACCAC
>ERZ724513.49-NODE-49-length-42460-cov-6.180804_pt1 | contig 42460 bp, 32 predicted proteins | sample MGYA00376046_ERZ724513 | MGnify/ENA primary metagenome ERZ724513 (study PRJEB28724, sample SAMN07190883) | activated sludge metagenome | isolation source: activated sludge of sewage treatment plant in Hong Hong | place: Hong Kong | collected 2016-03-17 ...
CTTGTCGCTGTTCACCATCGCCATCGGCGGGCGCTTCTGATAGACCGCCTGGATATCGGCTTCGATCGCCTTGCGCTGGTCGTCCGGCAGGGACTTGATCTTCGCATATACGTCACCGAGACCGTTGTCCGGATCGACGCCGAGCTTCTTGAACGTCTCGGCATGCTTCTCAAATACATCCTTGTAGTACACGGTCACGCCATGACCGAAGATCTTCGGATCGGAGACCTTCATCATGGTCGCCTTCATATGAAGCGACCAAAGGACACCCTGCTTCTTGGCATCTTCGATCTGCTCCTCCAAGAACGTGCGCAACGCCTTGACGCTCATGAACGTCGCGTCGAGCACTTCACCAGCCTGCAGAGCGACCTTCTCCTTCAAAACGGTGGTCTTGCCATCGGCACCGACGAACTCAATCTTCGCCGTCGTCGCGGCCGGAATCGTCATTGACTTCTCATTCGAACGGAAGTCTCCGCCTTTCATATGAGAAACATGGGTCTTGGAATCGGGACTCCAGGGAGACATCTTATGCGGGTGCTTCCGGGCATAGGCTTTGACGGACAATGGCGCTCGGCGATCGGAGTTACCTTCGCGCAAAACTGGATTGACCGCGCTGCCTTTGACTTTATCGTAGCGAGACTTGATGTCTTTCTCTTTATCGTCCTTGGGATTCTCTGGATAGTCTGGGAGCTTATAGCCCTGGCTCTGCAGCTCCTTGATCGTCGCGACGAGCTGCGGAATAGAGGCGCTGATGTTCGGGAGCTTGATAATGTTGGCTTCCGGGGTCTTCGCCATCTCCCCTAACTCGGCGAGGGCGTCGTGCTGTTTCTGTTCGGCAGTAAGGTATTCCGGGAATACTGCAATCACGCGGCCCGCAAGAGAAATATCGCGCAACTCAACGGTCACGCCAGCCGCTTTCGTGAAGGCATTGATGATCGGCAAGAACGAATAAGTCGCCAGCATCGGCGCTTCGTCGGTCTTCGTATAGATAATTTTATCTGCTTTTGCCATTGCGCTTCTCCCTTTGCTGTATTGTTTAGTTCAAAGCATTCAACGCTGATCCGGCCTTGAACCAGGTGATTTGCTGAGCGGTCATGCTGTGATTCGTCTGAATCCTCATATCACCACCAGTCTTATGAATGACCACTGTAACGGGCTTGCCGGGCGCCAAATTGGCCAGGTCCACGACGCTGATACGATCGTTTTGCTCGATCTTTTCATAGTCCTTAGGATCGGCAAATGTGAGCGGGAGGATGCCTTGCTTCTTTAAATTGGTTTCATGAATGCGGGCAAAGCTCTTGGTGATAACAGCCCGGACATTCAAGAAGCGTGGAGACATTGCGGCGTGTTCGCGGCTACTGCCTTCCCCGTAATTCTCGTCTCCCACGACAATCGATCCGATGCCTTTGGCCTTGTAGGCGCGTGCAATTTGGGCCATCGTAAGATTGGATTCACCAGTCAGCACGTTGGTTCCCTTACCAGGCTCCGACGAAAAGCTATTATTGGCGCCTAAAAACATATTGTCGCTGATCTTGTCTAAGTGACCGCGGAACTTGAGCCATGGCCCTGCCGGCGAAATATGATCTGTCGTAGTCTTACCTTTCGTCTTGATCAGGAGCGGCAACTTCTCGAAGTCTTTACCATCCCACTTCGGGAAAGGCTGCAACAATTGCAACCGTTCGCTGGTCGGCGGAATATCCACGGTCAGGTTCGAGCCGTCCTCTGCGGGCGCTACGAATCCTTCTTCACCCTTCGCAAATCCCTTGGCTGGTAATTCCTCCCCAACGGGCGGCTGAAGCTTAAACTCTTTCCCATCTGCCCCCTTAACCGATTGGTTGACTGGGTCAAAACCCAAATCACCAGTGATGGCGTAGGCAGTCACAACTTCGGGACTGGCGAGGAAAGACAGCGTTTCGCTGATGCCGTCGTTACGTCCGGGGAAGTTACGATTGAAGGAACTGACAATGGAGTCCGCACGACCCTTGACTCCATCTGACCGCTTCCACTGCCCGATGCAGGGGCCGCAGGAATTAGACAACACGGTTCCGCCGAGCTTTTCGAACGTATCCATAAACCCGTCCCGCTTCATCGTGTGATAAATGCGTTCGGAGCCAGGAGAGATCAGAAATGAAGCCTTCGCCTTCAAGCCTGCCTTCAATGCCTGTTGAGCCACGTGGGCCGAACGGCTGATGTCCTCATATGAGGAATTCGTACAACTGCCGATCAACGCCGCCTTCAGTTCAACCGGATATCCCTTTTCCTGCGCCTCAGCTTTCAACTTTGAAATTGGCCGCGCCAGATCCGGGGTGTGGGGACCGACAACGTGCGGCTCCAGCTTTGACAGATCGATCTCAACAATTTGATCGTAGTATTTTTCAGGTGACTGAGCGACTTCAGGATCCGCCACCAGCAGATCTTTGTGTGACTGCGTGAAGGTGGCCAGATCGGCGCGGTCGGTGATCTTCATGTAAGCCACCATCTTCTCGTCGAACGGGAAGACGGAGGTCGTCGCGCCTAATTCTGCGCCCATATTGCAGATGGTGCCTTTACCCGTGGCGCTGATGGTTTCAGCACCCGGACCAAAGTACTCGACAATCTTGTTGGTGCCGCCTTTTACAGTAAGGAGGCCACACAGATAAAGAATTACGTCTTTGGGGGAAGCCCAGCCATTCAGCTTTCCGGTCAATCGCACGCCGATCAGTTTGGGATGCAGCACTTCCCAGGGAAGCCCAGCCATGACTTCGCCGGCATCCGCCCCACCAACACCGATCGCCAGTCCTCCCAAGCCGCCGCCGTTCGGGGTGTGTGAGTCGGTACCAATGATCAAGCAGCCGGGAAACGCGTAGTTCTCCAAAACGACCTGGTGGATGATTCCGGCGCCTGGCTTCCAAAACCCAATGCCATACTTTTTTGCAGCTGAGGCGAGGAAGTTATAAACCTCCTTGTTCTCATCGAGCGCGCGAAGGAGATCCTTCTCGGATCCCATTTCGGCACGGATCAAATGGTCACAATGGATCGTACTGGGCACCGCCGCCTTTTTCTTGTTGGCTTGCATGAACTGCAGCACGGCCATCTGGGCGGTGGCGTCCTGCATGGCCACACGATCTGGCCGGAGGGCCAGCATCGCCTTGCCACGTTCCCAATTCTGGCTATCAAAATTGTCCGCGTGTGAGACAAGAATCTTTTCAGCAAGCGTCAAACCACGACCGAACTTCTTTCTAGCCTTGGCAAAAACCTCCGGCATCTTGGCGTAGAGCGCTTTGGCGAGATCCATGGACATAGTAGGTTCTCCGTCTGTTAGTACGATCTATAGGTTGCGCGACTCGTTCGCTGCGAAGGAGGTTGTCTAGCAGGATCCTTTTCGCAAACAACACGTCACGTTTTGCGCTACTTCAGCGGCGGCACTTCGCGGCGTTTGGGGGCCGCGTAATTCACCAGATAATCGAACAACCGAATCAAGCGGCTATCTTGCCGCTTCTGATCCACCCAGTGGCCAATCAAGCCAATCGTGCGAGAAAGGATGAAGAATCCGTTCAAACTATCAACCGGGAACCCGATATCGACGAGTACAGCCGCCATGGTCCCGTCGACGTTCAGAATGAGATTATCCTTTTTCACCGAAGTGATCTTCTCCACCTCAAGTGCAAAATCCAAACAAGGCGTCTTGATCTTCAGGCTCTTAACATAACCAACCAGTTCCTTGACCCGCTTGTCCGGATTACGCAGGCTCTTGACACGATGGCCGATACCAGGAACCGGACCATGATTCTTCTTCATATAGGCTAAGAATTCATCGACCGACATCTTGTTATCGACTGCGTACTTAAAGAAGCGACCGGCATCGGTCACGGCTCCGCCAAAACGGGGACCAATCATAATCATGCCGGCTGCCACTGACTGGGAAAGGCCGATACCGGCACAGGCGGCAAGAATCGTCGCGTAGGCGCCGCTTACGCAGGGACCATGATCCGCCGAGAGCATCATAATCCGCTTAATGATTTCGGCTTCCTGCTTCGAGATCAAGCGTTTGTCCCACAAGAGTCCGATGACGTGAGGGATTTCATAGCCTTTGTTGATAAGTTCGGAGGCAGGATAGCCGTCGTAGCACGGTTCATCGCCACGGTCATCGCTGATTGTCGTGCGAATGAGTGGCGCAACCATCACTTCATCGGCCTTCATTGCTTCTTCAACGGTCTTTGGTAAGCGAGGCAGAACCGTCGGCTCGACTGGCGCCTTAACTTGGCCGGACTTCAGCAGTTCCTCATACGTTTCCTTAATTGCGGGACCAAGCGCGCCAAAGGTAGGGGGCACAAGTGCTCCCGCTTTCTTGAGGGCATCGGACTTCGACCGAGCGGACCCTTCGCCTTTCATGCCTTCCTTGGCACCGGCATGGCCGAATTTCATTCCTTTGGGCAAACTCTCCTGGCAGAATCCAGATACCACGGCGATCAACTTCACTCGCCGCTTCTTGGCCCCATACCATTCAGCTGCGCGCTCCTCGAGGTCGCCGCCCATTTCGCCCACAATCACAACGGCTTTCGTTTGCGGATCGTTTTCAAACATCTCAAGGTAGCTGACGTAATCCGTACCAGGGTAGGCATCGCCACCGATCCCGATCGCCGTCGTAATGCCGTCGGCGAACTGCGAACAGATCCAAATGATTTCATTCGAGAGACCACCAGACTTGGTAATGACGCCGAACGATCCTTCTCGATACAGCTTCGAAAGGACGAGGTTGTCAAATGCACCACCAATCACACCAAGACGACAGGCGCCGGCTGAAATAATACCGATAGAGGATGGACCATTGAAAACCTTACCCAGCTTGCGCGCATGGGCGCCGAGAATCTTCGCGTCCTTCTCCGGCACACCCTCAGTGATCATTGAGACCACCTTGATATGCGAATCATCAAGCGCTTCCATTCCGCCCTTCATCGCACGGTCTGCGCCAATGTAGACCAGACTGGTATTGAGGGTCGGGTGATTCTTCGTCGCTTCGGCGATAGACTTGTAGACAGGAATCGCGATGAGGCCGCTGCCGTAAGGTATCTCATTGGTCTTACCGGCGTCTGGCGGATACACGAATGCCTCGACGTTCAGCGGACGCTTGATGAGATAACAGAACTCGGCCATGCGGCGGGCGGCGTTGACACCGGCTTGACCACCCTGGATCACCACGCGGGTGTCTTTGTTTGCCAGAATACTCATCTCGGGATCTCCCCTTATATTCAGTTGGTCATAGACGGCAGGCTACTTCGCTTGAAGTGCCTTGTCGACAATGTCGGTAAGCGGTGTGTTGCGGTCGAAGACATTGATATCAAAGCCCTCGTCTTTCAGCGCGCGCATGGCATCAAGGCCTTCTTTTTCACGCGGCCCGCCACGACGCACCCAAATCTTCACATTTTTGAGCTTGCCTTCCGACTTTGCTTTCCTGAATCCGTTGATGATGCCGCCGAATGTCTTTTTTACATCGGTGAAATTTGCGATGGCACCACCTACGATGATGTTTCGGATACCAGGAAGAGAGCAGACTTTCTCGGTGAGCACTTCAACGGCCCAATCGGGTGGATCTCCCGAGTATTCCGCATAGTTTGCCAACTTGCCGCCTCGAGCGACGACAGCATCAGAGTAATAGACACTGGCGCCCCCGCCGGCAGGCAACATGGCGGTATCGCCCCCAGGGATTTCGATGAATTTGACGGACCCTTTGATCTTGCTATCGACGGCCATCACCTCAAGCTCTTGTTTGGAATATGCTCGCCCGAATTCCGCGGCAAAGGCAAAGTTCCAATCAGGGTGCCTGAATTTGGCATCACCGTCGAGAAGCGTGACTGCATCCAGGGCCACCAGTTCATCATCGCCGGCTCGGAGAACTACCGGATTCACTTCAAGATATTGCGCGTCTTCGCTATCGAAGCAGGCAAACATTTTCCCAGCAAACTCCGCCATTTTCTTGGCAAGCGCGCCGGAGAATCCGGCTTCTTTGCTGAGCTTTTCGAGGGATTCGGGAGAGGGAGATTGCCCGATGTCGAGGCACAAACGTTTGACACGTTCCCAGTTAGATTCAACCTCAATTCCGCCACAATTGGCTACGAGGATCTCACTGCCTTCGCGTGTCGATTTCACAGCACAATAGTATTCTTCCTTGTGCGGGATCATCTCAGAGACAATGACCTGGGTCACAGTGATGCTGCCGACTTGGCGACCAATCATTTCCTTGGTCGCAGCTTCCGCGGCCTTAAAATCTAAATCGACCTTGACCAATCCCAGTTTAAAACGCGAGCCGAGCGCTTCATGCGCTTTGGCGACCAACTTCGACTTCTTCAACCATTCATTGGCTTGCCCCAATTTGGTCAGTTCATCAACTGAAGTGACGACCACATAATTAGGAACGTTGATTCCCCACTTCTTCATCAGCCCCATCCCGGGACCTTCCAGCACTTTCGCCATGATTGACGACTCCTTGGTGTGTGATAGGGCAGAGAAACGGAGCGACAGAGTACCGAATTCTGCGGATTAGCTCAATCCTCCAAAGGGCCTACGCTTCGAGCTCAGAAGTCCTACCATAATGGGCACTGAAGATTCATTACCATAAATGATTGATAAGCTTAAATTGTCTCCTTAGTTATCTGAAAGAACCGAGACGGACCTTCCGATGCTAACCAACTTGCGGGCGACGAATGCGTTGGCACCGAGGACAATAAAAGGAACTTCGCTCGCCGATGGATCGCCTGATCACCGCTCCACAATCGTTCGGACAAGGCTCGCCTGATTTGGCATAGACAAGGTGTCGACGCTTATACTGCCCCTCTGTTCCATCCGGCGCAAAATAATCGCGCACACTGGAACCACCCAGATCAATTGCCTCTCGCAAGACGTCCCCCATGATTTCATGCAGCCGTATCGCTGCCTTTTGGTTCACTTGATTAGCAATTTGATCTGGATGAAGTCGGGCACGAAACAGCATTTCATTGGCGTAAATATTCCCAATCCCTGAGATAGCCTGTTGATGCATCAACAGGGGTTTCAGCCTACTACGCGTGGATAAAAGCAACTGCACAAACTGCTTTTGACTTATCACTAAAGGATCGGGCCCAAAACGACGGGATGTATATCGATCAAGTCCAGCTTGGTCTAATAACGAGAGACGTCCGAATCGACGTGGATTCCAATATCGGATCTCCGATTCAGCTCCTCCTTCAAGCTTCAGGACAAAGTGCGTATGTTGCGGGTGTTTAGTCGGCGTATTCCGAAACAAGAGTAGGCCGGTCATCCCCAATTCGGCAGTCATAAATTTCACTTCTGCTGCGCGGATAAAAGCGAGGATGACGCTTTTCCCTCTTCGCTCAACCCCTGTAATCGTTGCTCCGCGAAACCATTCCAAGGAAGACAAGCCTTCCCGCACAATGTCTTCCCGCCCTACCCAGCAATCACTCACCAGGGCTCCAACCACTCTCTCGCGTAGCTGGCGCACAGCCACTTCAGCTTCCGGCAATTCAGGCATGTATAGGTTTCCGTATGTAGGTAATGACACAAAAAACAGTAAATTACGCCATGGCGACAAGGAGAAATGCAACTCCCAACGGCAGTTCCTTTAAACCAATTGGCAGCGCAATAGATGCGAAAGGGGGGAGGCCTGTAGTGAAAGGATGCTGCTAATAATGTCGGGGGAATCAATCTAGGAGAGAGAAGGTCGCTCTACAGCACAACGTCGGCGGAAAACGTCCTCGATCACCTTATCGAGGCGAGGTAGCGGCATACCACCAGGACGCCTTGTGAGGGCAAGCTTAAGTGCATCGGAATACGTCATCCCCTCCACGCAACAAAGGTAGGCGATGACAACGGACACCGAACGCCCCATACCAGCCCGGCAACAGACCATCAACCGATTGTCAGGCAGGTGCTTTTCAATCCATTGCACTGCGTCGTAGAGGGCTGACACCGCTGGCTCACCAAACTCCTTCAGGGGAATCTTGGCATAGATGATCCTTGCGGGGACAGTCACATTTTGTTCTTCTGCCACCATGAGTATCGCTCCGACCTGCGGCGGCGGGTTCTTCGCATCATCAGCATTACCGACGAGCAGACGCTTATTGATCATGTGCATGGTGAGGTTAGTATAGAATTCCGCGGGAGGGGGTCAAGGATTCCTGCGATTCCATGCCCAACGATTGAAGATTCCGTAACGCAGTGCGTATACTCATTCAACCACTTGGCTGATGGGGTAATAACGATGGCTCTTATTCAGCTTGAACAGGTAGAAAAGCGCCTGTCCAGCGTACAATGCGCGATCTGCAAGACAAATACATTCGGCATTGATCGGCGGACTCTGCAATCGGACGGAGAATGTCGTGGGGTGTGCCTCAAATGCCGCTACAGCTTTCCGGTATATACCGACATGGAATTTTATCTGCGAACACAACCTGATATTCCTTACCGGCTCAAGGAAATTTCTTGTCCAAATTGTCAACATCGTGGCGTATCTCTCGACTTCCGCATCACGATGTCTGTCCGAGAGGCAATCTATTTCGTGACGTGCAGCGCATGCCACACTCAGTTTCCCGAGCGTTCTTCCCTGGAAGCTTTTGAATAGCCCTCGCCCCCGGCATTTCGTGTATACTGACTTATTATGACCGACACACAAAAGCCGAAACCGCCCCTCCCTGTCGCTGATGTCGCACCAAAGCCTCGCAAAGAAATTCCTCTCGTCTCGGTGCCCAACGATCGGGACATGATTGCGGAGGAAATGGCTGCACTCTTTGATGAGGATCGCGTGTCTCATCAGCACGGCTCCTCAGAGCCTGAAGCCGATTAGCGCTTCACGCCGGCCGAATGACTTCCGCCACTCCGGAGGAAAGAATTCGACCGACCATGGCTGGCCGGCCTTTCCGTTCTTTTCGGACGATCTCGTCAACGCGAACGATTGCCCCACGATGCCAATTGTCGAACGTGGCGTTAGTGGTTGATCTCTCCTTATCTTGTCGACCAACTTCAGACCTACCCGTCTGATCGCACAACCACACCCGTTTTTCCCCCTTCATCTCCCGCAACTCGCTTACGACGCGGTGATAATCTTGCTTTCGAGGCACCAAGGACTTCCCATCTTTACGTATGATGACATAAGAAAATTTGAGAGCGTCCTTAATAAATCCCACTTCGCGATCGATCTGACTAATCCAGGAAGGAGTTTGCCACTCGCGCTCTTCATGACACCAATCGTCAGGTTTGAGCAACGCGGGACAGAGTTGGTCATGGAGGCAGGGACTGTAGATCGAGCATTGCAATTCAGACAGCACATTATCCCTCACCTGATGCAGGGCACGTGATTCAGCCCTCGATGCCGGCTCAATGAGCATTAGGCTTCCGTCTTTTGCCAAGCAGTCTACCAGGTGATTGATCAGTGTTGTCCGTCGAGCAATACAATCGGATTTTTCGGCAAACAGTTCCGAAAGCACATTCTGAACAATGATAAGGTGATAGGCATTTTTCTCCGCTCCCATTCGAAGAACTGGAGGAAAGGAGTGCTCAAGATCGCACACGGCAGTCTGCAATGGTTGAATAGAAGGGATGTTGATCTGCCTGGCGTATTCCTCCCAGAGCCGGGTCGACAGTTTCATGGCCTCGATCGAACGGTCAACCACCGTCATGCGGAGACTGCTTATGGGTGGCAAAGACTGTGAACTGCACCAGTCGAGAAGGGCTAGTGAGCCGGTGCCAGGTCCGCCCCCGACATCCAACACTCGAAATTCTTCATTTGTACGGGATGGAAGTAGCGGCCGCAATTCCTCCAAAAGCATCTGGATCTTGCCGACGTTAACAGGCACATAATAATGAAGGTAGCTGGCACGTAGCGCCCCATCTTCAAGATAGGCTGTCGCACCAGCTTTGGTTCCTCTCGTAAACATTTCAGAAAGATTTTTCACGCCACTGACTAGCGATGCTGAAAGTGCTGGATTCTGTAGGGAGTTATTGACCCTAGCCACCGTTGCGATTGTGCCTAACATTGCCGATGACAGTTGGTACATGGAGTCGGCCTCTTGGTTGACCCTCTAAAGACGGCTGCGGTATCTTGGATAGGAGAGGAGTACTTCACATGACTGACCCCATTTTGCAAGCCTACCGAGAGGTAGAAATGGCCATGGAGCGCTTCACGCTAGTTCTTCATGACCATGTCGATTATCTCCGCAAGACCGAGGCGCCCGGATCTGATAAGCTGCATCGAATGGCCAGTGGCACCAAAGCCATGCGTGACAGCGCATCCATTTATTTGTCGTACGCCAAATACGTGGCTCACGGTATGCCAGAAAGCCCTGATCTCGTGGAAGAAGATCTCCAGGGTTAATCGCTTGGAACCAAAAAATGCAGAGGGCCCGTTCGGGTCAACCGAACGGGCCCGCCTATCTGACGAGGCTTACGTCGTTAATCCTTAGATGCTGCGCATGAAATGCCCCATGGCTTCGTGATCCGCAGCCGAGGCGCCCATCACCTGAGAAATCGCTACGTTCGTCGACTTCTTTCCAGTTAGCCCTGATTCAACTTCGTCAACGATCAATTCTACCGGCATGGATTGACCACCATAAACCCGTGGTCCACCGATAATCTTCGCATTTGAGAAGCCATAGATGGCTGTCGCCACTTCCTTTGCCAACCATCCGACGTAGTTAAATTCCGGCACGACAATAAGCTTGGCTTTTCCACAGAGCTTACGCAACTCTTGAGTGGGGAAGGGACGAAGGGATCTAACCTTGATCAGGCCAATCTTCATACCCTTTTCAGCGCAAATGCGGACGGCTTCGCGAGATTGAGCCGCTGCACTACCTGAAGCAATGATGATGGCCTCAGCATCCTCGACATTTTCAGCCGTCAGCAGCCCGCCCATGTACTGATTAATGTACTTTCGAGAGCGCTCGACCGCAGCCCACACTTCCTGTTGCCAGACAGCGTGAATGTTGTAAGCCATAAAATTTGACTTCTGAACGGGGGCATCGCGAGAAAGCCGGGCCGGAGGATTCTCGGCATCCAACACTGGCACAGCTCCACGCCAAGGCTCACGCGGCGGAAGCTTCATACCACGATCTTGCATGCGCACATAGCCTCTCGCATGCGTCACAAAGAACCCGTCGCAACACACGCCCACAGGAAGAGTCACATCATTTTTTTCGCTGATGACAAATCCCGCCAGCGTAAAATCATACATGTCTTGCTGATTTTCAGCATGGAACACAATCATGCCGCAATTGAGCAGATACGACACTTCGATATTGTCAGGCTGAATGGCCAATGGTGCGTTCACGACTCGACAGGTGAACATCGCCACAACGGGTAGCCGGTGACCGGGCCATGACGCGATACCTTCAAGACCTCTCAAAGTCCCAGGACCCGCAGTGGCGGTGTAGCATCGAACGCCCGCTCGCGAACCACCCGCGATAGCGGCCATGACGCCAACTTCTTCCTCGCCACGGTAATATTCCTTCACATACCCCTCTCCATACAGAACACCGACGAGCTGCATGGTTTCACTTTGCGGGGTAATCGGATAGGCGATAGCGAGGTCAACGTTGGAGCGACGGATGGCTTCCTTTGCCGCCTCGCTGCCAGTAATAAACTCTTTGGTCCGTGGAGCTTCCAGAAACATATATTCCGGCGTCACAACCTTCTGTTGCTTTGCCGCCGCATGAGGGTCTTTCTTGGTCTCTACTTTCGCAGGCGAAACGCTCGTGGCTGGCTCGCTCTGGGGACCGGTCTTTTGTGCTTCGCTCATCATCACACCTCTCGACTTATTGCCTTAGCCTAAACCCCTAGCCTTCTCGCTTCATCTGATCAGGAGAATGACCAAACGCGGCGGCACTACCTGCACCGGCAGCGGAAGGCATAAAAGTCATAGGATTTGTATGCGTCTTGCCATCGTGGACTTTCGACTGAGTGCCAGTGAAGCGGACATTCTCCCCATTGTCAGGCAATTTAATGCCCAATTCTTCACGAACCTTTTTGAAGATCTGCGCAGTCTTTTTCAGCTTTAGGGTGTCGGAGTCTCGAATCGTCAGCATGGCGTCTTCATGGCCCTGTTCTGCGCAGATAGCCATTGTGCAGCAATTCGTCCCTGCCCGGATCATTTTGAGGGTCAGATTGGCGTAATGACAATGCACACCAATAAAGATACAAGCCTCGATCTTGTTACCCCAAATTGTAAGATTGGGATGATTCGGATTGATTACCTCTTCAGGATCGATCTTTGGATACTTGGGGCGATAATCAGGCATGGGAATAATCATGACGTCCGGGATCTGCGCCGCGATCTCCAGAACGGCCTTGGCTTTTTCGACTGCATGGTTGTTCCACGCCCACAAGACGAGAGGTCCTGGGAAGATCGTTGCATTCGGGCTCGTCAGCATTTTCCGAGCCATTTCTTCGATCACTGTGTCTTCATTAGGTTCGAGGAGGCCGTAATATAGTCCTTGCCCAGGATCAGGCAACGACACTCCCATCTGTGCTGCTGACGGTGGATGGAACCCTGCCGGCCCTGGCACGATAATCCGCTCTCTCGTATCTTGCGTCGTTCCCACGCCCGTTCCCCTTTCGTCCAATTACCCAACTACAGGGCTGACCAATGTCGCCGTCGTACTTTTTTCCCCATAGGTAATATTGTCCGTCAATGCCGCCACCGGCAACTGGTCAATCATAATCATTTTAATGGCATTATTTTTGGCCATATTGTCGCAGACCCACACACATTGCGCGCAGCCCTTGCACCGATCTACGGCCACATAAGCTGAGCCATACTTAAATCCCTTGTCCTTGCCCATTTCGTCGCTGTAAAGAATGGTATTGGCTTCCGGGCAATACTGTGTGCAGAGCTTGCAACTTTTTGCGGCACAGATCTCAACACTAATATCGGCTACGAGATACATGAGAACTCCTTGTCCGTGATCCGGATTACGCCGTGACGCTTTCGGTCGCTTCCGAACGTTTCACGGATGGTGCGGCCCATCCATGGTCAACAGCATAATTCCAGCCTGCTCGAATAACGGCCACATTTTTCTCAATCAATTCTTGCTTCTTCTTAAACTTTCGCTCGACGACGCTATCCAAGGCCGCGGTTCCACCGGATACGACAAAACCTTTTCCGAGGAATCGATCCTTAACGGACTGCTCCAGTGCCTCGACTGTAGTGAGACCAGTAATAGCGCCGATACAACCCATCAACGCCATATTCGTAGCAAGGTCCATCCCCGCAACCTCAAGCGAAAGCTTGGTAGCAGGGAAGTAGTAGAGCTTCGCATGCCGCTCTTCGAGTTCGCGAGCCTGATCGCGGTGCAATTTCATCGGGCCGTCATTATTGATCAAGGCGATACCATTCTCTTTTAAGCCGAAATAGAATGGCATCGTGTACGACTTACCGTGCGTAATAACCTGGGGGTGAAAGATGATAATGATGTGAGGGAAAGTGATTTCGCCAATTTCATAAATAGGCTCATCTGAAACCCTGACATAGCTCTCAACCGGCGCCATGCGCTTTTCTGACCCATAAAACGGTACGATTGTACTCTCGCCGCCGGCATGAATGACCGCCGTGCTCAGAATGTGCGAGCCGGTCACAACGCCCTGGCCACCCACACCTGCCATACGAATATTGAACCGTGTCGCCATGCTGAATCCTCCTTAAACGTTGCTCAGGCCTTCGGCAGACCAGGAGCGGGAGCCGCCGGCTTCGGGAGGAACTCCTTGTAGCCATAGCGCTCCGTGAGAAATTGCTTTGCTTCGTCGGTAATGTATTCGGAGAACTGATAGCGATCGTTTTCAACGTTCTTGGCGTCTTCCATGACCTTGTCGGTTGGAATGGCGTATTCGATGTTGCAGGAGGTATAGGCTTGGATATACGTCGACCCGACCTCTCTGGCGATCAGCACAGCCTTCTTAATCACGCTCTCAACGCGGCGCGGATTGTTCGGGACAACCGTGGCAACGTACGCGCAGCCGGCGACCTTCGCCATCTGCAACATGTCCATTTTTTCAAACTTTTTCCCCAACGGAGCCATCTTCAGCACGGCGCCACGATTCGTCATTCCGCTTTCCTGCCCACCGGTATTTCCATAGACTTCGTTGTCTAACATAATCGTGGTAAAGCGTTCCTTCCGGAACCAGGAGTGAAGAACTTGCTGGAATCCGATATCGGCCGTACCCCCGTCGCCCGCCATCACCACTACGTCCTTCGGCTTATCACCAAAACGAAGGCGCAACCCTCGAGACAAGCCACTCGCCACACCGTTTTGGTCACCATAGTTACCGTACACAAAGGGGATGGCAGCTTGCGAGATTGCCAAACGTCCACAGCCCGCTGTTCCAACAGTGATAGTATCTTCGGGATTCGGGAATGCGATCATGGCAAGGCGGATAAAGAGGGTCATGGCACATCCAGCGCACATGGGGTGCTCTTCCAGCACTTCCTTGAAGGACCCCATCTGCGAAACAGAGACCTTTTTCCCAAACGGGCCGTGCTCAACCATGTCTCGATATTCTTTCGGCATGAACTTTTCAAAGCCGCTCGAGAACTTGACGTAATCAAGACTCATAAGGATTCCCTCCCTTTTATGCTCTGGTGACTTTCCTCCGTCATTCCAAAATGGCCGGAGAAAGCCAAGCGCAAATTATATCGACGTTGTTCGAACTAAGTACTGGACTGTGTTCCTGAAACGGAAAGGAATGTCGACTTACGACCTAACTGTCTGATGCCGCCGAGTGTAACAAAGCGCAAAAAAATCTGTCAATCAAGTCGGCGCTAGAAATTAGGAAGAACCCTGTCATTCCACGGTAACGGCAAGTCTATAGAGTCCACAAAAGCATTGCAACTTTGCAGAAGGCCCACACTGAACGAAAGAAGGCCTAGTGGATGCCGCCTTGCTAGGCCCTTGGCCCTAAATCCGCTTGAACTCAAAGATTTTGAGCAAAGAACAAACATGAAATAAGGTTCAATTCAGTTGCAGTTCATCTGAGAAGCGCGTAAAAATTATCGCTTAACACGATAGGCCTCCTAACATCTATGGCGATACGAGTTCTGGTACCAGGGGAAGAACAGGGTGATCAACGTGTCGGAGGCGTGCATAAGCGCCCGCCGATCCCAGACGGCTCCCTTAAGGCCGAGTGCCCAAAATTCATGAGCCACGGTCCTTGCGGAGGGGTGCGCAAAGGTGGGTTTTGCGAAGTCTATCCGGACATGACCTGTCCGTGGGTCACACTGTACAACAAGCTCAATGAGCTGGGTCAGTTGGAATGGATGAAACAGGTATGACGATTGCCGGTAAGGGGTGATGGTGTGAGAGAACAGAACAAGAAGAAATTGAAGACAGGAAACTCCACAACCAAGCTCGGCTATAACGAGCGGCACGCACGCAGCGGGATCTCGGCCCCTTTGCCAGACATTGAAACCTTTCCAAACCAGTACAAGGGCTATGAAATTACGATTGTCATTCCTGAATATACGGCGATCTGCCCCAAGACCAATCTCCCGGACTTTGGAACGATTACTCTTCACTACAAACCGAATAAACAGTGCCTTGAGCTCAAAGCACTCAAAATGTATGTCCACGCCTATAGAAACATCGGTATTTTCTACGAAAATGCCGTCAACCGCATCCTCCAAGACGTGGTTCGGGCCTGCCGACCGACTTGGGCCAAGGTAACGGGTGAGTTTGCCGCTCGCGGAGGGTTGCGCAGCGTCATCGAGGCAAAATATCCCGAATAGCTCGCCAACTATCCACTGATCTTTCGACATTCCGCCCCGCTGTACCTGCTCCTCCTGGCCGATTCCGAGCAGCTCCTCAGCACATCGCATCACGCCCCCCTTCTTCAGCAACCGCGCTGATCGTCCTTGGGCCTAAAGTCTCGCTTCGAATCCACCGACATCGGACAGTCAAGGTGTAGTACGGGTGCGTGGTCACGCGACCACGCTCGGGCATGAAAGGGTGCCGTTTTGATTACGCGCTCCGCAAAGGCTGTCATTGTCCGACTGACGATGACGGTTCTGGTCTTCATTGTAGGAATGTACGCCGTGTCCGTTCCCACTGCAGACGCCATTCCATCATTTGCCCGCAAGTATGCACTCGACTGCACCGCGTGCCATACAGCCCCTCCACGACTCAATACATTTGGCGAACGCTTCCTCGAAAATGGCTATCAGCTCCCGGGCACCACAGACGGCGGCCTAACGGGAAAGAAAAATCTGGGGGATGTGAGCCTGGACGATGTTGCGAACTACACCGGCGTCCGCCTGCGCGGTAATGTGCTCCGCAGCCATCAGTTCAAACAGCAAAATCCATCCGGTGCAGAGGCCGGCACGGTCCAAAACAAGAGCGACCTGGCCTTCCCCGAAGTGTTCAGCCTCTTTACCGCCGGCACCTTAGCGAAAAACATCGGGTTTTTTGCCGAACTCGAATCCAACCTCGAAGCATCTCACACCGGAATTGAGCGGGCCTTCCTCACCTTCAACAACATCGGAGGTGAAAACGTCGCCAATATCCGCGTCGGAAAGATCGACCCATCCGCAGCCTTTTCCTTTTCAACACTGCGCCAACAACTGGACTTCATTGCGGAAAGCACGCACCCCTCGACAAATGCCGTTCAACGCGCGGGATTGTTTCCGCTGGCAACGGCAGCCAAATTTTACGGACTGCGGAACAGATCGGGGGGCACGATTTCTCCCTATGCCCCTTCGCTCTATAACGCAGTGGTAGAGACCGGCGCAGAGGTACGGGGGCGGCCCTTCGGAGATTGGTTCATGTACCAACTCGGCGTGCTGAACGGAGCCAATGAAGGGTTCGGCGATTCCAATAAAGGCAAAGACTTCTATGGAGCCATCCGGTTCGATTACGCACGCTCAGCAAATTTTTCAGCCAGCCTGTCAGGATTTGCCTATCTCGGCAATAGCAATGCGACCGTCTTCGATGGGACACGAACGACGGATGTGAACTGGAGTCGCTACGGCGTCGCGGCACACCTGCGATACAAAATGTTCGATCTGCACGGAATGTATACGCTCGATCGAATCACGCATGCACCAGCGACGGCTCTCAGCAATTTTGACACGGACGCCAGCGGGCTCACGGTCGCGCTGGATACGCACGTGGCGAACAATACGCTGTTTTCGTTGCGATACGACACTATGGATGCGGGGGGAGACCTCAGCCAACGAAGCTCTCAAAGCTTCCTCGGCGCCCAGGTGAAGCATTACGTGCGGTCGAATATCGCACTGTATGCGCGATTGGACCACAATCTGCGCCACGCGGAAGACGGGCAAGCGGCAGCCAGGAATCTGCGGGAAGCCTTCTTTGCCGGAATTGACGTGGCCTACTAGATCGGCAGGAGACGAACATTCGCCATGGGCATCAGCATGTATAAATACCTCGTCATCCTCGCGGTCAGCGGGCTCTGCGCGACGAGCGCCTATGCCGTTCGGCCTGAAGACAATCGGGACACCCTTGCGGAAGGCCGCCGGATCTATGAGCGAGCGTGTGCGTGGTGCCATGGGAACGGAGGCTTGGGAGATGGACCATCCGGTTGGTCCATCGGCCGTTACTCCGCCCCTCGTCCACGCGACTTCACAAAAGAAAGCTACAAACTACGCAGCACGCCGTCCGGCGAATTGCCCACAGATCAGGACCTGTTCAGGACTCTCACGCAAGGAATTCCAGGGGTCATGCCATCCTATCGCTCCCTTAACGAGTCAGAACGATGGCAGGTCATTGCCTATCTCAAATCATTCAACCCTGCCTTCGAGCAGGAAACACCCATATCCATTCCTCTACCTCCTCCCCCGGTCTCACGACCCGAGGGCGCGGTACAGCATGGGCGAGTGCTCTACGCAAAGTACGACTGTCGGGTCTGCCATGGAGCGAACGGAGAAGGAAATGGACCGGAATCGCAGGCCGGACGCCTTCGTGACACCAACAATCTGCCCATACGCGCCACGAATCTCACTGATCCGGCCTCTTTCAAGAACGGCAGCACGGCACAAGACCTCTATCGATCCATCATGACTGGCCTCGACGGCACGCCAATGCCCTCGTATGCGAACGAGTTTGCCGGACAGGAAGAGGCGGTTTGGGATTTGGTGTGGTACCTCCAATCCCTCTCAGGCCGTCCGGAGAAATGAGTCACGCCGATGATCATCACGCCATCGAGCGCAACGCCTTACGCGCACCGCACAGCCGGCGAAGAAAGGAACGGCCACTCATGGTGATGAGGCTCATGCTGGTAGTCCTGGGGTTGACCCTGGGAGTTCCCTCTTTGCTGCAGGCCGAAAGCCCGACCGGCAAGTTGGCCGGCAGGATTACCTATAGCGGGTCGGCCCTGCCTGACCAGACGGCCGAGATCACTCGCGATTCTGCATTTTGCGGAACAAGCACCACGATCAAAGACGTCGTGATCCATCCAAAGACGCGCGGCCTTGAAGGCGTCGTCGTGAGCATCGAGAGCGGCAACCTTCCCTCAAGCGATGCCCCTCTTGCTCCGCTCGTCCTGACGAATACCCACTGCGCATTCCTGCCACGCACGGTCATAGGACAGGTAGGCCAACAACTGGAGATCCGCAGCGACGACCCGGTCATGCACAACACGCACATCTCCCTGGGATCACGCACCTTTGTGAATGTGGCGATGATCCCGGCCAGCCGACCGGTACGGAAGCCTCTCAAGCAACCCGGCATCTATACGGTCAAATGCGACGCACACAAATTCATGCATGCGGATGTGATCGCCTTTGCGCATCCATTTTTCAGCCAGACAGATGAAAGTGGTTCATTTCAGATCACAAACCTCCCACCGGGTGAGCATGTGGTGAATATCTGGCATCACACGCTGGGAAGCTATCAACAAACTGTGCGTGTTTCCGCTGAGGCAGAGACGACCATCGCCTTTGACTTCGCCGCTCATGCTGAATCCAACAAGAAATAAGATACCCTGGTTTCATCACCTCTGGAAGATGTGGCAAGGGAGTCTCCGGCTCCGGCTGAGTGTCGGGATGGCGGTCCTGATCACCCTTGGCATGACGGTGTTCGCCACCATCCGACTGGTAGAAATCCGTCACTCCCTGGTAGACGCCGCGCAAGCCCGCGCACTGGCGGTCAGCCGCACCTTCGCCATGATGGGAGCGGCCGCCGTTCTGGACAATTTGTTTCGCATTCAAGAGGCTCTCACCCGATATGCCAACGAGGCGGACATTGTCGGCATCGTCATCATCGATCCCGACAATATGGTTGTCGCCGCGACAAAGCCTCACGATATCGGCCGGGAACTGACCGATCACACCCTCTCTCTCGCTCAAACCTCAGGGTCGGAGACAATGGCCCACCGACTGAGTGAGGACGGAACCCCGACGCTGATCGTCGTCACCCCGCTCAAGAATGAAGACGACATCGCCGCGTGGGTTCGCATCGAATTTTCTCTTGCGGCAATGCAAGGCGAGTTGGCCCGCGAAGTTCGTCGTCTGTTGGTGCTTTCCGTTCTGCTGATGAGCGTCACGATTGTGGTCGGACAAATCGGCATCAGGCGAATGTCTGCCCTTTTTCGAGATACGGCCGGGAAACTGCAGGATACGCTCCAAACGTTGCATCGCCCCTTGAAAGAAGACGCAGGAAACGCAACGTCGCTTAACGGCGACTCGCCTGGCCCCGCGTCATATAAAGGCGAACTGGAGCAGATGGTCGATCTGGTGGAAACGACCACCGCCCTGCTTACGACCCAAGCGCAACGGCTACAGTCCTTCACTGACTCGTTGGAAGACGCCGTGCGGCAGCGCACCACCGAATTACATCAAGCGAAGGACGCGGCAGAAACGGCCAATCAAGCCAAGTCACAGTTCCTGGCCAACATGAGCCATGAGATCCGGACGCCGATGAACGGCGTCTTAGGCATGACGGAGTTGCTGCTCACGACCGCCCTCACGCCGAAGCAACGCTCCCTCGCGAAAACGCTTCACCAGTCCGGGACCGGCCTCCTGGACATCATCAACGAAATCCTCGATTTCTCCAAAATTGAGGCCGGCAAATTGAAGCTGGAATGCATTGAATTCGGCTTGCGGCAGACGGTTGAGGAGGCGATTGATCTAGTGGCAGAAACAGCCCACCGGAAACATCTCGAACTGACCTGCTTTATCCCCGAGGAGATTCCGGATGCCGTCCTGGGCGATCCGGTCCGGCTCCGCCAGATTCTGCTCAACCTCGTCGGCAATGCCATTAAATTTACTCAGGCCGGCGACGTATCGGTCACGCTCAGCCTGGTTTCTCAGGAAGCCTCCCGCGTGAACCTCAAATGCTGCATCCGGGATACGGGGGTAGGGATTTCCGACGAGGCCAAGGCGCGACTCTTTCAAGCATTCTCACAAGCGGACGGGTCCACGACGCGGCGCTTCGGAGGCACAGGTCTTGGGCTGGCGATCGTCAAACAACTCGCCCACTTGATGGGAGGCGACGTCGGCGTCGATAGTATTCCCGGCCAAGGATCCACATTCTGGTTTACCGTCTCGATGGAATACGCCTCACAAGCTGTCTCCGCCCATGAAGGCCTGGCGTCACCGCTGGCGGGCCACTCGATCCTGGTCGTCGACGACAATTCCACTAACCGGCACATCCTTGAGGCACACTTATCCAACTGGGGAGCGACGGTGCAATCCGCCGCCTCGAGCGAAGATGGGCTGCGCCTGCTCACCGAGGCCAAAGGCGGGAATCAGAAGATCCAGATGGCGGTGCTGGACATTCGCCTCCCTGGCATGAACGGCATCGACCTTGCCCGGAAAATACGGGAAGACGTAGATCTGCGCGACATGGCGATCCTCGCCCTGAGCTCAGAGGATCGCGAGACGGACGAATCTCACCACCATCCCAAGCTGTTCAATGCGTGGTTGAGAAAACCTGTTCATCAGTCATTGCTGAAAGATTGTCTCACGCGCCTTTGCCTTGCGCCGTCCGCTGAAGACGCTCCTGCAACCATTCAGCCTCCCGAACAGACGAGAACATTGGCCGGGCATATCCTCCTGGCAGAAGACAATCCTGTGAACCGCGAGGTCGCGTGCACAATGCTCGAGATCCTGGGATGCACGACCGCCGTGGCGGAGCAGGGCAAAGAGGCGGTCGAGACGGCGGCGCATGGGGCATTTGATTTGATTCTCATGGATTGTCACATGCCGGAAATGGATGGCCTGACGGCCACGGGGCTGATCCGCGCCCATGAACAGCAATCCGTGCCGGCCCGACACACGATCATTGTCGCGCTCACCGCCAATGCATTGGAGGGGGACCGTGAGCGCTGCCTTGCCGCAGGAATGGACGATTACCTGACCAAGCCCTTTACCTTGGACGCGCTGAAGGAGCTGCTCCAACGCTGGCTTCCCGAACATGTCCCTTCCGACTCCACTTCAGACTCGCAGCCGGCCGAAGTATCGAACGGGGTTCCACCTCAACAGGCCGTTTCATCTCATGCTCAACCCTTGGCGGCAGAGAGCGAGCATGTGGACGCGCATGCCTGGGAAGCCATTCGAGCCCGCCAGCGACCAGGCCAGCCGGACTTTTTACATAAAGCCCTTTCGCTCTATCTCCCCTATGCCGACAAGCAGATCGCTCGGCTAGAGAACGCCATTGCCGACCAGGATGCTCGAGCCATCGCCACGATCGCCCACACGATGAAATCCTCCTCAGGGCAACTGGGGGCACAACGCCTTGCTCTCCTGTATACCGAACTTGAATCCGCCTCACGCGCAGGACGGATCGGGGACTTCCAGGAACTATATGACCGCTTGATTCCTGAGCATTGCGCAGTCTCTGCCTTGATGCGAGATGAACTCAACGGGGAAGGACGGTCGGCAGCATGACCTTCCGCCGGATGTTCCAACGATTGTTGCATTCTCCGCAGCCGGGAGAAGTTCCCGACGCTCCTGTCGAGAGCGAACAGGTCATCGCCCGGCAACAGTACGAGTCGAGCCTGCGTGAGAGCGAAGAGAAATTCCGGCACCTCTTCGAGTCTTCGCGCGATGCGATCATGATTCTGTACCCGCCCAACTGGAATTTTATTGCCTGCAACCCGGCCACGGTCCAACTGTTCGGGGCCCGGGACGAGGCGCACTTCACGTCCCTCGGCCCAGGAGATGTGTCACCCGAATACCAGCCGGACGGCGAGTTGTCCATGGTCAAGGCGCGCAAGGCCATTGAGGCTGCTATGCGGGAGGGGTTTCATCTCTTCGAATGGATGCACAAACGGGTTGGCGGACCAACCTTTTTGGCCACTGTCCAATTGACTCGTATCACACTCCAAGGTGTCGAGGGATTGCAGGCCACCGTTCGCGATATTACCGAACAACGCCGCGCTGAAACCGAACTACGTGCCTATGCCACTTTTCAACGAGCCATCCTGGACCATGCCGGCTCGGCGATTATTTCCTGCCAGCCTGACGGCATCATTCAATTGTTCAATCCGGCGGCAGAAGCGCTCCTGGGTTACACCGCCGACGAACTGATCGGACGTCAACATCCAGGGATCTTCCACGTTCGCGAGGAAATCGTGGAGCGGGCCAGACAACTCTCCGAGGAGTTCGGCTGCACCATTGCACCGGGGTTCGACGTCTTTATTGAAAAGTCCCGGCGCAATCTTCCCAATGAACATGAGTGGACCTACATCAGGAAAGACGGGACCAGGCGAACCGTGCTGTTGAATATCACGGCGCTGCGTGACGCCGACAGCAAGATTACGGGGTACCTGGCCGTCGCCTCAGACATTACGCCACTCAAACGCACCGCCCAGGAACTCCTGCTGGCGAAAGAAGCTGCGGAGGCCGCCAGCCGCACGAAGTCACAATTCCTCGCCAACATGAGCCATGAGATCCGGACACCCATGAACGGCGTCCTCGGCATGACCGAACTCCTGCTGACCACCGCACTGGACACCCGGCAACGCCACCTGACTCGCACGATCCAGCAATCAGGCGAAGCCCTTTTGGCGATCATCAACGATATCCTCGACTTCTCCAAAATCGAAGCAGGCAAACTGCAGCTGGAACGGCTGGACTTTGATCTCCAGGACACCGTCGATAACGCCGTGGAACTCTTTGCCACTCCGGCCCAACGCAAAGGACTGGAACTCACGTGCCACATGCCGAGTGCGATACCGCGCACCCTTCGTGGCGATCCCATCCGGCTGCGGCAGGCGCTCCTGAACCTGATCAGTAATGCGCTGAAGTTCACCTCAACGGGCGAAATCAATGTACGTATTGACGCCGTGGTCGAGACCGACGCCTCTGTCACCCTGCGGTTTGCCGTGAAGGATTCGGGCGTCGGCATCCCCGCCGAGGCCCATCAGCGCATCTTCGAGGCCTTTTCGCAGGCCGATGGCACAACGACCCGCCGCTTCGGTGGCACAGGCCTCGGACTGACGATCGTGAAAGAACTGGTATCCCTCATGCAGGGACAGATCGGCGTGGAGAGCCAGGTGGGCCAGGGCTCGACCTTTTGGTTTACCGCTGTCTTTGAGCGACAGCCTGCAACCACCGGTGATCCGTATCCGGAACATGCCCTGCTCCAACGACGGATCCTGGTGGTTGACGATACCGCCGCGAACCGCGAGATCCTGGATGACCACCTCCGTTCCTGGGGCGCAATCCCTGCGCTCACTGCATCGGCCGCCGAAGCGCTGACGCAACTCCGCGCGGCCGCCGCTAGGCAACAGCCATTCGAGTTGGCGATTCTGGATTTCCAGATGCCGGACATGGACGGCATGCAGCTGGCGCAGGCGATTCGGGCTGATCCGCAATTGTCCTCACTCCCCCTCTTGATGCTCACGTCCGTGGGGTATGACGCCGGAGCTCCTGGAGTGCCCGCGGTCGATGGCTGGGTCACCAAACCTGTTCGGAAAACCTTGCTGCAACAGGCTATCCTGGGCCTCTTCCGGACAGGGCAGCGTGCAGCAATACGCCGGCCGGATCCGGTGGTATCGGAACCAGTGACGACCGTCTCCCACTCGGCACGTCTTCTCCTCGTCGAGGACACACCGGTCAATCGGGAGGTTGCCACCGGGATGTTGGACATCATGGGATATTCCGTGCATGCGGTCGAGAACGGGCGTCTCGCCCTTGAGGCCGTCGCACGAGAACAGTTCGATCTTATTCTGATGGATTGCCAAATGCCGGAAATGGACGGCTTCACCGCCACCGCCGCTATTCGGCAACAGGAGCGTCAGTCAGGTGGAGGGCATCGCATCCCGGTCATCGCCCTGACCGCGAACGCGATGGACGGCGATCGCACCCGCTGTCTCGCTGCCGGCATGGACGATTATCTGGCCAAGCCCTTTACCGCGGCGCAACTCCGCACAATCCTGACGCATTGGCTGACACCGCCGGTGGCTGACGCCACGACTGCTTCCATGCCCACGCAGACGGCCCCCCCACGGGAATCGACCGACGAAAGTCCGCAACCTACCGCCAACCCCGAGATCGACAAGACCGCCTGGGAGGCGATTCGCTCGCTGCAACGCCCGGGACGCCCGGATATTCTCGCGAAGGTCCTCACAACCTATTTGAACGACTCCCGGATTCTCGTGGAGGAAATGCGTGCTGCCGTAGAGGCTCGAGACCCCGGCACCCTCGCCAAGGCCGCGCATCGACTCAAGTCCAGCAGCGCCCAGCTCGGCGTGTTGGCCACAGCGGCCCACTGCAAAGAGCTGGAACACCTGGGCCGCCTCGCTTCTCTCAATGATGCCGCGCATCTGCTGGCCCAATTGGCTGAGACGCATCAAGCCGCCTGCACCACCATCGCCGCCGAACTTCGAAGCCGCTCCGCCACCTGACCGCTTAGATCCCGCGCCCTTTCCCGTCACGCACATTCCTAGGCTGCCCGGCATTCACTCCCAGCCATTTCCTCAGTGGAATCGTCAAGTTACCTACACCCTCGACCGATAACGGAGAGATAAGTCTTATTCCATGGAGTCGCACATGCGCTGCCTTGCCAGAACCTGCAACCGGATGCTTCCCACAACGACCGGCTGCCTCTTAGCGGCCACGATCCTGGGGCCCCCGCTCACCTCTTTGGCGGCCTCGCCGATCGAAAACGCTCCCTTGGTGCAAACGGAGGCCTCGCTGGATCTCCCCGACCTGCCCTCCTCAGGCACACCGGACGGTCAAGAGCCCGTCGGGAAGGAAAGTACGCTCTTCGAGGAGATTCCCTCAGTCTATGGCGCGGCCAAGTACGACCAGAAGGTGAATGAGGCACCAGCGGCCGTCATCATCATCACGGCCGACCAAATCAAGAAGTACGGCTACAGGAACTTTGCGCAGATTCTCGACAGCGTGCCGGGCCTGTTTACCAGCAACGATCGAAACTATGGCTACCTGGGAATTCGCGGCTTCAACCGGCCGGGCGACTATACCTCTCGTGTCCTGCTGTTGATCGACAATCACCGGCTCAACGATGCGGTCTACGACCAGGGCGGGGCCGGTACCGAAATGCCGATCGACGTGGATTTGATCGACCGGGTCGAAATCATCAAAGGCCCCGGATCGGCCTTGTATGGCACCAACGCGTTTTTCGGCGTGGTCAATGTGATTACGAAGCGGGGACGCGACCTCAAGGGTGCGGAAGTTTCCGGAGAAGCCAGCAGCTTCAATACCTATCGAAGCCGCCTCAGTTACGGCAATAAGTTCTCAAACGGCCTCGAGATGCTTCTGTCCGGCTCCTTCTCGGATAGCGAAGGGCATCGCCAGTTGTCCTACCCGGCATTTTCTTCAATCAATAACGGGATTGCGAAAGATGCGGACCGGGACAATCTGTACTATTACACCGGAAAACTCTCATACGGAGACTTCACCCTCTTGGGCGGCCACCAGTGGCGCAAAAAGAACGTGCCGACGGCCTCCTTCGGCACGGTGTTCAATGATAATCGACAGAACACGCTCGACGAACGGACCTATCTCGATCTCGTCTATCAGCACGAATTCGTCAACCAGCTCAATGTGAAAGCGCGGGTCTACTACGACCGCTATTATTATCGTGCACACCTTCCGTACGACTATGCCGGGACCGGCACACCGCCGTTTACACTCAACAAAGACTCCACAGAGGCCGACTGGTGGGGGGCGGAACTGACAATCACCAAGAGGCTGTTCGACCATCATAAATTCACCATCGGCTCAGAGTATCGAGACCAGTTTCGCCTCAATCAGGCCAACGCCGATATTGCGCCGCCCAGCACGTACCTCGACGACAAACGTCGATCGAGCTTTATTGCGGCCTATATGCAGGATGAATGGGCCATCACCGACCATCTCGTCTTGACCGCCGGTCTCCGCCACGATCAGTACAGTACGTTTGGTGGTACCACCAACCCGCGTGCCGGCCTCATCTCGACGTGGGATAAGACCACGGTGAAATTGTTGTACGGCCAGGCCTTTCGGGCACCCAATCCGTACGAACAATTCTACGTGACGGGATCCACGTTCAAGGCGAATGCCGACATCAAACCCGAGCGCATCAAAACCTATGAACTGGTGGTCGAGCAGTACCTGGGGGATCACCTCCGCGCCCTCGGCAGCCTATATCAATACAACATTTCCGGTTTGATCAGTCAGACCACGGATCCGACAGACGGAAAGTTGTTCTATAGCAACGTCGACAACATCACCGCTCGCGGCGTGGAGTTGGCGATGGAAGGGAAATGGCCCTCAGGCCTCGAAGGGCGGTTGAGTTATGCCCTCCAGCGCACCGAAAACGACGATCTCAAACAACAGTTGACGAACTCGCCTCAGCACCTGGCGAAGGCCAACGTGATTGTCCCGGTGATAGCCGACAAGCTCTTCGCCGGATTCGAAGGGCGATACACCAGTTCACGCCTCACGCTCGCCGGAAACAACGCCAGTCCCTTTTACATTCTGAATATGTCGCTCTTCAGTCAGCGGATCGTCAAAGGGTGGGAGCTGTCCGGACATATCAATAACCTCATGAATCAGAAATATGGGTATCCCGGCTCGGGTGAGCACGTGCAGGATGTCATCGATCAGGATGGCCGGACATTCTGGGTCAAGCTGAAGTACCGCTTCTAAGGAACCGGCATCACCGATGCGTCGACTCATCCACCTCATAGCGGCACTAGGGATCGCGCTCACCCTGAGCGCGCTCGGGCTCATTGCGAGCCCCGATTCGGCCTGCGCTGAATCCGGGCGTATCGTGGTGTTGAGCGGGCAGGACCTCAAACCCTATCAGGACGTACTCGCAGGACTGCAACAATCGCTGACCAAACAAGGCATCAATCTGGCGGTGGAAATCCACGCGGCCCAAGGCGCTCCCTCGACCGCGAACGTGATTGAAGACATCAAGAAGAATGGCGCCCGGTTGGTGGTGACGCTGGGAAGTGCCGCGACACAAGCCGCTGTGCGTGAAGTGGGACAGGTCCCCATCCTTGCCACCATGATCGTCACGGCCGATGACATCAAGGCTGCCTCCAACGCCACCGCCGTCTTGCTCGACTTTCCCCTGGATCTCCAAATGCAGTGGCTGCATCGGATCGTCCCCGCCGCCAATACCGTCGGCGTGCTCTTTAATCCCAAAGAAAATCAGACCAAGGTGAACCATGCTCTCCGCATCGCCAAAGAAAACGGCCTGAGTCTTGTGACACAAGCGGTGGACACACCTCGCGCCCTCCCCGACGCATTGGAGAACCTCTCGCGCCATGTCGATGCGCTCTGGGGCATCTCGGATTCGGTCGTGATGACCCCTCAAACCGCCGAACCGATCCTGCTGAGCACCCTTCGGAACAAGGTACCGCTCGCGGGATTGTCCGCGTCATGGGTCAAGGCAGGCGCACTGTATGCGCTCGATCGGGACTACCTCGACATCGGAAACCAATGCGGAGACATCGCCGGGAAAATCCTCGGGGGGACCAGTGCCTCGTCCCTTGCGCCGATATTTCCGCGCAAAGTGACCTACTCGGTGAATCTGAAGACAGCAGGCGCCATGAACCTGGAATTGCCACAGGATGTCGTGCGCGGCGCGACGCATATTTTTCAGTAACTGCGGCGAGGATGACGATGATAAAAAAAGGAATCGGTCTACGGGACAAGCTCAATCTCCTGAGCATCGGGCTCGTCGTCCTCACGGCAATCGGCATCGCGACCTTCGTCGTGCATCGGGAAATCACCACCCGCTATCACGATCTGGTCAACACCGGTCTCACCACCGCCGCGATGATCGCGCAGAACAGCGAATACGCCGTCTATACGGAAAACCAGGATGCCGTGCGGCGGGCGGTCGGAGGACTTCATGCCTTGCCGGATATCGCCTATGCCGCCGTGCTCGGCAAAGAGCGGCTGCCGATCCTGGAAGAAACCTGGGGCGCCAACATCGCTATCCCCACGGCGCTGAGAACACGTCTACTTGCCGCAGGAGACGCGCTGTTCGAGGAGGTGGCCATCCAGCAAGGGCATCCGGCGTATATCGATATCCTAGTGCCCGTCGTGAGTCGGCCGGCAGCGGCTGCCGATCCGCTCTTTCTGGAGTCCAATGCTTCCTCCCCCCCTGGCGCGGTCATCGGCTACATTCAGCTGGGCCTCAGTCAGGAACGGCTGCGAAAGAATCTTCAGGAATTTGTTCTCATCACGGGACTTGTCATCGGAGTCGTGTTGCTGGTTGGACTCTGCATGTCGTTGATCCTGACCAGAAGCATCACGAAACCCATTCTGGCATTAGTGGAAGCGGCCGGACACATCGCGGAAGGGCGCCTGGACGTGGATGTCGCTGCAGGCACCCATGATGAGGTGGACCGGCTGGCGGACGCCTTCAACCGGATGACCGGCCGGTTGCGAACCTCACAGAGTCAGGTGCAGGAATACCAGCAGAGCTTGGAAGACAAAGTGACTCAGCGAACGAAGCAATTGGAACTCGCGTCGCAAGAAGCCCAGCGACTCGCCGAAGAGGCGCAGGCGGCCAGCCGCGCCAAATCACAGTTTTTAGCGAATATGAGCCATGAGATCCGGACGCCGATGAACGGCGTTCTTGGCATGACCGAGCTCTTGCTGTCGACCACGCTCGACACCCGTCAGCGCCACCTGACCAAGACCATTCAGCAATCCGGCGAAGCGCTTCTGGCGATCATCAACGACATTCTCGACTTCTCCAAAATCGAAGCAGGCAAGCTTCAGCTCGAACAATTGGATTTCGATGTACAAGACACGGTGGAAAACGCCGTGGAACTGTTTGCGGGGCCTGCCCAACGGAAACAGATCGAACTGACCTGTCAGCTGATGGGGCCCTTCACACACGCGCTCCGCGGCGACCCCATCCGCCTTCGCCAGGCATTACTGAATCTCATCAGTAACGCCTTGAAGTTCACGGCCAAAGGCGAGATCAATGTGCGCGTCTATGCGGTGACGGAAACGAACACGACCGTCACCCTCCGATTCGAGGTAAAAGATTCCGGTGTCGGCATTCCAGCCGAGGCGCATCAGCGCATTTTCGAAGCCTTTTCCCAGGCCGACGGCACAACCACCAGACGCTTCGGTGGCACGGGACTCGGCCTCACGATCGTCAAAGAACTCGTGGCCCTCATGCAAGGGCAGATCGGCGTGGAGAGTCAAGTGGGCCAGGGTTCCACATTCTGGTTTACGGCGGTCTTCGAGCGACAACCGGCAGCGGCTCCCGGACAGGAACAGGCGCCCGAACAAGCCTTATCCAAGAAACGCATCCTGGTTGTTGACGACACGCCCGCTAATCGCGAGATCCTGTATGAACATCTCCGCACGTGGGGCGCGCTTCCAACCTTGGCCGCTTCGGCACAAGAAGCATTGGTACTGCTCGGAACCGGCTCCGCCTCGCCACAACCGTTCGACCTGGCCATTCTTGATCTGCACATGCCGGACATGGACGGCCTGGAGTTGGCCAAGGCGATTCGCATGGATCCACGCCTCGCCGGCTTGCCGCTCTTGATGCTGACATCGGTGGGGTATGACGCCAAGACCCCCGGTACGCCGGACCTGGATGCCTGGGTGACTAAGCCTGTCCGGAACACCCTGCTTCGCCAAGCCCTTCTCGGCCTGCTTCACACCAGGCATCGTGCACCAGTTCAGCCGCCCGCGCCGCTCCCCTCCGCGTCCGGCCCGATTCCGTTCCAGGCCGCCCATCTCCTCCTGGTCGAAGACACACCCGTCAATCGAGAGGTCGCCCTCGGCATGTTGGACATGCTGGGCCACTTCGCCCAGGCCGTCGAAAACGGACGCCTCGCGGTCGAAGCGGTCGCGCGGGAACGGTTCGATCTCGTTCTCATGGATTGTCAGATGCCCGAAATGGACGGCTTTACTGCCACCGCCACGATACGACAACAGGAACGGGACGCCGCAGACCACCGCCATGTGCCCATCATTGCCCTCACCGCCAATGCCATGGAAGGTGATCGCGCGCGGTGCCTGGCTGCCGGGATGGATGATTATCTGGCGAAACCCTTCACCATGGCACAGCTGAGTGAGATGTTGACGCGATGGCTGACCCTACAGGCGACTGCTGCGCCCATGGCCCCAGGCCCTTCCCCATCGGCCCGCCAGGACGACTCCCCGTCTGATCAGACCCCGCCGTCCGCTCCTGTGGAGATTGACAGGACAGCCTGGGACGCGATCCTTGCGCTTCAACGACCGGGCCGTCCCGATATCCTAGCAAAAGTGTTGACGGCCTATCTGAACGATTCCCGCACCCTCGTCGGGGAGATTCGCACTGCCGTTCAAACTCAAGACGCCGTCGCCCTTGCCAAGGCAGCGCACCGATTAAAGTCCAGTAGCGCGCAACTGGGCGCCTTGGCCACGGCCGCCCATTGCAAAGAACTGGAAAACTTGGGACGCCTCGCGCGTCTGGATGATGCTCCTAGTCTGCTGGCCCAACTCACCGACGCCCACCAGGCCGCCTGCGCCGCAATGACCAGTGAGCTCTTGCAACGCCCAGCCGCCTGATTCGACACTCACGGATCCGTTCGCGACTTGCGAACCAAGCCGGTCCGCGCTAGTCTGGGCCCACCCATGGCTACCTATGCAATCGGCGACGTTCAAGGCTGCTTCAGCTCCGTCACACGGCTCACGAAGACCATTCAATTCGATCCCAAGCAGGACCGGCTCTGGTTTGTCGGCGATCTCGTCAACCGTGGCCCCGACTCGCTCAAGGTTCTGCGTTACATCCGTGCTCTCGGCCAGGCGGCCATCACGGTGCTTGGCAATCACGATATCTTCCTGCTCGCCGTTGCCGCCGGGCTGACGTCTCCTCGTCCCAGTGACACCCTATCCGCGATTTTGGAGGCGCCGGACTGTCGTGAACTGATGCTGTGGTTACGCCAGCAACCGCTGCTGTATCGGGAGGGCGATTTCCTGCTGGTTCATGCGGGACTGCTGCCTGCCTGGACTGTCGAACAGGCAGAGACATTGGCCGGCGAGGCGCACAACGCGATACGGGGAGACCAGTTTCTGACGACCTTGCGCGCGCTCCATCCCAGCGGTTCGTTGCAATGGCGCCCTGACCTCACAGGCCCGGTTCGGGTAGCCACCATCATCAAAGTGTTGACTCGTTTGAGAGCCTGCTCGGATGACGGCATCATGGAATCTTCTTTCTCTGGACCACCCGATCAGACCCCGGATGGCTTTTACCCCTGGTTCGATGTGCGCGGCCGACGTAGCACAGCGGCAACCATCGTCTTCGGGCATTGGGCCGCCATGGGCTTGCGGCTCACACCAAACATGTTGGCACTGGACAGCGGCTGCGTGTACGGCAGACAGCTCACGGCAGTGCGTCTGGAAGACCGGAAAGTGTTTCAAGTCGGGTGCGAGGAGACTCGTGGCGGAAAGTGATCAGCCGGTTCTAGCCCTGTGGCCGCGGTATACCGACCGACCCCTTCCAGCCTACCGCTTCATTCCCGGACGAACGCCACATCCTCGCCGTCACCCGCAAGGCCATTCATTCGAACAGCCCGATCCTCTTCTGCGCCCGTTCGAGCCAGAACATTGGAAAACGTCCGAAGACTATCTGTACGGCATCGATCTTTATAACTGGACCTACTGGTGGGAAGCGCACGAAGTCTTCGAAGCGTTCTGGCATGCTTACGGGAGGCATACACCAGCCGGGAATTTCTTTCAGGCCCTCATTCAATGCGCCGCGGCCAATCTCAAACGGGAACTGGGGCACGAACAGGCGACACGAAACCTTGTTTCACGGGCGCTCGCTCGCCTACAAAAATGTCCCGTTCACTATATGGGCTTGGATACGGAGATCATCGCCGAACAGTTCACGCAGTGGCTGAATCAGAGGGAGCCACACGGGCACGTTCTGTTTGCGTTATCGAAAGCAGGCGGGAAAACACGGAGCCGCTGAACGCCAATGGGAGGCTACTCAGTGGTAGCTTTCCGAGTCGGACGGGAACACACCTTTCTCCACATCCTCCTTGTACTGACGGAGAGCCTGGAGCGCCTCGACCTTGAGGTGGCCGTACGGCTTTACAAACTTCGGCACAAACTCGTCAAACAATCCCAACAGATCGTAGAGCACCAGCACTTGCCCATCGCAGTGCGGCCCTGCGCCGATCCCGATGGTGGGAATCGTGAGCGCCTCACTCACTGTCTTTGCCAATCCCGCTGGAATCGCTTCGAGGACAATGGCGGCCGCGCCCGCCTCTTCCAGCGCGCGCGCATCCTCCAGCAGCTGTTGTGCGCGATCTTTGCCCTTTCCCTGTACCCTGTAGCCGCCATATTGCTGGACTGACTGAGGCGTCATGCCGAGATGCCCGATCACCGGAATGCCGACGTTCGCCATCGCCCTCACACGATCCGTCATTGCCGCACCACCTTCCAGTTTGACCGCATGGGCTCCGACTTGAAGGAGTCGCCCGGCATTTCGAACCGCTTCTTCCTGGTTGACCTGGTAGGAGAGAAACGGCATGTCGCCGATGACCAGTGAGCGCTGGACCGCTCCCGCGACCAGCTTGGTATGGTAGAGCATCTCGTCCATGGTCACGGAAAGCGTGTTCGCCTTGCCTTGCACGACCACGCCCAGCGAATCGCCGACTAGAATGACGTCGATCCCTGCCTGTTCGACGATACGGGCGAAGAGGGCATCGTAGGCCGTCACCACCGCAATCTTGCGTCCGTCGCGCTTGCACTTCTGCAAGTCCGGGACAGTCATCACCCGAGCTCAGCTTTCGTCAGAATTTCCGGCAGTCGTTCGGTGGATTTGATGGCCATAATGTGGACGCCATCGCAGTAGGGACGGACGGCCTTGATCGTTCGCACGGCAATCTCCACGCCCGCGTCGAGCGCGCGCTTATCACCGGCGGCACGCATTTCGTCGATCATGTCCTGCGGGACACAGACGCCGGGGATATTGGCGTTCATGAATTCCGCCATCTTGGCATTGCGCAGCAGCAGAATCCCCGCGAGCACCTTCACCTTGAACGGACGCACCGCTTCCATGAACTTCTTGAACTGGTCCGGCTGATAAATCGCCTGGGTTTGGAAAAACTGCGCCCCGGCGCGCACCTTGACTTCAAATTTGACCAGCATCGGCCCCAGCGGATCTGCTTCCGGCGTGACCGCCCCGCCGATGGTAAAGTCGGTAGAACCATCGAGCTTGTTGCCCGCATAGTCCTTGCCATTATTCAATCCGGTCACCAACTGCATGACTTGCACGGAATCCAGGTCATACACCGGCTTGGCGTCCTTATGGTCCCCCACGGTGGGGTAGTCCCCGGTCAAGCAGAGGATGTTGCGGATGCCCAACATATGGGCGCCCATGAGGTCTGACTGCATCGCGATGCGATTGCGGTCCCGGCAGGTCAACTGCATCACCGGGTCATGGCCCAGTTCATACAGAATCCGGCACACTGGCAGTGACCCGGCCCGCACGATCGCCGCAGTGTTGTCAGTGACATTGACCCCGTGCACGCGGCCGACCAGCGACTTTGCGCTCTCGACCACATGGGTGATGTTGGTACCCTTCGGCGGGTTATATTCCACCGTGACGGCAAATTGCCCCTGCGCCAGCACATCCTTGAGTCGCCGCGGCTCCCGGCTCATCGAGATCTTCCCTGCATGGTTTGTGGTCTCCCTATCCTCCGAGTCATCTTCCCCTACCTCACTTGAAAGAGGCGGGTCGGGACGTCCCGATTACGCGCATCGACCGAGCACATTCTGATCGTACGCGGTCTGCGAGCAACGGCGCGGCCCGATCTGCCTATTTCATGCCTGCCATTCTCTTAGCAGATTCAACGGTATTGTCGAGCAACATCGCAATCGTCATCGGCCCGACTCCACCCGGCACCGGGCTGATCCATCCGGCTTTTTGACTGACTGGCTCAAAATCCACATCGCCGCACAGCTTGCCGTCCGGCCCCTTGTTGGTGCCCACATCGATGACTACCGCACCCTCTCGAACCATATCTGCCGTCACAAACTTCGCCTTTCCGATCGCCACCAACAGCAGATCCGCCTCGCGGCAGACCGCCGCAAGGTCCTTGGTCTTCGAATGGCAAATCGTGACGGTCGCATTCCGCTGAAGCAGCATCAAGGCCAGCGGCTTGCCCACGATATTACTCCTCCCGACGACCACGGCGCGCTTGCCCTCGATGGACACGCCTGCCGATTCGATCATCTTGATGACCCCCTTCGGCGTACAGGCCTCGAAGACCGGGTTGCCTTCGACCAACCGGCCGAAATTGTAGGGGTGAAACCCGTCGGCATCCTTATTCGGCGACACCGCCTCCAGCACCACGCGACTCTCGATGTGTTTGGGGAGCGGCAGTTGAACCAAAATGCCGTGAATCTTCGGATCCGCATTTTTCTTTTCGATCAATGCCAACAGCTCCGCCTGTGTCGTGCTGGCCGGCAGTTTGTGATCGTCGACATAAATCCCTGCCAATTCGCAGGCCTTCTGTTTATTCCTGACGTAGACGTGCGACGCAGGATCGTCTCCCACCAAAATCGTCGCCAGTCCCGGTTTGACTCCCGTTTTGGCCAGCACCGCGGCCGACTCGACGGCCAACCGTTCCCGGACCTGCTGTGCCAACGCCTTCCCATCGATCATTCGTGCCGCCACAATATCCTCCCTGGCCTGAATAGAAGCGAAAAGTGAGGGCACCATAGCAGGCAATTTTTCAACAAGTCAACGCTGGAGGCGGCGGGACGCATCTGATGAAAGCCCTCGATTCCACAGGGACCTCGCAAGGTCGTGCCGTTGTCTGTCCGTCCGGCCTTCTCCGCTCGCTCATACGCGATGTTGCTGCTTCCTTGACAGGTTCCGAGACCCTTGGCTACGATGCATCAGGACAATCTGTGCGACCATCTTCGTTGATGATTCCATGACCATCTTTTCCTTCTCTTCGACACGGCCGAGAGGCCGTCGCAACCTTGGACTGACTCTTGTGGGCGCCATGGGAATGGTGCTGGCCTCCTCATGGGCCTGGGCCCTGCAAGTCAGCGGATTGGAATCTCCACACAGCTTTCTGGCTGATCCCCCCTCGAGGTCCTATTTCATTTCCAACATCAATGGGGACAGCAACGCCCGGGATAACAACGGGTTCATTACCAAGCTGAGTGACGATGGTCGCATTACCGCCTTCAAGTTCATCGAAGGAGGTCGCGGAGAGGTCACGCTTCATGCCCCCAAAGGCATGGCCGTCGTCGATCAGGTACTATATGTCACGGATGTCGACACACTGCGCGCATTTGACAAGAACACGGGCAAACCCGTCGCGACGGTAGTGCTCCCCCGGCCCGCCGACAACAAGACCACCCAGTCGCTCGTGGATGTGGCTGCCGATGGAAAGGGCCATTTGTATCTCGCCGACCAGGGCGGCAATGCAATTTATCGGGTCGATCTGACCTCCCCATTGACGCTGTCTCTCTATGTGTCCGGAGCCCATTTGGCCGGTCCTTCAGGAGTGGCCGTGAATCCCAAAACCGGGCATATCGTCGTGGTGAGTTATGATTCCGGCAAGATTTTCGACATTACTCCGGAAGGAGCCCTGACCGAATTGGCCTCCAACGGATTTTTTACGGGACGCTTTCAAAACCTTAGCGGAGTCGATTTCGATCGCTGGGGAAGCATGTACGTATCAGATGCGACCAAAGGCAAGATCTGGCGCATGTTGCCGAACAACAAATTTCAAGTCATCGCGGAATATCTGCCCGGGCCGTCAGACCTCGGCATCGACCGCGTGAATCACTTGATTCTCGTGCCGTACCAGGACTCGAATGCGGCCGAGGTCAACGGCCTCGAATCTCCCACGGTGTCATCTGGTGATCGTGCCAAACGCACCTTGGCGGATTACGGGTTTGGTGAACCTCTGAAAGCTGACAAGGAAGGATCGGCCCGCAAATGAGCCAGTGTGTCTACTGTAAGCAGCGCAAAGGGAAACGTTCCTGTCCGGCCCTCACGGGGCTGATTTGCAGCCAATGTTGCGGGGAGCATCGCCTGGCCCGTATCTCCTGCCCTCCTGATTGCGAGTACCTCGACGCGGGGAGCGACTATCAACAGAAACGGCTCGGCGAACAGTTCGCCCCGGTCCGTCGGGAACTCTATCGTCAACTGAGCGTCGCCGGCGGCGAAAAGGCGGCAGCCTTGTTCAACCTGATCGAAGTCGTGACATTCGGCTATTTCCATGACCGGCGGGATGGGCAGGATGCCGAAGTCTTCGCAGCCATTCAAGCGTTGCGCCGCACCCTCAGTCCTCTCCATGTGCCCGCCGCGCCAATGCCGGTCTTTGCGGAACGTCTCAAGAAAGAATATGACACGTTCGTCAAGCAGCAACCGCAGCAAATCGCCGACGCCGGCTCAGCCCCGGAAATTCTCGATCGCGCGTTGTCGCTCCTCACGGAATTTTCCGGCCAAGGGTTCCAATCACGCCGCTTCCTTCTTGGCATGATCGGCTATGTCAAAACCTTCCACCCCGAAATTGCCGAACATCTCACCAAGCAGCATGAAGCCGGTCGCATTGTGCTGCCCGGGCAGCTGACTCCGCCGCCTCAGGAACCCGCACCCCATGTCCATAGCCCGGAGTGCCGTCATCACCACCACTGATCACCTGCCGCTCGCCCAACCATGAGAGACGCCCATTCGCCGTTTGAGCAGGTTGTCTACCGCTAGATTCCCCCTTCGCTTTCCCTCGTTTTCCCTTTAGTTACACCCCGTTTCTGCCGATACAGTCGGGCCAGGATTTACACCTGCGCAAGACACCAATCCGGACTGCGCGCGCAACGCATTGAAATTTCATGCATTCATTTGTCAGTAATCTCTTAGCCGCCTTGCCGAAGGGAGATGCGCTGGACGACCCGGCCTGGTCCGTCCGTCACCGCGGCATTCTCTATATCCTCTGGTTGCACGTTCTAGGCGTTCCCCTCTACGGCGCCTATATGGGCGCCGGGCCCAGCCTTTATCTCGGCGGTGGAGCCCTCCTCGGCGCCATTGCGATCGCCGCACAGCTTCCGGCAGTCGGTCGTCGGCTTCAGGCCGCCATTGCCACCTATGGATTGGTCACAGCCTCGGCGCTGTTGGTGCACCTCTCCAGCGGACGCATCGAACTGCACTTTCATTTTTTCGTGATGATGTCCGTGATCGTGCTGTACCAGGATTGGCTCCCGTTTCTGGTTGGACTGCAGTTCATCGTCATCGACCATGGGATTCTCGGCACCCTGGTGCCCAGCATGGTGTATGTCCATGCCGAAGGGCAGGCGCACCCGTGGACCTGGGCACTGATTCACGGCAGCTTCATTCTGGCTCAATGCGCAGCGCTCCTCTATTTTTGGCGTGTCAACGAGGTCGCTCGCGAGGAAGCCCTGCAGAGTGAGGCCCGCACCCGGATGATCATCGAAACCGCCCTCGACGCCGTCGTCACGACGAACGTCTCCGGCATCATTACCGACTGGAACACCCAGGCTGAATTGATGTTCGACGTATCCCGCACCGACGCCATCGGACAACCCCTGACCACCTATCTCTCCACGGCCCACTCTTCAACCGCGGCCGATGCCGGCGTGGTGCTTTCCGGACTGGTTCCCGGAGCGATTCTCAACCGTCGAGTGGAGAGCATCGGCCGGACCGGTTCCGGCCAGGAATTTCCCGTCGAGATCGCCACCAGCTGCCTCGCCATCGGAGGAACTCAACAGTTCACCACCTTCATCCAGAATATTTCCGAACGCAAGCAGCACGAGGAAGCCTTATGCCGGGCCAAGGAGGCGGCGGAATCGGCCAGTCAGGCGAAGTCCCAATTCCTGGCTAATATGAGTCACGAGATCCGAACCCCGATGAACGGGGTACTCGGCATGACGGAATTACTCCTCGCGACGCAGCTCAACGACCGGCAACGACGATATGCCGACACCGCGCACACATCCGGGACCAACTTACTGCACATCATCAATGACATCCTGGATTTTTCAAAGATCGAAGCCGGACGCTTGGTCTTGGAGCACATCCCCTACGACTTGCGCCAACTGCTGGCCGAAACCGCGACCATCTTTCACGAGCAGGCCGGAAAAAAAGGGCTGTCGTTGACCCTGGCGATTGCGCAAGACATCCCCATGACCCTCCACGGAGACCCGCACCGCCTGCGGCAGATCCTCACGAACCTCATCAGCAATGCGCTCAAATTCACAACCACCGGACGGATTGCCATCTCGGCAGCCATGGATCAGGCCCGGCCTGAACATGTACGGATCGAGGTGTCCGACACGGGAATCGGCATTCCAGAAGACGCTCAGGCTCGAATCTTCGATTCATTTGCGCAAGCTGACGGATCGACTACGAGAAAATATGGCGGGACCGGGCTCGGCCTCGCCATTGTGAAGCAATTAGTCGGCATGATGGGCGGGCATATTGAAGTGACCAGTGTGCCCGGAGAGGGAGCCACCTTCTGGTTTACGATCCTCGCGTATGCCACCGCAGCACGATCGACTGCCTCCGATCCATCCACCTCTTCCACGGAGGCGCTGCGGCGCCTGCACCATAAGTAAGGAGAACATCCCATGCATGTCGCAACCACCTCTCTGAAAGCCGGTCATGCCGATATTCCTGCTGAACTGGCCGCTCACGATTCGGAGAACAGTCTTCTCCTGCTGTTCGGATCCTCAAGTCTCATTGATCGACCGGAGCTCATTCAGCAAGTGATGGCCGCTTGCCCTCGAAGCCATGTGATGGGCTGCTCTACGGCGGGAGAAATTCATGGTGTTGAAATCTCGGATGACAGCCTGGTCGTCGCGGCCGTGCGCTTTGAGAAGACGCGCCTCCTCACCACCCAGGCGGCGGTTCACACCCCCAAAGATTCGTACGCGGCCGGACGCGCCATTGCCGCGAGCCTTCATCAGCCCTCACTCAGAGGCGTGTTAGTGCTCTCTGATGGGTTGAATGTCAATGGCAGCGAACTCGTGAAGGGACTGAATGACACCCTGGGAGGCTCCGTTGTCGTGACCGGGGGTTTGGCCGGCGATGGAACCGACTTCAAGCGGACATGGGTCATCAAAGACCGTGCGCCGCAGAGCGGGTATGTCACCGCCATCGGCTTCTATGGCGACCATGTCCGCTTGGGCCATGGCTCAAAGGGCGGATGGGATAAGTTCGGCCCTGAGCGGCGGGTGACTAAATCGGCAGGCAACATTCTCTACGAACTCGATGGGCGCCCTGCCCTGCAACTCTATAAAGAGTATCTCGGTGACCGCGCCGCCGGGCTCCCGGCCACCGGCCTGCTCTTCCCCCTCGCCATCAGATCTTCGAACACCGATGGGAAAGTCCTGGTCCGGACCATCCTGGCTGTCGATGAAGCGGCACAATCCATGACCTTCGCGGGGGATTTGCCGGAGGGCATGCTCGCCCAGTTGATGCGTGCCAACTTTGACCGCTTGATTCAGGGAGCGTCTGAAGCGGCAACCCTCACCCTGAACAATCATGAACCTGCGGGCAGCTCTTCCCCCACGCTGTCGATCGCGATCAGCTGCGTCGGACGGCGGTTGGTGCTTGGGGAACGAACGGAAGAAGAAATCGAAGCGACGCTGGAAATTCTGCCCAATGGAAGCCGCCAAGTCGGATTCTATTCCTATGGGGAAATTTCTCCCTATGCCAGCGGAGCCTGCGATCTTCACAATCAAACCATGACGTTGACCACGATTACCGAATTGTAATCTGTATGCATCCGCTGCTCACACGACAACTCAAGCGGTTGGGACTGGAGACTACCGCCGCCCCCACCTCGCTTGAGGCCTGGCAGCAACTGCTTGAACGCGTCAGCCGGAGCTACATCGAGTCCGACCAGGGACGCGAACTGCTCGAACGCTCGATTGCCCTGTCCGCCAGCGAGATGCAGGAACTGAACGAGCAGCTTCGCCGCACATCAGAAAGTCAGTTGACCCAGGAGCGGGACAAACTCCACACCGTGCTTCGTTCCATGGGTGACGGACTGTGCGTCGTGGATCGAAACTGGGACATCGTCCTGCTCAATCCTGAGGGGCAGCGTTTGTGGGGACTTCCCGAAGGGGACGTCGTGGGACGACGCCTGCCCGATATGATTTCCCTCTCGTACGGCACCAATCTCACCGAGCCGATCTTTACCCAGATGCTGCTGGATGAAACGGCTCAAGGACATTCCTTCAGAACCGATGATGGCATACTCACGTCGATCACGGGCCGTTCGTTTCCCGTTTCCTGCGTGTTGGCTCCTATCGTGCGGGACGGTCAGGCCGGTGGAGCGGTGCTGGTCTTTCGGGACATTTCGGAGCGCAAGCAGGCCGAGGATGTTCGTCGCCATACGGAGAGTTTGTTGCGGCAACATCAGGCCGCACTGTTTGGTCTAACCAGCAACAGCATCATTCAAAGCGGCGTGCTCGAGCCGGCCCTCCGAGAAATCACCCGGGTGACAGCCGCGACCCTCGGGGTGCGCCGGTGCAGCATCTGGCTTCTGCGAGACGACCATAGCGCCATTATCTGTAAAGATCTCCACGACGCGTCCAACAACAGCCATTCATGCGGGATGGAACTCCTCGCCGCGCAATTCCCCAAGTATTTCCGGGAGCTCCTCACGGAACGGGTCATAGACGCCTCGGACGCGCGGACCGATCCCCGCACGTCCGAATTCACCGACACCTACCTGACCCCGTTAGGGATCAGCTCGTTGCTCGATATCCCGATTCGCTTCAAAGGGAAACTGGTAGGAGTGCTGTGCAATGAACACGTAGGCACGCCACGCTCCTGGATGCTCGAGGAACAACAATTCAGTTATGCCGTCGCCTCGTTAGTGTCCTTGGCGCTAGAAGCGGTCGAGCGGCTCCACGCCGAAGGGGCGCTGCGCAAAAGCGAAGGGCGGACCAGGCTGATTATCGACACGGCGCTCAGCTCAGTCATCAGCATCGACGAGCAGGGACGCATTATCGGCTGGAACACGCAGGCGGAGCAGACATTCGGGTGGACGCGCCAGGAAGCCATCGGTCGCTTGATGGCAGAGACCATTATTCCGGCCTCTCAGCGAGAGGCTCACCAGAGAGGGATAAGGCAGTTCCTCAAAACCGGCGAGGGACCGATCCTCAATAAACGAATCGAAATTAGCGCGCTGCGCAGAGATGGCACGGAATTTCCGATCGAACTCGCGATCACCCCGCTCCGTCTGGAAAATGCCTATACCTTCACAGCCTTCGTCGTGGATATTTCCGAGCGGAAACAGGCGGAGGAAGCCCTGCGCACCAGCGAGGCCCGCCTCACAATGACGGTGCAAGGGTCTCACATCGGCATCTGGGATTGGAATCTCACCACCGATGCAGTCTATTTTTCGCCGCAGTGGAAGAGTCAGCTCGGCCACGACGATACCACATTGCCCAACGCATTCCAGGAGTGGCAATCCCGCATTCACCCGGAAGACCGGGCGCTGGTCCATCAGACCGTTCACTCCTGCCTGAACGGCGACCGCGCCCAATTCGAACTCGAGCATCGCCTGCGGCATCGGGATGGTTCATACCGTTGGATTTTATCCCGGGGCAGCCTCATCCGGGACATTTACGGTGTAGCCGCGCGCATGGTCGGCATTCATATCGATACCACCGACCGCAAGCGCACCGAAGAGGAACTTCGCGCGGCAAAAGAAGCCGCTGAATCGGCCAGCAAAGCGAAGAGCGAGTTCCTCGCCAATATGAGTCACGAAATCCGCACGCCGATGAACGGCGTGCTCGGCACGACCGAACTCCTGCTCCACAGCACCCTCACAGACAAGCAGCGCCATCTCGCGTCGACCGTGCACCGGTCGGGACGAACGCTCCTCGCCATCATTAACGATATTCTCGATTTCTCAAAAATCGAAGCCGGCAAGTTGGATCTGGAATGTGTCGGATTCGACCTGTCGCAACTTCTCGACGAATCCCTTGAGCTGTTCATGGAGACCGCGCGGCGGAAACACCTTGACCTGACCCAACAGGTCGACGAACGAGTCCCGCGCTATCTGATGGGCG
>ERZ724513.55-NODE-55-length-39913-cov-6.747604_pt1 | contig 39913 bp, 46 predicted proteins | sample MGYA00376046_ERZ724513 | MGnify/ENA primary metagenome ERZ724513 (study PRJEB28724, sample SAMN07190883) | activated sludge metagenome | isolation source: activated sludge of sewage treatment plant in Hong Hong | place: Hong Kong | collected 2016-03-17 ...
AGCGCGTCTCGTTCGCAATGAGAAGGTCAGGGGTTCGAATCCCCTCAGCTCCACCAAACCCGCTGGTCAGAAGCCTGCACGGATCCTGAATTCAGGAGAAGGCAGTGGCAACTCAGCGGAAAGTCAGCACAAAGTCGATCGGATGCCAGGGGCACTCGGCACGTCTGGGTCGGTCTCGGCCGGCCACGGCACGGCTCGCACACCTGGTCTGCATGACGACCACAACACACACCGAAACCACCCTCGGCCCCGTCCTCACCCTGTCTCAACTCGCCAGCCAACTCGGCGTCAGCGTCCAGACCCTGTACGACCTGCGTAGCCAGGGCCGCGGCCCCCGCGGATTCCGGGTTGGTCGCGAACTTCGGTTCCGGGTCAGCGAGGTCGATGCCTGGCTTGCGCAGCTCGAGGCCGACGACGCCGAGCGCCACCCTCGCCAGGCGGGATGATGCGCACCGGAAGACCGCGCACGCCGATCGGCACTCACGGCGCGATCAACACCCGCCGGGAGCGCGGCCGCGTGGTGGCCGAGACTCGTGTCCGTGACCTCGACGGTCGCCTCCGCCAGGTGCGCGCGAGTGGGCCGACCGCGGCCGCAGCGCGGGCTCGACTGTTGGAGCGCATCCGAGAGCGTCCTTCGCTCCCGAGCGCCGGAGTCCTGCGGCCGACGAGCTCCTTCGCGGATCTCGCCGACCTGTGGCTCGCAGATCTCGAACAGCGTGACCTGGCCGGAAACACCAAGGAGAACTACCGGGCCTGCCTGCGACTCCATGTTCGGCCAGCCTTCGAGCATTACACCCTCGCCGAGGTGACCACCGGGCGGGTTGAGTGGTTCCTGGCGAGCCAAGCCAAGGTCTCGCCGTCGCAGGCCAAGCAGACACGGACGATGCTCAACCTCCTGTTTGCCTACGCGCTGCGGCACGACGCGATCGCGCGTAACCCGGTCGACGGGACCTCGCAGCTGAGGAGGAGCAAGGCGACGCCGCAGGCGCTGACGATCCAACAGATCGCTGCGATCCGGGAAGCAGCATCCAAGTGGCGTAGCGAGTCGGGTCTGCCGGGCCCCAAGCCGGACGGCCAGGTCCGCGACATCATCGAGGTCCTGCTCGGGACCGCCATGCGTCCGGGGGAGGTACTCGCCCTCCGCCCCCGCGACGTTGAGGACCGGCCCTCGGGGATGATCGCCACGGTCAACGGCACCGTCGTGCAACGCAAGGGGAGCGGAGCAGTGCGCCAGCCGAGGCCGAAGACCGACGCGTCCATCCGTCGCATACCTGTCCCCGAGTTCGCGGCCATAGTGCTCCGGCGTCGGATCGGCGCCATGCCAGACAACGCGACCAACCGCACGATCTTCGCCAGCCGCAACGGAGGCCCGCTCAGCCCCTACAACGTCCGCCGCACCTTCCGAGAGCTTCTGGTCCTCGCTGACCTGAGCGACAGCGGCATCAGCCTTCGCTGGTACCGGCGGACCGGAGCGACCGTCATCGCCCGCGGCATGGGCACCGACGCGGCCGCCGCCTTCCTCGGGCACACCTCCACGGTCATCACCGAAGGCCACTACATCGAACCGGACCGTGCGGTCGATCCGACTCCCGCGGCACACCTGGAACGCACGTTGAGGCCGACGGAGCCCGACGGAACCTTGCTGTCGAACCGCCCCGCCGAGCGGGAGGACGAGCTGCTTGCCGCCGTCGACCGCGAGAACGACGACGCCGTTGCGTAGCACGCACACGATTCGCCCTACCGCTGGAACGGTTCCGGCGAGTCTGTTACGGCCCGTCGGAACATGTCTGGCGTAACCCACTCCAGACCAGCCTCGCTGCGGATCTGCCGCCACCGCCGCTCGACGTTGTTGACCTGCTGCCACGTCCCGTTTCGAGTCGGGAAGACCGCGTCCAACACGTTGTCCGGCATCACGCGGCGCCTCCGACCCAGGAGCAGCGTCGTGTACTGCGGGAGCGCAACGAGACGAGGCCGTGTCAGACCCTTTCGGTAGGTCCCCTCGCCAGTAGAGGTCTTGATCGTGGCGTTGAGTGACATGGTCCTGGTATCCAAGTCGATGTCACTCCAGCGCAGCGCCAGGACCTCACCGATCCGAGCTCCGGCGCCCAACATGACCTCGATGATGTCGCCCATGTCGTCGGACGATCGGGGTCCGGGACGTTGCTTGCCAAGAGACCCGCGGATCGCCGCGTGAATCCGGGCCAACTGAGCGGCTGTGAGCGTGGGCTTCGAAGCCGGCGGTCGGCTGATCCTCAGCGACCCGCGGGCCGGGTTGCTAAGCAGAGCGCTCTCGTTGACGGCGAAGTCGAGCATGGCGCCCAAGACCACCTTCGCCTTGCGCTGCCGGTTGCGGCTTCGCTGTCCGAGCTCCGCGAGCAACTCATCGATGTCTTCCGTGGTGAGCTCGTCAAGGCGCTTGTTGCCAACCCCGGGTCCGACGAGGGTGCGCAGCACGCGCCGGTACTCGCTGACGGTCGTGCTCTCGAGCCGACCGTCCGCGCGCAGCTTCTGAAGCCAATGGCCGGAAAGGTCGTTCACCGTCAGGTTCGGGGTTATCGAGGTGCTCATCGCTACTCCTTCTCCATCGGGCCGTGTCGCCCTCGTGGAGAAGGTGTGCAGTTGTGACCTCGCGACCTTGGATCGGACCTTGGTCCGGAGGGGTCGCGACCTCAAATCCAGAGGTCGCAGGTTCAAATCCTGCCCCCGCTACTCATCAGGCCCGGAGATTCAGCGAATCTCCGGGCCTGAAAGGTTTAGAGATTTGATCCGTGGGCCAGAAAGTGGCCACTCTTGCCGCTCCGCAGCGGTGATCGAGGCCTCGCCGCGCGATCTTTGCCCGCTACTGCTCGTTGTTGCTCGCTCCGGCGGGGAGCACGGCACACCTAACGTGCATGGACACCAACACCGCATTGAGCGGCCTCGCGCCGCTGATCGGGATCGAGCAGCTCGCCGACTACCTCGACCTGCCTGTGAAGACGCTCTACAAGTGGCGTCAGGAAGGCGTCGGCCCCGCCTCGGTGCGGGTTGGGCGTCACGTCCGTTACTTCGTCAGCGACGTTCAGGACTGGCTCTTGGATCAGCGCACGTCGACTCGGGCCGAGGCGGGGTGAGCGGTCATGGCAGGTAGGCGACGCACCGCGATCGGAACCTTGGCTACGTTCATGCCCGCGCTCCATGCCGACTTCGGCCGCGGCGATAGATGAACAAGCACTCTGCCTCACCTCGCCGTTCCTCGACCGACCGCGGGCCAGACTTCGCGTGGCCAGACGAGTCGCCGCCGGCCTCGCAATCGTTGTGTCGGTGCTCCTTGCTTCGGTTGCTTTCCGCGCCGGGAAGGAGTCTTGGGCCAGGTCCAGCTCATCGAGCGCATCGCGCCTCTACTGCCGGGGTCAGGCGACAGCGCGGGCGTAGACACGCGTTGACCAGGCGAGCACTGCTCCGGCGAGGGGAAGGATCGCAGCGGAGGCCCAGGTGACGTGGTTGATGTGGAGGTGACCGGCTGAGAGGTCTCGACCGGCTTCAACCACGGAGTAGAGGGGTGGTGAAGGCGTGCATGCGCGCTCTCACCCGATTGAGGGAACCAGCCCGACGAGTGCGGGACTTCTGGGCGACTGTGCCAGAACCGTCGTGTGCGCGAGAGGGATAGATGTCAGTCAGGCCCCGTCAGGCCACTGGCCCGGTTCCTCCGGAGTTAGTTCTGGAAGAGGCAGGGAGCAGATCCGCTGCGCTCGCCGCGCGGGGACGCCGAACATGCGCAGCAGGTCCTGGGTCACGCGATCGGTGGTGGTGTCGACGTCGCGATCGGGCTGGTCGAGCAGGAGCTGGCCGACGGCGATGAGAGCTCCGGCCGCCATCGTGACCGCGACGTCCAGATCGGCCACCTCGAAACGACCACTCTCCACCGCGGCCTCGATGTCGCGACGGACCCGGGGGGCCAAGCCGTTGGGGGCGCTCAGCAGTCGTAGGGCGTTGTTGAGCAGGACCTTGCTCAGCTCGGGCTCACGACGGTGCAGCCTTCCGGTCAGACGGAAGCTCGCCGCGAACACCTCGTCGGCGTCCTCGATCCCGGCCGTAACTCGGTCAAGAAGCTCTCCGTAGGCATCCATCACCGCCTCGACGGCGGCGTCGAACAGCTGTTCCTTCGACTCGAAGTGGTTGTAGAACGAGCCCATCCCGACGTCGGCTGCTTGGGTGATCTCCAGGATTGGGACGTTGGTCCTGTCCTCCGCGATGAGAGTCTGGGCCGCCTGGATCAGAGCCGCCCGAGTGCGGGCCTTGCGTCGATCGATCCGGTTGCCCGGGCGCGCTGAGGCGGTGGTCATGTCACTCCTGGACCTCGACGTCGGATGGATCCGTGCAACCAGCCTACTCCTCAAGGTCAGAACTGACGGATTCCTCAGCTGGCCTTGACTGAGTATATCTGCGTGAGTGACGATATCGTCAGTTCACCATCGAGGAGCACTGATGACCACTGACCACGGCACTCACAGCGATCTGCACAGCGAGCAAGGGGCGCTACCTGGAGACCATCCCGGGCGGGCGAAGAACCCTGTCATCAAGGTGCTCGATCTGGCGTGGCTGGAGTTCGAGAAGCCGGACCTGGACCGGACCAGCAACTTCGCTGCCGCGTTCGGACTCTCCGAGGCGTGCCGCACCCCGCGGCAGCTCCAGTTGCGGGGCACTGGACCCGGTTCCCCGTGTGTGATCGTGCGGCGTGGAACGCGGTCACGCTACGTGGGGCCTGCCTTTCGGGCCGCGGACGCCGCGGATGTTCTCCGCTTGGCCGACGTGCTGGGGGCGAAGGTGGAGAAGCTCCCCGAGAGCATCGGTGGCGTGGTGGTCGATCTCACCGACCCCAGCGGCGTGCCCGTGCGCGTGGTGGCTGATACCCACGAGCTCGCCGAGCTTCCGACCCAGCCGACACAGACGTTCAACTTCGGCGACCAGGTGCACCGCGCCAATTCCACTCAGCGGCCACCGCGAGAACCTGCGAAGGTCCAACGCCTGGGACACGTCGCGGTCCAGACCCCGAGATACATCGAGACCCTGAACTGGTACCTGGACCATCTCGGTCTCATCGTCAGCGACTTCAACTACTACGAGGACCAGCGTGACCGCGGCCCGACGATGGCCTTCATCCGCTGCGACCGAGGAGCGGTTCCGACCGACCACCACACCTTGGCCATGGCGCTTGGCCCGCGCAACAAGTACCTCCACTCCGCGTTCCAGGTCGCTGATCTGGATGCGCTCGCCGCCGGCGGGGAGTACCTGCGGGATCAGGGCTTCCGCCGATCCTGGGGAATCGGACGTCACATCGAGGGCAGCCAGATCTTCGACTACTGGCGCGACGCGGACGGCTTGCTGGTTGAGCACTTCGCCGACGGCGACCTTTTCGACTGCGCCCTTGAGCCCGGTTGGGCCCCCATGAGAGCCTCCGGGCTCGCCCAATGGGGACCTCCAGCGACCAGGGACTTCCTGGGCATCACGCCGCGTGAAGGACTGCGTGACCTCACCTCCTTCGCCGGCGGCCTACGGCGGGGGGACACCGAGTTCGACCTGGCCCGACTGCGTGGCCTCTTGAAGGTGTCCGCCTCATGAGCACCACCGTCCTTCGCACGGCCGATGCCTGGTGGGTTCGCACCCCCGCTGGGGCGACCCGCATCGACACCCGCGCCCAGACCACCGGCCAACTCCTCGCCGAATCCGAGCGCATCGCGGCGGCTGTCGGGAGCCGGGAGTACGTCGACCCATCGGAGCTGGACGTCATCTCCCCTGTCACGGCGCCGTGTCGGGTGGTGGCGCAGATGACCAACTACGCCAGCCATGCCCAGGACGCCGGAATCAAGCCGGAGGCCATCCCGCTGACGTTCTTCCGCAAGGCCTCAGGGTCGATCAGCGGGCCCACGGACGACATCCTCCGCCCGGCGCACGTGCGGTGTCTCGACTACGAGGTGGAGATCGGCCTGGTCGTGGGCCGGGAGCTATCGGTGGGCACCCGGGTCACCGAGCAGAACTGGACCACGTTCGTTGCCGGTCTGGTCGTTGCCAACGACGTCTCGGCGCGCGACATACAGCTGCCGAAGACGCAGTTCTACGAGGCGAAGTCCTACCCGACCTTCACCCCGGTGGGGCCGGCACTGGTCCTGCTCGACGCCGATGAGCTCAGCCGGTTCGACGCCCTGCGGCTCCGCCTGTGGGTCAACGGTGAACTCCGCCAGGACGCCATGGCCGGGTCCGACATGATCTACTCACCGGTGCAGGCGTTGCAGGCGCTGAGCCGCTTCCAACGTCTCGACCCAGGAGACCTGCTCCTCACCGGAACCCCGAAGGGCACGGCGCTCAGCGCGCCTCCGAAGCCGGTCGAGCTCATCGCCGCGCTCCTGCCGACTGCGGTGAAGTGGAGAATCTTCTTCGAGCGGCAGGCCAAGAACCCGCGCTATCTCAAACCGGGCGATGTCGTCGAGGTCGCGATCGGCACTGACGACGGTGCCCTCGACCTCGGACGTCAGCGCACCGTCGTGAGAAGCGCCTGATGAAAGACACCTTCAAGGACGCTCTCGGTCGCTTCGCGATCACCCGGCGATGGGAGACGTCATGAACGCGGCGGTCATCCTCGGAGGAGTTCTCGTGGTCGCCTTCGGCGTGCTGGGCACGGCCAAGCTCGCCGCCGTTCCGGCGATGCGGGCACGGGCTGACCACGTGGGGTTCAGCGTCGCGGCGTACCGGCGGATCGGCGGCCTGGAGATCCTTGCGGTGACGGGCCTCCTCGTCGGTCTCGCGATTCCGATCGTCGGGGCCCTGGCCGCGGTGGGACTCGTGCTGCTGCTCGCGGGAGCGGTCATCACCCATCTCCGCAACGGTGACGGGATCCGCGAGATCGCCCCTGCGCTGGTGCTCGGCGTCGTCGCGGCCGCGTTCGTCATTGTCGTGGTGGGTGGCCTCGGATGAGCGCCTCGCAGACGGGCGGCCCGACGCCGATCCCCGTGGTCATCGTGGGCGCCGGCCCGGCTGGCGTCACGGCGGCCACGCTGCTCGGCCAGTACGGCGTTGAGTGCCTCGTGCTGGACCGGTGGGACGGGGTCTACCCCCAACCGCGCGCCGTCCACCTCGATGACGAGGTCTACCGGATCCTCGCTCGGCTTGGCATCGCCGAGGCCTTCTCCCTGGTCTCGCGGCCCACCCTCGGTCTTCAGCTGGTGGACCGGGACCATCGGGTGCTCGCGGTGTTCCATCGTGAAGGGGATGCCGGCCAGCACGGCTACCCGCGCGCGAACATGTTCGACCAGCCCGAGCTCGAGCACCTGCTGCGTGTCAACCTCAAGAGCCAGCCCACGGTGACCCTGCGCGGCAACTGCGAGGTCACTGACGTCACGCAGGACGGGCATGGCCGTGTCCGAGTCGACTTCACCGACAGTCTCACCGGTGAGCCTGAGACGGTGCTGGCGACCTACGTGCTGGGCTGCGACGGAGCCAACAGCATCGTGCGAACAGCGATCGGCTCGACGATGGAGGACCTCAAGTTCGAGCAGCGCTGGCTGGTCGTCGACGTGTCCAGCGAGGTGGAGCTGGACCAGTGGGAGGGAGTTCACCAGGTCTGTGACCCCCACCGGGCGGCCACCTACATGCGCATCGGCACGAGCCGCTACCGCTGGGAGTTCCAACTGCTTGAGGGGGAGGCCGCCGACGACTACGGCTCGATCGACGCCTTGGTCCCGCTGCTCTCGCCGTGGATCCGGGGAGTCCCGCGCGAGTCGCTCGGTCTCGTTCGCGTCGCGGAGTACACCTTCCGCGCCCAGATCGCCGACCGCTGGCGCGACCGCAACATCTTCCTGCTCGGTGACGCCGCGCACCTCACCCCGCCCTTCATCGGACAAGGGTTGTGTGCTGGCGTGCGGGACTCGATGAACCTGAGCTGGAAGCTCGCCGGGGTGCTCTCCGGGGACCTGTCGCCATCAGTGCTGGACACCTATCAGACCGAGCGCAAGCCTCACGCCCGAGCCATGATCAAACTCGCCCGGCTCATCGGTGCCGCGATGAGCCGGGGTGGGAAGGCAGGCGACGTGCTCAGGAAGCTCATCGCACCCCGGTTGCACCTGCTGCCCGGGCTGCGCGACCGCATCCTCGACAGCGAGACACCGCCGCTGACTCGGTCTGCGCTGGTGCACCGACCTGCCTTGGCCAGGTCACTCGCGGGCCGGCTCTGCCCCAACGCCCGACTCGACGACGGCGACGCCAGGTTCGATGACCAGGCCGGTGGACGCTTCGTCCTGGTCACGACGGAGTCATTGACTCCCCAACAGCGCACGCTGCTCGCCGGGCGAGGGGCCGGGCTCGTGGAAGCGCCCCCTAAGTCGGCACTGCGAGCCTGGCTGGCCACCGGTCGTACGACGGCCGCACTCGTCAGACCCGACTACACCGTCATGGCCGCGGGCCGTGACGTCGCATCGCTCATCGACTCGACTCCGAGATTCGCGCCCACACCGGCGTGACTCATGCCTGAGATCGTTGGGGCAGCCATCGTAGGTTGCCGAGCGAAGCCGGCCGGGGGGCCGCGTGTTTGCCCAAGCCCCGCGGTTCGATCAGTGCCCGAGGAGAACCTCGACGACGACGACCACGGCTCCGGTAGCCGCGAGCACCAGGCCGGCGAGCCACGTTGCTCCTGTTGCAGGTTCCCCCCGGTAGCGCGTGACGAAGAACCCGGTGAGTGCGATCCGGCCGAGGCAGTACAGCTGTGCCGCGAACAGGGCCGCGGTTGGACCGACGAGGTCGAGCGCTGCGGCCGACAGGATCACCATTGGCCCTGCCGTCGCCCCGAGTATCGGCAGGCTGGAGCGCAGGAGCGGTAATGAGCTCGCCCCATCCCGGTGTCCTCCCGCGCTGTCGGCATGGTCGATATCGAGCTGGGAGCCCACGAACTCGGAGAAGAGATGGGCCACGAAGGTCGAGATCGCGAGACCGGCGATCACGAGCAGGGCCTCGACAGACTCGGCGGACCCGGTCGGTAGAGCCACGAGCGCGGCGAGCGTGAGGACGGTCCCGTAGGTGGCAGCAGTGAGTTGCCGAGCCGCCTGCACAGATCCGGGACGCTCGAACTAGCTGGGGCGGCGTCCTCGACGGCCTTGTCTCGGCTCCGATCTCATGCCAGTCCTCCGGCTCGTCGCGATGGTGTGCCTCGGTCGCCATCCGCTGCGCGACCGCCCGCGATCCAGTCGGCGCGGCCATTGACGTTATGAATCGTAACGCGTTACGATTCATAACGCGTTACGGTTTTTGGTTCACCGACCACCGGGTGGTGGCCAGCTCGGCAGCGGAGGAGAAGGATCATGAACGAGATCAACGGTGGCGAACTGCTGTTGAGGTGTCTGCATCAAGAGCGTGTGGAGCACGTTCATGCGATCACTGACGGCACGTACATGTCGTTCCTGGAGCCACTCGAGCGGTTGGGGGAGGAGTTCGGGATTCGACTGGTCGTTCCGCGGCACGAGGCGGCGGCCGCTCACATGTGTGATGCGTACACCCGGGTGACGGGGAAGCCCGCGGTGGTGATGGCGTGTGCAGGTCCTGGCGCCGCCAATCTCATCTCGGGGCTCATCTGCGCCGAAGCCGAGGGCAGTCCCGTGGTCGCGATCACGACGACTCGACGCAGCGACATCGGTGACGCCTACCTGCAGCATGCGGCTATGCAGGTCGGCGATCAGCAGGGCTACTTCAAGGCGGCGGTGAAGTGGAGCGGCAGGGTGGACCACTGGAAGCGACTGCCCGACATGGTCCGGCATGCGTTCCGGATGGCGATGAGCGGAAGGCCCGGGCCGGTCCATCTGCTGATCCCGCAAGACATCCTCGACGCGTACGGCGACCTGGACTCGGTCGAACTGGTCGAGCCCGAGCGGTACCGGTACTCGGCCATGGGTCGGCAGGCGGCGAACGCGGACGCGGTTCGGCAAGCGGCCGAGCTGCTGGTCAACGCCAACCAGGTAGGCATCCACGTCGGCAACGGGTGTGAACGCGCCGGGGCCGGGCTCGAGGTCCGCACACTTGCGGAGTACCTGGGGATGCCGGTCACGAAGTCGGCGCGGGGTTCTGCGGTGATCCCTTGCAACCATCCCAACGTGATCCACACGCTGACCGCGGGAGCCTTCCTCTCGCACAACCAGGCCGATGTCCTTCTGATCGTGGGGACCAGGCTGGGTGAGATGTCCGCGTTCGGGCAGCCGCCCTTCTGGCCGGACGGGAACTCCGTGAAGACCATCCAGATCGACTCCGAGCCAACCCACATCGGAGTCAACCGACCCGTCGATGTGGGACTGGTGGGCGACGCGAAGGCGGTCTTGCAGCAGCTGATCGACGCGGTGAAGTCGCTGACCGGACCCAGGGCACAGCACCCTGCGGTGTCGGAGTACAAGGCGCTCGAGGGGCAGTGGCGCCACGGCCTGGACGAGCTTGCCGACGACAGCCAGGAGCCGATGTCAGTGGGTGCGGCGATTCGAGAGTGTGACCGGTTCTTCGGAGATGACGTGATCGTCACGTTGGACGGCGGGAACACGAGTTGGTGGGGATTCCAGTACCTGCGCGCTCGCAGGGAGCGGTCGTTCGTGCACTCGACGGTGTACGGCCACCTCGGCACCGGCCTTCCCTACGCCATCGGCGCGAAGCTGGCCGAGCCCGAGAGGCCGGTGTACTGCATCAGCGGCGACAGCGCCTTCGGGTTCAACCTGCAGGAGCTGGAGACCTCCGTCCGAGAAGGGCTACCCGTCACGTGCATCGTGATGGTCGATGGCGCGTGGGGGATGGAGAAGACCGCCCAGAAGCGCACCTGGGGGCGGGAGGCGCCGTGGTTCCACACGCAGAACCTCGAGGAGATGCGCTTCGACCAGGTCTGTGAGTCCCTCGGCGGTCATGGCGAGTACGTCACCAAGGCCTCGGATCTCAGGGGTGCTCTCGAGCGCGCGACTGCTTTAGGGAAGACTTCGGTCATCCACTGCGTCATCGATCCGGAGTCGAATGTCTGGCCGCCCTCGATCGAGGCCTGGAACGCGTTGCGGTCGGGAAAGACCGCCGAGTTCCTGACGAGCCAGCTGGCCCTGCTGGGGTAGATCAGCGTGAGTTTCTGGCCGGCCGGGGCACGAATCGATCTGGAAAGGATTCAGGAGAATGTCACTTCAAGAGTTCGTCCCCACACCCGAGTTCGACTCCTATCGCGAGCTCTTCGCGGACCACCTCAAGATGGAGCGGCGCGACGACGGTGTCATCCTCGTGCAGATCCACACCCAGGGTGGACCCTGGCAGCTGAGCGTGCAGAACCACCGAGCGGTGGGGCAGGGGCTGAAGGTTGTCGCATCGGACCCGAAGAACGAGGTCATGATCTTCACCGGCACCGGACCGACCTTCCTTGCCCGGGTCGATCCTCAGGGCTTCGCCTTGGAGGAGGAGGACCTGGAGTACTGGGCGTATGAGCATGCCTTCAAGGACGGACGCGACAACGTGAAGGCCCTCGTCAACGACTTCGAGATCCCGACGATCGGAGTGATGAACGGTCCCGGGGCCCACGCCGAGATGTGCCTGATGTGCGACATCACCATCTGCAGCGAGGACGCGGTCATCTTCGACCCGCACTTCGCGATGGGCTCGGTGCCCGGCGATGGCATCCACACGTGCCTTCTCGAGCTCCTCGGTGTCAAGAGAGGCGCGTACGCCCTGTTGACCGGCCAGGTGATCGACGCGAACACCGCACTGGAGTACGGGTTGGTCAATGAGGTCGTCCCGCGTGAGTCGCTGCTGAGCCGTGCCTATGAGATCGCCGACCAGATCATGCAGCAGAAGAGGACCATTCGTCGGCTCACCTCTCAGGTCGTGCGCCGGCCCTGGAAGCAGCGTGTCGCCGATGACCTCGACGGTGGCTTCGGCATGCAGATGTTCGGCCATCTGGCCAAGCGGGAGGTCGTCCACACCCAAGCCCGCACCGAGGAGGTCGCTCGGACGGCCGGCGTGGACACCGGAGCATGACATCGCAGCCGGAGTCGACGACCCCGCAGCAGGGCGAGGTCAGCACCGCTGACGTGAAGAGGCTCACCCCGCGACAGGTCGAGAGACGATCTGCGGTGTTGCGGGCGGTTCGCCAACTCCTTGAAGAGGACGGCTTCGACGGGGTGAACATGCGCGACGTGGCACGTATTGCCCAAGTCTCGCCGAGCACGCTGTACGAGGTCTACGGAAGCAAAGAGTCGCTCATCTTGGCGGCGGTCGAGCAGAACCTGCACGACTTCGCCACCGAGGAGGACCATGACGAACCCGGCCTGGAGCGACTCGTACACCGCCTCAAGTCACTTGCCCGTCTGTTCGAGGCGTCCCCGAAAGCCGCCGAGGCGCTGTCCAGGCTGTTCTTCGTCGGAGGCCAGGACTCTCCGGCGAACAGGGTGCTCCTGGATAACGGGATCGAGGCGAGACGAATCGTTCTACACGAGATGATCGCGATGGGCCAGCTCGAGGACGACCTCGACGTCGACTTCTACTCCCGCGCGCTCATCTCCGTGACCTGGGGCACCGCGCTGTTCTGGCTCAAGGGGATGCTCCCAGCCGGAGGCTTCCGGACCGAGCTGATCCGCAGCTCGTTGTCGATGCTCCTGCCCTGGACCACCGCCGGAACCCACGAACGAGTGCGCGACGTCATCGCGCAGTGCTCGAGCACGCGTGTGGAGTCCTGATGCGCACATCGACATCCGAAAGCACGCGAGCGACTGACTATTGGAGGTCGACCCGATGAAGTTCTCCCTGCTGTTGAAGGCGCTGAACTGGAAGCTGGGAACGACGGCGACGAAGCGTCCCGCGTTCGGAGAGCGGTTGCGGGAACAGGACTTCACGCTGCAGATCAAGACGCGTGACGACTCCGAAGGCCGCTACTACGTGTTCAACGACGGCGACGTCTTCTCGAGGTCGGGAGTGCATCGTCATCCCGATGTCGCCCTCGTGTGGAAGACCGCCGATCTCGGGTTCCGGCTCATGAAAGCGGGAGACCGCACAGCCTTGCTCAAGGCCCGAGAGGATGGCGATCTGGTCGTCGAGGGCGACCCCACGCTGGCGCTCTGGTTCACCGAGACCGTCTCCCAGATGAACGACCCCGACGCCGCGACTCAGCCACCGGCGAGGCAGGAGAAGGTGGCGTTCATCGGTCTGGGCAACATGGGCGCCGGCATCGCTCGGAACCTCGTGCATTCGGGATACCAGATGACCGTCTACAACCGAACCGAAGCGAAGGCGAAGCCGTTCGTCGACGCTGGCGCCACCCTGGCCCCGACGCCCAAGCAGGCAGCCTCCGGAGCCGACATCGTGATCACCAGCCTGATGGGCGACGACTCCGTCATGAGCGTCGTCGAAGGCGACAGCGGGCTCCTGGCCGGGATGAAGCCGGGCGCCATCCACGTCGGAGCCTCGACCGTCTCCCCGGAATGCGCCACCCAGCTGGCGCAGCTGCACACCCAGCACGGCAGCCGCTACCTCTCGGCGCCGGTCCTGGGACGACCAGACGTGGCCGAGGCAGGCGAGCTCGTCGCCTTCGTCGCCGGCGACGCGGAGACGATCGCACAGGTCGAGCCAGTGCTCGACGCCTACACCCGCATGGTCATCAAGATGCCCGGTGAGCCACGACTCGCGAACCTCGCCAAGCTGTGTGCCAACTACACGGCGGCCTCGGTCATCGAGCTGATGGGACAGCTCTACGCCTTCGCCGACAAGAGCGGAGTCGACCTCGCGATCCTGGAGACCCTGTTCCAGTCCACCTGGGCCCACCCCGGCCTGAAGGAGTACGCCACCAAGATCCGAGCACGAAGCTTCGACTCCGAGGGCGGCTTCGCCATGACCGGTGGCCTGAAGGACGTCGAGCTCATGCTCAGCTCTTCCGAAGCCGAAGGCGCCGCACTGGACTTCGCCCCGATCATCCAACGCAAGATGCAGGAGGCGATCGACAACGGCATGTCCGACCTCGACTGGAGCGGAACCTACGAGGTCACCCGTAGCCGCGCCGGCTTGCCGTCGTAGTACACATCTGCCTGCCAGCCACGGGAGCCACCATGACCATCGCCACCATCAACCCCACCACCGGCGAATCGGAATCCACCTTCGTCGCCCTGACCGACGAGCAGGTCGGGGCTGCCCTGGCTCGCAGTTCCGCTGCGGCCAAGGCCTGGGCAGCCACGAGCTTCAAGGAGCGCGCCGACCTGATGCGGGCCGCGGCTGACATCCTCGGCCAGGACGCCGAACGGGTCGCTCGTCTGCTGACCACGGAGATGGGCAAGCCCATCGGCGCCGCACGCGCCGAGCTTGCCAAGTCTGCGACCACGATGCGCTACTACGCCGACCACGCCGAGGCGTTCCTCGCCGAGAAGGAGCTGGACTCTCCGGGTGACGTGGGAGCCAGCCGTGCCTATACCTACTACGAGCCACTGGGAACCGTGCTCGCGGTGATGCCCTGGAACTACCCGATCTGGCAAGTCATCAGGTTCGCCGCGCCCGCACTCATGGCTGGGAACACCGGCGTGCTCAAGCACGCCTCGAACGTCCCGCAGACCGCCCTGTACCTCGAAGAGCTGTTCGTCCGGGCCGGCTTCCCCGACGGCGCGTTCGTCACCCTCCTCATCGGTGCGGGCCAGGTCGAGCGGGTAATCCGTGACTCGCGCATCGCCGCCGTGACCCTGACCGGCTCCGAGCCCGCAGGTCGCTCCGTGGCCGCCATCGCCGCCGACGAGATCAAGAAGTCCGTGCTCGAGCTCGGCGGCTCCGATCCCTTCATCGTCATGCCGAGCGCCGACCTCGAGGCAGCCGTCAGCACGGCAGTCACCTCTCGCATCACCAACAACGGCCAGGCATGCATCAACGCCAAGCGGTTCATCGTGCACGCGGACGTCTACCCCGCATTCCTCGAGCTCTTCACCTCCAGGATGGATGCCCTACGCGTCGGCGACCCCATGGAGGAGGAGACCGACCTCGGGCCCGTGGCCACCGCCGGAGGGCTCGACGACCTCGTCGAGCTCGTCGACGACGCACGCGAGCAGGGCGCCCGCATCGTGCTCGGCGGCCAACGGCTGGACCGGCCGGGCTTCTTCTACCCCGCCACCATCGTCGACCGCATCCCCGAGACCGCGCGCCTCTACCGGGAGGAAGTCTTCGGACCCGTGGCCTCCGTGTTCGAGGTCGCCTCGCTCGACGAGGCGATCGAGCTCGCCAACGACTCCGACTTCGGGCTCGGCTCCGCCGCGTGGACAACCGACGATGACGAGGCGGACACCTTCGTCGCCAGGCTCCAGGCGGGCACGGTCAACATCAACGGCATGACCATCTCCTACCCCCAGCTTCCCTTCGGCGGGATCAAGCGATCCGGATACGGGCGCGAGCTGGCCGACGCCGGAATCCGAGAGTTCTGCAACCTGAAGACAGTCTGGCGAGCATGATCCCGCCCCCGTCTTCAGCAGCACACAGGACCTGAACCGTGCCTCAGCGCCACGACTGATCCCGCTTGAGATGCGGCGCCCAGGTGTGACCGCCAGAGAAGGGAAAGGAACACCATAAACACCGTCTTGTGGGCCATTGCGATCGTGCTGGCCATCGTCTTCCTCGCATCGGGCACGGCCAAGCTGCTGTTCACCGGGGAACAGCTCCAGCCCAAGATGGAGTGGGTCGAGGACTACTCCACCTCGACGGTGAAGTTCCTGGGTGCCTGCCAGGTTCTGGGTGCCATCGCGCTGATCGTTCCGGCCGCCACCGGCATCGCCACGATCCTCACCCCGATCGCCGCCACTTGCCTGGCCTTGCTCATGGCCCTCGCGATGATCGTCAACATCCGCCGCCACGAAGCCAACCGTGCCACCATCACCGTATTCCTCGGGATCCTCGCCATCTTCCTCGCTGTGTGCCGGTTCGGGCCCTACGCGTTCTGATAGACAGCGTGACACGCCTCGTTAGAAGGCTGTGGCACCCGAACCTGCCTGGGTACGCCTGTGCGTCCTTAGAGGGGCACTCCGTGAGCATCGCGGTTCCGGTCGGCGTTGAGCTCATTGCCCACATGGCTGTGAGCGCCCGCCGAAGCGCCAAGATGTCCTTCGTCTGCAGCCCGGACACAGGTACGGGATGCGTCAGATCGACGTGGGCGAACGGGCTGGATAGGTTTCGACCACCCTCCAGGAACTCTCCGGAATCTGCCGCACCTCACAGGTGGCGACCGGCCATGCTCGGAGTTGTCAGAGACACCGAACACCGCAAGAACACACGCGATTCGGCTGTTCTCGGGGGGCAGGTACAGGGCTCGCGGTGCGCAAGTACGTCATGATGCGGCGGGGAATCATTGCCTCCGATGCGCAACGCAAGCCCGGAGGGGCACTCAGCGTCAACGAACGCGACGACGTCGAACTGTTGCTGCAGCGCCTCGCGCGACGCGACGCGACGCGACGCACGAGCGTGCCTCGAGTTCTGGGCCTAGATCTCAGCGGTCGCCGGTGGAATCGCTCGTGGGGCCGGACAGGCCTGCCAACATCAGGTCGAGTCCGAACCGGAACTCTTCGTGCAACTGGGTCGGCAGGAACTCCGCGATGGCGGCGATCCCCGGGTAAGCCTCGGGGTCGGGCTTCGGGCGAGACGTGGAGTCCGCACTCAGCGTGCCGCGATCCTCGCCCCTGACCTGCATCGCGAATCCCAGGGCGTACCGCGCGAGCGACACGGCGGCATGCGCGGCGATCTCCGGCTTGAACCCGCCGGCTAGGAGGACGGTGACCGCCCGCTCGCGGTACGCGAGCGAGTTCGGGCCGGCCGGAATCTGCTCGGTCAGCAGAAGTGCGATGTGCTGGTGGCGAGCGAGTGCTTCGAACAGAGCAGTCGTGAGGTGGCGGCACGCTTCCTGCCAGTCGGCGGCCAACAGGGTGTCCTCGTCGAGCTCGATCTCACCGATCGTGCGGTCCAGCACGAGGCCGACGAGCTCTGTTCGGCCGCGCAGGTGTCGGTAGAGGGTGGCAGTGCTGGATCCCAGTCTGGTGGCCACCGCTCGGAGGGACAGCGCATCGGCCCCTTGCTCGTCGACGATCGCCATCGCGGCAGTCACGATCCGATCGAGCGGCATCGGTGGCCGCCCGGCGGAGCGCCGACGTGCCACCTCAGTGGCCGGTGCAGGTGCTGTCTTCTTGGCGGGAGCGGGCACCCGCCAAGTATGACGGCGACGAGCCGGCCAACGTCGGTAGGCGCCACCGGGCGCCGGCTGTCTGCTGGGCCAGCGCCGCGTGGGGCAGGTCGTGCGCTCGGAGCAGCGGCAGTTCTGACTCGGAGAGGAGCTCGGTGAACCGCCCCGCCAGCTGGTCCATCGGACCTCGGCTGTATGCCACGAGCTCGCGGAAGATCGGAGGGTCGTCCACCCGTACGTGGTGACTCCAGCGGTGGGGGACCGCATTTGCCGGCACGATCGTCAGTCCGACACCTTCGACGGCTAGATGACTATGGCCAACCACGTCAGCTGGTCTTGGGTGGCCGTCGACCGGTCCGCGGAGGATGGCGCGACCCATCAACGTGAGAGAGGCAGCCCCGAATGCGCTTGACGCGAGGAACAAGTCTGACGTTCGAACGCCCCGTTCTCGTGCGTCTAGAAGGCGCCAGCGCCGTCGTGCTGGCAGAGGAGTCGGACCACATCGCCGCCGATGTCGTCCGCGAGTCACTCCACGAGGGGCTCGACCTCACCGGCACTGGCATGTGTGAGCTGCCGATCGACTCGCTCGAGCTCCTCGCGCCTCTGCGTGCTCCCGGCAGAATCCTGTGCGTCGGGCTCAACTACGGAGCCCACGCCGCCGAAACGGGTCGCACCCCACCCGAAGAACCGATGCAGTTTGCGAAGTTCAGCGGCTCGATCGCTGATCCAGGCGGAGTTGTCTCGATCCCAGGTGAGCTCCGCGACCTCGACTACGAAGCGGAGCTTGCGGTCATCACCGGCAGGCTTGCCCGTTCCGTGTCCGTCGAGGACGCCTTGCAGCACGTGCTGGGCTACACGGTTGCCAATGACGTGTCGGCGCGGGCCCAGCAGGCTGCCGACCGCCATTGGTGGCGCGCGAAGGGCGCCGACTTGCTGTGTCCACTCGGCCCCGTGATGGTGACAACCGACGAGTTGGGAGATGCGGCCGGCTTGCGGATCACGACGACGGTCAACGGTGAACTTCGCCAGGACGGCACGACAAGCGACCTCGTGTTCTCCGTCCCGCAGATCGTGGCCTACGTGTCGCGCTTCGTGACTCTAGAGCCAGGGGATCTCATCTTGACCGGCACGCCGTCGGGGTCGGCGTCGCGATGAGCCCACAGCGGTTCCTGGCCGATGGCGATGAGGTTGTGGTCGAGATCGAGGGCGTTGGGCGACTCGCTACCCGCTTCGATATCCCGGGTTAGTGTTGCGGCCGTCATATCTAATGGCTACGGTGTAGCCAAAATATTTGTCCGCCACGCTGCCTCGCGCTGGGTAGCCGGCCAGAGCAGCGCGAAGGAGCAGGGCAGAAGTGATGAACACAAGCGAGCACTCGGTGGCGGTGGATGCCACGATCCGCGAGTACGTCGGCCGCCAGCTCGAAAGCGACGATCTGGTCGAGGCTCTGTCAGGTGAGTCGCGTGCCGGCCTTCGCCAGTTCAGCCTGGAGCGGATGATGGGCTACGGGATCGACTACGCGGACGCCGTGGAGCTCCGTGCCCGGGTCCTCTTGGGCGAGGCTTGGTGCGATGCCGCGAGCGGGCTCGCCGACTCCGCGCTCGCACAGGCCGACGCGCACGGGCCTTCGGGCGAGGTCACCCGTGCGCACTACCTGCACCGGTCCTCGGCGCTCTTGCGGATGAGCCAGGCGATGATGCTGACCGACACCGATGAGCGGCACGCGATCTACGCCCGCGCTGTTGAGCTCTTCGGGGCGGCGGGGGAGTTGGTGGGCGACCGCGAGCATGTGGCCATCTCCACCGACAACGGGACCCTCGCGGGCTGGATCTACCCGGCCGACCGCGCGGTTGCAGCCACGATCGTGATTGGTGGGGTCGAGGGCTGGGCCATGGACTTCCAGAGTCTCGGACAGGCCTTGGCCGCCCGCGGGGTGACCGCGTTGATGCTCGATGGGCCAGGCCAGGGCGAGTCGCGGTTCGCCCACGGAACGCTCATGTCGAAGCGCTGGCTCACCTCGTATCGCCAGGCTCTCGACTTCCTCGAGTCACGCGCCGCTGGCATGCCCCTCGGGATCGTCGGCAACAGCATGGGGGGCGGAATCGCGATGGCGGTCGCCGCGAACGACTCTCGCATCCGAGCGTGCTGCGGCAACGGAGGGCTCGGGAATCCCGGCATCGTGCCGCCGGAGATCGGCACCTTCTTCTGGAAGATGGCCGGGTTGTGCGGCGTCAACGACGCAGACGAGTCGATTGCCGTCTGGAGCTCGGTGACGCCGATGGTGGAGGGCGTCAACCCGGGCTACCCGCTCCTCATCGTCCATGGTGGCAAGGACCCCATGATCTCGACCGAGATGGTGACGCACCTCTACGAGAACGCGCCGACTCAGGACAAGCGGATGGTGGTCTTCTCGGACGGCGACCACTGCATCTACAACCACCGCTCCGACCGCGACGCCCTCATCGCGGACTGGATGCGCACGCGACTGACCGACTGACGCACCGCCCTCACTCGCCGGAACCACGCAAGGAGAAGCAACAGTATGCGCCGCACCATCTTCACCGAGGACCACGAGGACTTCCGACAGACGCTACGCGCGTTCCTCGAGTCCGAGGTCGTTCCGCACTACGACGACTGGTACGCCGCCGGCATCGTTCCGCACGACTTCTACAAGAAGCTGGGTGGTCTCGGAATCTGGGGAATCGAGGTCCCCGAGGAGTACGGCGGCGCCGGGATCGACTCGTTCAAGTACCAGCTGGTCATCTCGGAGGAGCTCGCGCGGGCAGCCGTCGGCTTCGGCGGCTCGAGTGTCCACGTCGGTCTCTGTCTTCCCTATCTGCTCACGTTGGGGACGGAGGAGCAGAAACTGCGGTGGATGCCCTCCTTCGTCGCGGGCGAGACGATGTTCGCCATCGCGATGACCGAGCCCGGGACCGGGTCGGACCTTGCGGGAATGACGACGACGGCGAAGCTCTCCGAGGATGGGACCCACTACGTCCTCAACGGTGCAAAGACCTTCATCACGGGAGGCGTCAACGCTGACCGTGTCATCGTGTGCGCCCGCACCGCAGCGCCGACGGCAGAGGATCGGCGCTTCGGGATATCGCTCCTCGTCGTGGACACGACCCTTCCGGGCTACACCGTTGGCCGCAAGCTCGACAAGCTCGGCCTCCGAGTCTCCGACACCGCGGAGCTCTCCTTCGAGGACGTGAAGGTTTCCGTCGAGGACCTCCTGGGGGAGGAGAACAAGGGCTTCTCTTACCTCGGCCGGAATCTGCCGCGAGAGCGATTGGGCATTGCGGTCAACGCGTACGCGCAGGCGCGTGCGGCGATCCAGCATGCAGTGAAGTACACGCAGCAGCGGCGCGTCTTCGGTCGGCCGGTCGCCTCGTTCCAGAACACCAAGTTCGAGATCGCCGCCTGCCAGGCAGAGGTGGACGCCGCGCAGGCGGTGATCGACCGTGCAGTGGAGGCGGAGGACGCGAACGAGCTCACGCCAGCGGAGGCAGCTTCTACGAAGCTGTTCTGCACTGAGGTGGCGCACCGGGTCATCGACCGATGCCTCCAGCTCCACGGCGGCTATGGCTTCATCAACGAGTACCCGATCGCCCGCCTCTACGCGGACAACCGGGTGAACAGGATCTACGGCGGCACCTCCGAGGTCATGAAGATCCTGATCGCCAAGGACATGGGGCTCTAGCTCATCGCCCTACGTTCGCAGTCGTTCCGTACGAACCCGATGGAGCCTAAGTGACGAGTGCATCGACCTCGTTGAATGGGCAGCGGGTTCTCGTTGTCGGCGGCGCGCGCGACCTCGGCCTCGCCGTTGCGAAGGCCGCCGGAACCGCTGGCGCCACGCCCGTCATCGGTGCACGTCAGGGTTCGAGTGCCGCGGCGGCGGCCTCCACCATCGACGGCGCGGACTGGGTCGTCATCGATGTCACTGACGAGGCGTCGGTGGTCGCCGCTTTCGAGCGCGCCGGATCGGTCGACCATGTGGTGGTCGTCGCATCTGCGCACCACAACGCACCGGTGACGGAGCTCGACCACGACTCGCTCCTCGCGGCATTCGAGGCCAAGGTGATCGGACCGATGCTGCTGGCCAAGCACGCCGCGCGCGTCCTGCCAGCAACTGGTTCGATCGTCCTGCTCGCAGGACTCGCGGCGTGGACTCCTACGAGCAGCTCCGCGGCTCTGGCTGTCACGAATGGTGCGGTCGCGTTCGCGGCCACTCACCTGGCGAAGGAGCTCGCGCCGATCCGCGCCAACACGATCTCGCCAGGGATCGTCGATTCCGGAAGTTGGGACGGGTGGGCGAGCCGAAGGGCGCCTTCCTCGAACGCTCGGCGTCGCGCACCTTGGTCGGCCGGCACGGAGTCAACAGTGATATCGCCGACGCTGTGCTCTGGCTGCTGACCGCTGGGTTCATCAGTGGCGAAACCATCCACGTCGAGGGTGGCGCTCGATTCGTATGAGCGTCCATCCATCGCACAACTACGAACGGCATGACTGAACGAGGATCAGGCCGCGCCGCGGACCGCGATCGTGACCGGCGCAGCTCGAGGAATCGGCACTGCAATCGCGCACCGACTCGCGGCCGACGGGCTCCGGGTTGCGCTTATCGATCTCGACGAGAAGGAGTGTGAGGCGGTCGCCAGCTCGATCGCCGCACAGGGTGGGACCGCCGTAGGGCTCGGGGCAGACATCACGGACGAGATCGCCGTGGAGGCGGTGGTGCAAGAAGTGGCTGACGTGCTGGGGCCGCCAACCGTCCTGGTCAACAATGCCGGCATCATCCGGGATGACCTGATCTTAAGGATGAGCGTCAATGACTGGGACGCCGTGATCGACGTCCACCTCCGAGGGACGTTCTTGATGACTAGGGCCGTCCGGTCGCACATGACTGCAGCCGGTTTCGGACGGATCGTCAGCCTCTCCAGCACCTCGGCGCTCGGCAAGCGGGGGCAGGCCAACTACGCCGCCGCGAAAGCAGGTATCCAAGGCTTCACCAAGACCGTGGCGATCGAGCTTGGGCGATACGGCGTGACCGCGAACGCCGTCGCCCCCGGCTTCATCGAGACCGACATGACTGCGGCGACCGCTGTCCGGGTCGGCATGCCGTTCGAGGAGTTCAAGGCGGCCGCTGCCGGACAGATTCCGGTCGGACGCACGGGGACGCCGGACGACAACGCCCACGTCGTGTCCTACTTCGCGAGCGAAGACGCTGGATTCGTTTACGGGCAGATCCTCTACGTTGCCGGCGGACCGCGCACCTGATCCCGCGGGTTGCCCGCCATCTCAGTAACGGATACACTGTATCCATAAATAACGACCACGTCGTCCAGGAGGTCTTGCGCATGGCCACTGCATCATCAACCGTTCTCGTCGTCGGTGCTGGTCCCGCTGGCCTCACCCTCGCGTGCGATCTGCGGCGGCGAGGGATCGACGTGCGGGTCGTCGCGGCCGCGGCCGCGACCTTCCCGGGGTCGCGAGCGAAAGGCATTCAGCCGCGGACCCAGGAGGTCTTCGACGATCTCGGAGTCTTGGACAGCCTGGTCCCGCTCTCCACGACCTATCCGCCCCTCGGGCTTCACCTGGAGGGGGTCGACGAGACCCGTCCGATGATCGACCTCCACGAGGTCACCGAGCGTGACCAGCATCCGAACACGCTGCTGATCGGCCAGTACGACACGGACCAGATGCTGCTGCGTCGCTTCGAGGCCCTCGGCGGCGCGGTGGAGTTCAACACCACCCTCACGTGGGTTGAGCTGGCGGATGACGGTGTTGTGGTCACCCTCGACGGGCCGGGCGGAATCGAGACGACACGGGCCGAATACGTGGTCGGCGCGGACGGCGGGGCGAGTGCAACCCGCACCATCCTCGACATCGCGTTCGACGGCACCACGGACGAGACGGACCGCATGATCGTTGCGGACCTCGTCCTGGCCAGCGACCTTGCTCGAGACGTCTGGCATGTGTGGCCCGGCAGCGACGGGCAGTTCATGGCGCTATGCCCGATGCCCGGGGGAGAGCTCTTTCAGCTGATGGCCAAGATCGAGCCGGACGAGCAGGCAGATGTCACGCCGGAGGCGCTGACCGCCAGGATCCAGCGTCTGACCGGGTCGAGTGACATCCACGTCTCTGCAGTGCGCTGGTCATCGGTCTGGCGTCCGAACATCCGCATCGCCGAGCAGTACCGGAACGGGCACGTGTTCCTCGTCGGCGACGCGGCGCACGTGCACCCGCCTACGGGGGCCCAGGGACTCAACACCGGCGTTCAGGACGCCTACAACCTGGGATGGAAGCTCGGCCAGGTACTGGACGGCGCCCCCGATGGCCTCTTGGACACGTACGAGGATGAGCGTCAGCCGATCGCGGCCGGTGTCCTCGGGCTGGCGAGCATGCTCTATGACAGCACGAGGACGCAGCCGCAGGTCGCGACGAAGCGCGGCGACGAGGAGCGCCAGCTGCTCCTCAGCTACCGAGGTGGCCCCCTGGCCGTCGGGGTGGCTGAGGACGAGGTCGGCCTGCGGGCCGGTGATCGCGCGCCGAACGTCAACTGGACCGACGCCTCTGGGGAGCGGCAGCGGCTGATCGACCACCTGCGAGGCCCGCACTTCACACTGGTCGCCATCGGCGCGGCCGCGACCGAGGGAGTGTCCGAGGTCTCCTGGCCGGACTCCGGGGCGTCGCTGCACACGGTCTCGATCCCGGAGGACTGGGCTGCGCACGTCGCGCAAGTGTTGGAGGCCCCGATGTCTGCGCAGGTGCTGATTCGCCCCGATGGCTACGTGGCGTATGTCGCGACCGCGGACTGGGCCGCGGTCGCCGCGGAGTTCGCGGCTCTCGCCCTTCCGGCCTGAGCGGGATCGGACGCCGGAATGCGGATCATCGACGCCCAGATTCACCTCTGGGCTGGTGCCGGAGCGCCGCCGCACCATGTTCGCGCACCCTTCACCGTGACAGAAGCCGTCGCAGCCATGGACGAGGCCGGCGTCGCGCGGGCAGTGAACTGTCCGGCGGTCTGGGACGTCGAGGCCAACCAGTACGCCGTTCTGGCTGCACAGTCCCACCCGGATCGCTTCGCCACCATGGGATGGTTCCCCCTTGCGATCAGTGGCGATCCCGGTCTCGTGGAGAAGGCGATGAGTGCTCCCGGGTCGGTGGGTCTGCGCTTCCTCCTCGTGGACCCGGCACTGGTGGCAGGGGTCATGAGTCACGAGTTGGATTGGCTCTGGAGGGCCGCAAATGAACGAGCGCTGCCGGTCGCCCTCATGGTGATGCCGGACGATCTCGCGGTCATCGAGGACGTTGCCGTCCGGTTCCCCGCAGTCCGCTTGATGGTGGATCACCTCGGCGTGCTGCCGTTCCTCAACCTCCCTGAAGCGACCGCACACGTGGATTCCTTGCTCCGCCTCGCCGAGCATCCCAACGTCGCAGTGAAGGCGACCGGGGTGCCGAGCATGGCGACCGATGCGTTCCCGTTCCTCTCGACGCAGCCGGTCTTGCGGCAGGTCTTCGAGGCGTTCGGAGCCGAGCGGATGTTCTGGGGCACCGATATCACCCGGATGCCGTGCGACTGGAGTGCGTGCGTCGCGGCATTCACCGATCACCTGCCGTGGCTCAAGGGGAGAGACCTCGAGCTTGTCATGGGTGACGCGATCGCGGCATGGCTCGACTGGGCCTAGGCCGCGCGTCGCCGCGCGCGTTCTCGGTGCTGTGCTCAAGCGCGTTCGTCAATCTCGCAGCGCTGGCGGTCCTCGCGCTTTCGCTTCGTGCTGGGGTCGGCAGCCTGGGGTCCCTGCTTCCGGAGATCCGGGCGGACCTGGATCTGTCGCCGTCCTGCGTCAGTCTGCTGACCACCCTTCCGACTCTGTTCTTTGCGGTGATCGGGCTGGGCGCGGGGCGCCTGGTTGCGCGGACCGGCATCCATGTCGCGACGGCGACATTGCTGCTTACTCTCGCTGTCGGTCTCGTCTTGCGTGCCGTGAGCGGATCTGCTGTCGCGTTTCTCGCCGCCACCGCGCTGACCATGGCTGCCGCTGCAGTCGGCAACGTCGTCTTGCCGTCGCTGGCGAAGTTGCACTTTCCGCGACACCTGGTCGCTGTGAGTTCGATGTACAGCGTCGCGATCAGTCTCGGGGCGACGATCTCCGCATTCGCCGCGGTTCCGATGAGTCGACACTTCGACGGCTGGCGCGCCGGTATTGGAGTTTGGGCTGCCCTTCCACTGCTCAGCTTGCTTCTCTGGATGCCCGCGACGCTGCGAGTTGGTCGTCGCGACAGCCGCAGTTCCGACGTTGCTGGCGTCTGTTATCCGCACACGGCTGCCAGTCCGCGACTGAGGTGGGCGCTGGCTGCCTGCTTCGGTGCCCAGGCAGCGCAGGCATACGTGCAGTTCGGATGGTGGAGTGACATCTTCGTCGACTCAGGTGGGTCACTCGGGCGCGCCGGCGCTCTCCTCGGCGTCATCTCGGGAATCGGCATACCCATCTCGCTCTGCTTGCCCTACTTGATGCGTCGGGTTCGACGCCCCAGTTCCTTGCCGGTCGGGTTCGCGGGGGTCACGGCCGTGGGATGGCTTGGCGTCGCGATCGCGCCGTTGGCGTTCGGGGGGCTGTTGTGGGCGGTGCTTCTGGGGGTGGGCGCCGGCGTGTTCACCTGGACACTGATCATGATCGGCCTGAGGAGCCCGACGCCGGTCGCGGCTGTGCGACTGTCGTCGTTCACGCAGGGGGTCGGCTACCTGATTGCGAGTGCTGCGACGTTCGCATCCGGAATGCTCCACACGGCTACTGGGTCGTGGGCGTATTCCTTCGGGCTCGTCATTCTTCTTGCGGTCGGCATCGGAGTCTCGGGCGTGGTGGTCGCGCGGGGAGGGTCGGGCGGCTCCAACGACGGTGATGGCGGCCGGCAGGTACTCGTTCCGGGCCGAAGCCGGGCTCGGGAGCACCGGAGTTAGCGACAGCAGGTGAAGGATGTGGCGTACGCCACGACCACCGACTAGAGTATTGGCTACACCATAGCCAATATCGGAGGATACGTCGTGAAAGCCACCCTTCTTGTCGGTGCGACCGTCGTGACGATGTCGCCCGATCGGCCGACCTTTGAGGACGCCGACATCCTGATTCATGAGGATCAGGTGGTCGAGGTCGGTAGTCGCATCGACCCCCGGGGCGCCGATGTCATCGATCTGGAAGGCCGGATCTTGTGCCCGGGTTTTGTGAATGCTCACCTGCACACCTGGCAGACGGCACTTCGTGGCGTCGGCCCCGACTGGACGCTTCTCGGCTACCTCTCGGAGATGCACATGGGGTTCGCGGGGCGCTTCCAGCCGGAGGATTCCCGCCTCGGCACTCTTGCCGGGGCGCTAGGGCAGTTGGATCAGGGGACCACCACGATCGGTGACTGGGCGCACAACTGCCAGACGTACGAGCACGCGGCCGCCGCCATCCAGGCACTCGCCGAGTCGGGAATCCGAGCCAGGTTCTTACATGGCACGCCCTACCGGGACGGCGAGATCCCCCATCCCTTCGAGGTGGTGGACCGCTTGGTCTCCGACACCGCTACAAACGACCTCGTCGATATTGGCATCGCGGCTCAGGGTCCGCAGTACTCGTCGGTCGAGGTCGTGCGAGCCGACTTCGCTGCGGCGCTTGCCCGGGGCATGACGGTATCGATCCATCAGAGCGGGGGAGAGCTCGCGGCAGGATGGGATGATCTCCGCGATCACGGTCTGTTCGGCCCGAACGTCAACATCGTGCACGGCATCGACATCCCGGACCGTTGGTTGTACTACCTCTTGGACCGTGGGGTGACATTCACCAGCACGCCGGAGAACGAGCTGGGACAGGGGCACGGAACTCCGATCCTGTCGCGTGTTCTCCGGAGCGGAAATGTCCCATCCATCGGAACTGACACCGAGGCAGTCGTCGCCGGTGACATTCGAACTGCGGCGCGCATGGCGATCGCGCTGGCTCGCGGTGATGCGTTCGCGGCAGGTCGAGAGCGAGGGGAGCCGATGCCTGCCGAGCCAGCCATCCCTGGATGGCAGGCCCTGGAGTGGATCACCACTGGCGGCGCAAAGGCGCTCGGACTCGCTGATCGGGTGGGCCAACTGGTTCCCGGGATGCAGGCGGATCTGGTGGTGGTGAACCATCGCGGGCTGTTCGCCGCTCCGGCGATCGACCCAGTCGGAGGAATCCTTCAGGCGGACCGGGCGGACATCGAGGCTGTCATGGTCGCGGGTGCGTGGCGGAAGTGGAACCACGAGGTCGTCGGGGTGGCGGTTGACGACGTCATGGGTGAGCTCTCCGAGTCGGCGACCCGGCTGGGCAGGGGACGACAGGGGCCACTCGTTCGTCGGAAGCAGAGGGGGCGCGGGGGCGCGCCGCGGCGTGGCCGCGGATCCTCGTCGAGCCTGCACGCATGAGCAACCGGAGTGTTCTGCTCGAGGTCACTGAAGGCATCGCGACGATCACCATCCATCGTCCCGACTCCTACAACAGCCTGGATGTGCCCACCAAGGAGCAGCTGCTCGAGAGCGTGCAGCTGGTGGCTGCCGACAACGACGTTCGCTGTGTAGTGCTGACCGGAGCCGGCAAGGCGTTCTGCACGGGCCAGGATCTCAAGGAGCACCTGGAACTGCTGCGAAGTGGACGCATCGACACGCCGTCCACGGTTGAGCGGCACTACACCCGACGGTCGCCGCGATCGCCGGGATGTCGAAGCCTGTGATCGCGGCGGTGAACGGCGTAGCGGCTGGGGCGGGCGCCAGCCTCGCGTTCGCGTGTGACCTCCGAGTGGTAGCTGACACGGCGCGTTTCAACCTGGCGTTCGCCAACGTCGCGCTGTCTTGCGACACCGGTGCCAGCCACACGTTGCAGCGACTTGTCGGTCGCGCAAAGGCGCTCGAGCTGCTCTACTTCCCCAGGACGCTCAGTGCGACAGATGCTGTCGAGCTCGGAATCGCGACGAAGGTCGTCCCGGGCGCGGAGCTCGCGATCGAGACTGCCGAACAAACTGGCTCGTCAGCTGGCCGAAGGCCCGACGATCGCGCTCGGCGCCATTCGCCAGTCGGTCGCCTACGCTGCCGGAAGTAGTTTCGAGGAGGCTCTCGCGTTCGAGAGCGCGATGATGGCCAAGACTCGCGCAACCAGCGACCACGAGGCTGCGGTTGCGGCATTCGTGGGGAAGTGGAAGCCCGACTTCATCGGTCGCTGACGGAGGGCTCGGTTGCTGGCCGGACGCTAGATCCAGGCGGTGCGCCGTGAGGCGCGAGCGATGCTCGGCGATCGGATCGGTGCGGCGAAAGACCGCCCGACCACGCTGGTCAGGCGGTCGCTCGTCGCTCGGCGCGAGCACGGCAACACCCAGTGACCGCAGCCGGGTTGTGACGCGACGACAGTCCACGAGTGGCCTGGAGATCCTTGGTCTGTTGGGGCGAAGGGGCAATGCAGGTCGTGGATCAGAGTGAGCAAATGCGCATCGCCCAAGTCCCGCTGGCTCACAGGGTCGTGTTGACGCACGTGACCCTGGTCTGCGTGGGTCGGGTTCATCGCACCGCCCGGATGGGGTGATCGCGACCGCGCCGAGGACGGCGAGGAGAGCCGCCACCACGAATAGGGGCTCGTATGAGTCGCCGCCGCCGAGTGCCAGTAGGGCCGCTGAGGCGATACCCGGACCGAGGACCTGCGGGAGGGTCGCAGCGATGTTAAGGATGCCGAGATGTGTCGCGGCAGCATCCTGAGGGGGCAGGACCTCGCTCATCAGCGCCGTGTCGACTGCGATGTAGACACCGAAACTCAAACCTGCCAGGAAGGCGTAGGCGAGCATTCCCGCGATGTTCGGGGCGAGTGCCGGCAGCAGCAGCGATACAGCCATGCCCACGGAGGCGGCGTTGACGAAGATCTTGCGCCGACCAAGACGGTCTGACCAGGAGCCGGCGACCGACATGGGCAACAGGGCGGTGACTGATGGGCGGCCTGGGCAGGTTGAGCGCGAAGGACCCGGTTCGCGCCAGCCAGCCGGAACGCTAGACGCTGTTCCCAGCGGTCGCGCTACACCTCTGCGGGCACAGGCAGTCATGAGGACCGACGTCTCCCAAGGAGCACCCTATGACGGGAGGCCGAACAAGTCGTCCGCCGCGCACCAGAAAGTCAGCGGAAAGTCAGTCCGAAAAGGCTCGAGGCCAATCTCGGTGACCGGGTAGTGTCACGGCATCAAGCGACGCGATCCCATTGCAGGCTTGAAGATCGAGCGAGTCGGCCCGAGATCGGCCGAAGGATTCCGAGCGATTGCCACGGCCAGTCCATTGGAGAAGGTCAGGGGTTCGAATCCCCTCAGCTCCACCGAGAAACCGGGTCTGGCCTGCGGAGACGCAGATCAGGACCGGTTTCCTCGTGTTACTGGTGCACTCCTGCGTACCCCTGCAACGTGTGCAATGCGAGTGAGACGCTCACAGGGCCGACGGGGTGATGTTGTCTGGTTTGGTTGCCCTGATTGCGCAGGGTGCGCTGTCCTTGCACGGGTCAGCATGCGCGCCGAGCTCACCGAAATTCGAAGCGCACGGGGACCGTCCCAGGTCGGATTGCGGACGCCGCCCCGACCTGAGAGGCGGGCGGGCACGACGTTGACGGCCTAGACTCGCAGCATGTCCGACGACCGGATCATCGCCGACCACCGCATCATGGGCGGTGCGCCCTGCGTTCGCGGCACCCGGATCCCGGTGGCGACCATCGTCGGTCTGATGGCCGAGGGCTACACCGTTGACGGTGTCGTAGTCGACTACCCGCAACTCACTGTCGAGGACATCCGGGCCGCCCTCCAGTTCGCCGCTGCCGCAGTGGCGGAGCGTCAGCTCCCGCTGCGGACTCCTGCGTGAAGTTCCTGATCGACGAGTGCATCAGCGCACGGGTCGTCCCGCTCCTGGCCGGAGCTGGCCACGACGTCGTCCATGTCGAGGATCGTGGCCTCGCGGGCCATGTCGATCACGAAGTTCTCGAGCTGGCGCGGGTCGAGGGCAGGATCGTCGTCTCCGCCGACACCGACTTCGGTGAGATCCTCGCGAGTTCCGGAGCGTCGCTGCCCAGTCTCATTCTGCTGCGTCAGGGGAACCGCAGTCCCCAGCACCGCACAGCGACCCTGCTCGCCAATCTGGACGAGGTGGCGGGCGATCTGATCGCCGGTGCGGTGGTGGTGCTGACGGACGACCGGATTCGCGTCCGTCGCCTGCCCATGCGGTGAGGGTTGGGTCCACACCGGCAGCCGATCCACCCGTGGATCCATCGTCCGGCCGTGGCCCCCAGGTGGCCCCCGAGCCGGAGATTCGGGACTGTCGGGGCAAGCACTGCAACGCACGGAAGCGGCCGCAGACGTGCAGGCGGCCGCAAGGCGCACCTTCGCAATGAGAAGGTCAGGGGTTCGAATCCCCTCAGCTCCACCGACGAAGTCCCCCGGGTGACCTGCGGAGACGCACGGATCACCCGGGGGATTCGTCGTTGTCATTCGCCCGCGCGTCCGGCGGATGGCCCCACGGTGGCCCCGGCATCCTGTTGAGGCGCTGCCACCTCGCCGAGCAGAGGACGCCTCGATGCGCCATGCTACGAGCCGGCTGGACGGGCGATGTGCTCGGCTGCCAACAGGGCGCACCCGAAGGCTGCCCAGAGCAGACCCACGCCGGCGTACGCCATGCTGCCGAAGATGCGGAAGCCACCGAAGCCGTCGGAGGTCTCTTGCGGGATCAGCCCCATGACAAGCCCCATCCAGTAGGCGACGGTGAGCAGCCCCAAGACGACACGGATCACCCCCGTCCTGACCGTCACGGCGGCGACCAAGCTCGCCGGCGCGAGAGGAAGAGGTCGAACGGCGGACCGACGGTACGGAAGGCCGTGTTCATGGCGGCAAAGAGATACATCGCGACACACATGACGGTGAGCGCGCGGAAGGCCGCACGACTCCCGCCCGCCACATGCGCCCGAACCGACCACAGCCCCACCTCAATCAGAAGCGGTGGGACCCGTCCCCATCAAGAAGCCCCAGCTGTGCATGTCCCAGCCCAAGACGGTCCGCTCGATGTTGTACGACGTCGGGCCGTGAGACAGGGTGAACGGGACGAAGACCACGCCTGCGAGGGTGCCGCCAATAACGATTGAGGTCGCCGCCCCACTCAGCCTGTCCATCGCCGACCGCTCCTTCTCGCTGGGCATGGCACTACTGGCATGCCACCGGGGCGACGAGATGCTCGGGCGCTGGGTCGTGGGAGCACGTCCCGGACCAGAAAGGCCCCGTACGCATGCGGAGCTGTGTCTATTCGCCGCGAATGACTTGGCAACTGTGCACCCAGGGTGCCGCATGCCGATCGACTTGTGGGGACGTGAGGCGCGAGGTTAGGGCAGGAGTTCCCAGTACTGCTTGCGGGCTGGCATGGCGTGGATGACTATCTCGTCGCCGCTCTCGAAGGTGAGCACGACGGTCTCGAGCAGCCGAGCTTGGGTGTCGAATCCGAGTCGGAGCTCTCGGTGCGGCCAGTCTTCCTCACCGAGGGGTTCGATCCACAGTGGCCATTCGGCTGCCTGGACGGCGTCCTCGGGAGGTACCCCGTGCCTGAGTGCGCTGTCGTGGACCTTCACGCCGCGAAGCCGGCCAGCGCCTTGCGGATCGCTTCGGATCGTGAGATGTGCTCGCGCTCGGCGATCGCGTCGAGCGCTGCGAGCTCCTCGGCGGTGAGGCGAACGGCCACGACCTGCATCGGCTCGGCGCCACGGCCGGGCCGTCCGCGCCCGCGGCGCTTCATCTCCGCGACGTCGTAGCCGGCCTCGGCCTCGTCCGCCCACTGGCGGATCTGCTCCTCACTCACCATGAACAAAATCGTATGACGAAAACCCTGTGGGCGGAAGCACCAGCCAAGGTTCCGGCCCCTTGCGTACCGACGAGGCAAAGCCGTCCCTGGTGGGGTCGAGCGCCGCTCGATGTCCGAGCCGACCACATACCGTGGCGCGGCCGGGCCAACCCCGTTCGGGAGGTGCGCCATGAGCGCACTACTTGTTGGGTACGCGCGATGCTCCACCGATCAGCAAGACCTGACCGCGCAACGTGACGCCCTGCTCGGCCTCGGTGTCGAGGCCGAACGCATCTACGTCGACCACGGCCTGACCGGCACCAACCGCGAACGCCCCGGGCTGCGCGAGGCTCTCGCGGCGTGCCGCGCCGGCGACACCCTCGTGGCCACCAAACTCGACAGACTCGCCCGCTCCCTTCCGGATGCGCGGGCGATCGCCGACGAGCTCACCGTCCGGCAGATCAGCCTCTCGCTCGGCGGGTCGGTCTACGACCCGACCGATGCCGTTGGGCGGCTGCTCTTCAACGTGCCGGCCATGGTCGCGGAGTTCGAGTCCGACCTGATCCGGCTGCGCACCGTCGAGGGCATGAAGGTCGCGAAGGCCAAGGGCCGCCTCAAGGGAAAGCAGCCCAAGGTCAGCCGGAAGCAGGAAGCACACCTGGTCTCGCTCGTCCACAGCGGGGAGGGTGAGATGTCTCGGGGCCGGTGATCGGCGCCGGTTCGGCGGCCCGACCTTCGCGTAATCTGCCGGTGTGACTCGCAAGCCAGCAACAGAGGGCGTACGGCTGGCCGAGTTGTTGGGGGTCCTATCCCTGGGTGTGGACTTGGGCATGGGCCAGCCCATGGAACACGTCCTGCGGCAGTGCCTCATCGCGCTGCGCCTCGCGGAGTGCGCCGGGCTCGACGAGTCGGAGCAGGTCGTCGTCTACTACACCTCGATGCTTGCCTGGGTCGGTTGTCACGTCGACGCCTACGAACAGGCCAAGTGGTTCGGTGACGACCTGGCGCTGAAGGCGGACTTCCGCAAGGTGGACTTCTCCGGCCCCACGGCGGAGACGCTGTTCACCCTGCGCCACCTCGGTGCCGGCGGATCGGCGTTGGGACGAGCTGGCGTCGGTATCGACTTCGCCCGTGGCGGCGGAGTCCGAGCTGCGGCGGAGATGATCAGCAACCACTGGCGCGCCTCCGACGACCTGGCGGACCGGCTGGGTTTCGGTGCCCGTGTGCGCGACAGCATCGAGCAGACCTTCGAGCGCTGGGACGGCCGAGGGGTGCCCAAAGGCGCCGCGGGCGCCGACCTCCTGACGACGTCTCAGCTGGTGAATCTTGCCGATGTCGTGGAGGTCTTCCATCGGACCGGAGGTATCGACGCCGCCGTCGAGGTGGCCCGCAGGCGCAGCGGTACCCAGTTCGCTCCGGAGGTGGTGGAGCTGTTCTGCCGGGAGGCTCCGCGCCTGTTCGGTGACCTGGCGGCAGCGACGAGCTGGGATGCGGTCATGGCCGCGGAACCTGGAGCGGGGGTCTGGCTCTCCGATACGGAGTTCGTGGCGGCGTTGGAGGCGATTGCGGACTTCGTCGACCTCAAGTCGCCGTACACGATCGGCCACTCGCGCGCGGTCGCGGATCTGGCGGAGTCGGCGTCCCGTCATCTCGGGCTCTCGCAGGCACAGGCGCAGACCATCCGAAGCGCGGGCCTGCTCCACGACCTGGGACGGCTCGGTGTGCCCAACACGATCTGGGACAAGCAGGGCGAGCTCACCGCCGTGGAGACCGAGCGGGTGCGGATGCACCCATATCTGACCGAACGGATGCTCGCCTTCTCCAGCGTGCTCGCCCCCCTGGGGGCAATCGTGGTCCAGCATCATGAGCGCCTGGACGGCTCGGGCTATCCGCGTGGACTGGTCGCAGAAGCGCTGAGCCCGTCGAGCCGGATCCTCGCCACTGCCGACGCGTATCGCGCGTGGCTTGAACCGCGACCGCACCGGCCCGCGGGAACGGTCGACGAGGTGGCCGCGAGGCTGCGTGCCGAGGTCGGCGCCGGCCGGCTCGACGGTGGCGTCGTGGACGCTGTGCTGCGCGCCGCCGGCCACCGGGTCAACGTCCGCAAGGACTGGCTGGCGGGACTCACGGCGCGCGAGGTTCAGGTGCTGCAGCTGGTCGCTCGGGGACTTTCGAACCGGGAGGTCGCAGAGGAGCTGGTGATCTCCCGCAAGACAGTGGGCAACCACATCGAGCACATCTACACCAAGATCGGTGTCTCCAACCGGGCATTGGCCTGCCTGTTCGCGTCGAGGAACGGACTCATGGGAGGCGTGCCGGATCACTCGCCCTGACGCCTGTTCCGGGACCTGCTGAGAAACAGTCTTGTCTCCCAGGAGATGGGGTGAACGCCCCATGCTCCGAAGCGACGCTCTGTCTAGCGTCGAGCAGGTGGTCCGGCACGCGGACCCGCCACACGCAAGGGGATGATGGGCGATGACCGAGGTAAAGCAGCCCGCCGAGGTGGACTTCGACACGTTGATGGCGCTGGTCTTCAGGTCCGTCGACGAGGTCGGGGCAACCCTGAACACCGCTCTCGTCGTGATGGGCGACAAGCTCGGCTACTACCGGGCCATGGCAGCCTCCGGGCCGACCACGCCCAGCCGCCTCGCCGACGACACCGGCACTGCCGAGCCGTACGTACGCGAGTGGCTCAACGCCCAGGCAGCCGGCGCAATCGTCGAGTACGACCCCGCCACCGGGGAGTACACGCTTCCGCCCGAGCAGATCGTCGCGTTCACCGACGAGTCCAGCCCGGCGTACCTGCCCGGCTTGTTCCAGATCGCCCTGGGCACGGTGCAGGACGCCTCGAGCATCTTCGAAGTGGCGCGCACCGCGGCCGGCTTCGGCTGGGACCAGCACAACCACCACGTGCACGAGGGCTGCGAGCGGTTCTTCCGACCCAGCTACCACGCACATCTGGTGGCGGAGTGGCTGCCGGCTCTTCCCGGTGTGGTCGCCAAGCTCGAGTCCGGTGCACGCGTGGCCGACATCGGCTGTGGGTACGGCGCCTCGACCATCATCATGGCCGAGGCGTTCCCGAACTCGACGTTCGTCGGCTACGGCTACCACGCTGACTCCATCGACGAGGCTCGCTCTCGAGCCCGAGCGGCTGGAGTCAGCGACCGGGTGCGGTTCGACGTGGCGCCTGCCAGCTCTTTCGGCGGCACGGGCTTCGAGCTGATCACCACCTTTGACGCGTTGCACGACATGGGGGATCCCGTCGGTACAGCCAGGCACGTACGCCGCAGCCTCGCGGACACCGGCACGTGGATGATCGTCGAGCCGATGGCCGGGGACCACGTGCAGGACAACCTGAACCCGGTCGGGCGGGCCTACTACGGGTTCTCGACGCTGCTGTGCACCCCCGCCTCGCTGTCGCAGGAGGTGGGCCTGGCGCTCGGGACCCAGGCTGGTCCGGCCCGTATCCAGGACGTGGTCACCCAGGGTGGATTCACCCGTTTCGCCCGCGTGGCCGAGACCCCGTTCCACCAGGTCCTCGAAGTCAGGCCGTGAACGAGGTGTCCGCGAAGAACCAACCACAGACCTTCGCCCGGCAGGCCGAGGAGGCGCCACACCTTCCCTCCGGGGCGGGGGAACGGATCAGCGGGTACGGCGTCATGGGCCTGCCGTTCGCGAGCGGTCACTACCTTGCCCTGCGCCACTTCACAGCCAGTTCGATCGGACCCGGCTACCGAGCGATCTGGCATCGTGACCCCGACGGACGATGGTCTGTCTATGCGGACACCCCTCCTGAGGTCAGTTGTGCGCGCTTCCTGGGACCCGCGCTGACCGCCACCCACACGTCCGCGATCGGGATCCAATGGACCGGGCCGCGGTCGCTCACGGTGGAGATCCCCGGGGTGCTCACGTGGCAGCTGGAGATCTCCACAGACCTCGCCACCCGGCTGATGAGCGCCGTCGGGGCGCGACTGCCAGCCGAGGCGTGCCACGCGACCTGGCTACTGCGTGCCATGGGTGTGGCCGCCGGACCGGTGCTGTCAGTCGGGAAGGTTCGACTCCACGGAATGATGCCCAGCGGACAGACCTTCGGGGCCATCCCGAGAAGGGTGTGGAGAATCGCGCAGTCCTCGGCCCAGATGCACAGAAGGGATCTCGGCCTACTAGGTCCACTGCCGGCACAGGATCGCCTCGGCGACTTCATGCTGCCGCAAGGAGGCATCTTCTTCGCCGATGCCGCCGTCGTCCTCAGCCAAGCGTCCAAGGCCGAGCCAATCGGATTGGAGCCCGCACCGCAGTAGGCGCTTGCGTCAGGTCGGAGAGTTCGAGACAGGCCGCCCATGAGCTGGCTGGGCACGAGCCGCGTCATCAGACGGGGATCGGCTATAGGACACGGACCTCGACCGAGTGTCCACTACTGCGGGCCAAGCGAGCGTCCCTGGTGAGGAGCGGGCAGTCGAGGGCCTCGGCCAGCGCGATGTAGGCGGCGTCGTAGGCGCTCAGATTCGCGCGAAGGCTGAACGACCGCAGCCGAAGAGCGGGCGCGCTCTGCCACCGCTCTACGGGCAGGGCATCGAAGTCAGCCAAGGCGTCGGTGGCTCGGGCATCGCTGAGATGGCCTCCGAGGGTGAGTCCGCGGAGCGCTGAGACCACCTCGAAGTCGAGCAGCGACGGCGCATGCAGGTCGCCCGCACCCAGCTCCTCCCGCAGGCGTTCGCTGCCGTCGACCATGGTGAGCGCATCGACCACGGCGGCGGAATCGACGACGATCACGCAGACCGACGTCCGATGTCACCGTCACGATCAGCTCGAGCAGTGGCGACTACTTCCTGTGCCGACGCGGTCGCGCGCTCGCTGCGACGAGCTGCTCGGTCGAGGACCTCGGCAACCGTCGGGCGACTGACTTCCCGGTCGATCAGCTCGAGCAGGAAGGCGTTCAGCGACTGCCCCCGTGCGGCGGCGCGTGACTTGAGCTCGCGACGCGACTCGTCGGGGACATCTCGGATCTGGAGCAAGGAACCCATGGCTGCAGAATACCTCAAAACTGATACAGAATGCATTGCTGTGCCACGGGCGCCGTGGACCGCGGATTCCGTTCCCGCATCACGATCGGTGCGCGGACGCGTCGGCCCGGTGGCTGTGAACAGAGCCTTGCGGACGTCACCTGACAGCTCAACCCAGCAGTTGCGTCCGCCTCTGAATTCGTCGTGCGGGCGTGGCCCCCCGGTGGCCCCCGAGTCGGAGATTCGGGTTGGTCGGGGCAAGCAGTGCAACGCACGGAAGCGGTCGCAGATCTAGCAGGTGGAAGCAAGGCGCACCTTCGCAATGAGAAGGTCAGGGGTTCGAATCCCCTCAGCTCCACCGAACCCGCCGGTCAGAGGCCTGTGCTCGGCCACGACCGCATCGGCACCCCGCCCGCGCCGCCACCGCCCTCGGCCGCCACCTCGTCGTGCCGTTCCCCGAGAAGGCCCAGCAAGCTGAAGGACGCCGTCCAGGTCGCCTGACTGACGGGGTGACCCACTCCGCCCAGATTGCCCACCGAGGATGCGTCATCCCTCGCAGGCGGACGGGCAGAAGCGCTCGGGCTCCCCGGGAGTTCTCGGGCCTGGAGGCGATCCCCCTCATGGACGAACCCTGGATCGTTGCCATGCCAACCCAGCACCCTCTCGCGGGCCGGGAGTCGGTGAGCCTCGAGGACATCCGGCGGGAGCCGCTGGTGCGGCCGGACATCGGGCCACTCGACGGGCCGAGGCCGGTGTGGCTCGCCGGCCCCCTTCCCCGACGGGTTCGAGCCGCGCATCGGCGGCCCGGCCCATCTGGGTCGTGTGCCCGAGACCGAGCTAGAGCGCGTTCTCGGGCACACGACCCGCCAAGAGGCCCGACAGAGCCCCAACGCGGCGTTCCCCTAGAACTCAGGAAGCTTCTCGCGGACCGCTTGCACGACCCTCGGAGCGCACTGGTCGGGTGAATCTCAGAACTCCCCGCGGAGTCGCTGGACCCGCTGCCCGGTGACGTGGGCGATCAGCTCGAAGTCCTTGTCGAGGTGGAGGATGCACAGGTCCATGAACTCGGCGGTCGCGGCGATCAAGAGGTCGGGGATGCTCGGCGCGCGGTGCTGCCCTCGCTCAGCGAGGTGTCCCTGCACCTCGATCGCGCGGTCCTCGATCGCCGGGGTGAGGTACTCGATGAGGAGATTGGCGACCGGAGGGCCGTGAAGGGCGGTCTCCCAGTCCTCGACGTTGCGAGCTGAGACCCCCATCTCCAGCAACGTGACCGTCGCGACATGGACCAGGCCCAGGTTGATCCGATCGATCCAGAGCTCGGCGTCGGGAGATCGGTGGAGGCGTCCGAAGGCTGACTTGTCGATGATCCATCGGTCGTCGGTCACGACCACGCCTGGCCCATGACCTGCTCGTCGCCCAGGTCGGCCATCGCGGCACGCGAGCGGCGCAGGTCATCCAGCGTTGCCGGGGGAGCCGCGCGGTGGCGGGCGATGCGGTGCATCTCGCGCCGCAGGTAGGCGGAGCGCGAGAGGCCCAGGCGGGCGGCCTCGGCGTCGATGCGCTCCAAGTCTTCGTCGGGGACGTCGCGGATGAGTACGTCGCTCATGATCAGCCTCCGGCGTGGATGATATCGCGATGATAGCGCGCCGGGCCCTCGGTCGCGGCCCCTGTGGCCGAGGTCGTCTCCAGCTCTGGTTCACGTACTACGCCGGAGCACGGGTCACCCCCGACCAACCTCCTGCGGCGCCAAGATAAGGTGAGGCTAACCTAATCTCGACGCAGCAAAGGCGTGCACCGTGCTCCCTCGTCCGCTCCTCCTCGCCACCGCCCTGGCCGGCCTGGCCCTCGCCGGCCCGCTCACCGCGTGCTCGACCGGCCCCACCGATGCGGTCGACGCCGCAGCGACCGCGTCCACCTCCGCCTCGCCGGACGCCGGCGCGTTCCCGGTGACCATCGCCAACGACACGTTCGGCGACGTCACGATCGAGGAGCCGCCGACCCGGGTCGCGGCGCTGGGAACCCAGGACGGCGACAACCTCCTCGCGCTGGGGGTCGTGCCGGTCGGCGTCCCCAAGGTGACCTGGGGAGGCGACGCGCAGGGCTCGACGCCGTGGTTCCAGGAGCGCCTGGCGGACCTGGGTGCCCAGATGCCGACGCAGTACTCCGACGCCGACGGCGTCCCGATCGAGCAGATCGCCGAGGTGGCGCCGGACCTGATCCTCGCCACGAACTACAGCCTGACCCGCCAGCAGTACGACAAGCTCTCCGAGATCGCGCCGGTCGTCGCCTACCCCGGCGACCCCTGGACGACCACGTGGCAAGACAGCCTCGAGCTCGACGGGCGGGCCCTCGGACTCAGCGACGAGGCGGAGCGCATCCAGGACCGCACCGAGGACGCGATCGACGAGGCGACCGCGGACCACCCCGAGCTCGCCGGGAAGTCCTTCATCTGGGGCGCGCTGTCCACCGCCGACCTGTCCAGCATCTCGTTCTACACCCCGCAGGACGCCCGCCCGCTGTTCCTCACCGAGCTCGGGATGGTCAACGCGCCGGTGATCGAGGACCTGTCGGAGCCGGGCCAGTTCTACGGGACCGTCTCCGCGGAGCGCTCGGCCGACCTCGACTCCGACGTGATGATCACCTACGGGGAGAAGGAGTCCGACGCCGAGACGTACGCAGCCGACCCGCTCGTCGGGCAGATCCCCGCCGTGGAGTCCGGGCACCTCGCGACGTTCCTCGCCGACCCGGTCGCGCTGTCGGGCACGATCCCGACGCCGCTGGCGATCCCGTACGCCGTCGAGCACTTCGTGCCGGCGATCGTGGCCGCGCTGGCGTGAGCTCCCGGGTCCTGGCCGGCACCGTCGTCGGCATCGTCGCCGGGCTGGCGGTCGTGACGGCCTCGGTGCTGGTGGGGTC